>PPYE01157913.1_pt1 | contig 106736 bp, 90 predicted proteins | sample 1559881 | NCBI WGS metagenome assembly PPYE01 (sample SAMN08240022, study PRJNA423297) | Human gut metagenome, whole genome shotgun sequencing project.
GCCCGCCGAGGCGTTCGCCGACGAACTGTTAGAATTACAGGACCAACAAGGGTGTTGCACTTCTAAATAGACATCGGGATGATTGGTATGCGCAGATGAACCTGTACAGTGAAAGCTATGCGTGTAATTTCTGGACGATTCAAGGGTGTGGCGCTTGCTACGCCGAAAACGGGTACCCGGCCTACCACGGATCGCACCAAAGAGGCGATTTTCTCGCACCTCGACTCATGGGGAGTGCTGGATGATGCCCGTGTACTGGACCTGTTCGCCGGTACTGGTGCGTTGGGCATCGAAGCGCTGAGCCGTGGCGCGCGAGAACTCGTGGCCGTGGAAAGTTCCCGGCCTGCGGCGGCGCTGATTACCAAGACCTTGGCGCAGCTACAGAAGAATCGTTCGTGGGATGCTTCGCTCAAGGCCCGTGTGCTGGTCAAAAAAGCCGAGCAAGTGGCTGGCGGCTTCGGCGAACCATTCGACGTGATATTCATCGACCCGCCCTATGCCTATGAGACCGCTGAATGCAATCAGCTACTGTCCGATCTGGCGGCGGGCAGCGCCACCAACGAGAACACGGTGATCATGCTCGAACGCTCGGTACGCTCGGATGATCCCACTGCCCCCGGAGGCTGGCAAATCACCGAAAGCCGCAACTACGGCGAAACCGCCGTCTTCTACATCGAATCCGCGGATGACGACTCGGATATAGAGCGTTCCGACGATTCCGCCGCGTAGTGAATCTCCCACCGTGTGGTGAATTAATCGGCGAGCCGGCGCGGATGGGCGGCGGAGACCTCCCAGCCCAAGGCCATCAGGGTCTTGCGATCGGCCTTATCCAGCGCCTTGCAATCCAGTGCCGCGATAAGGTCTGGCCGAATCTCGGCGGTGCGGGCCAGCGCTTCGTCGCGGCGAAAACGGTCCACCTTGCCGTGGTCGCCGGACAACAGCACATCCGGCACCGCAATACCGCGCCACACGGCCGGCTTGGTGTACTGGCGATGTTCAAGCAGTGCGCCCTCGCCGGTGTAGGATTCCTCAACAATCGAATCTGGGTTGCCCATGAATCCGGGCATCAGGCGGGTGATGGCCTCAAGCATCACCGATACCGCTACTTCGCCGCCGTTCAGCACATAGTCGCCGATCGAATATTCGCGTACGTCGACGCCTTGGGCGCGGTAGTAGTCCGGGATGCGCGCATCGTAGCCCTCATACCGGCCGCAGCCGAACAGCAGATGGTCGGCATGGCTGAGCTCGGTGGCGTCGCGCTGGGTGAACAACGGGGCCGATGGGTTCGGGAAGATGAGCACCGGTGCGCCGGATGGGGCGGGGGAGCCGGACGGCTGCGAGAATCCCAGCAGTTCGTCCAGACATTCGCTCCACACTTCGGGCTTCATCACCATGCCGGCCCCGCCGCCGACTGGCGTATCATCCACCGAATGATGCACATCGTGGGTCCAGTCGCGCAGGTTGTGCGCCTTGATCTCCAACAATCCCTTGGCCTGGGCTTTGCCCATCAGGCTGAGGTTCATCACCTCAAAGTATTCGGGGAACACGCTCACGATATCGATCTTCATGTCATCCAGCCTAACGGTAGCCCCTCCCGCATTACACGGCCACCACTACACTATTGCGGTGATGAATACGACGATGAACCTCCCCACCCGCAAAAAGCCCGAAGTGTTGTCCCCGGCCGGCAACCTGAGGGGCCTGAAAACCGCGGTCGATTATGGTGCCGACGCCGTCTACTGCGGCGGCAAAGCCTTCGGCATGCGATCGGCCCCCAAAAACCTTAGCCTTGAGGATTTCGAGGAAGGATCGCGCTACGCCCATGAACGCGGCGCTCGCGTGTACGTGACCTGCAACGTGCTGCCGCGCAACAACGAGATCGAAGCCATGCGCGAGTACGTCGGCCAGCTCAAAGACACCGGCGTGGACGCGCTGATCGTCTCCGATATTGGCGTGATGATGATGGCCCGTCAGGTGGCTCCGAATCTGGAACTGCACGTCTCCACCCAGGCCGGCGTGACTAATTATCAGGCTGCGAACGCCTTCTACGAGCTTGGTGCTCGCCGTGTGGTGTTGGCCCGCGAGATGGACTTGCAGGCCGTGCGTGATATTCGCGCCAACATTCCCGATGACCTCGACATCGAATGCTTCGTCCACGGTGCTATGTGCATGGCCTTCTCCGGCCGCTGCCTGTTCTCCAACTATCTGACCGGCCGCGATGGCAATCACGGCGAATGCGCCCAGCCATGCCGCTGGAAGTATTCGATCGTGGAAGAGAAGCGCCCCGGCCAGTACTTCCCGATCGAGCAGACCGAGAACGGCGCCTATCTGTTCAATTCGCAGGACATGAATATGCTGGGGCACTTGGATGATTTGATTGACTCCGGTGCCACCAGCCTCAAAATCGAAGGCCGCGCGAAAAGCGCCTACTATATCGCCGCCATGACCAACGCCTACAAAACCGCGGTTAATGAATACATGATTCAACGCGGTTTTGAAGACGCTGATGGCAATGTTTTGAAGCCTTTCCATGACCGTGTGATTCGCCCGGGCGACCCCGATTTTGGCCAAGGAACCGAAGATCAAGTGATGCGCAATGCCGATGCCGCGTTCGCCGGTGTGGCCGATGAGGGATATGACCGTGGCTCTGATACTGCGGTTGCCGATTCGGTCACCGGCTCGGTTGCCGCAGAACGTGACCGCGTGACGGTTGCTGATGCCGTCGACTCAACTGCCTCTGGTACGCCGGCCGGCACCGCCGTCGAACCCGACGGCATGAGCTCTCACGCCCGTTCCACGCGCCGCAAGTCCAACACCGCGGTCGAACAGATTGAGACCGATTGGAAACATGCGGCCGTTCGCCCGGCCCCACACGTCGAACTGCCCGAATGGCTGCTCGAGGAAACCGACAAGGTGGCCCACCGCGACTACTCCACCGGCTTCTATTACCCGGAGCACAAGGTCACACAGAACACCGACCGCTCCGCCTACTTCCGCTCATGGCTGGTAGTGGGCGAAGTGCTGAGCTGGAGCGCGGACGAAGACGGACGTGTCACGCTGATGAGCCGTAACAAGATTGAGCCCGGTCAACAGGTCGAATTCCTGCTGCCTGGCGAGAGACCATTGGTCTTTACCGTGCCGGAAACCGGCCTGCGCGATGCCGATGGCGCGCCAGTACCCGCCATCAATAATCCGGCGCACGTGTTCTCGATGCCCTGCCCGCACCAGGTGCCCATCAACGCCGCCATCCGCTCGCGCACCAAAAAGCCCACCCTCAAAGCCGAATAACCTACCACTCCGCCCCCCCCGCTGACTGGGGGGTGGTCATGAAAATCATGAACACCGCCCGCACCCAAGAAAGAATGCCTTATGCCTGAATACAGCGAAGAAATCCTCGATTCCAACAGCATCAGCTCTACCGATAAAGCCGGTCGCCCTATTCCGGTGACCATCCCCATCGCACTGGCCCCCGGCATCAAGGTGGTGTACACCACGCGACTGGGCGGCCTGAGCGCCGGCGATTACGGCAACCTGAACCTCGGCGGCAAGTCCGGCGACGAACCTGAGGCCGTGCTGTCGAACCGCATCGCACTCGCCGAAGCGGTGCAAGCCCGCCTATCGCTGGTCTCCCAAGTACATTCCGGCGTGGCTGTGGACGTGGACGACTCGTTCATCATCAACACCCCCTTCGGCTTCGACGTGTCCGGCACACATGGTGAGACTGACACTCCGCACGTCATCGAGGCGGACGGCCAGGTCACCGCACAATCCGGCATCGCCCTAGGCATGTTCGCGGCCGACTGTCTGCCGGTGCTGCTGGGCGACCCGGTCACCGGTATCATCGGTGCGGCCCACTGCGGCCGTCGTGGTCTGGAGCGCGGCGTGATCGGCGCCACGGTGGACCTGATGAAGAGCAAGGGTGCCGACCCGGCGAACATCGTGGCCACACTCGGCCCGCGCATCTGCGGCGACTGCTATGAAGTGGGCGACGAGATCGCCGACCAGTTCATCAAGCGCTTCCCGCTGACCAAGACGAAGACCCGTTTCGGCGGTGCCGGCATCGACATCGCCGAAGCCGCGATGATCGACCTCGCCTTCGCCGGTGTACATCAGGTGGTCGATTCGATGCCGCGCGTGCACGCCGCCACCCAGTACCTTGAGGAAGACCCGGAACTCGCCGAACTGTGCCGTACGGACGGCGAAGGCCCGGCCGAGCTCGCGGAGCGCATCGACAACATCAGCCACAGCATGTGCACGCTCGAAAACCCACTGTGGTACTCGCACCGCCGCGCCGCGCTCGCCAACAAAACACACGAAGGCCGCCTCCTCGCCCTCATCGTGCGTGACTAAACGGAGAATGCGAGCACATTCCGTGGAGAAGATGTGATGCAGTTCACGGACGGCCAGCCCTCACCTTACGGTGGTGCCTATGACTGAGAGAGATTTCGATACCCCCGTCGAGACGCCTACCGTCCAACCGGCCCCCGCTCAGGGTGCCAAACCGGCGCAAACCGTGCCGGTGGTGGCCGTGGTGCTGGCCGCCGGCTTCGGTACGCGCTTCGACCCCGATAATCCCAAGCAGCTTGTCTCCGTGGGCGGCAAGCCCATCGTGTGCTGGAGCATTGATGCCTTTGAACATTGCGATCGCGTCAGCGACATCGTGGTGGTGGTCAATCCCAAGGTGCGCGGTGAAGTGGAAACGTTGGTTGGCGAGATGGGCTACACCAAAGTCCGCGTCATCATTGACGGTGGTGACGAACGTGTGGACAGTACCGCCGCCGCGCTCGACATGCTGGCTACGGCTGGCATTCCGGACGATGCCAAGATTCTGATCCATGACGCCGTCCGTCCGTTCGTGGAACAGTCCGCCATCGACGGTTCGATTGATGCGCTCGACCAGTTCACGGCCGCGACCGTGGCCTACGCCTCAACCGACACCGTGCTGTTGACCGAGGATCTGGGCGATTTGAAAGTGGTCAAGTCGGTGCCGGACCGCCCGAACACCTTCCGCGCGCAGACCCCGCAATCCTTCCGCTTCGCGACGATTCGTCACGCTTACGATTTGGCTGCCGCCGACCCGGACTTCCATCCCACCGACGACACGCGCGTAGTGGTCGATTATCTGCCTGATGAACCCGTCGCCATTGTCTCCGGTGCGGAAACCAACCTGAAGATCACCACGCTGGAAGATATTCCCACAGCTGAGCGTATCGCCGAGGAGATTCTCGGTCGTGATCCCAAGGAAGAGGCCCGCGCCCGCATGCACGCCCTGCTGGCCCAAGCGGCCGGCCAGATGCATCGCTAGACTGGCATTATGCGTGAACTCAATGTTGTGATCTCCGGCTTCGACCACTATGACGGCGTGGAGGTCAATCCCGCCGTCGAAGTGCCCAAGGCCATCGCCGAGCAGGGACTGGGCGTCTCCTCTGCTCCGGACGATCCGTTGGAGCAGGTCGCCGTCACCGTTCATGCCGTCAGCATCCCGGTGAGCTTCGCCAAAGCCTGGCCCACGCTGAAAGAGACGATTGAGGCCACCAAGCCCAATATCGTCATCGCCACCGGGCTCAAGCACGCAGCCCGAGGCGTGATGCTTGAACGATGCGCCACCAACCTGATGGACGCGATCAAGCCAGACGCGGACAACGTGATCCCACGCCGCGAACCCATCGACCCCAATGGCCCGGCCGCCTATTGGACCCGCCTGCCGTTGCGCTCGATCCTGAATGATTTCACGGACGATTCGATTCCGGCCACCTTGAGTTCGGACGCAGGTACGTTCGTATGTAATTCGCTGTTCTACAACTTGCTCAACTGGACCGCCACCCAGGAGCGGGTGCTGGGCGGATTCGTCAGCTTCCCTCCGGTCGTTCCGGCGCATTCCAGCCAGCATGGTCTACCACTCGACCAGCAGATCGCCGCTGGCCGTGATGTGGTGCGCGAAGCCGTGCGCTACTATCTCAAGCCCTCCAGCTCCGACATCCTCATCGCCTAGCACGCTGTGCGCCACGCCGGAATAGAACATGGTTCGCACGCATTGTAACGATTGCGCGTCGCTCAACGCTCAGCGCCAGTGCGATGCGCTAGAGTGCTGCAAGGATGTGCCAAGAGCTTTATGCGTGTGCGAAAGGAATAAACAGCGATGGTGGATCGTTTCCCGGTGGTGCTGCGAGGATATGACAAGGAGAAGGTTGATGCTGCCTTCGACGCTACTCAGGAGAGTATGAAGCGTGCGCAGCAGACGTTGGCCAGCATGCGTGAGCAGATTGCGGCGGATGACGACCGTATTCTGCAACTGCAGGCCCAACTTCAGGAAGAGAAGAACAAGAAGCCGGAAGGCAACAGCTTCGCTTCCTTGGGAGCGAACGCCCAGCAGATGCTTGCCTCCGCTGAACAGACGAGTACCGAACTGCTGGAACGCGCCAAGCAGGACGCGTCCTCCATCCGTACCACGGCTCAGGCTCAGGCCGAAACACTGATCAACAACGCCAAGCTGGATGCTCAGCATATTGTTGACGACGCCAATGCCAAGGCCGCCTCGATTCTGACGAACGCCAGCAATCAAGCCGAATCAGTGACCACCTCCGCCAACGAGGATGCCGCACAACTGCGCTCCGAAACTGCCAAGACCATCACCGAACAGCGTCAGACCGTCGAGCTTGAGCTCAGCAACGCGCGCGAAGAGCACACTAAGAAGATGGCTTCCGAACGCTCCACTCAAGAGCGCGAAATCGCCGACATGAAGGCGGAGGCGACCCAGCAGGTTGCCGCAATGCGCAAAAGCGCCAATGAGGAGATCACCAAGCTTAAGTCTGATTCCAACGATCAGATTGAGGCGGCGCTCGCCGAGGCCAACAAGAAGCTCGCCGACGTGCGCGAGCAAGTGTCCAAGATGATGACCGAAGCCCAGCGCAAGGCCAGCGAAATCATTGATGCGGCCAAAACCAAGGGTCAGGAAATCACTGATGAGGCCGAGGTCAAGCGCACCAGCACGATGAGCCAGGTCAACGCCGAGGTCGAGCAGATCCGTCACGACATCGCCGCTCAGCAGGATGAGGCCACGAAGAAGGTCAACGAACTGCTGCAGCACCTCGAAGAGCGTCGTGTGGCGGCCAAGCGGGAAGCCGATGAGTTGGTCGGTCAGGCCAAGAACACTCGCGACCAAGCCGATTCGTATGCCGCGTCCAAGCGCGAGGAGGCGGACATCCAGGCCGCCGCAATCGTACATAAGGCGGGCGAGGAAGCCGATGCGCAGATCGAGGAGCGTCGCGCCGCCGCCCAAAGCGAGCTTGACGGTCTGTCCAAGCGCATCGCCGATCTGCAGGAACGCGAGTCCGTCATCACCCAGCGTGTTTCGGAACTGCGTTCTATGTTCTCGCAGGCGTTCTCCGGATTCGCTTTCGGCGGTAATGCGGCGGCCTCTGGTCAGGATCAGGAAGCCGCTGCCGCGGCGGCATTGCCGGTGGTTGCGCCCGTCCCGGAAGTCAAGCCTGTACACAACGAGGCCGATGACCAGCCGGGTGAGTTGAGCGGAAACGAGTCGGCTGCCGACGATCACAATGAGACAGATGCGGCACCGGCTGATTCGGCTGATTCGGCTGATTCGGCTGCGCAGAATGAGCAGTCCGAATCGTCTGAGCCGTCCGAGCACCAGACACAGGGCGAACCGGAGGCCCCGACTCAGGAGAATCCGGCCGTATCTGAGCAGAACGGCGAATGACAGGCCTTCGATTAGACTACTAGCGGTAAGAATTACGGCACCTGCGCTTTCGAGCCAGGTGCCGTATTCGTTTGAATCTGCGCCACAAGCGCACCATCACAGAAGGAGTATGACATGAGTGAATTGACGCCTCTGACCGACGAAGCGTTGAATACCCTGCGCGGCGATTTCGCACAGAGCGGCACCAACCGTCTGGCCATGAACGCGGTGACCGCCGCCGGCATCGACAAGGTGGCTCGCAATTATGACCGCGCTCGTCTGATGCAGCGTCGTTTCTCCACCATCGTTGACAATGGCGAAGCCACCCATCAGGATCGCTCCGGCCGCTGCTGGCTGTTCAGCTCCCTGAACGTGGCCCGTTTCGTGGCCAAGAAGAACATGAACTTGAAGGAGTTCGAGTTCTCCCAGAACTACGCGATGTACTACGACAAGCTGGAGCGCGTCAACTACTTCCTTAAGGATGTGGCCGCTCTGGTGGCTGCCGGAGAGCCTTCCGACTCCCGCCTGATGCAGCACCTGCTCGCCGACGTGATGGGCGATGGCGGCCAGTGGACCATGGCCATGAACGTGTACAAGAAGTACGGCGCTGTGCCCAAGGACCTGTTCCCGGAGACCGAATCCTCCAAGAACACCGGTGAAATGAACATCCAGCTGCGCCACATGCTGCACACCGCCGTGGCGCACATGTACGCCGCTGACGGCGATGCCTCCAAGGTCGAGGCGATTATTGCCGACGCCACTGCTGCCGGCCACCGTATTCTGACCATCCACCTGGGCGAGCCGCCGGTTTCCTTCGACTGGGAATGGACCGACAAGGATGGCGAATTCCACCGCGACGGCGAGATTACGCCGGTTGAGTTCTGGAAGAAGTACGTGGGTCCGGCTGATCTTGAGGACTACGTGTGCCTGGTGGACGATCCGCGCACCGAGCACGCCAAGGGCAAGAAGATCGGCATCGAGCACCTCGGCAATGTGGCTGGCGGCGACGCCACCGAGTACCTCAACGTGCCAAACCAGTTCATGAAGGACTGCGTCAAGCAGATTCTCGTTGAGCAGGGCATTCCGGTATGGTTCGGTGCCGACTGCCACCCGTTCATGGACCGTGAGAACGGCGCTTGGGCCACCGACCTGTTCGAGTACGGCCGCGTGTACGACGTGGACTTCGATTTGGACAAGGAAGCCCGCGTGCGCTTCGGCGACTCCGCCATGAACCACGCCATGGCTTTCGCCGGCGTTGACGTGGCCGACGACGGCACCACCCGCCGCTGGCGCGTGGAGAACTCTTGGGGCGCCAAGATCGCCGACAAGGGCTACTTCACCATGTCCGACGACTGGTTCACCGAATACGTCTACGAGGTAGCCGTCCCGAAGGCCCTGTTGCCCGAGGAATACCAGAAGGCCCTCGAAGAGCCAGCCACCATGCTCCCCGCATGGGATCCGATGGGCGCTTTGGCCTGACTTCGTCAGCCTCCCGGAATCGGCCTGACGGCCAATGCTGTGTTTTCTCGCAGCCTGTCGGCTGCTAGGGTCTCTCCCTCTGTCAGCGCGAAGCCGCTGACAGAGGGAGAGACCGCGGTCGCAGGCCGCACAACAACACAGCATCGCCGCAGGCGAGTCCACACAGGCGAGTCCACCCAAAGTCCATAACCGCCGGCCCAACAAGCAGTCCCCGTAACAAACTGCTATAGTTGGGCTTTTGCGTCTATGGCGACATACCGACAGTACGTATACAAGGAAAGGAGTCGAGCAATGGCAGCACTACGTGGTCCGGATAGTTCCGAGGATGAACGTCGTTTGGGGGAGCAGGCCGTCTTTCCTGAGACCGTCGATGTCAACATTCGTCAGCTTGACCCCATTCCCGCGCCGCGTGCTTTCCTCAGGGAGCAGCCGCTCACCGATGAGATGAGCGAGCTCGTGCTCCACTCGCGGCAGGAAATCCGCGATGTGCTCAACGGCCGCGACGACCGACTGCTCGTCATCGTGGGCCCCTGCTCAATCCACGACCCGAAGGCCGCGCACGAGTACGCAGAAAAGCTGGCTGCCGTCAAGCGCGAGTTGGAAGACCGACTCGTGATCGTGATGCGCGTGTACTTCGAGAAGCCGCGCACCACCATCGGCTGGAAAGGCCTCATCAACGACCCCGATCTGGACGGTCGCTTCAATATTCGTAAGGGCATGTGGCTGGCCCGCAAGGTGCTCACCGACGTGCTGAGCCTCGGCCTGCCCGCCGCCACCGAATGGCTTGACCCCATCACCCCGCAGTACATCTGCGACGCGATCAGCTGGGGTGCCATCGGCGCGCGTAACACCGAATCCCAAGTCCACCGCGAACTGGCCAGTGGCCTGTCCATGCCGGTGGGCTTCAAGAACTCCACCGACGGCTCCATCAAGGCCGCCGCCGATTCCTGTTTCGCGGCCGGCTTCGAGCATCACTTCCTGTCCATTAACTTGGACGGTCGCGTGATTTCCGCCGAAACCAAAGGCAACCCGGATTGCCATCTGGTTCTGCGCGGCTCCAGCCACGGCCCGAACTACGATGCCGAATCCGTGCGTCAAGCTCTGGAAGACCTCAAGGTTTCCAAAGCGTCCGGCCCGAGCCAGCATGGCCTCGTCATCGATGCCGCCCACGGCAACTGCGGCAAAGACGAAAACCGCGAAGCCGAAGTCATCGAAGAGATCGCTGAGCGCCTGGCGCACGGCGAACAAGGCATCACCGGCGTAATGATGGAAAGCTTCTTGGTCGGCGGTCACCAAAAGCCGGCCCCGCTCGACCAGTTGGTCTACGGTCAGTCCGTCACCGACTCTTGCGTGCCGTGGGAACGCACCAACGAACTGCTGCACACCCTAGCCGACGCCGTCACCGCTCGCCGCTCGGCTAAATAGCTTTGTCTTTGTAAAAATGCTCACTGAGACCCACTCAGTGAGCATTTTTTGCCAATAACGGTGGTCATGTCAGTTTGTTCCCGTGACACCTTATCCTTGGGAAGGATACTGACCCAAGGAGAGATGTTATGCAGCAGCAGGAGGAAGCAGCACATTCGCTGCATCCGTTGCAAGTCGGTCCGCAGCCGTTGAACACCCCAGAAGAGCTTCGCGCCATTCGTCAGGCGATGGGGGAGGGGAAGAACCCGCTCGTTGCCACTGATGTGCCGCGTTGGGAAGATCAGGTGGGTGTCAGTCGCATCATCAACCGCCGCGTATTGGAGTTGGAGCCGCTGCCCACGCCCGCGCAAGTGCTCGCTGAACTCCCGCTGACTGATCAGGCTCAGGAAATCGTCGCCTACTCGCGTGATGAGATTCGCGCGTGCCTGTACGGCCAAGACGACAGGCTGTTGGTCATCGTCGGCCCCTGTTCGGTTCATGACCCGAAGGCCGCGCTGGACTACGCGCGCCGATTGGCCAAGCTGAAAGATGAGCTCGGTGAACAGCTGCTCATCGTCATGCGCGTGTACTTCGAGAAGCCGCGCACTACCATTGGCTGGAAGGGCCTGATCAACGACCCGGATATTGATGGCAGCCACAATATTCGCAAGGGCCTGTTGCTTGCTCGCAAAACCTTGCTTGGTGTGCTGAAGGAAGGATTGGCGGCCGCCACGGAATTTCTGGAGCCCACCAGCCCGCAGTTCATCTCGGACGCGGTGAGTTGGGGCGCCATTGGTGCGCGCAACACGGAAAGCCAGATCCACCGCCAATTGGCCAGCGGGCTTTCCATGCCGGTCGGCTTTAAGAATGCCACTGACGGCTCGGTGAAGGCAGCGGTCAACGGTTGCTTCGCCGCTGCTCAGCAGCACACGTTCTTCGGCATTGACCATCTGGGGCGTGCCTGCGCAGTCGAGACCCTTGGCAACCCGGACTGCCATGTGGTGTTGCGCGGCTCGATTCACGGCCCGAACTACGATGCCGAATCCGTGGCCAAAGCCATGGAAGACGTACGCGCCGAAATGCCCGCCGAATCCGCAGCCTCGCATGGTCTGATTGTTGATTGCTCGCACGGTAACTCCGGCAAGGACGAACATCGTCAGGCCGAAGTCGTGCGCAATATTGCCAGCAGAATTGCAGCTGGCGAACAGGGTATTACCGGCATCATGATGGAAAGCTTTATTGAAGGAGGCAATCAGAAGGCCGCGCCGCTTGATCAGCTGGTCTATGGCAAGTCGATTACTGACAAGTGCATCAGCTGGGAAGAAACCGAGGCCTTGCTGCGCGAGCTTGCGGAAGCCGTAGCCACACGGCGTTGGCACTGAGTTGCGTCATCGGCTCTCTCGCGGGAGCAATGCAACGAAACGTCTCTACCCCTCAGCCTGCCATTCGGCGGCCACCTCCCCTGACAAGGGGAGCCGAAAGTGTTGTGAAAGGAACTTACGTATGGGTATGAAAACTGTAGCTATTATTGGCGCATTGGATGAGGAAGTGGCGCTGATCGCCAAATCGCTCACGCATGTGACGCACACCGCCAAGGGCAGCCTTGACATCGTGTCCGGCACGGTCGACTCCTTCGGTTCTGACGTCATCAAGGTTGCCGCAACGGTAGGCGGCATGGGACTGGTCAATGCGGCCGCCACCACGCAGCTGCTGATTGACGAGATTGCCCCGGACGCCGTGATTTTCAGCGGCATCGCCGGCAACCTCAACACCCACCTGCACATCAACGACGTGGTGCTCGGCGGCACCCTGCGCTACCTCGACACTGACATGCGGCTCGTAGGCCAGTGGAAGCCCGGCACTGCGGACGCTCCGGTGGAGGAATTCCACTCTGATGACCGTCTGCTGGAAGTCGCCGACGAGGCGCTTGCCAATGCGGGCATTACCCACATCACCGGCATCATCGCCTCCGGCAACTACTTCGTGGACACGCCCCAAAAGGTCGAGGAGGTCATCCGACTCACCGGAGCTGACGCCGTGGAGATGGAAGGCGCCGCCGTGGCACAGGTCGCCGCCCGCAATAACGTGCCGGCACTGGTGATTCGTGCCCTTTCCGACAACGCCGACACCGATTACGAGGTATTCAAGGAGTTCGACATCTCCGAATACGCCGATACCGCCGCCCGTCTGGCTGTCGACATCGTCAAGCGCCTGTAACTGGTCACCTCCAAGTTCGGCGTTGCCGGTGTGGGCTGGTACATGGCCATCATGACTGCCCTCGCTCTGTTCCTGATCAAGGAAAGCAAGGACAAGGACTACGAGCTGTAAATAGAGCTCCCCATATTATGCTCCCGCCAGCGGGAGCATTTTGTTATGTCGTCCCGCCAAAAATGAACAATAGACGAACTTACGTAGTTTAGGCATCTCACTACGCCTCGCACGTTTTACTCTGGAAATCATGGATATCTGGCAGATCGTCGTGATTGTGGTGCTCGCCGCGCTGATACTGGTGTGGGTTGCCGTCATCGCCTACAACAAAGGCCGCGTTTCAGGCCGGCTCGCCGCCGAACAGGACCTGTCCGGCGACGAGGATACGCATTCTCTATTCGGTGATGATGCGCCCGTGCGCCCCACCGAGCGTCGCCTGATTGAAGTCCTGCCCGAAGCCCTGATCGTCACCGACCGCAACGGTCTGGTCCAATATTCAAGCCCCGGCTCAGTGCCATTCGGCCTAGTCTCCGGCGACCGACTCAACTCGCGTGAAGTCGAGGACATCCTCACTCAGGCCGCCGCCGACGGTGGCATGCGTGAGCGTGAGGTTCAGCTGCCGGTCAATCGCAATTCCTATCCGTCCTCTAATGGCCGAGGACTGGAGGCCGGCCAGTCACGCCCGTCCAACACGCTGTATTTGCGTGTGCGCATTGGCGATATCGGCGATGACCTGTACGCCATCTTCATCAACGACATGTCCGAGCAGCGCCGTTTCGAGGCCGTCCGCCGTGACTTTGTGACCAACGTTTCGCACGAACTCAAGACTCCGGCCGGTGCCATCGCGCTACTGGCCGAAACCGTGACCGACGCCGCCGATGATCCGGACGCCGTACGGTATTTTTCCGGCCGTATCTCCAAGGAATCCGCGCGCCTGACCGAACTGGTGCATCATCTTATCGACTTGCAGAAAGCCCAAAGCCCGCAAAGCGTGATCGATGCGCGGCGCATTTCCTCGCTGGATGTGGCACGCGCCGCCATCGCCGCCAATCAGACCCAAGCCGACTCCCGCCATGTGGATATCCGACTGAGTGTCAACGGACAGTCAGTACCCACGAAGGTCGAGGAGCCGGCCGATGGCGAAGGTTCCTTGGAAGAATCAGGCAGCCCAGCCACGAACGGTCCGATGATCAAGGCCGACAAAGAGGCCATGCAAACCGCCGTCAAGAACCTCGTAGAGAACGCCATCCATTACTCGCCCGAACACACCACTGTGGCGGTCGGCGTGGGGGAGCGCGATGGCAAAGTCACCATTCGCGTGGTCGATCAGGGCATCGGCATCCCCGCCAAATCGCTGGACCGCATTTTCGAGCGATTCTACCGGGTCGACCCGGCCCGTTCGCGCGAGACCGGCGGTTCGGGACTCGGCTTGGCCATCACCAAGCACTGCGTGCAGGAGAACGGCGGTCGGATTTCGGTCTGGTCGCGTACGGGGGAGGGGTCGACGTTCACCATCGAGCTGCCGGCCGCCCCGGATGAGGATGACGACGAGGCCCGGTCGGACGAGTCGACACAAGCGTAGGGCCTTGGTTGGTGCCCGACATGGTGCCATTCCATTGCCACACAATCACACAGTGGGCGAGGTGCGCACACCGCGCGTAGCCCAATTACGCAATTACGTACTTTCGGGAAACAGCAGGCTAACGGAGAACAAATGGTTACGATAATGTCGGAAAACTTTGCGCCTATGCGCACGGGAACATACCCAAGAAAGGCTACTATGACACGCATTCTTATCGTCGAAGACGAGGAATCCTATCGCGAGCCGCTGGTATACCAGCTCACACGCGAGGGGTACGACGTGTCCGCCGCCGCCACTGGCGAGGAAGGTCTGGAACTGTTCACCAAGGGCGGCATCGATTTGGTGCTGCTTGATTTGATGCTGCCGGGCATTGACGGCACTGCACTGTGCCGCCGCATTCGTGAGCAGAGCCGTGTGCCGATTATTATGCTCACCGCCAAGAGCGCCGAAATCGATAAGGTCGTTGGCCTTGAGATTGGTGCGGACGATTATGTGACCAAGCCGTACTCTTTCCGTGAGCTGCTGGCACGTATTCGTGCCGTGATGCGTCGCAATCAGGCCACTGCCCAGGCTTCCGGCACTGTGGATGACGATATTCCGCTGGTGTGTGGCGATATCGTCATGCAGGTTGGCCAGCATCAGGTCACCGTACGCGGCGAAACCGTGTTCTTCCCGCTCAAGGAATTCGAACTGCTCGAATACCTCATGCAGAACAAGGGCCGTGTGATGACGCGTCACCAGCTGATCGACCGCATCTGGGGTTCGGATTATGTGGGCGACACCAAGACGCTCGACGTGCATGTCAAGCGCGTGCGCTCCAAGATCGAGGAAGATCCGGCGCACCCCAAGTATCTGACTACCGTGCGCGGTCTCGGATACAAGATCGATACTCCCGCGGAGTAAATGGAAGGCGGCCTTCGGGTCGCCTTTTTTGTTGTGGATTGGGGGGGTCGCCGCAGGCGAGCCCGCTCCAAAAACTACGTAGCCTCAACGTAGCCCACAAACATCCAAGTGTTCATCTTCTGTTTACTGATTTCGGTTTTGGGCCCTTGAAACCACCAATACGCTTGTAGTTGTCATGAATTGACCGGGCAGCGCTGAGCCGCCCGCGAATAGTTGATAGAGGGATTAAGTAATAATCATGCAGAAGAACATCCTCGTTCGCTCCATTGCCGCTCTGTCCGGCATTGTGATGCTCGCTTCCGTGGCCGCCTGCGGCGATAACACCGCCACCACGACCGACAACAGCTCCTCCTCCGATTCCACTTCCAAGTCCACCCCGATCTCCGGCAACTTCTCGGGCGCCGGCGCCTCCTCTCAGCAGGCCGCCGTTGAAGCCTGGATCGCCGGCTTCCAGGGCACCAACCCTGAGGCCAAGATCGCCTACAACCCGTCCGGTTCTGGCGCTGGCGTGCAGACCTTCCTGACCGGTGCCACCGCTTGGGCCGGCTCCGACAAGGCCCTTGCCGATGACGAAGTTGAGCAGTCCAAGTCCGTGTGCACTGAAGGCACCGCCTTCGATGTCCCGGTCTACATCTCCCCGATCGCCGTGGTCTTCAACCTCAAGGGCGTTTCCGATGCCGGCAAGCACATCAACATGGACGCTGCCACCATCGCCAAGATCTTCGACGGCAAGATCACCAAGTGGAACGATCCGGCCATCGCCGATCAGAACAAGGACCTGAAGCTGCCCGACACCGCCATCACCGTGGTGCACCGCTCCGATAAGTCCGGCACCACCCAGAACTTCGTCTCCTACTTCAAGGACGTCACCCCTGACAACTGGACCTACGACCTCTCCGAGAACTGGCCGAACGAGGTTGGCCAGGGTGCCAAGGGCACTTCCGGCGTGATCTCCACCGTCAAGCAGGCCGACGGCACCATCGGCTACGCTGACTTCTCCCAGGTCGGCGACCTGGGCACCGTGGCCGTCAAGGTCGGCGACAAGTACAACGAGATTTCCGCCGAGGCCGGCTCCAAGGTCATTGGGGATTCCAAGCAGGACGACACCGTTAAGGGTGACAACCGCATCGTCATCAAGATCAACCACGCCACCGAGGCCGAGGGCGCTTACCCGATTGTCCTGGTCTCCTACGACATCGTCTGCCCGGCCTACAAGGACACCAAGCAGGCTGAGTTCGCCAAGGCTTGGCTGACCTACGTGACCTCCGACGAGGGCCAGAAGGCCGCTCAGGATGCCGCCGGCACCGCTCCGCTGCCCTCCTCCCTGAAGTCCGAGATCACCAAGTCCATCGAGGCCATCAAGACCAAGTGATGACGTCGGCCCGCAAGGGTCGTGTGGACTGGACCTGACAACTGAACGATAGACTGTAGTAGTAAGAGCAGTCGCCGCCAACTTTAAGCCGCAGTCGTAAACCATACGGCTGCGGCTTAAAGCGGGTCAGGACCCGAACGGTTTGGCGAAGTCACAGACGAAAACCGCACCACTTGAATACTTGATAACCACCCTATATAAGGAGAATCCGTGAGTTCGCAAGACAAAACGGCTGTGCAGCCAGTTGGAGGCAAGACCGCCGACAAGGTGTTTCGCGGTGTGGCATACGCCTGCGGCATCCTGATCCTGGTTGTACTTGCCGCTGTGTTCCTGTTCCTGTTTTTCCGCGCCTGGCCACTCATCGGTGGCGATCAGGCCGCCAACAGCGACACCGTGTCCAGCTTTACCGGCGGCAAGGCCAGCAGCTTCTGGGGCTACGTGCTCCCGCTGTTGTTCGGTACTGTGCTCGTGTCTTTGCTGGCACTGTTGATTGCCTTCTTCGTGTCCATCGGCATTGCGCTGTTCATTTCGCACTATGCACCTAAGAAGCTCGCCACCGCGCTGAGCTATGTGGTCGATCTGCTGGCTGCCATCCCGTCCGTTATCTACGGTTTGTGGGGCGGCCTGATTCTGGTGCCGGCCATCTACCCGTTCTGGAACTGGGTTGCCAACCACCTGGGCTTCATTCCACTGTTCGAGGGCCCGGCCGCCAACCCGCCGCGCACCGTCGCCACCGTGGCTGTGGTGCTCGCCGTTATGATTTTGCCGATTATCACCTCCATGTCCCGCGATATCTTCATGCAGACCCCACGCCTGCACGAAGAGGCCGCGCTGGCGCTCGGCGCCACCAAGTGGGAGATGATTCGTCTGGCCGTGCTGCCCTTCGGCAAGTCCGGTATCGTGTCCGCCTCCATGCTGGCTCTCGGCCGCGCGCTTGGTGAGACGATGGCCGTGTTGATGATCCTGTCCCCGGGCCTCAACTACTCCATCAAGCTGCTGCAGGCCTCGCAGAACCAGACCATCGCCGCGAATATTGCCGCACAGTACCCTGAAGCCAACGATCTGGGCGTCTCCACGCTGATCGGAACCGGTCTGATTCTGTTCCTGATCACGTTCGTGGTCAACTTCATCGCCCGTAAGCTTACCGAGAAAGCGACTGCGTGATGACTGCTGCTGAGAACACTGAAAAGACTCCGATGGACGGCGCGCCCGAAATCGACTTCGATCGTTTCCGCCCGACCCGTTCCGCCATCCAGCGCCGTAATATCATGGACCACTTCATGTGGGTCCTGATCGCGGTGGCGTTTGTGATCGCCTGCATCCCGCTGATCTCCCTGCTGTGGACCACTATCGTCAACGGCATCAAGCGCCTGAACCTGAACTTCCTGAGCTACAACATGACCGGTGTGGTCGGTGGTAACCAGACCCCGTCCGGTGGTTACGGCGGTGTGCTGCACGCCATCATCGGTACTCTCGAAATCACCGCTGGCGCTATGGTTATCTCCATTCCGATCGGTTTGATGTGCGCCGTGTACCTGGTCGAATACTCGAACCGCGGCAAGCTCGCCACCACGGTCTCCCTGCTCGTCGACGTGATGAGCGGCATCCCGTCCATCGTGGCCGGCCTGTTCGCCTTCTCGATGTTCACGATTCTGCTGGGCCCCGGTACCATCAACGGTTTCGAAGGCTCCGTGGCTCTCTCCCTGCTGATGTTGCCCACCGTGGTCAAGTCCAGCGAGGAAATGCTCAAGATCGTGCCGAACGATTTGCGTGAGGCTTCCTTGGCTCTGGGCGTTACCAAGCAGCGCACGATTACCAAGATCGTGCTGCGCACCGCTCTGCCGGGCATCGTCTCCGGTGCCATTCTGGCCATCGCCCGCGTGATTGGTGAGACCGCACCGTTGCTGATGACCGCCGGCTACATCTCCAGCACCAACGTGAACCTGTTCTCCGGCCAGATGACCACCCTGCCGGTGTTCGTCTACCAGGAGTACTCGAAGCTCAGCGCGAACTGCCCGCCCAACGCCGACGCCACCTGCGTGACCACGATTCCGATGGAACGTGCGTGGGCTGCGGCTCTCGTGCTGATCGTCATCGTGCTGCTGCTGAACCTCATTGGCCGAATCGTGGCGAAGGTCTTCGCCGTCAAGACCGAACGCTAAGCCAGTCGCTAAGCCTAAGCCTTAAGAACACAAGGAAATATAAGGAAACATCATGGGACAACGTATTGACGTCAACCACGAAAACATCTACTACGGCGACTTTCTGGCCGTGGAAGATGTGAACATCAACATCGAGCCGAACAAGGTCACCTCCTTCATCGGCCCGTCCGGCTGCGGCAAGTCCACCGTGCTGCGCACCTTGGACCGTATGCACGAGATCATCCCTGGCGCTCACGTCGAGGGCGAGGTGCTGCTCGAAGGCAAGAACCTGTACGACAAGGACGTGGATCCGGTGGCCGTGCGCCGCGACGTCGGCATGGTCTTCCAGCGCCCGAACCCGTTCCCGACCATGTCCATCCGTGAGAACGTGCTGGCCGGTGTGCGCCTGAACAACCACCACCTGGCCAAGTCCGACGCCGACGATCTGGTCGAGTGGGCTCTGCGCGGTGCCAACCTCTGGGAAGAGGTCAAGGACCGTCTTGACAACCCTGGCATCGGCTTGTCCGGTGGCCAGCAGCAGCGTCTGTGCATCGCCCGCGCCGTGGCCGTCCACCCGCAGGTGCTGCTCATGGATGAGCCCTGCTCCGCCTTGGACCCGATTTCGACCTTGGCTGTCGAGGATCTGATCAACGAGCTCAAGAGCGACTACACCATCGTGATCGTGACCCACAACATGCAGCAGGCCGCCCGTATCGCCGACTACACCGCCTTCTTCAACCTGAAGGCAGTGGGCCAGCCCGGTCACCTCGAGTACTTCGCGGACACCATCACGATGTTCAACAACCCGCAAAACGAAGAAGCCGAGCGCTACATCTCTGGAAGGTTCGGCTGATCGTTTCCTGCGCGCAGCGTAATGATTTGTGCGTAGGAGAAACGGCAAAGCCCGCCGCAAGGCGGGCTTTCGCATATTCAACGCGAGTATTGCCGAGTATTATCGTTCTCGCAACGGAGCGAGCTGGAATACTTTGTCGGACTGGGCGGCGACTTCCCGCTTCGGTCGATCGACGGGAGAACGGCGGGTAAAGCGGTACAAGACAAGTCCGCACGATGAATACTCTGTGATGAATCTTCTGTTTACGGTGCGAGTGTGGAAGAATGGTCACAGCAAGGTCCAGCAAAGGAGCATAGGTGAGTACTGGTCTGATCGTCGGCATTGTCGCTGTCGTTATTATCGTTGTCTTGATTGGTTGGGGCGTCGGCGCCTATAACAACCTGGTGACGCTGAAGAACCGTGTGAAGAACGGTTGGGCGCAAATCGACGTGCAGTTGAAGCAGCGCGCCGACCTCATCCCGAACCTGGTGAATACCGTCAAGGGGTACGCATCCCACGAGTCTGAAGTCTTCACTCAGGTGACCGCCGCCCGCGCCGGCGTAGTGGCTGCGGCCAGCAACCCGAGCACGACCACTGCTCAGCGCGCCGCCGCCGAAAACCAGCTGTCCCGCGCCCTGTTCAACCTGCAAGCCACGGCTGAGGCATATCCGCAGCTGCAAGCCAACCAGAACTTCATGGATCTGCAGAACCAGCTCAAGGAACTGGAGAACAAGATCGCCTACGCCCGTCAGTTCTACAACGACGTGGTCCTGAAGCTCAACACCGCCATCGAAACCGTGCCGACGAACATCATCGCCGGTCTGTTCCACTTTGAGCAGGCGCAATACTTCGAGGCCGATGACGCTTCCCGTCAGGTGCCACAGGTCCAGTTCTGACCCGCTTCAGGCCCGTCCGGTAAGCCGCCGGCCGGGCCCGTATTGTCTTAAGAGAGGGAAGACATGCGGATACGATTCATTCGCGCCGGAATCATCAGCATTGTTGCCACGGTGGTGTTGGCAGTTACCACCTTGGCGATAATCGGGACTTCCGCGTTCGGCGATTCGGCCGACCTCAGCTACCGCACGCTGGACTATGACGTGACCGCCACCGCGAACGGTGATTTGAAGGTCACGCAGCATATCGACGTCAAGATGCGTGAGCGTACCGACAGTGACGACAACACCAAGCCGTGGAAGCAGCTGTTCCAGCAATACACGCTGAACTCCGGCACCTTGACTGATATCAGCGATATCAGCGTGCGCAACGTCACCGACGGCATCGACTACGCACAACAGAGCGAGCCCAAGCTGCCCAGTGACGTCTCTTCCGACAAGGAATGGAACAGCGACTACGCCAACCATTGGTATGTCGCCGATGTGAGCGATGGCAGCGACCATCCAAAGGCATACACGCCCGGTACCGATGGCCTCAAGCCCAGCGCCTCCGCCACCGAAGATGACACAACCGTGGAGATCGGCTGGAATATTCCGGTCACCACCGAGGCCGACAGCATGAAGTTCGATGTAAGCTTCACCATGCACGATGTGGCCACCAAATGGAAAGACGTGGCCTCCTTCCAATGGGAGCCGTTCGGCAAGAAGAACCAAGTGCCTATCGGCACGGTCACCGGCACCGTCCATTTCCCCAACGGCATCACCGGCAAAACCTCATGGACATGGCTGCACACCGAGCGCACCTCGGAAACCAAGCGCAACAGCGACGGCAGCTACACGTTCACGGCCTACAACATCCACAATGGCGACTACCTCGATGTGGTCGCGGCGTTCGATGCCGCCAAAGCCAAGGGCATCGCCCGCAAGGGAACCGGCAATCATCTCAAGGACCTGAAACAGGACGAATATAAGCAACAGCAGCGCTGGCTCGACAAGCAACGATTCGCTGCCAGAGCTCGTCTCGTGTTCTGGATTGTCAGCATCGTGCTCGGCATCGCGTTGTGCGCGTGGGGTATCTGGGCTGTGATCTCCAGCAACCGGCGTGCGCAATACCGTGGCAGCGTCGAATACTGGCGCGACCAGCCCGGCATCAGTCCGGCTTCCGCAGCCCGTCTGATTCGCGTGGTCGATCCGTCGACGCGCCAATCCGATGAAGACCGCCAGCTGACCGCCACCATGCTGTCGCTCGCCGTCAAGAAGGCCATCGCCATTTATCCGGGGCCGTCGGACATGTATCGCGGCATCGACATGAGCCAGGCCACGCCGGTGGGCTTGAGCCAAATGATTGCCGCCGACCAAGGCAAGCAGTATGCGGCAGGCATCACCAGCACCATCGTGATTCTGCCGCTCGCCATTGATGAGGCACCCAACGCGCAACAGTTGGGATTGAGCGAATCGGAAGATGCGCTGCTGAACCTGCTCATCGTCATTTCGCAGCGCGTGGGCAGCCCGGTATTCGACCTGAACCAGATGAAGGCGACCTGCCAGAACTGGCAAGACGGCTATATTGAGCTCGGCAAATTCACCGGTGCATGCAGCATGGAATACCAGCGGCTGGGTGCCACGCGCTCTGTGGGCTGGCAATGGATTCTCCCCGGCGTACTGGCCGTCGTGCTGGGATTTGGTTCGCTGCTGGCCAACAGCTTTATCGGATACCCGGTGGCTGGTCTTATCGAGCTGCCGATATTCCTGGTCGGCCTGTTCTGCTCGATGGCCGGCGCGGTGACCGTGCTCACCGACCAAGGCCAGGATATCGCCGGCCGGACTCTGGGCCTTAAGCGTTATATGGAAGACTTCTCCAACTTCACCGACCGTGGTACCGCCGATTTGGCCTTGTGGGATTGGTATATGGTCTACGCCGCCGCGTTTGGCATTTCCGATCGCGTGATGCGTGAGCTGGCCAAGGCCTATCCTCAGGTCAACGATCCGGCTTGGCTGGATGCCAACGCCTCCAACTCGTTGTTCTACTGGAACTACCGCCCGTATGGCTGGTACAGCCACCGCCACAATGACGATGCTGCCGGGCAGATGGACCCGGGCATTAGCGGCCCAGCTCCGGCTTACGGAGGCACGTCGTTTGCCGGCGGATTCTCCGACCTCGGCTCGCAGCTGAACTCCGGACTCGCTGACATCAGCTCGACCATCAGCGCGGCAGCACCATCCGCTGATTCCGGTGGCGATTTCTCCAGCTTCGGCTCGGGCGGCGGCTCCGGTTTCGGTGGCTCGTTCGGTGGCTCGGGTGGCGGCTCGTTCGGCGGGCGGTAAATCCAGCGTTCTGCTTACGCTGGAATCGGACACAGACCGTCTCATTACTGTTGAAGGGAATCACCATGGCATTGTTCCGTAACCTCGGACCGTTCTCCACCACCGCCATCGGCCACGGCGAAATGCCGCTGACCATCGAAAACAATCGTGGCCACGAGGTCGGCATCGAAACCCTGCATGCCTCGCTGGACGCCGGCTGCCGTCACATCGACACCGCTTGGGCCTACTACTGCTCCGGCGGCGAAGAACAGACCGGTGAAAAGCTGGTGCGCGAGGCCCTTGAGACCTGGAAAGGGCCGAAGGACGAGGTGCTGGTGGCCACCAAGGTGGGCCACTTCCGCAACTTCACCGACGGCCGCCCCACGTGGGATGTGGACGGTCGCCCGGAGAACCTGATTCGTCGCGGCAAGGAGAGCGCACTGGCGCTCGGCGTGGACACCATTGACCTGCTGTACTTCCACCGCCCTGATCCGAAGGTGCCGTACAACGAGTCCGTCGAAGCCATCAAGCAGCTGGTGGACGAGGGCGTGGCGCAGGAGGCCGGTATCTCCAACGCCTCCATCGAGCAAATCGACATTGCGCGCGGTATTCTGGGCGACAAGCTCGTGGCCGTGCAAAACCAGTACTCGCCGATTCACCTGGAGACCCAGGACACGCTCGACTACTGCGCCAAGGTTGGCTTGGCCTTCGTGTGCTGGAGTCCGCTCGGCGGCTACCGTCACCCCTATGATGAGACCAAGTTCGACCCGTTCCGCGAGGTCGCGGCGGCCCACGGCGTGAGCTACCAGCAGGTCGTGCTGGCATGGGAGCTCGCCAAGGGCGACCACATGTTCGTGATTCCCGGCGCGCACCGTCCCGAAACCATCCTCGACTCCCTGAAGGCCGACCAGCTCGAACTCACCCCCGAAGAACTCGCCAAGCTCGGCTGAACTTTCTCAGCTCCCCTTGTCAGGGGAGCTGTCTCGCGTAGCGAGACTGAGGGGTAGTCGCCGGAGTAGTCCCGGGTAGTTCCACAAGGAGATAATTGTGCGCAAAAAACTCATCCTCGACCTCGATACCGGCATCGATGACGCGCTCGCCATCGCATATGCCCTAGGCAGTGCCGACGAGATCGATTTGATCGGTATCACGGCCACCTACGGCAATGTCGCGGTGCCGCTGGCCGCGCGTAACGCGCTGGCGGTACTGCACTTGTTCGGCCGTGACGACGTTCCGGTCTATCCCGGAGTCGACCATCCCATCGCCCCGGCAACATTGCCGAAAATGCGTGGCACCACACCAGACGAGCGGGCCCAGGCCTACGCGCGCTGGCAGAACGGCGGCGCGGACGGCTGGCAAACGGACGCTTCGTGGTCACCAACTCCCGGCTCGGTGGCGGTCCACCATCCCAACGGCATCGGCGGCGCAATCATCCCCGACTCCCCGCGCGCTCCGGAAGCACCAGGCTCGGCGGTCGATTTCATCATCACCGCCGCGCGCGAATACGGCCCGGACCTGACCATCGTACCTACGGGCGCGATGACCACCATGGCCACCGTATTCCGCAACGCTCCGGACTTGAAGGATTCCGGTGTGAACGTGACGTTGATGGGTGGTGCGTTGACGCTGCCCGGCAATGTGAGCCCGGCTGCCGAAGCGAACATCTCCCAAGACCCAGAGGCAGCAGACTATCTGTTCAAGTGCGGCGCAAGCACCACCATGATCGGCCTCGACGTGACCCACCAGACCGCGCTCACCCGTGAGAAAGCCCATGAATGGGCGTCTTTGGGGACGCCGGCCGGCGACTTCCTCGTCACCATGACCGACTACTACATCGACTTCTACCTGAAGAACCAGCCGGAGATTCACGGATGTGGACTGCACGACCCGCTGGCCGTGGCCGCCGCGCTCGACCCATCGCTGGTCACGACCTTCGGGTTCAACTTGCAAGTCGATCTCGAGGGCCCGTTCCGAGGCCGTACCATCGGCGATCGTTCACGGCTCCAGGATCCCGACAAACACACCCAAGTCGCATTGGGCGTCAACGTGCCGGAATTCCTCGACCGTTTCATGACCCGCGTCACCGCGGCCGCGTGCGGGTGAACGATTACGCTTCGGCCCTGCTCTTTTCGATTTGACGTTTGAGATATTCGCCCAGCCCATCCACGCACCAAAGTGGGATGTTCGTCAGCCAAGATTGCTTCCTATAGCCTATTTCTCCTATACGGATACCGTGGAGCCCGTATCTGTTGCAGACATACGAGAGACTTCTCGCACGAATATTGGAAGAGGATTTCACTTCGATGGGAAAAACCTCGTCTCCCTGTTCCATTACGAAATCTATTTCCGCATTTCCTTGAGGATTTGGGTTAGCCCAATAGCGGGGTTTGATTCCTTGAGCTACCAGCTGCTGACATACGTATTGTTCTACGAACGCGCCCTTGAATTCGGAAAAGAGCTTCGACTTGTTCACCAGAGTATTCACGTCGAGACCGGACAGTGCGCCCAGTATGCCCGTGTCTTCCAGATAGATCTTGAACGTGTTAAGACTCTCATATCCGGTCAGAGGAATATGCAGAGCATCGAGGCAGGGGACTTTGGTAATGATTCCGTAGTCCGTCAGCCAAGTGAGCGCTTCCTCATATTCGCGGGCGCGGGCTCCTTGCCTGACAACACCGTAAACGAATTTGCGATTCTCCTTGGCAAGTTGTGATGGCAGTGTGTTCCATACAAGCCGGATACGCTCGCCCAGCGTATATGCGGCATGCTTGGAAAAATCAAGATCGTAGGCGTTGAGAATATCTTGTTGGACAGCTCGCACATCCTGCGGAATCCCGTTATCCAGGTGAGCGCTTAATGCTGCTGGCATGCCGCCGACCCACATATATGTTTTGAGTAGGTCATTCATCTGAGGTTCGAGAGCTTGTGGAATGTCCTCGAACCGGCCTTCACGTATGGTGTCGGCGATCATGTCTTGTCCGATGCTGTCCAGATATTCGACGAAGGAGAGCGGATGTAGGTTCATCATGGTGACTTTTCCTACAGGAAAAGAGGTTTTGCCGTGCTTGGATATTCCCATGTAGGAGCCGGTGGCGATGATGTCATAGTCGGGTGCCTGCTCGGTGAAGTATTTGAGAGAGGTCAACGCGAGCGGACTTTCCTGTATCTCGTCAAAGAAGAGCAGTGTTCTGCCGGGGAGTATCCGTTGGTTGGCGGCGAGTTCGAGCTGACGGATTATTCGTTGCGGGTCAAGATCCTGCTCGAATATCCCGGATAGGGATGGCCGCTGCATGAAATCAACCGAGACGATGTTGTCGTATTGTCCATTCGCGAACTCGTTGACAAGCCATGTCTTGCCTGTCTGCCGTGCGCCACGGATCAGGAGAGGCTTATGGTCAGGTGTGGTCTTCCACTGCTTGAGCGTTTTCAGTGCTTTTCGCTGGAGCTTCATGACGGATATCCTATGATAAATGTGCGACGCTTACACATTTATCATATCATAAACGTGTAAGCGTTACACATTTTTTATAGTTTATTGCAGTCGCAGTAGTTTTAGCGCAACGGCTATCAGCTGATCGGTACGGGTCTTGATCGCTTCGGCATCCCATTTGGTTATCTGTGAGGCTCAGCCATATTACGCGGTATAAACGTTAAGGAGCAATCAAAGGGCGGTCTTTCTGAGATTAGTCTCAGAAAGACCGCCCTTTGCAATGGAATAAATTGAGTGTGGAACTCGGTATTGGTTTGAAAGACTGTTTACAGCCCGGGAATCAGACCGCCGGGCGGATCGAGCGTGAGGTATTGCTCCTCCAGATCGATGTCGGGGACCAAGGCCTCCACGAACGGGACCAACGCGGTCTTTTCGACCACATCCTCGCCCTTGGAATTCTGGCCGGTTACCACCGGCTCGATCAAACGAATCTTGAGCAGGGATTGGGCGGGGGAGTCGATCACATCCACCACTTTGCCGACCACTTGGCCGGCGGGCAGTCCCAGACCGTTGCCCTCGACTAGACGGGCCTCAAGGCCAATAAGATCCTTGGGATACCATTCGTCGGCCTCGAGCATGTCCTCCGCATCGTCGACCTCGCCGTAGAGTTCGACACCGTTTAGGGCCTCGGCGGCATTGCGGTCGTCGACGCCCTCAAGCTTGAGAATCCAACGATCCTTGAACGTGCGCGAGCCCTCGACGATGTACTCGGTCTCGCCATCCTGGCTGTAGAGCACGGAGTCCGGCTCGAAGCGCCACTCGGGATCATCGGTGTACAGGCGCACGGTGACTTCGCCCTTCAGGCCCTGTGCGCGGCCAATACGAGCGACCCTCAGCAACTCGAGCTGCTGAGGGTCGTCGTGCATGTCTTGCTGTGCCATGCTGTGAATCGTTCCTTATCGGTTATCGACGGACGTCCATGATGTCAACGCGGACCTTGTGGTCAGACAGTGCCTGAATCACGGTGCGAATCGCGTTGGCGGTGCGGCCGCCACGGCCGATCACACGGCCGATGTCTTCCGGGTTCACGCGTACGCGAAGCAGTTCGCCGCGCGCGTTCTCATGAGACTTGACGGAAACATCGTCGGGAAAATCAACGATGTTCTTGATGAGGTGTTCCACAGCTTGTGCAAGCATAGCTAGCCTTTCGTTTCCGCTCAGGCCTCAGCCGGAGCTTCTTCGGCGGCCTCTTCAGCCGGGGCTTCCTCAGCGGCGGCAGCAGCTTCGGCTTCAGCCTTGGCCTTGGCAGCAGCTTCGGACTTGGCGGCCTTCAGCTTCTGAGCCTGGTCCTCAACGGCCGCGATGCGGGCCTCGGCGTCCGGGCCAGCCTCAACGGTCTTCAGGGTGCCTTCGGCACCTTCAAGGCCCTTGTACTTCTGCCAGTCACCGGTGATGTTCAGCAGCTTGAAGACGGGCTCGGACGGCTGAGCGCCGACGCCGAGCCAGTACTGAGCGCGATCAGACTTGATCTGGATGGTCGAGGGCTGGGTGTTGGGGTTGTAGGTACCGATCTCCTCGATGACCTTGCCGTCACGCTTCTTGCGGGAATCGACGACCACCACACGGTAGAAGGCGTAGAACTTCTTGCCCTGTCGCTTCAGACGAATCTTGGTTGCCAAAATGGCTCTCCTTGTAATGCTAGGTGTGCGGGTTCTCGGTTTGCCATGTGGGGCATGACCGTCCGGAATCCACGTGTCCTCGCGGCTCGGGGTGTAGAGGGCGCCACGCGCGCGCGAATAACTGGCCTATTATAGCGCACAGGGCCGGACTGGGCGTGGCGCACTGTGGTTACGGTGTGGTACGCGTTCCCCGTTGCGCAACATTCCGGGGAATGTATCGCGAAAATGCCGGCTATCGCAGTGCAAGCGTTGCGGTCAGGGCCAGATGATCAGTGCCCTCGACCTCAAACGACTTCACGCCGGACGGTTTGAGTCCGGGGGTGAACAGCACGTGATCCAGCTCGATGCGCGGCCACTTGAGCCAGCTCGGGAAGGTGAGATTCGGGCCGGCGGCTTGAATCAGACTTGCGTCCTTGAATCCGGACTTGAGCAACGCGCGGAAGCTCGGATGGTCGGTGCTCGAGTTGAGATCGCCCATAACGACGACGATATTGCGATTGCTGACGGATTTTGCACGGGCGAGTTCTCGCAGACCCAAAATGCCGGCCGACCAATCCGCGCAGCCGCGCATCGGCGATTTCGGGTGAGCCGAACAAAGCGTCACCGTGCGATTACCGGAGGTTTTGAGGGTGATGGCGGGAACGTCGGCGGCAGGGATGGAGACCACGTTGGGCACCGCTGCGCTCGGCTCGTAGCGGGAATAGATCACGTTGAATCCGCCATTATCGGTCTCTTTGGCGTCTCCGAACTGATGGTAGGGGAGAAGTTCGTTGATGTCGGCTTCGGTAAGACGTGTGATGAGGTCGTCGGTGACTTCCTGCAAGGCCAATACGCTGATATTGCGTTCGCGAATATTGCGAATGATTTCAGCGGCGTCGGCGCGTCCGTATCGACAATTCATCGTCATAACCGAGAACTGGGGCGAGAGTGTTTCACGCGTTGTTTCACGGTGTCCGTCGGAGATGGTTTCGGGCCCTTCCTTCGGAGTGTCTGAGATACCCGATGTATTGCTGTTATGGCTTTTTGACAGCGTCGGCGAAGTTGTTTCACGGGCTGTTTCACGGTGGGATTCTTTGCGTTTCCCGGCCGGGTCGATTGACGTACCCCAGTAGTTGATGCGCTGTGAGCTGGCAATCAGCGCGACCACAATAAGCAACGACATCGCAGTCCATTCATGTTGCCATGCGGCGACCGCGGCCAGAATCATCAAAGGAACCCACAACAGCGGCGTCAGGGCAATCATGTACGGAAGCGGCATACGGGCCTCGAGACCGGCGGGCAGCGCGCTTAAGGCCGTCCATAACAGTGCGATAATTGCCACCGCGCTGAGGATTGTCGTCATGGAAGTTCCTTTCGAAATATAATTGAACCGAGATATAATTTGGCTCCCCTCTGCGAGGGGAGCCAAATTGTGAGATCAGCGGCCGAACAGTCCGCCAAGGCCTCCGCCGAGGTTCGGCGGCAGTTCAGTGCCACCGTCGACGTTGCCCATCATCTGCTCAAGGCCAGCGGGCAGGGCCGGGTTCTGTGGCTTCTTGGCGAAGGCGGAACCGCCGGTCGAACCGGAGGACTTGCCGGCCAGCTTGTCGCGCAATGCCTTCTCCTCGGCCTCGCGCTTCATCGGATTGCCGGACTTGCCGCCCTTCTTCTTGTTCTTGCCCTTCTTCTTGCCGCCGCCCATAGCCGGGCCGCCGAAGCCGGGGATGCCGCCGCCCATGCCGCCACGATTGGACATGCGCTTCATCATCTTTGCGGCCTGCTCGAAACGCTGCAGCAAAGCGTTCACCTGAGAAACCGTCACGCCAGAACCATAGGCGATACGGGCGCGGCGGGAACCATTGATAATCGACGGATCGCGGCGCTCGGCCGGGGTCATCGAGCGAATAATCGCCTCGGTGCGGTCGATTTCCCTCTCATCGAACTGCTCGAGTTCCTTGCGGTGCTGGGCCATGCCCGGAATCATGCCGAGCAGCGACTTCATCGAGCCCAGCTTGCGCACCTGCTGCAGCTGATCGAGGAAGTCGTCCAGGCCGAAGGAACCTTCGGAGATTTTCTCGGCGGCCTTGCGGGCCTCTTCCTCATCGAACTGCTTCTGCGCCTGCTCGATGAGCGTCATGATGTCGCCCATGTCGAGGATGCGCGAGGCCATGCGGTCCGGGTGGAAGACCTCGAAGTCCTTCAGGCCCTCACCGTTGGAGGCGAACAGGATCGGCTTGCCGGTCACGGACGCCACGGACAGCGCGGCACCACCGCGGGCGTCGCCATCGAGCTTGGAGAGCACCACGCCGGTGAAGTCCACGCCTTCGTCAAAGGCCTTGGCGGTCTTGACGGCGTCCTGGCCGATCATCGCGTCGATGACGAACAGGATTTCGTTGGGACGCACGGCATCGCGAATGTCGCGAGCCTGCTTCATCAGCTCCTCGTCCACGCCCAGACGACCGGCGGTATCGATGATCACCGTGTCGTAGAGCTTCTGCTTGGCGAGTTCGATGGAATCGCGGGCCACCTTCACCGGGTCGCCGGAGGTCTGGCCCGGAGCTGCGACGGCCTCGCCGCCATCGGATTGGACGCCCTTTTCGGGAGCATAGACGGGCACGCCGGCGCGTTCGCCGACCACCTGCAGCTGCGTCACCGCGTTCGGACGCTGCAAATCGGCCGCCACCAGCAGCGGCGTGTGGCCGGAATCCTTGAGCCAGTAGCCGAGCTTGCCGGCCAGCGTGGTTTTACCGGCACCCTGAAGGCCGGCGAGCATGATGATCGTCGGCGGGTTCTTCGCGAAGTTCAGCGGACGGTCGACGCCTTGGCCGAGCACGTCGGTGAGCTCCTCGTTGACGATTTTCACCACCTGCTGGGCGGGGTTGAGTGCGTCGGACACCTCGGTGCCCAGTGCACGCTCACGCACCTTGCCGGTGAAGGAACGCACCACGTCGAGCGCCACGTCGGCGTCGAGCAGCGCGCGGCGGATTTCACGGATCGTACCGTCGATATCCGCCTCGGAAAGCTTGCCCTTGCTCTTCAGATGCTTGAACGCATTCGAGAGTCTGTCTGTCAAAGATGAAAAAGCTGCCATAATGGGCAACAGTCTAGCCGCCACGCGGGAAATTGCGGTGTTGGGGACGACGCTTTTCGGGGAATGTGCCGCGTAGTAGTCAGGGATGTTGGGCATTCAGACGGCAAATGCCGTGCCGTCCGCTCGTGGCGAAGCCAATCGAGTGCTTCCGATACCATGGAAACCGTAAAGAATCCTGTGTTTTTTGGAATACTTACGCTGTTTTGAAAATCGCTGGACACCGCTTATACGCAGACTGCCGTGCGCTCCGAACCATGACGTTCGGGCCAACGCAGACATGCCGTGCAATAAGGAAGGCCCACTGATGCCCACCCAAAAACTACTCGAACGCAAAGCCCTGATCGTTGGTATCGTCATCAACGTGCTGCAGGTCTTAGCCGGCATGGCCGTGTTCTTCATGACCGGTCTCAAGGCCATGTTCCTCGACTTCTCCTTCACCGCGATTTCCGTCCTGTCCGGAATGGTGGCGGTGTACCTCTCGTCGCGCACGGTGCGAACCACCGAGCGCTTCCCCAATGGCATGTTCGCACTGGAACCTATCTACGCGATCTGCAAGGCCATTTTCACCATGTCGTTGTTGGTGTATTCGCTGATTGACGTGTGCCGAGTAGCGTACGACTACTTCGTGTTCGGGTCCGGCGAACGCATTGAAACCGGCCCGGTGGTCATCTACGAGATCCTGACCGTAATCGTGTGCTTCAGCCTATACACGTATTACCGGCGCTCCAACCGATCCATCGGCGATTCCAGCACCATGCTCACCGCCGAGTGCAAGAGCACGTTGGTCGACGGATCGATGTCGTTCGGCATCGGCGTAGTTGCCATCTTCCTGATGCTGCTACCGGCCGGCGGTCCGCTTGACTTCCTGCACTACACCGGCGATTTCTTCATCACCGTGGCTTTGGTGGCATTGACCATCAAGGAGCCGTTCAGCGTGCTCAAAGAGGCGTTCGTGGAATTGGTCGGCGGCGTGCATGACGACGATGAAACCAACGCCTACGTGGAGGCCGAGGCACAGCGCCATCTGCCTGCCAACACCGACTACGAGCAGACGCTGATCTTCAAGACCGGTATGAACTACACCGTTGACGTGTATCTGAGCGGCATCGGCGAAACCATTGATGTAGCTGACCTCATCGAATGCAAGCGCTCGCTGGAAAAGGAGCTCAGCAAGCGCCTGCACATCGTGGACGTGGACTTCGTGTTTGACTGATTGATGGGTTTGAAGCGACTACTTCAGACTCCAAGTGGAACCCTGCGGGCCGTCTTCGATGGCGATGCCGGCCTCGGTCAGGGCGTCGCGAATCTGATCGGCCTTGGCGAAATCCTTGGCCTTGCGAGCTTCGGCACGGGCGTTGAGCTGTTCGGCGATCAGTGCCTCCAGCGCTGCATGCTCGGGCGACTCGGCCGTGCCATCAGCGGCACCGCCGGCAGCGCCGGCGGACACCCACGGTTCGGCCAGCGGGTCCAGGCCCAAGGTGTCGAGCATGGCACGCACGGCGAGCAGCGCCTCACGCACCTCGGCCTTGGCGGTTTCGGAATCGGCGCGGTCAGCCAGCTGTGAAAGCAACGTATTGCCGGAACGGATGGCGGTGAAGATCGCGGCGGTTGCACCAGACACATTGACATCGTCATTCATGGCGGCCACGAAATCGGCGGGCAAATCGTCGGCGGAGACGGCAGTGACTTCCTCGCGAGAAGGCTGTCCACCCAGCGCCACACCGGCACGCTCGATGAAGTTCGAGACGCGGTCGTATGCGGCCTGCGCCTCGACCAGCGCCTGATCGGACCATTCGAGCATCGACCGGTACTGCACGGAGCCCAGGGCGTAACGCACCACCCAAGCGGAATGCTCAGCCAACACGCTCGGCACGGACAGGCCGGTGCCCAGCGACTTCGACATCTTCTCGCCCTTGGCGGTCACCCATGCCGAATGCATCCAGCGCGCAGCGGAGGGGTAGCCGGCCGCACGGGTCTGAGCCATTTCGTTTTCGTGGTGGGGGAAGCGCAGATCCAAGCCGCCGCCGTGAATGTCGAAGCCATCGCCCAGGTAACGGTGGGACATGGCGGAGCATTCGATGTGCCAGCCAGGGCGGCCCACGCCAAACGGCGTCGACCAACGGGCGTCCTCGGGATCGGTGTCCTTCGGAGCCTTCCACAGGGCGAAATCACGCGGATCATGCTTGTCGGGGGAGGCATCGGCCGGGTCGACCGGATTGTACTTGTCGGCACCGGTGGCGTCCACGGACGGGCCCATGCGGTCGGCCACGGCGGCGGCCTCATCGACTTCGGAGGTCTGCTTCTGGTGAGTGAGTTCGCCGTAATGCGGCCAGGATGCCACATCGAAGTACACGTTGCCGGTGGGCTTGCCGTCCGCATCCGTGACCACATAGCCGTGACCGTTGTCGAGAATGCGCTGAATCAGGTCGATCATGTCCGACATGTGGCCGGTGGCGCGAGGTTCCACAGTGGGCGGCAGTACGCCGAGCGTGTTGTATGCCTCGGTGAATTCGCGCTCGTAGTAATAGGCGCGGGCCCACCAACGCTGGCCTGCGGCCGCGGCCTTAACGAGAATCTTGTCGTCGATATCGGTCACATTACGCACAAAAGTGACTTTGTAGCCGAGCTTCAAAAACCAGCGGCGCACGATGTCGAACGCCACGGCGGCACGGATATGGCCAATATGCGGTGACGATTGCACAGTCGCGCCACACACATAAATGCCGACTTCGCCCGGCTTGAGCGGCACGAAATGGCTGACCTGGTGCGAGGCGGTGTCATACAGATTCAGGCCTTCTGCGGCCTTGGCAACATGCACCGGCGTCAGGCTTGAAGGCATGACGGAAATGTTGAAATCCTGCGGTTCTTGGCTGTTTCCCATAACACTCAAGCGTAGGGTCCGAACCAGACATGCTGAATCGTTACTCGAAGAGTTTGATGAACGCTTCACAGGTGGGGCCCGAACGAGGTGACAGACGGATGAGAAGCGGGACAACAGTCTCGCGAGAACACGTCTTTGACCGCTGCGGAAACTGCGAGATTCATGGATTTGCCCTGCTCGTTACGCAAACGGGGAACGCTCGTGCCACAATAGAAGTCATGGCCACACCACAAGTGCTCATTTTGCAACATGTCCCATGGGAACGCCCGGGACGCATATTGTCGAACCTCGAGGACATCGGTCTTGAGACGGTGACGATGAATATCGTCGACAAAAAGAAACCGGACTTGCCTGATTTCGGCGAACTGGCTGGCGTGGTAATCATGGGTGGGCCTATGGGCGCGCTTGATTACGACAAGTATCCGGGGCTGAAGGCAGAAGCCAAGTTGGCGCGTGCCGCCGTGGCTTCAGGCAAGCCGATTCTCGGTGTATGCCTGGGGCATCAGATTATCGCCACTGCGCTTGGTGCGCAGCTGCGCAAGGGCGATGCGCCGGAGATTGGGTTCGCGCCGATCAAGCGTGTGGACAAGCATGACTTCTTCTCCATGTGGGATAAGCAGCTGACAGTGCTGCACTGGCATAACGACGTGGTGGGCCTGCCCGCGGAAGGCCAGCTGCTGTCGCGTTCGTCTTCCACCAAGGTGCAGGCATTCCGACTGGGATCCGCGCTGGGCATGCAGTTCCACCTGGAAGTGTGCGGCTCGCTGCTGGACGAATGGCTGGATGAGCCGAGCATGGTCAAGGATCTCAAGGCCGCGGGTGGTTCCAAGTCCCAATTGCGCGAGCAGTTCGCCCAATACGACCAGCTACTGCAACCGCTCGCCGAGCAAGTGTTCTCCGGTTTTGCGGCCCGCTGCAACTCCTACGCTCAGACGCTGAACAAATAACGTTTGCGGGCCGCCGCTGGGCAAGCGTGGCGCTACATTGGTGAGTCATGCCGACTTATGACATTGGACTGGAACACGTTTCGCTCGCTTTCGCTACCAAAACCATCTTCACTGATGTAACGCAGGGTGTTTTTGAAGGCGACCGCATCGGCATCGTCGGCAAGAACGGCGACGGCAAATCCACGTTGCTGCACCTGTTCCGCGGTGCTCAGGAGCCGGATTCCGGCCGCGTGACAAAGCGTGGCGGACTCACGTTCGGCATGCTTGACCAGCGTGATCCCCTTGATGACAACGCCACCATTCGCGAAGCCGCACTTGAGGGGCGCGCCGACTACGAATGGGCGTCCGATAACACTTCCCGTGAAATCGTCGAGGCATTGCTCGGCGGCATGAGCCTGGATGCCAAGGTCGGCTCCTTGTCCGGCGGCCAGCGTCGCCGCGCCGATTTGGCCCGACTGCTGCTCAAGGATTGGGATATTCTTGCACTTGACGAGCCCACCAACCATCTCGACGTGGTCACTATCCACTGGCTTGCCGAACATTTGAAGAACCGCTGGTCCAAAGGCCAGGGCGCTCTGTTGCTCGTGACCCACGATCGCTGGTTCTTGGACGAGGTCTGCGAATCGATGTGGGAAGTCCACGATGGCGTGATCGAGCCGTTCGAGGGCGGCTATTCCGCATATATGCTGCAGCGCGTGGAACGCGATCGCCAAGCCGATGTGCGCGAAACCAAGCGCCGCAATCTGGCTCGCAAGGAGCTCGCATGGCTTTCCCGCGGTGCTCGTGCCCGCTCCACCAAGCAGAAGTTCCACGTCAAGGCCGCACGCGAATTGATTGCCGATGTGCCGCCGATGCGTAACACACTTGAACTGAAGCAAATGGCCACCTCCCGTCTCGGCAAACAGGTGGTCGATTTGGTCGACGTGACGCAGATTTTCGAAAAACCGCAGGGCATGGCCGATATCGACCCGGATGTGGCGGCGCTCTCCGCGTCCGCTTCCCGCGTGGATGTGGTCAACGCCATGTACGCCGAGCCGCAGCTGCATGGTTCCGTTGAGGTGGCGGTCACCGACATGACTGACCCGCGCCTGGTGGACGCCGGCGTGCCGGAAGCCGTCGAGTCCGCTGAGGAAGCGCGTAAGAAGGCCGAGGCTGAGAGCGGCAATCCGCAGCTTGCTGACGATCGCGAGGTTCGTCGCATGAACACGGGTGGTGAAACCATCGGCGGTGGCACTGCTGCAACGGATTCGGATGATGACACTGCTGCAGCCGGTGTCACCTCGGCTGCACGCAAGGTGACGGTTTCCGGCCGCGAGATTCTTGACGATGTGACTTGGCTGATTGGCCCGGGCGACCGCTTCGGCATCGTCGGTGCGAATGGTGCCGGCAAGTCCACGCTGCTTAAGTTGATTGATGGCACACTCACCCCGACCGCAGGCCATGTGAACATTGGCAAGACGGTGAAGTTCGCGGTGCTCTCGCAGCGCCTCGATGAGCTGGAGAAGCTCGGCAAGTACAAGATCAAGGAAGTGCTTTCCCGCTATAAGCCGAGCTACATTGTGGATGGCAAGGAAGTGACGCCGGGACAGTTGATGGAGCGTCTCGGCTTCGAATCCGCCCAGCTGATGACGCCGATCCGCGATCTCTCCGGTGGTCAGAAGCGCCGCATGCAACTGCTGCTGATTCTGCTTGACGAGCCGAACGTGCTCATCATGGACGAGCCCGGCAACGATCTGGACACCGATATGCTCGCCGTGATGGAAGACCTGCTCGATACTTGGCCGGGCACGTTGATTGTGGTCTCCCACGACCGGTACCTGCTGGAGCGCGTCACCGATCAGCAGTTCGCGCTGATTGGCGGCAAAGTACGTCACTTGCCCGGCGGCGTGCAGGACTACCTCGATATGGTTGAGGCTATTAAGAACGGCAAGGGATTGCCGGCTGACACGCCTGGCTTCGCGGGCACCGGTAGCAGCTCGGCGAAGTCTGGTAAGGGTAAGGCGGCCGCCGTCAACGCTGCCGCATCTCTCCCTCAGTCCGCTTCGCGGATAGCTCCCTCGTCAGAGGGAGCCAATAACGGTGAGGACTCCACCTCGAAGCTCACCGGCAAGGCCTTCCACGAGGCATCCAAGCGCGTGAATGCCATCGAACGTAAGCTCGCTAAGCTTGAAGAGCAGAAGGCCGATCTCGAGGCGCAGATGGCCGCCCATGACCCGAGCGACTACGAGGGTCTCAACAAGCTCAATGAACAACTCACCGCCGTCAATACTGAAAGCGATGATCTCGAAGCCGAATGGCTCGAACTCTCCGAACAATTGGAGTAGCGGGAGAAACCGTAACGTTCACAAGGCCTCGGCAGTTTGCCGGGGCCTCCCGCTATGCAAACTCCCACGGATTAATCAATTCCACGTCGGTACCTTCGAAGTCCTTGATATTGCGCGTGGCTATGGCCGCATCCCAGGAATGGGCAATTGCCGCAATCATGGCGTCTTGAATACTGGCAGGTGTGCCCCTGTGTTCGCGTTCGACAAGGATATGGGCATAATCCGCAGCTGCCTGAGTGTCAAATGCGAACGTTCTGACCTCTAATGTCATAAGCGCCAGCTTGACGGTCGTATCTGTGTACTTTCGTCGTTTGCCTTCAGGCATGCGACATATTCCGGCCAACAACTCGGCGACGGTGATGGCGGTGGTTGCCAAATTGCTTGTATCTTGGTTCCTCAGCCAATTGGCAACGTGTTCGTCTGGCTGTTTCTTGATGATTTCGCTGATGACGTTGGTGTCCAGAATAATCATGGCCGATTCCTATTCAAAAGATACTGGCGGTCGGGAATCGGCGGAATTTCGCTCGGATAGTGGGAGTTCCCCCCTGTCGAGTCCCTCAAAATCCATGTTCTTCATGAATTCGCGGATCTCGTCATAGAAATTGGTCTTTCGCGTGATTTCATGCGCCACCGTGCCAGCCAGCCATTCTTCAAGAATGGATCGCACCTGAGATTCCATGGAGCGGTTGTTTTTCTCAGCCACTTCTTTGAGCTGCTGAATCTGCTCATCGGGTATTTTTCGGATGGTCAATGTTGCCATGATGCACCTCCTTGTTGCTGTCATAATGCTAGCATGAGGTGCTGTCGTTTTGCTTGCAGTACGGGTGATGAGGTATGCACGCATGAAAAAAGGCGGATATGCATCATGCACATCCGCCTTTTGAGCTTGGACTGGGTCTTCCCGCAGTCGCCGAATCAGCGCCCGGTAACCTCGGAACCGACGACCTTTTCGCTCAGGGCGCGCGGGCCGCGGGTCACGGCTACGGCACCGGAGCGCACCAGCTCAATCACACCGTAATGCTCCAAAAGCCCCAGCAGGGCGTCGATCTTGCCTTCGGCACCGGTGGCCTCAATGGTCAGCGATTCCGGATTCACGTCCACCACGCGCACGCGGAACAGGCGCACGATCTCCAGCACGTCGGAACGGTTGGATTCGTTGGCGGCCACCTTGATGAGCACCAGTTCGCGTTCCACGGTGGAGTTCGGGTCGAGTTCCACGATTTTGAGCACATGCAGCAGCTTGTTGAGCTGCTTGATGATCTGCTCCAGCGGCACGGCCTCCACGTCGGCGGTCACCGTGACGCGAGAGATGTCCGGACGCTCGGTGGGGGAGACGGACAGCGAGTTGATGTTGAACGCACGGCGGGCGAACAGGCCGGCGATACGCGCCAGCACGCCTGGGCGGTTCTCCACCAGCACGGACAGCGTATGACGCTGGGAACCAGGCTGGGATGCAGGATAGTTAGCCATGAGTGTTCTCCTCTCCTCAGTGCTCGCTCGCAGTGGCAGCGGCGGTCTCGTGCTCGAACACGCCGGTCGCATGCTCGTCCGGACCGGTTCCCGGAGCCGGGGTGCCGCCAGCCAGCGGCTTGATGCCGGGCTTGTACGTCACCTCGTCGTTGGGGGCGCCGGCGGCTACCATCGGCCACACCATCGCATCCTTCCACACGCGGAAGTCGATCAGCACCGGGCGATCGTTGATCTGGTTCGCCTTTTCGATGGCGGCAATCGCCTCTTCCTCGGTGAACGCGCGGATACCCACGCAGCCGTATGCCTCGGCCAACTTGATGAAATCAGGCACTTCGAGCGGCGCATCGCCGTCGGCCAGTGCCGCCGCACCATCGGCACCGTGCGCTTCACCATCGAGCAGGTTGGTCTGCGAGTAGTGGTGCTCGTAGAACAGCGTCTGCCACTGACGGACCATGCCGTATACGGAGTTGTTCAGAATCGCGATCTTCACCGGAGCGTGGTCCAGGAACGCGGCGGCCAGCTCCTCAGAGGTCATCTGGAAGGAACCGTCACCATCGATCAGCCACACCGGCTTCTTGCCCTCGAATTCACGGGCCGAGCCCACGGATGCGCCGATGGCAGCCGGCAGACCGTAGCCCATCGTGCCGAGGCCTCCGGAGGAGATCCAAGCGTGCTGGTTCTCAAAATCGATGAACTGCGAGGCCCACATCTGGTGCTGGCCCACACCGGTCACCCAGATGGTGGACGGATCGGCCATCTCAGAGAGCTTCTTGATGACCCACTGCGGGGCCAGCGACCCGTCGGTCGGCTCATCCCACGTCATCGGGTATTCCTCGCGCCAGCCGTCGATCGCCTTCCACCAGGGGGCCAGATTCGGCTTGCCCTGAATGGCCTGCGTACGCTGAATCTCGGGAATCAAGTCGTCGAGCACGGTAGCCACATCGCCCACGATCGGCACGTCGGGCTGACGGTTCTTGCCGATTTCAGCCGGGTCGATGTCAATGTGAATCACGCGGGCGGTCGGTGCGAAGGCGTCGAGCTTGCCGGTCACGCGGTCGTCGAAACGTGCACCGATGGCCACAAGCAGGTCAGCGCGCTGCACGGCGCCGGTTGCGGCAATCGTACCGTGCATGCCTAGCATGCCGAGGTTCTTCGGGTCGGAGTCGGGAATGATGCCGCGTGCGGGCAGGGTCGTGACCACGGGAGCGCCGGTCAGGTCGGCCAGAGCCTTGACCTGTGCGCCGGCGTTGGAGCGGGCGGCACCGCCACCCACATACAGCACCGGGCGGTACGACTGAGAGAACAGCTTCGCCGCGTCGGACAGCACACGGCCGTGCGCCTTGGTGGTGGGGTTGTAGCCGGGCAGAATCATGCGCTGCGGCCATGAGTAGTACATGTCGCCGGTCTGTGCGGTCTTGGTCAGATCCACGACCACCGGGCCGGGGCGGCCGGTGTTGGCGATGTAGTACGCCTCGGAAAGCACGCGAGGAATGTCCTGCGCGCGGGTCACGAGGAAGGAGTGCTTGGACACCGGGTAGGTGATGCCCACGATATCCGCCTCCTGGAAGGCATCAGTGCCGATGGCTTGCACGCCCACCTGACCGGTAATCACGACCATGGGCACGGAGTCCATGTTCGCGTCCGCAATGGCCGTGACCACGTTTGTGGCACCCGGGCCGGAAGTCACGATGCACACGCCCACCTTGCCAGTGGCCAGTGCGTAGCCTTCGGCGGCGTGGCCGGCGGCCTGCTCGTGGCGCATAAGCACGAAGCGGAACTTCGTGTTGTCTTTGATCTCGTGGTAGACGGGCAGAATCGCGCCGCCAGGAATGCCGAAGACGTCCTCGACGCCGAGGTCCTCCAGCGAACGAATCAGCGCCTGGGCGCCAGTCATCTTCTCGCCATCGACGATGGTCTGCTTATCGGGGGCCGTGTTGATTTTCGGTACACCGCTGAATGCCTGCAAAGGCGTGGGTAAAGCCATGATTCCTCTCACCTCATAGGTTTTGTCGCGAACCTGCCCGACCTTGGGATGGGGCCGGGTGCCCGCGTGTCTGATTCCAGTCGCTTCCCCGAGACTTGTGGCCCCGGCGCGACTCGTCGCTCATGTTGGTATTAGTCTATTCGCAAATCCGACAGCGGGCTTACTTAGTCCGCGTCTTGAACGAGTCCAGTGACTTCCAGCCCGCTTCGGCGGCCGCCAGCTGCGCCTTACGCTTGCTGGAGCCCCTACCGATGCCGATGATGTCGCCGTTCTCGCCCAATGAGACGCGCGCGGTGAAGATCTGCGCGTATTCCGGGCCGGAGACCTCCATATGGTAGACAGGCTCCTCCTTGCCGAGGCCGTGCGCCTTGACGGTCAGCGAGGTCTTCCAGTCAAGTGCCGGGCCCTCGGTGGCCACTTCGGCGAGCGTGTCGTCAATAAGCCGGTGAATCACCTTGCGTGCCTCGTCGATGCCGTGTTCCAGGAAGGTCGCGCCGATGAGCGATTCCACGATGTCGCATAGGATGGAGTTCTTCTCCGCGCCGCCCTGCTCGGCTTCTCCGTGACCCAGCAGAATGTAGGGGCCCACCTTGAGCTTGGTTTTGGCGATGGCGCTCAGCGCGTCTTCGGAGACGGCCTTGGCGCGCATCTTGGCCAGTTGCCCCTCGGTCATATCCGGGTGAATGGTGAACAGCGTTTCAGTGGAGACCAGTTCGAGCACCGCGTCTCCCAGGAATTCGAGGCGTTCGTAATTGGCCACGCCGGGGTGCTCATGCGAGAAGGAACGGTGGGTGAGTGCCTGCACGAGCAGATCCGGGCTGAGAGTGGTGCCCAACGCTTCAAGAAGCTCGTTGGCCGGCGTCGGCTGCTGTGGGGTTTCATTACTCATGATTGTTGTATGGTCCTTCACGCGATGGTGATGTGTTGTGTTGCGTTGTGTTGTGTTGTTTGCGATGCGATGGTGTACGTAATGGTGCACTTATGCGAAGACCCCGCCACCCGTCGATGGCAGGGCCTTCATTCAAGCCGTTATCGCAGGACTCACTTGGTGTGAGCCGGCTGGATGGCGGAGCGGTAGGTGCGGCCGCGGTAGTTACCGCAGCTCGGGCAAGCCATGTGCGGCAGGGCCGGAGCGCCACAGTTCGGGCAGTTCACGGTCGCAGCAGCGGTGGCCTTCCAGTTCGCGCGACGCGAGTGCGTGTTGGCGCGCGAGGTCTTGTACTTAGGCAGTGCCATTTGAGTATCCTCTATTTCGTTCGAACAATTGAGCTTAAGCGTCCGTTATCTTAACGCACGGCTCGTACAAACTCCGTTCAGGCGCGCGTCACTCAGCCTGCTCGCCGTTCTGCTCAGCCTCGAGCTGGGCTTTGAGCCCCGCCAATCCTGCAAAACGGATATCCGTCACATCGTGATGATGGTCGGGATCCTCGTTCAGATCGGCACCGCACTGCGAGCACAGGCCCTTGCAATCCGGTCGGCACAGTGGCTGCAACGGCAGCGATTCGACCAGCGTGTCGCGGATCATCGCCTCGATGTCCGCGAATGCGCCGTTCTCCAGCAGCGGATACGTGTCTTCCGACTCGTCCTCGCCGGCGATGATGTCGATTTCGTCGTCCTTCTTGCTCTTGCCGCCCTTGCCGTTGGCCTTGTCCTGACCCGACTCGTACGGGAAGAACACCGTCACATCAACCGGCCAGTCCTCGTCAATCGGCTTCAGGCAGCGCGTGCACTCGCTGACGAATGGCGCGACCAGGCGGCCGGTGAAGATCAGGCCGTCCACAATCGAATCGAACTGCCCGCTCACGTGTACGGGCTCACCTTCCTTGATGCCGACAATGCTGTCGCCAATGCCGGAAGGTGCCGGGAAATCGGCGTCAATCGGCTTGGATTGACCGGCGCGCGAAGCAATCTGCGCTACCGGAATGGCCCACGGGGAATCTTCAACTCGTGCCATGGTATGTTCTTGGTGCCTTTCGTATGTTGGCTGGAGTTATTCGTTACTGGCGTTATTCGCGTTACTGATGTTGCCGGCGTTGCTGGCGTTACTGGGCTTCGGGATAGTCGTTCAGCGTCAGGTGCGGCATCTGTTCGCGGGCCGCGCGCTGGCGCTCTTCCAGCACGTTAAGACCGGCCTGCACATCCTGACTGAGTTTGCCGAGCTGCTGGGACAGCCCTTCCATCACCGTAGTGCAGTACTGGTCCGCGCCTTGGGTCAGATGGTCGGCTTTGGTCTGTGCCTGGTCAAGAATCGCGCGCGCTTTCTGCCGTGCAAGCTCGGTGACGTTCTCTTGGCCGGCCAGGAACTGTGCCTGTTCGTTGGCGTCCCTGATCATGTTGGCTGCGCGGCTTTGTGCGGAGGCGACGATGGCGTTGGACTGGGTCTGTGCCGATTCCAGACGGCGCTCGGCCTCGCGCATGAGGGCGGAGGCGCGCTCCAACTGCACCGGCAGCATTTTCTTCAACTCGGAAAGCTGGTCGGTGAATTCGTCGCGGTCAACCTTCACCATGCCGGGGGCGAATATGCTGGACTTCGCTTCGCCCAGTGCCGCCTCGAGCTGGTCGATGATGTCATACACCGTGGTGAATTCCTCGTGGCTCTTGACCGTGGCCGGGTCGTCGTCCGTGGTTTCTCGCAGGTCGGGCATTTCGTTCATGAACGAGGGGCGAATGCCGGCGGCCTGAGCGGTCTGAGCCTGTGCCCGGGTCTGCTGAGCTGCTTGGGCCTGCGCTTTGGCCTGCATCTGTGCCGGAGTAGGGGTAGGCGCGGCGGGCGGCGATCCGGCGAGAACATCGGCCTCTTCGGTGGGTGCCGGCGCGGCTTGCGTAGACGCGGGCGGTTCCGGGGCGGACGGCTCCGGAGTGGACGATGCGGCGTCCGCATTCGGTTTGGTCAGATCGACGTATCCAGTAGGGTGGTCATCGCTCATAGTCATTAGTGCATCAGTCCTTCCGCTGACGTTCCTCGGCCAGGGCATCGGCCAGCATCGGCACGACGCAATCGGGCACCATGCCGGTCACGTCGCCTCCATGGCGGGCCACGTCCTTGACGATGGAACTGGAGATGTGTTCAAGAATCGGATCGGCCGGCAAAAACAGGGTTTCGATGCCAGCGAGCTTGCGATTGACCAGCGCCATGCCGAGCTCGGCTTCATAGTCGCCGTTCTGGCGCAGACCCTTGATGATAACGGTGGCGCCGACCTTCTTGCAGTAGTCGGTGATCAGGCCGTCGGTGGAAGAAACGGTGACGTTCTTGCAACCGGCTTTGTCAAGGGCGCGGCGGATCACGTCGACTCTGGTGGCTTCGGAAAACATCGGTGTTTTCGCGGCGTTGACGGCCACCACCACATGCACCTCGTCGAAAAACCGCGCCGAGCGCTCGATTACATCCAAGTGTCCGGCGGTAACGGGGTCATACGAGCCGGGGCATACTGCGATAGTCATGCTTTATAGCCTACCGCTAGTGGTGTGCTTCGTGCTGCCGAGCGTGCATTGTTGTCGCGTCGGCGTATGAGGCAGTGTGTGCGGTGCCGTATGTGGCGTCGGTGTGGCGTCGTGTGCGGCATTGTATGTGGCATTGTATGTGGCGGGGTGGCGTGATGCGCGACATGGGTGTGTGGAGGTGTGCGGATTACGCGCCAATGGGTTTCGCGGGTAACGACGGGAATCTATGATGGAGTGCAGTCGAATCGTTGAATACGAGGAAAGAAGTGCACCATGACTTTTGCCGAGATGTTCGTTGATGATGCCGAACCGCTGCGCAACCCGGACCAAGGTGCCGGCACGTCGGTGCTGGAGCGTCCGGAGACCAAGGAGTCGCCGGTTCGTGACGATGGTGGCGACGCCGATCGTTTTGCGCACTACGTATCCAAGGACCGTATCGCTGAATCGCGTGCGACCGGCCGCCCGGTGGTGGCCCTGTGCGGTAAGGTTTGGGTGCCCAAGCACGATCCGTCCAAGTACCCGGTTTGCCCCGACTGCAAGCGGATTTACGAGGAAATGACGCGCTAAAGGTGGTACTTGGCTCCCCTCAGCGAGGGGAGCCAAAATGGTCACCGAGCGGAAATCTCGTCGATCAGCTTGAGCTCCTCGTCGCTGAAGTGGGTGTTCTTCAGCGCGCCGATGTTGTCGAGAATCTGCTGCGGCTTGGAGGCTCCGGTCAGCACGGAGGTCACCTTGCCGTCGTGCAGCAGCCATGCCAGGCTCATCTCGGCCAGCGTCTGGCCGCGTTCGGCGGCCAGATTGTTCAGATCCATGACCTGCTTGTGCAGTTTCTCGGTCAGAGCGGAATCGTTGAGGAATCGCGGATCGTGAGCCATGCGGCTGTCGGCCGGAATGCCGTTGAGATAGCGGTTGGTCAGCAGGCCCTGAGCCAGCGGGCAGAAGGTGATAAGGCCTTTGCCCAGCTTGAAGGCGGTCTCTTTCAGGCCGTTCTTTTCAACGGTGCGGTCGAGGATGTTGTACTTGTTCTGGTTGATGATGAACGGCACGTGCAGTTCTGCCAGAATTGCGGCGGCCTTTTCCATCGTCGGACCATCGTAGTTGGACAGACCCACGTACAGGGCCTTGCCGGAGTTCACGGCCTGAGCCAGCGCGCCCATCGTCTCCTCAAGCGGGGTTTCCGGATCCGGGTGGTGGTGGTAGAAGATGTCCACATAATCCAAGCCCAAGCGTTCCAGCGACTGGTCGAGGCTGGCGAGCAGGTACTTGCGGCTGCCGAGGTCGCCATAGGGGCCTGTCCACATTTCGTAGCCGGCCTTGGTGGAGATGACGAGTTCGTCGCGGTGATGCTTGAAGTACTTGGCGAGCAGCAGTCCGCAGTTCTTCTCTGCCTGGCCGGGCTCGGGGCCGTAGTTGTTGGCTAGGTCGAAGTGGGTGATGCCGTTGTCGAAGGCGGTGAAGACCAGGGACTTCATCTGGTCGAATGGCGTGATGTCGCCGAAGTTGTGCCAGAAGCCAAGTGAGACGGCCGGCAACTTGAGGCCGGAGGTGCCGGCACGGTTGTAGGTCATCGTGTCGTAACGGTGCGGGTTGGGGGCATAGATGGCGGTTGGCTCGAACATTGAGTCTCCTTACAATGTCATTCTTGTTCTTACGAATGCTTACCTGCGATGGGCAGACCGACGCCGATTGAGCGGTATTCGTAAGTGTTCTTGGATACTATGGTTCCAGTTCAAGTGAACTTGAATGCAAACGGCTGCGACGCTTCGGCGTGTTGCCGCAGTAAGGAGTCATGATGTCCTACACCATTCGTCAGGTGGCCACGCAGTTCCATATGCAGCCCTCTACGCTGCGCTATTACGAGGATCAGGGATTGCTGACCAACGTGGAGCGCACCGAAACCGGCCAGCGTATATACGAAGACTGCCATATCGACCGTCTGCGTGCGATTTGCTGCTTCAAGAACGCCGGCATGACCATTGACGATCTTAAGAAGTTCTTCGTGTATGAGTCCAATGAGCCCGAGCATATCGACGAAATCCTTGATCTGCTGGAATCTCGCCGCGAATCCTTGGACGAGCAGCGCCGAGCCCTCAACGAGGCGGCCATGCACGTGCAGCGCAAGCTCCATTACTATGGCGACATCAAGCGTGCCATCGACGCCGGTGAAGACTGGCCGGATTGGCGCGAGTACAAAAACCGCGCCTATTCCATTGAACGCTGAGACCATCGAATGCTGATGCCATCGAATGTTGAGGCCATCGAGTGCTGTGTTGGATGCCGGCTGGGCACTAAGACTGATGTGCGTCGATCATGGGCGCGTCTATCCGAGTAAGGCCTTGCTCGGCAGTGCGCGGTCGAGCAGCCAGACAACGAGCGATATCACGAAGAACGCTATGGCCAGCTTGCCGCAGCTAATGCCGAACCCTTGCCAGCCGAGTGCGTCAAGGTTGATGAAGTCGTACGGATACGGACTGCCGCCGGCCGCCGGTCCGGACCCCGGCCAAATCGCCGCACGGGCCAGCACGAAGACCAAGTATGCAGGGAAGTACGCCAGCCACGAGAACATGTAATGCCAGCGGAAACGCCGGTGCGGGTCGAATAGCACGAAATCGATAACCGCCATAATCGGGGCGATTTTGTGCAGCATCGTATTGGTCATGATGCCAATAACCTGTGGCACGTATGCCGGGTCGTCCGGAGGCATCAGGAAGAACGCCACCAGTGCGGTGACTATGGCGTACACAGTCAGGCACCCCTTAAGCCATGCAGGCGGCTGAATACCTTTGAGCAGTGTGGCCGCGCCGGACCACAGCATCACGATGCCCAGCACGAAACCGGTCTGGAACGTGAAATACACCCAGAACTGCGGTTTGGACCATGCCTCATATGTGCCCACGAAGCAGAAACCGGCGATCGCAAAGCGCCACAACGCCACGATGAATCTCATGCATCGAGTCTACCGCTTCGCCAGTGGGCCGTATGGTGCGGCTGACGTATTGGCTGGTCGTGATGATTATGGTCGGTGTGACCGACCGCCATAGTGCCGATGAATATGACGATACTGAACCCGGCAATATCGAATCTGGCGATACGAGAATAAGACGAGCCCTTCCCGCACGGCTTTGCCCGGACTACACTTAGGTGCAACTTCACCACTTATGTAGGAAAGGCCTTGCAATGGTCGATTATTCGCCGGCTCTGATGACCGACATGTATGAATACACGATGCTCGACGCCGCTCTGAAAGACGGTACCGCCGACCGCAAGTGCGTGTTCGAGGTGTTCACGCGTCACTTGCCCGAAGGCCGTCGCTATGGCGTGGTGGCCGGCACCGGCCGCATTCTGGATGCGCTGGAACATTTCCACTTGGATGAAGCGGATCTGAAGTTCCTGGCCGACCGTCACGTGGTAAGCCCCGAGACCATTAAGTGGCTGGAGAACTTCCACTTTTCCGGTACGATTCGCGGTTACCGCGAAGGTGAGATGTTCTTCCCGAACTCCCCGATTTTGCAGGTCGAAGGCACGTTCGGCGAATGCACGCTACTGGAGACGTTGATTCTATCCGTGCTGAACTACGATTCCGCAGTGGCCTCCGCCGCCTCACGTATGGCGTCGGCAGCCAAGGATCGTCCTTGCATGGATATGGGCGGACGCCGCACTAACGAGTGGGCCGCCGTGGCCGCCGCTCGAGCCGCCGTAGTGGGCGGATTCAAGGGTACCGCCAATCTGCTGGCCGCCCAGCTGTATGGTCTGAAGGCCATTGGCACCGCCGCGCATTGCTTCACGTTGGTGCATGATTCCGAGCGTGACGCCTTTGAATCGCAGATCGAGGCATTGGGCAAGAACACCACGCTGCTGGTGGACACCTACAACATCGAGGAAGCCGTGAAAACCGCCGTCGAAGTGGCCGGTCCCGAACTGGGTGGCGTGCGCATCGACTCCGGCGACTTGGCCGCCATGGCCCAGCGTGTGCGCAACCAGCTGGACGCCCTGGGTGCCACGAACACCACCATTACCGTGACCAACGATTTGGATGAGTACGCGCTCGCCGCATTGCAGACCGCGCCGGTCGACTCCTATGGCGTGGGCACCATGCTGGTCACCGGCTCCGGCGCTCCCACTTGTGCGATGGTGTACAAGCTCACCGAGCGTGAAGGCGCTGACGGCACGATGGTTCCGGTCATGAAGAAGTCCAAGGATAAGGCCACAGTGCCCGGTCGCAAGTTGGCATTCCGCTCCTACGAATACGCGCTAGCCGAAGCCGAACACGTGATTTCCGGCTCGGAAGAGAAGCTGGCCGGTTTCACGCCCGAACCGACGTGGAAGAACCTGCTGGTCGATTTCGTGGACCACGGCCATATCGATGCGCAGTGGCAGGGCCATGACGCTATCATGGCCGCCCACGACTACCACGCCAAGGCGTTGTCCGAACTGCCCATCACCGCGCAGAGCCTCATGAAGGGCGAGCCAGTGATTCCTACGGAGACTCAGGTTCTCTGACGAGAACTTTCGTCTCCATAGGAATCCGTCGCAGCATAGCTGCTCCCCTTACCTACGGACAGCCCACTGGGCTGTCCGCTTAACGGTTCGACCACAGAGACCAAAGTCCTCTGGCCGTATCTCACTGGCCGCATCCCTCTGGTTACATTGGCTACTCTTCCCTCTGGATGAGTGAAACTCTCAATGGTGATAACGCGGCGGGCAACGATGACGTATCAGAGCGGCGCGATGTAGTTCGATGATGGTTGACGAGTTGCTATCCAGGCATAGAGCGGATGGCGTATGCTGGGGCGCATGGTTGAAATCAAAGACATGCTTGGCAATCACCAAATAATTCGTGCCGACGGCCGCAAGGTCGACGAACTGCGCCCTGTGCGCATCACCCGCCACTTCACCGACGCCCCCGAAGGCTCCGTGCTCATCGAATGCGGTAACACGCGCGTGATGTGCACCGCCACTTTTACTCCCGGTGTGCCGCGTTGGCGCAAGGACTCCGGCCTCGGCTGGGTCACCGCCGAATACTCGATGCTGCCGCGTGCCACCGCCGAACGCACCGACCGTGAATCCGTACGTGGCAAAATCGGTGGCCGTACCCACGAAATCAGCCGACTGATTGGCCGCTGCCTGCGTGGCGTCATCGATATGAAGGCGCTCGGCGAAAATCAGATTCAGCTTGACTGCGATGTGCTTCAGGCCGATGGTGGTACTCGCACGGCTTCCGTAACCGGTGCGTACGTGGCTTTGGTCGACGCAGTTAATTGGGCGGAGAAGCACCGCCATATCAAGTCCGCCAGCCGCGTGCTTAAGGACTATGTGTCCGCCGTATCGGTGGGCGTGATCAACGGCACTCCTATGCTTGACCTGCCATACATTGAAGACAGTCAGGCCATGACCGACATGAACGTGGCCATGACCGGTTCCGGCACCTTCATCGAGATTCAGGGCACCGCGGAACACCGTCCGTTCAACCGTGCCGAACTCGGCACCCTGCTTGACTTGGCCGAAAAGGGCAACAAGGAACTGCAAGCCGCCCAGCGTGCCGCTCTGTCCCTAGACTAAGCCAGCTCCCCTGACAAGGGGAGCCTTCTTAAAGGAGAACCTCATGCAAATCGTCGTCGCAACCCATAACGAAGGCAAGCTTGTGGAAATCCGCCGCATTCTCGAAGAGGATCTTGGCGCGGATGCCGAAAACATCGAACTGGTGTCCGCTGGCAGCCTTCACCTGCCGGATCCGGTGGAAACCGGCGTCACCTTCCAGGAGAACGCGCTACTCAAGGCCCGCGCTGTGGCCATCCGTACCGGTCTGCCCGCTGTCGCGGATGATTCAGGTCTCATCGTCGATGTGATGGGTAACGCTCCGGGCATTCTGTCTGCTCGCTGGGCGGGTGCTCACGGCCACGACAAGGCCAATAATGCGCTGCTGCTCGCCCAAATCGAAGATATTCCGGATGACAAGCGTACCGCGCGCTTCCGCTGCGCCGCCGCGCTGGTGGTCCCGGACACCGAGACCGGTGCCGACGTGACCGGTGGAGTGGCTGCCGACGGCATCACCGTTCACACCACGGCTGCCGCTGGGAGCCCTGCCCCGGTGCATGCCCGATACGCCATCAAGTCGGAGACAGTGGAGCTCGGCGACATGCCGGGTCGAATCATCCGCGAGGCTCGTGGCGAACACGGTTTCGGTTACGATCCGCTGTTTGTCCCGGACGATCAGCCTGCCGGTCGCGTCAGCACTGAGCCTGACCATGAAGGCGAGCCGCTGACCAGCGCCGAGATGACTCCGGCCGAGAAGAATGCGATTTCCCACCGAGGCAAGGCGCTGAAAGCCTTGGTCCCCGCCATCGAGGCCCTGCTGCACTAAGTCGTCTAGGCTGTCTAGCTGCACTGAGCCGCGACTAAGCCACAGTTGAGTCGCGGCTCAGCACTCAGCCCCCGAATCGGGCGAGTGTCTAGCAAGCGCCTATGACCTAGCAAGGGCGATACGAAAGAAGGCCGGCGCTTAGTGCGTCGGCCTTCTTGATGAACAAGAGCCACCCGATAGAATCGAACTACCGACCTTCCCACGAACGAGGGGGATACTCTACCACTGAGCTAAGGTGGCGTGGCTTCAAGAGCCAAGTAGAGAATATAGCACTGCGTTTGATTCACTGCAAGCCGGACATTCATCATCTTTGGGCCATTTGTTCTTTGGACCATCGTGGCGGCAATAGTGCGAACGATGTGCACACCTCATCTGCTCGGCCGCCATTCGTCGTGTGCGCGCTATGCTAGCATGGTGAGCCTGATTGACTCGGAGGCAAAGGGAAGCATGCGTGATTTTGTGCTGGTGAAGTTGACAGACGAGGAGTTCGATGATTTCTCCGCCAGGCATCCACAAGGCAATTTCCAACAAACCTCGGCGATGGGACGCCTTCGCACCGCGCAGGGGATCGACGTCGAATATTTGGCCCTCAAGGAGGGCGAGAAGATCGTCGCGGCGGCACTGTTCGAAACTCACCGCTCTCGATTCTCTACATTTGCGGTCATCCATGATGGCCCGATGTGCGACTATCACGACACCGAAGCATTGACCTTCTTCATGGATGCGCTGAAACGCCATGCCAAGGCAAAGGGTGCTTCACAGCTGGAAATCACCCCTGAATCCCCGTATCGGCTTCGCGACACCAATGGAGCTTCTTTGCCGGATGACCAGAATGGCGCTCCCGACAATAAGCTGATAGAACAGCTCGAGGCGATCGGCTTCACTCATGGCGGTTTCACCGTGGGCTACACGGCGGTTCCGCGTTGGCGCTACCTCAAGGATCTGACCGGCATTACCGATGAGAAAAGTCTGCTGAAGTCCTATGACAAGCGCACCCAGTGGAGCGTGAAGCGTGCCCAATCGATGGGTGTGCACGTGCGTGAGCTGTCGGACGACGAGCTGGGGGTATTCGCACGAATCGAGCAGCAAACCGCTGAACGCCGTAGCTTCGAATACCGTGGCGAAGCATATTTCCACCGTTTCAAGGAAGCGTTCGGCAGCAAAGCGCATTTTATGGTTGCCGAGATCCACATCGACGAATACGTAGCAGACATGACGTCCAAGCGTGAAGCGCTTTCGGCCAAGGTGGCGGCATTGACCGCCAAAAACGCCGAACACCCCACCACCAAAACCGAACGTCAGCTGGGGGAGGAGACCCGCAATCTGGCGGCAGCCGAAAAGCGCCTGAACGAGGCGGCCGAGTTCGCCAAAGACGGGGATGTACTGCCGGCTGCGGCATCACTATTCGTGGAGCATCCGCGCGAGGTCATCTACCTGTTCTCCGGTAGCGTCGAGCAGTACAAGCCCTTCTACGCCTCCGCGCTGATTCAGCATGACGCGATGCTGCATTTCTGCGTGGAACACGGGCTGTCTCGCTACAACTTCTACGGCATCGACGGCGTCTTTGATGATCCCGATGACGAGGGGCGTGGTGTACTGGAGTTCAAGCAGGGCTTCAACGGATATGTCGAGGAACTTCCGGGCGAGTTCGTGCTGCCGGTCAAACCGGTCGCCTATGCCATGAAGCAATTTGCGCACAAGCTGCTGTCGCGGTAAACGGACGCAGCACACAGGCCATTCCAGAGCCCAGAGTAACGATCAGAGTAACGACAAGTAAGAAGGTTCGATTATGACGCAATCCGATGCAGGCGTCGCCTCGCTCACCCCTACCAAGATCACTCCTGCCGAGCTGGATGCGTTCTCCGCAGCTCAAGTGCAAGGTAGTTTCCAGCAGACCTCGCAGATGGCCGCCATGGGTGCGTTCAACGGTCCGGTGGACTATGTGGGTGTCAAGCGCGGTGACAAGCTGATTGCCGCCTGCTACGTGGTGTACACGCGGTCCCGTTTCGGTTTGGAAGGCTCGGTCTGGTGCGGACCGCTGTGCGATTATGACAATCCACAGGTGGTTGAGGCGATGACCGAAGCCCTGCGTCGTTCGGCCAAGGCCCATCACGCCATCAGCGTATCCTGCTGGCCGGCCGCAGTCTACCGTCTGCATGATCTGGACGGCAAGCCGACCAGCGACCCGGACACCACGATGATGGACAACATGGCCCGCTTCGGTTGGAAACATGGCGGTTTCACCGTGGGCTACGAATCCGTGGTGAACCGCTGGAACTTCGTCAAGGGGCTTGACGGCATTCATAATGAGAAGGAACTGCTGGCCTCGTTCTCCAAGTACCGCCGTAAGAACATCCGCATTGCCCAGGATTCCGGTCTGCGCGTGCGCCGACTGGAACGCGGCGAACTGAGCACTTTCGTCAAGCTGTGCGATATGAGCGCCGCACGTCAAGGCTTCAAGAGCCGCGATCTGGCCTACTATGAGCGTCTGTTCGATACCTTCGGCGACCTGATCGAGTTCAAGGTGGTCGAAACCCATTTCGACGAATATCTGGACACCCTGCAATCCAAGCTGAATGCGGCCTCCAAAGACAAGCGCAACCTCGAACGCCTGCTCCAGCGCACGCAACAGCAGCCGGAAGGCACGGCCAAGAAGGGTGCTTCCGACCCGGCAACGCTGGAAAAGCGCATCGCCACCGCAGACAAGAAGATTGCGGCGCTGGAAAAGACCATCGGCGAAGTCAATGGCATCATCGCTTCGGACGGCCCGGTCATTCCGGTGGAAGCCGGCGTCTACTTCTGGCATCCGAACGAGGTCGTCTGCCTGTCCAGCGGCGAGGACGATCGTTTCATGGATTACTACCCGTCTTCCCTAATCCACTTCGAGGCGATGCTTGACTGCATCGCCCGTGGCGTGGAGCGCTTCAACTTCTACGGCATTTCCGGTATTTTCGACGCCAACGATCCTTCCTACGGCGTCTGGCAGTTCAAGACTCGCTTCGGTGGATTCGTGGAAGAGCTTCCGGGCAAGTTCACGCTGCCGGTGGACGGACTGCGCTTCGGTGTATCCGAAGCAGCACACAAGCTGCTGCATCGCTGACAAACAGTGGCGAGCACGGACACAGAAATAAGGCACAGGTGACGACGAGATGAGCGCGACTGCGAATCGAACAGATACGACGTATACGTTTGGCGTGATTACGCCCGAAGAGCTCGACCGGCTTTCCGAAGCCACAAGCCAGGGCAGCTTCCAGCAATGGTCCGGGCAGGTCCGTCTTGCCAAGATTCGTGGGCATGAAGCCGAATGCGTTGGCGTGTGCGACGCATCCGGCAATCTGGTAACCGGCTGCGTAATTCTGTACCTCAATGGTCGTTTCGGTGCAGATGGCTCCGTATATTTCGGCCCTATCGGCATTAGCGATGATCCGGCTCTGCTGCGGGCCATAACCGAGGCGATTCGCGAATCAGCCCGTCGCCACCATGCTGTTTCCGTAGCATGCTGGCCTAACGTCGCCTACCGTCTGTATTCCTCGAACGGGCAGCCCGACGGCGAGCCGAACGATGCACTACTGGCCGGATTCGCCGATGCCGGCTGGACGCATGGCGGATTCCATACCGGTTATGACGTGGTCTGCCAGTGGATGTACGTCAAGGATCTCACCGGCATCACCAACGGCAAGGAACTGCTGGCGTCATTCGGCAAACGTGCTCAGTGGAGTGTCAAGCGGGCGCAGTCGATGGGTGTGCACGTTCGCGAAATCGGCCCCGACGAGTTCGACGTGTTCGCCGATATCGAACGGCGGACCGGTGAACGCCGTGGGTTCGCGACGCGTGGCGCAGACTATTTCCGCCAGTTCAAGCAGGCGTATGGCGCAGATGCGCATTTCATGCTCGCGGAAATCCACATCGCCGAATATGTGGCGGATATGACCGCCAAGCGCGAGGCGTTGCAGGCCAAGGTAGCTCGATTGCAGGCGAAATACGATGAACGTCCGACTACGCGTATCGAACGTCAGCTGGGGGAGGAATCGCGCAATCTCGCGGCCGCCGACAAGCGTCTGGCTGAGGTGGAGGGATATGCCAGGAAGGGCGATGTGCTGCCGGCAGCGGCTTCAATGTTCGTCAGTCACCCCAATGAGGTGGTCTATCAGTATTCCGGTTCGTTGGAGGAGTATAAGCCGTTCTACGCCTCGGCGCTGATTCAGTACGAAGCAATGCTGCATCTATGTGTGGAGAAGGGCGTGCCCCGCTACAACTTCTACGGCATTTCCGGCGTGTTCGACGATCCGGACGACGAGGGCCGCGGCGTGCTGGAATTCAAGCAGGGCTTTAACGGCTACGTCGAGCAGATGGTAGGCAAATTCACGTTGCCGGTGGATAAGTTCCGCTTCGGCGTGAGCAATCTGGCGCACAAGCTGCTGCGCCGGTAGCAGCTGCGGTCGGGGGACGAGCCTATGTGGGCTGCGTCTCGTCTGACCGTGCACCCGCCGTGTGCCTACTTGCGCATTTGCTCACACGCCCATCAGCGCGTGAGCCACAGCCATCATCCCCAGTGAAATCATCGCGGTGATTGCCAGCGAGAAGCCGGCCAGTTTGGCGTTGCCGAGTACTTTGTCGGTGAACAGCGTGGAGAAAATGGCGATCGGAGCCAACGCGCAGATCACCATCACGGCGCGAATCGAAGCCGAGAACGGCAGCAGGAACCACGCGATCAACGCGAAGGCGACGCTGAACGGTATACGCCAAGCGATGACGGCCATGACTTCCTTCACGTCATGCTTGGATTGGGGCAGGTCCATGAGCATGCCCACCATCAGCATCGACACCAGCGCGTTGGCGCCGCTCAATGGCTGGGTTATAGAGGCGATCCAATCGGGAATCTTCACGTTGGCGACGGTCAACACGATCATGAGCAGATACGTGTCGAACGGCACCGAGCCGAAGAAGCTCTTGCCGATGGTGCGCAGCAATGCGCGGCGGGCAAGCCGTTTGGCGTCGCGATCCTTGGGCTTTTCGTACGGTAGGGTGGGAGCCGAACCGGCGTGTTGTTCGGCAAGTGTTTTGCCGGGCTGAATATGCAGCAGTTGCTGGGTGAGCACATTGGTGCCGGCGGCCACCATCACGCAGTTGCCGATATCGAACATCGCAGCCGGCACCACCGCGCCCGCACCCCAGAATGACTGGACGACCGGGAAAGAAAAACAGCCGAGATTGAAGCCGGCACTGTTGAGCATCAGGAAGGCGCGGTCGGTCACATTGCGCTTGCGGGTGGCCAGAAAGATGAACACGACCGGGATAAAAGCAAACAGGAATGCGAATACCGAAATAAGCAGCAGCGAGATGTCATGCGGATTGGTGGCGAACGAGTATACGATGGCACCGGGCAGCACGATGTTGAATTCCGCGGTTTGCAGCACGCGATAATCCTTCTGCCCGAACAGGCCGAACCGCTTGAACAGATAGCCGGCGAGGATGATCAGCAACAGACCAACCGGCGTAAGAATGGCGGACATACACTTCTCTCCTTGACTCACACAGGCTCATGGCGCACAGGCTCAGACCCGCAATGCTGTGGCCCATTATATTTGCCGCCTTGGCATTGCCATATGTAGAGGTGTCCGCAAGGGCTTGCAGCTGCCGCGCGCATATACGAAAAGCCTCCCGGAAGCGTTGGCAATCCAATGCTTCCAAGAGGCTCAAGCCGGTGCGCGAGATGGGACTTGAACCCACACGTCAAAGACACAGGAACCTAAATCCTGCGCGTCTACCAATTCCGCCACTCGCGCGTGCATATCCGTGTTTCCACAGGTGTGGGAGATATACAAAACCCTAGGCCGGACAGCCATTACAGACCGACCAGCCTAGGGCATCCGAGCCACTTGTCAGAATCGAACTGACGACCTGCTCATTACGAGTGAGCCGCTCTACCGACTGAGCTAAAGTGGCTTGGTTCGCGGAAGGCATTTCGCCAGCCGCGCACAAGAAATTAAGTATAAGACATCCCAGCGAAAAGTCCAATCGGCGGATTGGCGGTTGTGTCGCGACCGCTCAGTCGAAGATGACGGTTGCGCCGCGCCACGAACTGTTCGATAATGCAAACGATGGCAATCCGACATCGCTGACTCATTTTGTTCTGTTCATGTCCGAATTTGTGAGTATTCTGTTTGGCGATACGGAGCGCATCCGAGCCGTGTGCAAGGGCGCTCCAGTCACTGATGAAAGGAATGGAATCCTATGGCCATCAATCCGCCCGTTGACGCCACCCAGACCCCTGAGTGGGCTGCCCTGCAGAAGCACTATGACGAGCTTCAGGTCGAAGGCGTGAGCCTCAAGAAGTGGTTCGCCGAGGACGCCGAGCGCGTCGAGAAGCTGTCCTTCGACGCCGGCGACCTGCACTTCGATCTGTCCAAGAACCTGATCAAGCCGGAAACCCTCCAGCTGTTCGCCAACCTTGCCAAGGCCGTCAAGCTCGATGAGCGCACCAAGGCTATGTACACCGGCGTGCACATCAACAACACCGAAGACCGCGCCGTGCTGCACACCGCGCTGCGCCGCCCGGTCGAAGACGAGGGCAAGTACATCGTTGACGGTCAGGACACCGTCAAGGACGTGCGCGAGACACTCGACAAGATCTACGCTTTCGCTGACGACGTGCGTTCCGGCAAGTGGACCGGTGTGACCGGCCGCAAGATCGAGACCGTGGTCAACATCGGCATCGGCGGCTCCGACCTGGGCCCCGTCATGGTGTACGAAGCTCTGAAGCCGTACGCTGACGCTGGCATCTCCGCCCGCTACATCTCCAACATCGACCCGAACGACCTGGCCGAGAAGACCAAGGGCCTCGACCCGGAGACCACCCTGTTCATCATCGTCTCCAAGACCTTCACCACCCTGGAGACCCTGACCAACGCTCGCGAAGCCCGCACCTGGCTGCTCGAAGAGCTCACCGCCAACGGCGCCATCGCCGAGGGCGACGAGGCTCAGAAGGCCGAGGCCATCAAGAAGCACTTCGTCGCCGTCTCCACCAACCTGGAGAAGGTCGAGGAGTTCGGCATCGACCCGAACAACGCGTTCGGCTTCTGGAACTGGGTTGGCGGCCGTTACTCCGTCGATTCCGCCGTCGGCACCTCCCTGGCCGTGATCTTCGGCCCGGCCCGTTTCGAGGAGTTCCTGCACGGCTTCCACGAGATTGACGAGTACTTCGCCAACACCCCGTTCGAGAAGAACGTCGTGGTGCTGCTCGGCATGCTGAACGTCTGGTACCGCAACTTCTTCAAGGTTGCTTCCCACGCCGTGCTGCCGTACGACCAGTACCTGCACCGCTTCCCGGCTTACCTGCAGCAGCTGACCATGGAGTCCAACGGCAAGTCCGTGCGTTGGGACGGCACCCCCGTCACCTCCGAGACCGGCGAGATCTTCTGGGGCGAGCCTGGCACCAACGGCCAGCACGCCTTCTACCAGCTGATTCACCAGGGCACCCAGCTCATTCCGGCCGACTTCATCGCGTTCGTCAACACCCCGAACCCGACCAAGGACGGCGACCAGGACGTGCACGAGCTGTTCCTGGGCAACTACTTCGCTCAGACCAAGGCTCTGGCATTCGGCAAGACCGCTGACGAGGTTCGCGCCGAGGGTACTCCGGAAGAGATCGTTCCGGCCCGCGTGTTCTCCGGCAACCGTCCGACCACCTCCATCTTCGGTGTGGCTCTGACCCCGTTCGCACTCGGCGAGCTCATCGCCCTGTACGAGCACATCACCTTCGTGGAAGGCACCGTCTGGGGCCTCGACTCCTACGACCAGTGGGGCGTCGAGCTCGGCAAGCAGCTTGCCAAGCAGATCACCCCGGCCATCTCCCAGGACGACGACGCCCTCGCCGCCCAGGACGCCTCCACCCAGAGCCTGATCAAGTTCTACCGCGCAAATCGCGAATTCTGATTCGCTTTGCTCGGTCAGAATTCGTGATTCGCGCGACCGCGGCTGTGCTGTCTGGTGGGCAGTCTGTGGAACGCTCCGTATGCTCCCCCTCAACTATGACTGTTGCCGGCGGCGGGACTACTGGAATAATCACCGTCCATCGGACTCTCACCTCCTTCAAGCCGTGCGCTGAAACGCCAAATCAATACCATCGTCGGTATCCATGCGACCAGCAGGAGGGGCGGAAAGTATTCGAATCCGCCATCCGTGCTGCCTCGGCCAAACTGATGCGTTAATAACGGAGAGAGACGACGACACGCCGATACTGTCCGCAATAATCCGTAAAATGGTCGATTGCTGTGTCGAGAAGTGGGCCGCCGCATAAGCCCACGTCTCCATGGGTCCAGTCCGAACGGCCGCAAGGCCTGACTTTCGGCGGATCGGCAGGCTTCCCAAGGGCAAACTCGAGGGATAACGAGAACAGGCCAACGCGCGCGATGCGCAATCGCGTGGATGGCCCCAGATCTGTGGCTGATATGCGGCAGCACTGAAGGAAAACAATGGTTAACGCTGTTGAGGCTTTTGACGCCAAGCACATGAAGCCGGCCGAGGAAATCCCGGCCTTCCGTCCCGGCGACACCGTCGACGTGAACGTGAAGATCCAGGAAGGCAACAACTCCCGTATCCAGACCTTCACCGGCGTGGTGATCGCTCGTAAGGGCGCTGGCGTGCGTGAGACCTTCGTGGTCCGCAAGATCAGCTTCGGCACTGGTGTGGAGCGTCGCTTCCCGGTGCACTCCCCGTCCATCGACTCCATCAAGCTCGTGCGTAAGGGCCGTGTGCGCCGCGCCAAGCTGTACTACCTGCGCGCTCTGCGCGGTAAGGCCGCTCGTATTGCCGAGCGCCGCGACAACTCCGCTAAGTGAGTCGATTCGCGGGTGCAATCGTGAGCCTGATGATGCAGGCGCGCGAATAAACCGTGAAATTCAGCCCGGAACCGTTTCGGTTTCGGGCTGTTTTCGTATTTTCCACGTATGATGGACGGGCGCCGGCACCCCTCATATCCGGCAGCATGAATCGCGAGGAGATGGTATGCAGGACGATCAGGATAACGGCGAATTCCCGGTTTCCGACAATCCGGAGAGCAACCAGACCTCGTATGATGACGAGGCCGATGCCCGCGATTCCCGCACGTTCCAAGTCGCCGACCACGGCATCGCCCTGTCCCCGGTTCCCCCGGCACCGGCGCGCCCGGCACACGCCGCTTCTTCCGCTGGCGCGGGTGCAGCCGCTGGCGCGAATGCCGCGGCAGCATCATCGTCAGATGATGACCACTTCACCCTACGCGACTTTTTCCTGTGGTGCGGCGTTCCCGTGCTTATCGTGCTGCTGATTCGCATTTTCGCCGTCGGCTTTTACGAGATTCCTTCGCGCTCGATGATGGACACCATGGTGCCCGGCGATCGCGTGGTGACCAGCAAGCTCACCCCCAAGATCTTCGATCTGCAGCGCGGCGACGTCGTGGTATTCAAAGATCCCAACAACTGGTTGAACGAGGAGCAGAGCAGCGCTCCCGGTGGCGGGTACCTCATCAAGCGACTGATCGGCCTGCCCGGTGACGTGGTCGAATGCAAGGGCGCGGGCCAGCCGGTGACCATCAACGGCGTGGCCATCAATGAGACCTCCTACATTCGCCCCGGCGTGGACCCGAGCGCCTTCCCGTTCTCGGTAACCGTGACCGAGGGCCGCGTGTTCGTCATGGGCGACAATCGCGCCAATTCCGCCGACTCCCGCTATCATCAGGATGACGGCGATCGCGGCTTGGTTCCCATCTCCGATGTGGTCGGAGTCGGAATCGCGAAATACTGGCCGCTTGACCGGCTTGGTGCGATTGATGACCACCACGAAGTCTTCAAGGACGTGCCTGACGCTTCCGGCTCGAATTCCTGAGTCTTTTTTTGAACCGTGTGAGTCTTTGAACTGATTGAGTTCCGGGCCGTCTGAATCCTGAACCATTTGAACCTGGACCGTCTGAATCCTAACCATTGTGAGACGATGGGAGCCGCGCATGATTACCCCGACACTTGACTTGGAACGCAGCCTTGCGGCCCAGGGCTATGACCTTATTACTGGATTCGATGAAGTCGGCCGCGGCGCGCTCGCCGGTCCGGTGATGGTCGGGTGCGCCGCCATCTGGGCCTGTGATTTGGCGCCGCTTGACGGCGATGATTCCGCCGAACTGTCCGGGCGGACCTACCTCGGCGTGCCGGACGGCGTGGCCGACTCCAAAATGCTCACCGAACATAGGCGCGAGGCGATTTTCGACGAACTGCGCGACTGGTGCGCGGCCTACGCCGTAGGCCAGGCCAGCAACGCCGAGATCGACGAATGGGGCATCACCTACGCGCTTGGCGTGGCCGCCCTGCGCGCGCTCAGCCAAGTCGAACGCGAACTTGGCTTACGGCTTGGAGGGGAATCGACGATAAAAAAGGCTTCGGGGGAGTCTGCGGGGGAGATTGTGGAAGGTCGTCCGGGAGGCTCCGTAGGGGAATCCATTGGAAATTGCGGGGGAAGCGTTCGCGCCCTGCCCAAAGTCGCCGGAATTCTCGACGGGCCGAGCGATTACATCACCAAGGCGCTCAACACGTTCGACGCGCCGGACGTGCCGATTCCAGCCGACATAACGACCAAAGTCAAAGGCGACCAGCATTGCGCCACCGTCGCCACCGCGGCGGTCATCGCCAAAGTGACCCGAGACCGGCTGATGGTCGACCTCGCGCAAAGCAACCCACGTTACGCCGCCTACGAATGGGCTCATAACAAGGGCTATGGTTCCGCCGCACACCGTGCCGCCATCGCCGAACACGGGCCGACTCCGCTCCATCGTGTCTCATGGCACCTGACCTGAGCCGCGTGCGACACGACAGTGTGAGCGCTAACGCAAAACTGTTGTGGACGCGCTAAAGTCAGTATTGATTAAGGTACAAGACTGGCCGTGCATGGATGCCGGCCGCCAGCGGGGAGGTTAGGCAATATGGTGACCAGCCGCAAGCCAAGCAAACGTCCGTCCATGTTCGAAGTGGCCAAGCTCGCCGGAGTCAGCCACCAAACCGTCTCCCGTGTGATCAATGACTCGCCGGACGTTTCCGACGCCACCCGTGCGCGAGTCCAGGCCGCCATTGACCAACTCGGCTACCGCCCCTCCAACTCCGCGCGCGCACTGGCTTCCCGCCGTTCGCGCACCATAGGGCTGATCGCCGGAGGCCTCAAATTCTTCGGCCCGATTTCCTCCATCTCCTCCATCGAATCCATGGCCCGCGAGCACGGTCTGTTCATGAGCGTGATGATGGTCCACGAGGCCTTGTGCGCGCAGGCCGACTTCGACAACCTGTGCGACACCTTCAACGAGCAGAACGTCGACGCCTTCATCTTCCTGACTCCGACCGACGTGATGTTCGCCGCCGCCTGCCGTGCGCGAGTCACTCAGCCGCGCGTCATCGTCACCGCCACCCACGGCCAAATGACCGTGCGTGAGGGATTGGGCCTTATCTCCACCGAAAACAAGCGTCGCACTGCGCTGGTCGGTATCGACCAGTGGGGTGCAATGGCCAAAGTGGTGGCCTTGCTGGGCGAATACGGGCACAAATCGGCTCTGTATTTTGCCGGTCCCAACGAATGGCGCGACGCCCACACCCGACTGGATGCGTGGCGCAAGCTCGCCGCCTCCCGATCCATCGATTCACAGATCGTGCGCTGCCATACGTGGGATGCCTCTGAGGCGTATGCGCACATGAATCATCTCATTGATGAGTATGGGCGTCGAGGCGCGGCGTTGCCCACCGCGGTCGTCGCCGCGAACGACAATCAGGCCGTTGGCATCATGCGCGCGTTGCATGAGCATGGGCTTCGGATTCCGCAAGACATCAGCGTGGTCGGATTCGACGACATGTCTGGCGTGGATAACATGTACCCACCGCTGACCACCGTGCATCCCGATTTCGAGGGGCTCGGCGTGGCCGCCATGCGAGAGACGCTGCGCTTGCTGGGGGAGGGCGGCGAGCCGACCTTCCTGGCCACCCAGCACGGCATGGGGCTGATTCCCGCCGAGGTGCGTGCCCGGCGGTCCTTGGGGCCGGCTCCTCGGCGGTAAATTGGCGCTGTTATCAAACCGTTATGATGCGTGACACGGCATAAGTTGTGTCGAATGCGGGTTGTCGGTACAATGTTTTTTGGAAATTGTGAGCGCTAACACCCTCCCCAAGGAAGGGGATAACAACGCCGGCGCTCCAAGGCAAAGGAAAGATATGGCAGCAACCGACAACGCGGCCGAGCAGGTCGCCCACATCGCCGAGAAGATTCGCGCTGGCAAGACCACGCTGGGCATCGAATTCGGCTCCACCCGCATCAAGGCCGTCCTCATCGACGACAACTTCCAGACCATCGCCTCCGGCGACTACAGCTGGGCTTCCCATCTGGAAGATGGTCTGTGGAGCTACACCACCGAGGAGATCTGGGGCGGTTTGCAGTCCGCTTACGCCTCCATGGCCAACGACGTCGAGACCGCCTATGGCGAGAAGCTCACGCACGTCGGCCACATCGGCTTCTCCGCCATGATGCACGGTTACCTCGCATTCGACGAGGCCGGCGAACTGCTGGTGCCGTTCCGCACCTGGCAGAACACCAACACCTCCGAAGCTCACAAGAAGCTCTCCGAGCTGTTCCAGTACAACATCCCCGAGCGTTGGTCCATCGCTCACCTGTACCAGGCCGTGCTCAACAAGGAAGAGCACGTCTCCAAGGTGGCTTACTTCACCACACTCGCCGGTTACGTGCACTGGAAGCTCACCGGTAAGAAGGTCCTCGGCGTGGGCGATGCCTCCGGCATGTTCCCGATTGACCCGACCACTCACACTTACGAAACCGCATTCATTGAGAAGTTCGACGCTCTGCCTGAGGTCGCAGCCCAGCCGTGGAAGCTGGAGAACCTGCTTCCTGAGCCGCTCGTGGCCGGCACTCCGGCTGGCGAGCTGACCGAGGAAGGTGCCAAGCTGCTCGATCCGTCCGGTGCCCTGAAGCCCGGCATCGTGCTCGCCCCGCCTGAGGGCGACGCCGGTACTGGCATGGTAGCCACCAACTCCGTGCGCGTACGCACTGGTAACGTCTCCGCCGGCACCTCCATCTTCGCCATGGTGGTTCTGGAGCACAAGCTCAAGGCCCTCCACCCTGAGGTTGACTTGGTCACCACCCCGGCCGGCGATCTGGCCGGTATGAGCCACGCCAACAACTTCACCTCCGACCTCAACGCTTGGGTCGGCCTGTTCGGCCAGTTCGCCAAGGCTATCGGCCAGCCGGTTGACGCCGGTATGCTGTACGGCACCCTGTTCCGCGCGGCCATCGCCGACGACGTGGACGCCAACTGCGGCGGCCTGCTGAACTACCCGTTCCGTTCCGGCGAATTCCTGGCCGGTCTGCCTGAAGGTCGCCCGCTGTTCGCCCGCAGCCCCGAAGCCAACATGACCCTCGGCAACTTCATGCGCGCCCAGCTGTTCTCCGCGTTCTCCCCGGTCAAGATCGGCATGGACGTGATGACCAAGCAGGAGCGCGTGCAGGTCGACTCTCTCGTGGGCCACGGCGGCATCTTCGCCACTCCGAAGGTGGCTCAGAAGATTCTCGCTGCTGCCTTCAACACCCCGATCAAGGTCATGTCCACCGCCGCCGAAGGTGGCGCCTGGGGCATGGCCGTGCTCGCCAACTACCTGTGGAACACCAACGAGGATCACAGCAACCTCGCTGACTTCCTTGACGGTTGCGTGTTCAAGGACGCCCAGTCCACCACTGAGAAGCCGGTGGCTTCCGATGTGGTTGGTTTCGAGGACTTCTTCGCCCGCTTCACCAAGGGCCTGCCCATCGAGCACGCCGCCATCGAAACCATCAACCTCGAAGATAAGTAAGCCTTTCTGACCTCCCTCTATTGAGGGAGGTCCTTGAGATTTTGAAAAAACGTCCATCCATCACAGTGGAAAGGAAAACCAATAATGGCAACTTTGGCTGATTACGGCCCCGAGGTTCGCGCCGAGGTCAAGCAGGTTCGTGAGGTCGTCTCCAACCTGCACCAGCAGCTGATCAAGTGGAACCTGGTCGTGTGGACCGCGGGCAACGTTTCCCAGCGTCTGCACACCGCCGACCTGTTCGTCATCAAGCCCTCCGGCCTGCGCTACGAGTACCTGACCCCGTCCTCCATGGTCGTGTGCGACCTTGACGGCAACGTGGTCGACGGCACCGAAGCCCCGTCCTCGGACACCGCTTCCCACGCCTACATCTACCGCAACATGCCCGACGTCTACGGTGTCGTGCACACCCACTCCACCTACGCCACCGCTTGGGCTGCCACTGGTCAGAACATCCCGTGCGGCCTGACGATGATGGGTGACGAGTTCGGCGGCCCGGTGCCGGTCGGCCCGTTCCGTCTGATCGGCTCCGAGGCGATCGGCAAGGGTGTCGTCGAGACCCTCAAGAAGTACCCGAAGTCCCCGGCCGTCCTCATGCAGAACCATGGCCCCTTCACCATCGGCAAGGATGCTGAAGGCGCCGTCAAGGCCGCTGCCATGACCGAGGAAGTCGCTCACACCATGTGGGCCGCCCGTCAGCTCGGTGACATCATCGAGATCGACCAGGCCGACATCGATAAGCTCAACGACCGCTACCAGAACGTCTACGGTCAGCACTGATTTGATGGAGTGTCCGCCGCGTTACGGAAGGCCCGACGTACCTTCGTACGCCTTCGCCTTCCGCGCCTTGCGGACACACACATCAAATCAGCGCTGACTCCGCCAGCACGGTGGTGTCTTGGCCCCCCTCTCTGAGGGGAGCTGTCAGCGATAGCTGACTGAGGGGAGCCTCGGTCGGCGAATGAAACTTAAACAAACCCCCATAAACAAAGAAGTAAAGGAAGTAACCCTATGGTTATGGAAAACCCCTTCGAGGGCAAGGAAATCTGGTTCGGCGTTGGTTCGCAGGACCTGTACGGCGAAGAAGCCCTGCGCCAGGTCGCCATTCACTCCGCTGAAATGGTCGACTACCTGAACAACACCGGCAAGATTCCGGCCAAGATCGTCCTCAAGCCCACCCTGAAGTCCTCCGACGGTGTCAAGGAGTTCATGGTCGAGGCTTCCGCCAACCCGAACGTCATCGGCGTCATCACCTGGTGCCACACCTTCTCCCCGGCCAAGATGTGGATTCGCGGCCTCGAAGTGCTGACCAAGCCGCTGCTGCAGCTGGCCACCCAGCACCACAAGGAAATCCCGTGGGAGACCATCGACATGGACTTCATGAACCTGAACCAGGCCGCCCACGGCGACCGTGAGTTCGGTTACATCGTCTCCCGCCTCGGCATCAAGCGCAAGGTTGTCGTCGGCCACTACACCGATCCCGAGGTCGCCGAGAAGCTCGGCACCTGGGCCCGCGCCTGCGCCGGCTGGGATGCCTCCAACAACATGAAGGTCATGCGCTGGGGCGACAACATGCGTAACGTCGCCGTCACCGAGGGCGACAAGACCGAGGCTGAGCGCGTGTTCGGCGCCTCCATCAACACTTGGGCCGTCAACGAGCTCGTCGCTGCGTACGACGCCGTCAAGGACGACCAGGTCAAGGAGATCATCGAGGACTACAAGGCCAAGTACGACGTCGACCCGGCTCTGCTGGACGCCAAGTACGACTCCCTGTTCATCGCCGCCAAGGAAGAGGCCGCGATGGTCAACATGATGCGCGCCAACGGCTGCACCGCCGGCGTCGACAACTTCGAGGACCTCGGCGCTCTGCCGCAGCTGCCGGGCGTTGGCCCGCAGCGCTTCCCGTCCGAGTACGGCTGGGGCTTCTCCGCTGAAGGCGACTGGAAGACCGCCGTCCTCGTGCGCATCGGTGCCGTCATGGGCTACGGCCTTGAGGGTGGCGCCTCCCTCATGGAGGACTACTCCTACAACTTCACCGAGGGTGACGAGCTCGACATGGGCTCCCACATGCTCGAGGTTTCCCCGTCCATCGGCACCATCGCCAAGCCGAAGCTGGAGATCCACCCGCTGGGCATCGGCGGCAAGGCCGACCCGGTCCGCCTGGTCTTCTCCGGCAAGCCCGCCAAGGACGCCGTCGTGGTCTCCATGTCCGACGTTCGCGAACGCTTCCGCCTGCTCATGGACGTCGTCGACGTCGTTGAGCCGCAGGGCTCCCTCAAGGAGCTTCCGTGCGCCCGCGCCGTCTGGGAGCCGAAGCCGAGCCTGAAGACCGCTGTTGAGTGCTGGATCACCGCCGGTGGTTCTCACCACACCTGCATGACCACCTCCGTTGGTCGTGAGGCTTGGGAAGACTTCGCCCGCATCGCCGGTGTTGAGCTCGCCGTCATCGACGAGAACACCACCGCTCGCCAGTTCGAGAAGGAACTGGAGCTGTCCGAGATGTACCACCGTCTCAACAACCAGCACTGATTGGCGGAGCGTATACCGCCTTTCCTCAGGTTCGACGTACCTTCGTACGCCTTCGCCTTCGGACGGCGGTCTCCGCACGCGCCAATCAGCGCTGGCAAGCCAGCACTGATGACTAAATCAGTCTGCTGACTGCTACCGCTGAAAAGGGGCTGTTCCGGGAAACCGGAGCAGCCCCTTTTGCTGTTATCGGCAACTCCCCACAAACGCATCAAAAATCGCCTGCGAGCGTGGATCTACCTTGTAGAGAAACTCGGGATGCCACTGCACGGCCCACAGGAAGTGGCTTGCCGGCCGGTACAGGGCCTCGATCACGCCGTCGGGCGCGACGGCCATGACCTCGAGTCCAGCAGCAGGCTCACGAACCGCCTGATGGTGATAGCTATTCACCGCAATCTCAGTCTGCCCTGCGAACAATGAAGCCAGGGGAGTGCCGGGCACCAAGGAAACGTTATGTCCGAACGCATCGTACGGCGGATTCATATGGTGTTCGATATCGCTCGGATGCTGGCTTGGCAGATCCTGCCACAACGTGCCGCGCAGCGCTGCGTTGATGAACTGAATGCCACGGCAGATGCCCAGAATCGGCTTGTCCCAAGCCATTACAGCTGGCAGCAGAATCGATTCCATTCGGTCGCGCTCAGGAGAGAGCACCTCGCTACGGCCGGTGGCGGAGGCCGCTGCACCAACCATCGGTCCCACATCCGGCCCGCCCGTAAACAGAAACGCGTCAAACCGTTCGGCACATTGCGCAAGAATGTCGGTGTCATCGGTCAGCGGCAACATGACGGGCGTACCGCCGGCCCGCATTATCGCCTCCATATATCCGGGCAGCATCCACAGACTATCGCGCCCGTAATCCATCAGCGGAGTCACCGCAATGAGCGGTCGATTCGTAGTCATGCCTGCCTCTTTTCGCCCAAGTGTTGTTTTCGTCGTTCTGCCGCGAATCGCTTGATTCAGTGGCCAATAATGCCGCCACTGTACCGAACCAATGTAACCGGTCGGCCAACATTATTTCGTCAGCTAGCCGCGACGAGATCGCACAATGTACCAATGATGGGGATATTCGGTGTGACCTTGTCAATGTTCGGGCCATTGCACTTTCAGCGGGGAAAGCATGCCCCGTCCGCGCATCATGATGAACGAGTAAGGTTGACGGGGAGGGAGAATCACATGAACCAGGCATGCGTACGCAACGACACCATCGACGCGGGCAACCATCATGGCCGACCGCAATACCGGTCGTTCCTGCGATTTCTGACATCGCAGGAACGCAACGTCATTTGGCTGTTGCTGGCCATTGCTTTTCTTCCGGTGGACGGCACCACGCTTGGCCTGTACGCGCCGTTCTGGTCGCCAATCAGTCCGGCGCTGTTCGCCGTGTACTGCCTATGCAATTGGCGGCAACTGCGCATCGCAGCCAACCGGTACCTGCCAATGTTCCTCCTACCGGTGGCCTGCATAATCCTGTCCATCCCGGGATGGCTGAAGTTCGGCATCCACCTCAACGCCGCGTTCATGAGCATCACCGGATTGCTGGGCGTGCTCGCCACTTTGGGTGCGATCGCCCTTGCGTTCGACATCAAACGCATTCCGTGGCGTACGCCATTGCGGATTCTCATCGCATCATACTGGGTTTCCTTCGGAGTGGGCGTCGTGCAATGGCTGTCCATCCGTCTGCACGCCAAACCGTTGACCGACTATTTCTCGCACCTCATGTACCGGCAATACATCAGCGACAACTCGGTGTGGGGCGGCGGCCGTCCGCAGTTCCTGTTCGCCGAGCCCAGCTATATCGGCATGCACCTGTTCGGCATACTGCTTCCGCTCATGTGGCTCATGCGCGGGCGCGACCGCATCTACGCCAAACGGCTGCGTGACCTCATCGTCACGTATGCCGTCGGCGCGGTGCTCATGCAAGCCGGCACCAGAATCGTCATCGATTCCGTCGTGGCGTTGCTGATCGCCCTTGTGGCGCGCACCGATTGGCATGACGGCGCACGCCGCGTCCGGGGCATGCTGCAGATTCTCGGTGCATGCGCACTGGGCCTGCTGGGTGTGCTGGCGGATTCCAGACTCTCCGCCATCGCGGAAAACGGGGCCGAGGGAGACGGCTCGTTCTTCGCGCGGATCTACCAAAGCCTCGATCCGATATGCGGATTGCTCACCCATCCGTGGACGCTGCTCACCGGTTATGGCGCGGGCAACATCATCAATGTGGTGTGGGCCGGCGCGGCCAAAGCCGGACGGCTGCTGGACGGTCTTGGCATGAACGGCGGCGCGGTCACGGGATTCGCGGCCGGCGTGAACGCGGACACGGTGTGGACGATGTGCGCGTATACCAGCGTCATCGCCGAATACGGGCTGATCGGGCTGGCCATGCTGGTCGGAGCCTCGATGGTCTGCATGACGCGCGGGAGGACGGTATGCCGTGGCGGTGCGGATGGCGCATCGTCCGACGGGCTGGCGCACGGTGTTTGTGTCGCCGACGTTGCCGACGTTGCCGACGTTGCTGATGTTGCCGGGGGTAATAGTGGTGGTGGCGTTGCCGGCGCGGGTTCGGGCGAATCCGGCGTCTGGCACAAGACCGTCATCTGCTGGCTCGTCCTGGTCGCATACCTGTACATCCAATGCGAGAACTATGCGTTCGCCGCTCTGCCGCTTCTCGTGTTCGCCGCCTCGAAGGTGAGGCGCGAGCCTGATTTCTCGCGGGCCGACGCATCGACGCGGCCCGAGATGGACCAAAATCCAGAATAACCGACATTCGCCGCTGTTCCGTTTTTCGCTCAAGGCGTATATCTCCCGTATCTTGAGGTGCATCATGTATCGTCGCGGCTAACTAATCGGCGAAACGCGGCATGTTTCGCATTTTGGGCGAAAAGCCCAAGTCCCACAGGAGGTATTGATGACGTTCGTTGCACGGTCGGTGCGCTATGTGCTCAGAAAACGAGTGCGAACCATAGTGCTCCTTATAATACTGACCATCATAACGGCGAGCATGCTATCCACGATCGCGGTTTCTCGGGCAGCTCAACAGGCCGCCGGACGAATCGAGAAGGAAGCGGTCGGTGGATTCGTGCTGTCCAGCAACATGCAGGGCAGCATGCTCACGCCTCGCGGAGGCGGCATGGTGCGCCCCGCCGACGTGCGCAGGATCGCCCAACTGCCCGGGGTCGATTCGTATATGGTCCGTCAGAACGCCACCGCCGATCTCGTGGGGGCGAATGTGGCGAAGGTCCCCGGCGGCGATGATTACGATGCGACCCAGGAGCAGCAGTTTGGCAACGCCGCCAACGTCATGGGCACGAATGATTCGTCGAAACTCAACGTGTTCACGTCGCGCACGCTCGGCATGGCCGAAGGACGACATCTGAAGGCCTCCGACAAGTACACGTCGATGATCCATGAGGATCTCGCCAAAGCCAACGGGCTCAAAGTCGGAGACACGCTCACGCTCAAGGCCAACGCCTATGACGCCGACAACGAATCACATTCGACGGCGACCGTCAAGACCACCATCGTGGGCATATTCAAGGGCGACAGCGCCAGAAAGGTATCCAGCCGAGCGGAACTCACCGCCAACACCATCTACACCGATCTGGATACCACACGCGACCTGTACCAGTACAAGGACGGCAAGGAAATATACCAGGACGCCACCTTCGTGCTGTCCAAGGGCGTTGACGTGGAGAAGACCATGGATGCCGCGAAGAAACTCCCGGTGGATTGGAACAACTATCAGATCACGCGCAACGACCAGTATTCATCGAGCATGCTGCATGCCGCCCGCGGCGTGCGCTCCATGATGCGCGGCGCCCTGATCGGCGTGACCGTCTCGGCCGTGCTCGTGCTCAGTCTCATGCTGCTGCTGTGGATGAACGACCGCCGTCAAGAGATGGGCATACTGGTGTCCCTTGGCGTCGGCAAGCCCTCCCTGGTCGCCCAATACCTCACCGAGATGGTGCTGATCGGTCTGCCGTCCCTCGCCCTCGGCTGGCTGTGCGCGCAGGGAATGGCCCAATGGCTCGGCGCCACGGCGCTCCATTCCGTGAACGCCTCCGCGGCGAAGGAGCTGAGCAGCATGGGGCAGGTCGGCGGCGATCTTGAATCCAGCATGTCGGTGCGCACCCTGGATTCGCTCACGGTGTCGGTTGACGGGACCGCCATGCTGTACGTGGCGCTCGGATTGTTGGCGGTGATGCTGGTGTGCGTCGCGGTGGCGTGCATGCCGATGCTGCGCAAATCGCCGCGAGACCTGTCGGAGATTCGATGATGAGCATGAATGTGTGGAAGCGTGCCACGTTGGCGATCGTACGCAAGCCGGTACGTAGCGGCATCATCGGTCTGCTGATGCTGATGGTCTTCACGAGCCTGGTGGCGCAGGTCGGAGTCTCGACGGCCCTGCGTACCATGTCCGACGGCATCGGCGCGGGCATGGGCATAGGGTTTACCGTCAGCGCCGGCGAGAATCCCATTAGCGCCGAGGAGGCGAGCCGGTTCTCGCGTATCCCCGGTGTGACGAAGACCGCCTATGCGACGAAGACCTTGGCGCAGGTGGATGGCGCGCGCCCGGTCATGCCCCGGCAGGGCCCCCGATTGGACTCCGATCTGGCCATGCAGGTCAGCGTGCTGGGCACCACCGATTCCTCATTGTCCGAGGAATTCCAGAGCGGCCTGTACCGCCTGGAGCAGGGCCGCCATATCTCGGGCGACGGCGACAATGTGCTGGTCCACCGCGACTTCGCGATGCAGAACGGCCTATCGGTCGGCTCGACATTCCGTCTCCGGCAGGAGGGGCGCAACGCCACGGTGCGTGTGGCCGGGATCTTCTCCGGCAACGTGCAGGCCCAAAGCCCCCTGCCCTCGGACACTTCCGAGAACCTCATCTATTCGGGTAGGCGAGTAGCTTCCGCTCTGACCGGAAACGACCGGATCGACATGATCCGATGCCTGTCGGATAATCCGCAGGACCTGTCCGCGGCTATTGGACGGGCCAAGACCATGGCCGGCGGCAAGTACGACGTCACCGACGATTCGGCCCGGCTCTCCGGCGTCCTGCAATCCGTGCAGACGGTGCGTAATCTGGTGCGCATGGTGCTGCTGTCCGTCTGCCTCGCGGACGTACTGGTGCTGGCGATGGCGCTGGTCTTCTGGATTCGCTCACGCATCCATGAGATAGGCACGCTTCTGGCCCTCGGCATCGACAAGATGCGGATCGTCGCACAACTCGCCATCGAAACCGGACTCATGGCGGCGGTCGCCGCCCTGTGTTCGCTGGGCACCGGCGCCATGCTGTCGGGATACGTGTCTTCCCGACTGTTGCGCGATTCGGGCGTCGCGCCGTTGGAATCGTTGCACGTGGAGGCCTTGCCGCCTGAGCAGACGATGCTCATCCTGCTGCTCGGATGCGCGGTCATCGCCGTGGCTCTTGCCGTGTCATGCGCCGCCGTGCTGTCCAAATCCCCGAAATCCATTCTTTCCTCTATGCGTTAGGAGTCACCAATCATGTCTAACTGTCTGCAACTGGACCATGTCGATTACGCCTACGGCGCGGCGAAGATCCGTGTTCTTTCGGATGTCAGCGCGGATTTCGAATCCGGGAAGATGTATGCGATCACCGGCCCGTCCGGCGCCGGCAAGAGCACGCTGCTGTCGCTGCTGGCCGGCCTGGACGCCCCCTCCCGGGGAGTGGTCCGCTTCGAAGGGGAGGACATCGCCGCATCGGGCTATGCGAAGCACCGCCGGGAGCACGTGTCCCTGGTGTTCCAGGACCATAACCTGATCGACTACCTCACCCCCGAAGAGAACCTGCGGCTGGTCAGCGCCAAGGCCGATATGAAGATCCTCGAGGAACTGGGTTTGAGCCGTGAGGAATCCAAGCGCAACATCATGCACCTGTCGGGCGGCCAGCGTCAACGGGTGGCGGTCGGCCGCGCGCTGGTCGCCCCGGGCCGCGCGATCCTCGCGGACGAGCCGACGGGCAGCCTCGACCCGGAGATGACCGACGAGGTGATTCATCTGCTGCAGCACGCCGCCCATCAGCTCGGCAAATGCGTGATCGTGGTGACGCATTCCAAGCGCGTCGCCAACTCCGCCGATGTCGTGCTGCGTCTCAGGAGCAAGAAACTGACCCGGGCATGACCCACCTGGGCCGGGCGGCACCCCGGCGACGACCCGCATGGAATCATCGTCATAATGACGCCTGCGATCCCTGGACATGAGAAACCGCACCTCCGATCATCGAATCTGGATTACTCCAGTCCAACAATCGGGGTGCGGTTCAAAAGGCCCTTTTTTTGTGTCGGATTACGAACCGCGCGTCTCACCGCTTGCCGTTGTAGATCTCGTTGTCGATCACATCGGCGAACACGCGATTGACGGCCGGGCGCACCACTTTCAGCGACGGCGTCAGGCACTTGTTCTCCTGCGTGAACTGCGTGTCCAGCACGGCGAACTTGCGCACGGATTCGGCGCGCGAGACCGTCGCATTCGCCTTGTCCACGTACTGCTGAATCTCCTCGCGCACCGCCGCGTTCGTGGCGAGCCGGTCCACCGGCGTCTCCGTGGACAGTCCATGCGCGGGCAGCCACAATGCCAGCGACTCCGGATCGAGCGTCACCAGCGCGCCGATGAACGGGCGCTGGTCGCCCACCACCACGCAGTGCTCCACGATCGGGCACTTGGCGATCTCTTCCTCCAGCGGAATGGGGGAGACGTTCTTGCCGCCGGCAGTAATAATAATGTCCTTGATGCGGCCGGTGATGATGATGTGGCCCTCATCATCGATCTCGGCCAAGTCGCCGGTCCTGAGCCAGCCGTCGGCGGTGAACGCCTCGGCCGTCTTCTCCGGCAGATTGTGGTAGCCGCGGAACACGTTCGGGCCCTTGACCTGCAGTTCGCCTTCGTCGGAAATGCGAATCGAGGAGCCGGGCGCGGGCTGGCCTACGGTGCCGATCACATTGTCGGTCACGCGTGTGGCGGCGAACGGGGCGGCGGTTTCGGTCATGCCATAACCCTGAATCATCGGCAGTCCGATGCCGTTGTAGAAATGCGCCAGATCGAGCGACAGTGGTGCGCCGCCGCAGGCCACGTACTTGATCTTCGGGCCCAGAGCACCGCGCACCGTGCGGTAGACGAGCGTTTCGTACTTGGCGCGCTCGGCGATTTCGGCAAACGTGTGCTGCTCGCCGGCCTGCTCCTTGCGGCTCCAGACGCGCGCGGCCTCGGCGGCCTTGACAAACAGGCGGCCCTTCCAGCCGGCACCGGCCTTGTGCGAGGCGGCGTTGTATACCTTCTCGAACACGCGCGGCACGCCCAGCAGGTAGGTCGGTTCAAACGAACGCAGGTCCGGCAGCAGGGTTTTGGTGTCCGGCAGATAACCGACCACGCCGTCATCGGAGGCGATGGAGGCGTACTGGATGAATCGCGCGAAGCAGTGGGCCAGCGGCAGGAAGAGCAGCAGGCGCGGATGGTCGTCAAGCACCACTTCATGCAACGCCTGCGAGGCGGAGATGGTGATGGACACGAAGTTCTTGTGGGTCAGTTCGGCACCCTTCGGGTTGCCGGTGGAGCCCGAAGTGTAGACGATGGTGGCCAGATCGTCGGCGCGCACGGTGGCCACGCGCTCGTTCAGTTCCTCGTCCGAAACAGCCACGCCCAGACCTTCGAGCGCGCCCAGCGCGTTGCCCTCGATCATGAGAATCTGCTTCAAGGCAGGACAGTGGTCCTTGACCGAGTCGAGCCGGTCGAAGCGCTCGCGGTTGTCGGCAAAGGCCAGCTTGACCGCCGAATCGTTCATGATGCGCTGGGCTTGCGGGGCGGAGTCGGTGTCGTAGATCGGCACGCTTACCGCGCCCACTGCGGCCAGTGCGAAATCGAGAATGCCCCATTCGAGACGGGTGGAGGAAAAGATGGTCACCGCGTCGCCCTTGGCGATGCCGAGCGCGATCAGGCCCTTGGCGGCTGAGACCACGCGCTCGTGGAATTCGCCGGTGGTGACGTTCTGCCAGCGGCCGGGGCCGATTTTCTTGGCGGCGATTACCGTGTCCGCGCCGGTGCGGGCCAGTCGTTCGGTGAGCAGTGAATAGATAGTTTGGTCATCGCGGATCTCGATGGATTCGCCGGGCGTGGTGTATTCGGTAAGCATACGGCCGTTTATTCCTTACAAACATGATGGCAAGTTGACAACCCGAGCCATTCTGACGAGTTAGATTACGCTGGCGTAAGGTTGCGCGCGTTGTGGGCAATGGAGAAGTTGTCTGTCTGGTTTTGTGGATTGTATACAACGCCGTGTCTAACCGGTTTGCTCTACGGTTATGACCGTGTCCATTTCGGGAGCCATCGACTTCCTGCAGGACAAGTACGTGCTGAGCCCGGCCCTGCAGGGTCCGGTCATCAGCTCCAGCATCATCGGCGGCGTCGGCATTGGGGAGTCTGTGGCTTCTTATTTGGGAACGAAGCTCAGCGTGACAGTCGTCTCAGCTGAAGGTCTGGCGTGTATGTGCGCTTTCGCCTAAGGTAAATAGGATTGCGCAGTGCACGCCATCGGTATGTGCAGGTATGCGATTGGTGGCACCCGCGACTGATGCATGACGAGACCTACTGCAGTACCACGGCAACCAACACCGCAACAACACGGCAAGGGGAAGCGAACCATGTTCGACAAACGACTGTTCCAATTGGCACCAGGTCTCGGCAAGCTCATAGCCGGCAAAGTGGCTCTGATGTGGGTTGGGCTGCTTGCCAATATCGGCTTCATGCTTTCGCTGGTCATGCTGCTGCAAGGACTGCTCGCCGCAGCCGACCCACACACTTTCTCCTGTAACGCCGCCTCGGCCTCCGAGTGCCCCGCCAATCTGTTCGGCGTTCCGGGCGCCACCGTCGCCCCGATGGCCGGCGACCTCATGGTTTACGTGGCCTTGGCGATCGTCTGCATGCTGGTTCGGTACATGGCCACCACGCATGCCACCCGCTTCGGCACCGAAGCCGCCGAGCGGGTCAAACTGGCTTTGCGATCCAAGCTGTACCGCAAAATGGTGGCACTCGGCCCGTCTTACAAAACCCGCATCAAGACCTCGGATGTGGTGCAATCCGCCGGCGAAGGTGTTGAACAGATTCAAAGCTTCTTTGAACTGTTCCTGCCGCAGCTCTTCTATGCGATTCTTGCGCCAATCACCTTGTTTGTGGCCATTGCGCCGATTAACGTGCCCGCTGCTGCCGTCATGCTGGTCTGCGCGCCGCTCATCATCGTCGTGACCGGCATCGTCTCCATGACCGCCGCCCGCGCCTTCAAAAAGTACTGGGTGCGCTACACCGACATGGGCGCCGCGTTCCTCGACAATCTCCAAGGCCTTGAGACCCTGAAAAACTTCGACGCCGACGAGCGCGCCGCCATCGAGATGGACAAGAAAGCCGAAGGCTTCCGCGTCATGACCATGCGCGTGCTGCAGATCCAGCTGCGCTCGCTGACCGCCATGGACATAGTGGCCTACGGCGGTGCTGCGGCCGGCATCGGTGTGGCGTTATGGCAATACGCGCATATTGGCGATGCTTTTGCCAATGGTGCGTCCGGCTGGTCGCCAATCGCACTGGCCTCACATCTGCCTGGTGTGCTTGCCTACGCGGCATACGGCCTGCACTATCTCATCCCGTTCGGGGTGGGCTACCCGCTGTCTCTTACCGGTCTGCTGTTCATTGTGCTGCTGTCCGCCGAATTCTTTATTCCCATGCGTCAGCTTGGCTCGTTCTTCCACGTGGCGATGAACGGCATGACCTCCACCAAGCGCATCTTCGCTCTGCTGGACACCCCGGAGCCCAAGCATGGCACGGCGACCCTGCCGGCCAACGATTCCGATTCCGCTGACGACGGTCTGACGGTCCGCTTCGACCACGTCGGCTATTCCTATGATGATGCCGGGCACGGCGACTCCAAGTCCGCATCCGCAAAGGCCGATAAGCAAGGTGAAACCAGCCCCAATTCCGCCGTCGCTCCTGCGCTCACCAACATCACCTTCGCCGCACGGCCCGGTCAGTTCACCGCCATTGTTGGCATCTCCGGTTCCGGCAAGTCCACGGCCGCCTCGCTGCTCGCCGGTACACTGGCCGGTTACCGAGGTTCGCTCACGCTGAACGGCGTCGAGGTATCCGATTTGTCAGGCGAAACACTGGCCGGAGCCGTCACTGTGATTGGTGCCAGCAGCCATCTGTTTGCGGGCGCATTGCGCGAGAATCTTCTGATGGCCTTGCCCGATGACGAGATTCCTGATTCGCCGGATTCCGTGGACTCCCGTCTGTGGTCCGCGCTCGAGCAGGCGCGCATTGCCGACTTCGTGCACGCACAGCCGAACGGACTGGGCATGCCGATTGAGTCCGATGCCGCCAACCTGTCCGGCGGCCAACGCCAGCGCATCGCCATCGCCCGCGCGCTCCTGCATGATTCGCCGGTATTTGTGTTCGATGAGGCGACCAGCAGTGTTGACATGGAATCCGAAGAGCTGATCCTGGATACAATTCGCGAATTGGCGCAATCCCGCGGCAAGACGGTTATTATGATCACCCATCGCATGGCCAACGCCGAACACGCTGATCAAGTGGTGGTGCTCGAACACGGCAAGTCGGTTGAGAGGGGCACCCATACCGAGCTGATGACGGCGGACGGCGTCTACGCCAAGCTGTTTACCACGCAGGCAGATATTGAGAACTTCGGAGAAGGCCATGCTCGGCGTGTGCTGCAGGTTGGTTCCCGCAAGCAGGAGCTGTCCGACGACAGTCGGACTGAGGGTGGCGCAGCGCGCGTAAGCGCAGAGGCGGGTATGACGGTTGACCGCCTGCAGTCAGCTTTGCCGACGGCTTCCGTTGGCGGGAGTGAGCAGGCCTCGGCTGAGACTCCGGCTGGTGTTGCAAATAGCGATTCGTCTTCCAAAATGAGCACATTCCAAGTGATCAGGCGACTGCTTAAGGAAGCCCGACCTCTGGCAGGACTGATGGCAGCGGCCTCCACCGCCGGCACCATCGGCCATCTTTCGGCCACTTTCCTGCCCGTGTTCGGCATTATCGCGGCATTTGCACTTACCGGTAATCCGGTGTGGGGCATGGGTGTTGCGCCCGCCGTCATCATGATGATTATCTGTGCTCTTCTGCGTGGCATCACCCGATACATTGAACAATATCTGAACCACAATGTGGCATTCCATCTGCTCGCACTCTTCCGTTCCAAGGCGTTCGCCGCGTTGCGCAGACTGGCGCCGGCCAAGCTCGCGGGCAAAGGTAAGGGCAACCTTATCGCCATGCTGACCACCGATGTGGAACTGCTTGAGATCTTCTTTGCCCACACCATCAGTCCGGTGGCCATCGCGGTAACCTCCACCATCATCTACACGATTGTGGCCGCCGCCCTAAGCCCATGGATGGCGCTGGCGTTGATTGCCGCCCACCTGGTTATCGGCATCCTTGTGCCGCGATTCTTTGCCACCGGCGTACGTAACCTTGGCCCTGCCATCCGTGGCGCTGCCGGAGAACTCGACGATGTGATACTTGATGACATGCGCGGCCTGGACGAAATCATCCGATTTGGCCGCGGCGAGGAACGTGCGCAGGCCATCGAGGACCGTACCCATGCGTTGTGGAAGGATCACGCCAAACTCAGCAAGGTCAACGGCCGTTTCACCGGAATCAGCGGACTCTTGGTGGCTGTGCTCACAGCGGCTTCGGTCGCCGTGGCTATTGCCTGTGCCGGCGCGAACCCGCAGAGCATTCCGGCTCTGATTGCCGCCTTCGTGCTGTTCGCCGGCTCGTTCGGACCGACTTTGGCGCTCGCCGCCTTGCCCGCTAACCTGACTCAGACCTTCGCGTCCGCTAGCCGACTGTTCGGACTGATGGACGAGGTGCCCGCTGTGACCGAGAATGGCACTGTTGTGCCGCAGGAGTATATGGGCATGCGTCTTGATGACGTCACCTTTGCATATGCGGGGGAGCGCGAAGTCCTGTCCGACTTCTCGCTTGACGTGCCGCAGCATGGCGTGCTGGGTATCCAGGGGCCGTCCGGCCGGGGCAAGTCCACCATGCTCAAGCTGCTGCTGCGCTACTGGGATCCGCAGCGCGGTCAGGTGACGTTGTCCGGCACGCCGCTGCCCGAGGTCGATGTGCATGCTCGCCGACGTATTCAGGCCATGATGAGCCAGGAAACCCACCTGTTTGATGGCTCTATCCGAGACAATCTGCTGATTGCTTTGCCTGAGTCCGAGGTTGAAGCTGCAAATGTTGCAGGCAATGGGGAAGTGGGTGCCAAGACCGTTGATTCCCGACAGCAGCAGTTGGCGGCGCAATCGGCAGAGGGCGATGCCGTTCAGGTGGCAGCAGCTGACGGTCTCGACGCTCGTTTGCGTCAGGCTCTCGCCAAGGCCTCCGTGCTTGATCTCATTGATTCCCTGCCCGATGGCCTTGATACTCAGGTAGGCGAGCTGGGCGACCGTCTATCCGAAGGTGAACGCCAGCGTATCGGTTTGGCTCGTGTGTTCCTGCGCAATGCTGATCTGGTGCTTTTCGACGAGCCGACCAGCCGTTTGGATGCTTTGAACGAGGCTATTATTCTACGTTCCATTCACGCTATGGCCGTGGGTGAGCAGCATGCAGACAAGGAGCGCGGCGCGGCTGTGGTGCTGGTCTCCCACCGCGAATCCGCCATGCGCATTGCTGATGCGGTACTCAATCTGTAACTGCCTGTAACTACGCGGGAATCACATCGCATTGCGTTACGTTACCGCGTTGCACTGCGGTTCCTCGCGGGTGGCGGCGATGCCATCTCCGGTCGTCATTGCGTTGCTGCGTTTGTGTTGCGATATGTGATGCGGCAACGCAGCAATGCGGCAATGCAATGTGATGTGGCAACGTGGCAACGTAGCGATGCAATAACGCGGTAACGTGACAACGTAGCGATGCAATAACGCGGCAACATGGCAACATGGCAATGCAGTAACGCAACGCAGCATTCACGCCTTGATCAAAGTGCCGATGATGAGCGCCTTCTGCAGCCCTGGGCGGAACAGGTCGTGAAATTCATGCGACATTTCGGTTTCGAGTTTGACCGATGCATGGATGTCGTCAGTGCGAAGGCGTGCCTGTTCGGTGCCGATGATGTGCTCGAGCACCGCGAATCCCTCTTCGGTTTTGCCGGCTTGAATGAGGAATCGTGGGCTTTCCGGTGCTCGCACCATGGAGAGCAGGAACGCGGCGGCCGGAATCGCACCCAGCCTCAGCATCCAACGCCAACCGGCGTTGACATCCCAGCTTCTGGAACCGTAGGAGGCGATGATGTAGTTGATGACATTGGTCAGGAAGATGCCGCATACCGCGAGGAGCTGATAGGAAAAGGCAAGCAGACCGCGGATATTGACCGGCGCTTAAGGCCAGACCGAACGTATATTTGCCCGATCCGTGAGTACGTATGGTTGGTCCCAAGGGATTGCGCTGCTTGGAAGTAGCTTGAAACAGGCCCGCCATGTGCTTTTTCCTCTCAATACAGCTATGGGGGGCCTGTTCATACTAGTCAGATTCTTGTCATATGGCGTTGAATATCTACAAATGTGGGCACTAGTGAGGCGGCTGAGTGGTGGAATCGCGCCGTGGTGTGTGGGTGTTGGGGACTCACGAGCATGCTGCGCGTTATTTGGTGGTGTGCTGAGAGTCGGGACCTACTCACGTTGGGGGAGGGGATGAAGAGCCTCTGAGACAAGTCGCTGTTCGACTGGAGATTTGCTCACGTGGAAAGCATGGAAAAGGCGAAAAAAATCAGGCGTGTCGGGTGATTTGACAAATTGGTACACAGGTGTATCGTCTTAGGTATTGGTACACGGGTGTACCAAAGAAAACACCCCAAGGAAAGGTGGCCAGAGGAGACTTCGCAAGCGGCCAAACGAATTGAAATCCAACGCAGCAGTCGATTCGTTTTTGGCAATCGGAAGGCAGTCGTCAACAATCGGAAGGCAGCCAAAGACAGCCGGAAGATAACCGAGAAGTAACCGGACGAAAACCGGAAGCCAGTCGGAAGAAAGCCAACCACCCGCAAGTCAACTCCAATGGTCCAGAAGGAGATAACATGCGCAACACCAAGAAGGTCATCGCGGCAACGGCAGCCGTGGCCACGCTCGTCGGTCTCGCCGCCTGCGGCAGCAGCAACGACAACGGCGCCAACAAGGGTGACGCTGACAAGGCCGAACTCGTGTTCTGGGGCTGGGATTCCGGCAACTCGATGAAGGAAATCCTCGCTGACTTCGAGAAGGCCAACCCCGGCATCACCGTCAAGTTCAACAACACCGGCACCGCCGAGAAGACCTCCACCGCGCTCTCCAACGCCATCGCCGCAGGCAACGGCGCCCCTGACGTCGTGATGCTCGAAGATCCGACCGTCACCCAGTTCGCCGTCACCGATGGCCTCGTGGACCTGAGCGAATTCGGCGCCGACAAACTCGCCGACGACTTCGCCGCCGGCCCGTGGAGCAAGCTCCAGTACAACAACAAGCCGTACGCTCTGCCGATTGATTCCGGCCCCGAAATGTTCTTCTACAACAAGGCAGTGTTCGACAAGGCCGGCGTGGACGGCGAGTCCATCAAGACCTGGAACGACTACTACGAGGCCGCCAAGAAGATCCGTGCCACCGGCTCCTACATCACCAATCTGGCCGGTACCTCCAACGACTATCAGCCGTTCACCGCCCAGATCTGGCAGGCCGGTGCCCAGCCGTGGAAGGTCGATGGCGAGAACATCACCATCAACATGACCAAGGACGAGGGCATGCAGCGCTATATCCAATTCGTCCAGAAGCTCATCGACGAAGACCTCGTGGACGCCAAGACCCCGAACTGGTCCGACGATTGGAACCGCGAGCTCAACGATGGCACCCTCGCCTCCCTGACCATCGGCGCTTGGATGCCGATCAACCTCATGACCGGCGCCCCCGATCAGGCCGGCAACTGGCGCGTCGCCCAGCTGCCGCAGTGGGAGGAAGGCAAGGAAGTCTCCGCCGAAGACGGTGGCTCTGCACTTGCCGTCACCTCGCAGTCCAAGAACCAGGCCGCTGCCTACAAGCTCGTTGAGTACATGACTCATGGCGAGGGCGCTCAGACCATGGCCGACACCGGTACCTTCCCGTCCCTGAAGAAGATCCTCCGGTCCGACTCCTTCACCGACCCGACCACCGAGTCCAACAAGAAGACCAACGACTACTTCGGCGGTCAGAACGTCAACGAAGTCCTTTCCGCCGCGGCTCAGCGCCCGACCAAGAAGTTCCAGTACCTGCCGTACAACCCGTACGCCCAGACCGCTTACGGCGACGAAGTCTCCAAGGCCTACTCCGGCGACATCACCCTGGAGAAGGCGCTTGAAAACTATGCCAACAAGCTCGCCGAGCAAGGCAAGCAGCAGGGCTACAACGTCACCGTCAAGTGACGCAACCGATCTATTGCCGGTACATCCGGCACTGACCAACAATCAAAACCTGCGGCTAGGCCACTCTCCTTCCGCCTAGCCGCCCGATCTCCCAAAGCGGGGATGCTCCCCAGTGTCCCCGCTTTCCCGTGCCCTCGCCTGACGTGACCGCTCCAATCGAGCGACCCCCTGGTAGCGGGCGCAGCACAGCAATCCGTATTCCAAGAAAGCAATCGATTATGTCCGATCAAACAATGGCCGCAGCCTCGCAGCCAACGGTGGGAATCCTGCCTGAGGAGGCGGATCTGCACACGGCCGAGGCCCGCGTCAACAAGCACAAGGCCGACTGGCGCGGCTGGAAGTTCATGTGGCCGTTCGCCGTGGTGTTCGTCTTCGTGTTCATCATCCCAATTGTGTACGCCATTTACATCTCCTTCTTCAAGAAGCAGATGGTCGGCGGCACCAAGTTCGTCGGCTTCGAGAACTACGCCCGACTGATTCAGGATCCGCAGTTCTGGAGCTCGGTGGGCCGCGTCACTATCTTCACCGTATTCCAGGTGCCGATCATGCTGTTTCTGGCTGCAGCCATGGCCCTCGCTTTGGATTCGATGAAGCTGCATGGCACCAAGTTCTTCCGCATCTCCACATTCCTGCCCTATGCGGTGCCCGCAGTGGTCTCCACCATGATTTGGGGTTTCGTGTATGGCGCCAAATACGGTCTGGTCGGCTCCCTCAACGACTTCCTCGGCACCAACATCGATGTGCTCAACCCCGACGTGCTGCTTGCATCCATCGCGAACATCAACACGTGGGAATATGCCGGCTACAACATGCTGATTTTTTACAGCTCCCTAAGCACCATTCCGCACAGCTTGTATGAGGCCGCCTCCATCGACGGCGCTTCGGAGTGGCAGATTGTTAAGAAGATCAAGCTGCCGGAGCTGAAGGGCTCGCTGGCCATCACGGTGATCTTCTCGATCATCGGCAGCTTCCAGCTGTTCAACGAGCCGAGCATTTTGCAGAACATGGTTCCGGGCAACGCGATCACCACGTACTACACGCCGAACATGTACGCCTACAACCTGAGCTTCACCGGCAATCAGAGCAACTATGCCGCAGCTCTGGCCATCGTGATGGCCATCATCACCATGGCCATTGCGTATGTCGTCCAGCTTAAGAGTATGAAGGAGCAGATGAAGTAATTATGAGCACTGCAACCATGACTTCAACAACAACCATGACCCTGGCCGATCTCAAGGCTCAGGAAAAGGCCGCCAAGAAGGCCGAGAAGGAGCGTCAGAAGCGCATCGACGCCGACGAGAAGGCCGAGCGCAAGCGCGCCGCCAAAACCGGTTTCTCCAACCCGGCGAACCCGACCCGCTCGATGGCCCTGACCATCGTGTGCGCGATTTTCGCGGTCTACTGCCTCTTCCCGTTTGTCTACCTGATGATTAACGCCACCAAGACCCAGTCCGACTTCACTTCGACGTTCGGCCTCGGTTTCGGCAAAACGTTCGCCCTGTTCGACAACATCGCCACGGTGTTCACCTATCAGGACGGTATCTTCGGCCGCTGGTTCGTCAACACGATTCTGTATGTGGTGGTCGGCGCCGGCGGTGCCACCTTGCTGGCCATCATGGGCGGCTATGCGCTGGCCAAGTTCCGCTTCCCCGGCCGTAAGCTGTGCTTCGTGATCATCATCGGCGCCATTTCGGTGCCGGGTATCGCGCTGGCCGTGCCGCAGTTCCTGCTGTTCGCCAAGATGGGCCTCACGAACACCCCGTGGTCGATGATTATCCCGAGTTTGGTATCCACGTTCGGTCTGTATCTGATGTGGATCTTCTCCGATCAGGCCGTGCCGGATGAGCTGCTTGAAGCCGCGCGCGTGGATGGTGCCGGCGAGTTCCGCACCTTCTTCCAGATTTCCCTGCCGCTGTTGGCACCCGGCATCGTGACCACTGCATTGTTCGCCATTGTAGCGACGTGGAACAACTACTTCCTGCCGTTGATCATGTTGAAGGATTCCAACTGGTACCCGTTGACGATCGGTCTGAACCAGTGGAAGGACCAGGCTTCAACCGCAGGCGGTCAAGCTATCCAAAACCTCGTGATTACCGGTTCGCTGATCACGATCATCCCTCTGGTGATTGCGTTCCTGTGCCTGCAGAAGTACTGGCAGTCAGGCCTCGCCGCAGGCGCCGTCAAGGAGTAACCTCTGGCTCCCTCTGACGGGAGCTGGCCGCGGAGCGGACTGAGGGTGGTCATATGGGGATTCGACTGGCGACCACCCCCAGTCAGCTTCGCTGACAGCCCCGCCAGCGGGGGCGGCTTCTCTGGTGTTCACAACCTGCAAGCACAGCACTTCCCGCAAACCGATACAATAAAGGATTTGATTAATATGACTACTCATAGAGCATTTAGGTGGCCGTCCCTGCTGACGGAATCCGGCCGCGGCATCGCGTTCGGCGGCGACTACAACCCGGACCAGTGGCCCGAGGAGACGCTGGACGAGGATATCCGTCTCATGGGTGAGGCCGGCGTGAACGTCGTATCGCTGGCAATTTTCAGCTGGGACAAGATCGAGCCGGTCGAGGGCGCGTTCACGTTCAAGTGGCTCGACCATGTGATCGACAGGCTCGGCAGAGCCGGCATCGCCGTGGACTTGGCCTCCGCCACAGCCGCCGCGCCGCTGTGGCTGTACGAATCCCATCCAGAGGTGCTGCCGGTAGACCGGTATGGTCATACCGTCAACGCGGGCTCACGCCAGTCGTGGCAGCCCACAAGCCCGGTGTTCAAGGAATACGCGCTGCGCCTGTGCCGCAAACTTGCCGAACACTACAAGGACAACCCGTATGTGACCGCCTGGCACATGGGCAACGAATACGGCTGGAACAACCGCTACGACTACTCCGACAACGCCTTGGCCGCGTTCCGCACGTGGTGCGAGGCCAAGTACGGTACCATCGACGCGTTGAACGAGGCGTGGGGCACGGCCTTCTGGTCGCAGCACGTGAACAGTTTCGACGAGGTGCTGCTGCCACGTCACATGGGCGGCGACGCCATGGTCAACCCGTCGCAGCAGTTGGATTACGAGCGGTTCGGCAACGACATGCTGCTCGACTTCTACAAAGCCGAACGCGACGCCATCGAGCAGATCTGCCCCGACAAGCCGTTCACCACGAACTTCATGGTCTCCACCGACCAGTGCGTCATGAACTACGCCAAATGGGCGGATGAGGTGGACTTCGTGTCCAACGATCACTACTTCCATGAGGGCGAATCCCACCTGGACGAACTCGCCTGCTCGGACGCGCTCATGGACTCCCTCGCGCTGGGCAAGCCGTGGTACGTGATGGAGCACTCCACCTCAGCCGTGCAGTGGAAGCCGCTGAACACACGCAAACGGGCCGGCGAACTCATGCGCGACTCCCTGGCCCACGTGGCCATGGGCGCCGACGCCATCTGCTTTTTCCAATGGCGGCAATCCAAGTCGGGCGCCGAGGCGTTCCACTCCGCCATGCTGCCCCACGCGGGCGCCGATTCCAAGGTCTTCCGCGGCGTATGCGAGCTCGGTAAGGCGCTGAAGACCCTCTCCGACGCCGGGCTGCAGGGCACTGAGCTCGAGCGTGCCGGCACGGCGATCCTGTTCAGCGCGGAATCCGAATGGGCCACACGCTCCGAAACCCTGCCCAGCATGAAACTCAACCACTGGCACGACGTGCGCGACTGGTACCGCGGCTTCCTGGATGCCGGGCTGCGCGCGGACGTGGTGCCGCTCGCCTACGACTGGACCGGCTACAAAACCATCGTGCTGCCCACCGTGCTCAGCCTGTCCGACGAAGACGTTCTCCGTATCGCCGACTTCGCGAAGGCCGGCGGAACCGTCATCGTCGGCTATGCCGCCGGCCTGATCGACGAGCACTTCCACATCGGCCTCGGCGGCTACCCCGGCGCCGGCAACGGGCTCCTACGCGACATGCTCGGCATCCGCTCCGAAGAATTCAACATCCTTGGTGAAGAAGCCGAAGACGAGCCCAGCGAAATCAGCCTGTCCAATGGTCTGACGACCCGCCTGTGGCAGAACGACGTGACTTCCGTAGCCGCGGACACCACAGTGCTTGCCTCTTACGCAGGTGAGTCCGCCGCCGACTGGGAGCTGGAGCGCACCCCCGCCATCACCAGCCGCCCCTATGGCAACGGTACCGCCATCTACGTGGGCTGCGACCTCAACCGTCACGACATTGCCCAGTTACTCAAAGCACTTGGCTCCCGATGGCAGGAGTTGTCGGCGCAGCCGACTGAGAGTGGTCAAACTCCAACCTATCCCACCACAGATCCCCGCATCCTGCACACCATCCGCCGATCCGCAGACGGCTCCACCCGCTTCGATTTCTACCTCAACCGCTCAAACCAGCCCGTCGCCATCAACGGTGTGGAAGGTGATCCCATCATCGCCCACCGTTGCGAGACTGACGCCGTTGGATATACGCTGAACCGCAACGCCATTCTTATCGCTAAAACGTCCTGCTAAACCGCGCTAGAATGGCAATGTTGTCCGGATAGAGGAGTGCGGCATGAGCGACGAGAAAACAGCCAAGCGTCGAGTGACGCTACGCGATGTCGCTCAGGCCGCCGGTGTATCGCTCAAAACTGCGTCGAACGTGATCAATGGCTCCGGGCGTATGACAGATGAGACCCGTGCCAAGGTCGAGTCGGTCATTAAGGACCTCGACTACCGAGTCAACGTGGCCGCCCGCAACCTCAACCGCGATCACACCGGCTTCATCACCCTCGCCGTGCCTTCGCTGATTCCGCCATATCTGGCCGAGCTCGCCAACCGCACCATCGAGGCCGCCCGTCAGCGCGACTATTCCGTATACGTCACCACGTATGCGGAAGGCTCCGCGAAAGGCGCGCGCGATCTGCTGAAGAAGTTCAACTCCACGGTGTCCGATGGCATGATCCTTTCCATGAGCGAGGTGGAAAACATTTCGCCCGATGATCTGAAGGTTGATTTTCCGCTGGTCATCGTTGGCGCGCGTACCACGTGGGGCATTGTGGATCACGTGACCCCAGACGATGTATCCGCAGCCGCCATGGCCGCAGGCTACCTGTATGACCGCGGTTCCACCAGACTTGCAGTGATCGGTGCCCGTGACGTTTACGACGAAGATGCATTGCTGAATGCCGTAGAAGGCAACGCGCAGCTGCGTCTGCGCGGCATCATCGAAGAGACCCGTAGGCGTGGGCTCTCCTTGGATCCGCAGCTGATTGGCAACACCGATCAGGATTGGACCATCGGAGCCGGTGCCCGTGTGACCCAGCGGCTCATTGATTCCGGCGTGCCATTCGACGGTGTGATTGCCTTGAACGATCAGTTGGCCATCGGCGCATTGACCGCTCTGCGCACCGCTGGTTATGAGGTGCCCGTGCAGGTGCAGGTCATCGGCTTCGATAACAACGAGGAAGCCCCCTACCTGCAGATTCCGCTGACCACCATGGATTCCCGCCTTGACTGGACGGCTCCCACGGCAGTGAATCGCATCCTCGGACGCATCGACGGCAGCATCACCAAGTCCGAACTGCTCACCACCGAATCCCAGGTCATCGCCCGCGCCTCCACACGCTGAACGACATTGCTGTAATGCTGGTGTTGCTGTACTGGGCCGTACGAGGCGTTGATACACCGGTTGACCAACACGGCATAAAGTGCTAAGGTGACGATTGCGTGGTACACAGCTGTACCGCGTGGCGCATAAGGAAAGGAAGCGCCAAGCATCACTGGGCGTTCGTTCTGAGCGTTCACCATTCAAAGGAGAAAAAGCATGCGCCGAAATACCGCGCTTACTCGCATTATGGCATCCGGCGTGGCCGCCATAATGCTCTGCGCAGGAGGCACGTTCACTGTAAACGCCGCCGAAGAAGAACCAGTTAAAGCCGACGTCTCGGTCAAGGCCATCCAAGGCTTAAGCGCCGATTTCATCGGCGGTATGGACGTCTCATCCATGCTCTCGCTGGAAGAAAGCGGCGTCACGTTCAAGAACGCCAATGGCGAGGTCGAGGATTTGTTCACGTTGCTCAAGGAATCCGGCGTGAACTATGTGCGTCTGCGTGTGTGGAACGATCCGTTCACCGCAGACGGCCAAGGATATGGCGGCGGCAACGTCAACGCCGATCGCGCACTGACCATGGCCAAGCGAGCCACGGCAGCAGGGCTGAAAGTGCTGGTCGACTTCCATTACTCCGATTTCTGGGCCGACCCCAGCAAGCAGCAGGTGCCCAAGGCGTGGAAATCCTTTGAAGGCGACGCGGACAAAACCGCCGACACCGTATACGACTACACCAAGCAGACTCTGACCACGTTCAAACAAGCCGGCGTGGACGTCGGCATGGTGCAGGTCGGCAACGAAACCACTGCGAAAATCGCCGGCATCTCCGGCTGGGACTGCATGTCCAAAGTATTCTCCGCAGGTTCCAAAGCCATACGCGAAGTGCTCCCCGAAGCCAAGGTCGTCATTCATTTCACCAACCCGGAGAAAGCCGGCACCTACGCCACTTACGCCAAACAGTTGAGCAACCACAATGTGGATTACGATGTGTTCGCCAGCTCCTACTACCCGTTCTGGCATGGCACCACCGAAAACCTCACCAGCGTGCTCAAGAACGTGGCCTCCACTTATAAGAAAGATGTGATGGTGGCGGAAACGTCGTGGGCATACACCTTGGATGATGGCGACGACGATTCCAACACAGTGCCCAGTAAAGTAACCGCCGATAACCTCAAGAAATACGACATCAGCCCGCAAGGCCAGGCCGATGAGATTCGCGCGGTCGCCGAGGCCGTGAACAATATCGGCGACAATGATGGCGATGGCGAAAACGACGGACTGGGTGTGTTCTACTGGGAGCCCGCATGGGTGCCCGTGGGCACCGGCGGCAAGGATAACGCCGAACTGGTGGATACGTGGAACAAGTACGGTGGCGGCTGGGCCACTGAAGCGGCCGGCGAATACGATCCCAATGACGCCGGCCTGTACTGGGGCGGCTCAGGTGTCGATAACCAAGCTTTGTTCGATTTCGATGGCAAGGCGCTCGCCTCTCTGCCGACGTTCAAGTACATTCACACCGGTGCCGTCACCGATCATGTGTTCACCAAGATAGATCCAGTGGAGATTACCGCGACTGACTCGGATTCCATCGACGCGATCAAAGCGCAATTGCCGAGTGAGGTGGCCGCACACTATCAGGATGGGGTGGACGAGACCGAAACCGTGACCTGGCAATCCGCTGCGCTTGACTGGATTCGTGGCGCAGGCACATACACCATCACCGGCACCACCAACGCTGGCCACGACGTGACCGTCACCGTCACCGTCACCGCCACTCCCGCCAAGGATTACGTAACGGACGGCAGCTTCGAGAACGCTGAGAACGATAAGAACTGGACCATTGCCGGCACCGGTGCGTCCATCACCGAAGACAGTGGCAACGCCGCCGACGGCAAGCGTGCGCTGAAGTTTTGGGCATCCGATGCCTACAGTTTCTCCGCCACGCAGACCATCACCGGACTCGAGACTGGCGAATACGTGCTGACCGCCATGAGCCAAGGCGCGGCAGCGGACAACGCCGCTATTACCGATGGTGTGGCACTCTCCGCCACAACGGGTGGCAAGACCACGTCCGATGCGCTGGAACTCAACGGTTGGGTTAAGTTCGATACCGCCACCGTGCCTGTCACCGTGGGTGCTGATGGCACAGCGACCATCACCATCACGGGCAACCTGCCTGCCGACGCATGGGGCAATGTGGACAAGGTCTCACTCGTCAAAAAGACCGAAACTCCGGTGAAGCCATCCACGGAGAACCTGGACAAGGCCGTGGCCGAAGCCGGGAAAATCAATCGCGATGAGTACACCAACGAGTCGCTCGCCAAACTCGATCAGGCGCTTGCCGCCGCTGACGTGCTGCTTGCCGGCAGCACCTACACCGAGCAGGACGTGAACGATGTGATCAAGCTTGTTGCCGATGCCATTGCCGGCCTCGCCCAAAAGGAGGTCTCCAGTCTGACCGTCACGCCAAGCAAAACCACCTATCAGGTGGGCGATGCCATCAATGCCGACCATGATCTCAAGGTCGTGGGCAACTATTCCGCAGGCATGGGCAACGTGACGCTTTCCGACGACCAGTTCACGCTCGATTACGATTTCTCCGCTCCCGCTGATGCGGCGAAGGTTACCGTAACGCTCAAGTCGAATCCGAATGTCACCGAAACCTATACGGTTGCGGTTACCGCTCGGGCCGAAGGTGGTTCCGGCAACGGCTCGGACGGTGCGGGTAATGGCGGGGCTACTATCAATCCCGATACGGGCGAGGGCGATAAGACCAACGGTGCGAATGGCGACAAGATCACTGGTGTGCTGAGCAATACCGGTAGCGCGGTGACTGCCGTGGGTCTTGCGGTTGTCGTTCTCGGCGTGGCCGGCGGGGTCTCGCTTGCTTTGCGTCGTAAGCGCTCCTGATAGAGACTGATGTGGCATTATGATGCGGTTGCCGGCAGCCGGCAACCGGCTGCCAGATGCCATCTGTCGGCTGTCGTTTATCGGTTGTCGGCTGTCAGATGCGTCTGTCTCGGCGCAGCGATGCGATTCTGTCCCGGTTCGTGCATCAATCGTTTGATGTGGGTACCAGGACAGAAATCACTGTCCTGGTTTGCGAAAACGGGTGTTTTTCGCGTACCGGGACAATTCCCGTTGCCCCGGTTTGCACGTCAATCGTTCTACGTGAGAACCGGGACAGTATGTTGATTTCGGGATTGGCTGTATTCCGCCGATTCTGTTTGTCGGGGTATGTGGACTTTGGGGATTGTCTTGTCCTGGTTCTCGAAAATGGCCCGAAATTGCGTACCGGGACAACGATTTCTGCCCCGGTGCAAACGTCAATCGATTGACGCCTGTACCGGGGCAAATTCGCGCCCGGGAACAATAGGGCGAGGGCCGGTCGCAGGAGTAGAGCGTGATGTTGTCATGATTGCGCCCGGCTCTCCCACACGGAAGGCCGGGCGCAATCATGCCGTTTGGTTGCAGCACCCGCACATCGCCTGCATAACCGTGTACAGTGGCGTGTAGTTGCAGTACATGAAGGAGCATCACAAGCCATGACCAACGGACACATCAATCCCGCCAACGTGCCGGACATCGCCTTGAAAGACGGCCATTCCATTCCGCAGGTCGGCCTTGGCATGCTACGTATCGATGACGAGGGCGTGGCCCCTGTCGTCGAATCTGCGCTGGAAGCCGGATACCGCCACATCGATGGCGCCGCCGGATACAACAACGAGGCCGGCGTGGGCCGCGCGCTCGCCGCCTCCGGATACAACAAGGGAGCCAAGCGTGAAACCCTGTGGGTCACCACCAAGCTACGCGACTCCCAGCAGGGCTACGATTCCGCGCTCAAAGCTTTCGACAACTCGCTGAAACTCCTCCAGCTCGATTACGTGGACATGTACATGATCCATTGGCCCACGCCGTTCGACTGGCGCAGCACCGACACCTGGAAGGCGTTCGTCAAGCTGCGCGACGAAGGCATGGCACGCACACTCGGCGTATGCAACTTCATGCCCGCCGATCTGAAGCGTCTGCACGAGGAGACCGGCGCATGGCCGGCCGTCAATCAGATTGAGCTGCACCCCACGTGGCAGCAGCGCGAAGTGGTGGCGTTCTGCAAGGAGCACGGCATCGCCGTGGAGGCCTACTCGCCGATGGCGCGTGGCGCCGACCTCAACGCCGGCGACGGCACCATCGAGAAGATCGCCGCCGCCCATGAGGTCAGCCCGGCCCAGGTGATTCTGCGTTGGCACATCGAAAACGGCACGATCATCATCCCCAAGTCCGTGCATGCTGACCGCCAGAAGGAGAATCTCAACCTGTTCGGCTTCGCCCTGACCGCCGACGAACACGCTGCCATCGACGCCCTCGACGGCCCCACCCGCGCCGGCCACGACCCCCTCACCTTCACCTATGCGTGATTGATGGCACGTCGTAACACCCACTTCCGCCGTCGTTTCAACGCCTCTGGACCGCTGGAGCGCGTGCTGATTCTCATCGTTCTCGCCGTAGCAATCGGCGTGACCATCGGCCTGTTACTGCCGCAGGTCAGCTCCGACGCGGCCAAAATCACCGGTGGCTACACTGCCACCGGTTCAGCCGCCGACACTTTGAACGCGCTCGCCGTAGACGACAACCAAAGCTCCTCCGGCTACGACCGCGATTCCTTCGGTTTCCGCACCACCGACGTCGACGGCAATGGCTGCGACGTACGCGACGACGTGCTCGCCCGCGATCTCACGGACATCACCTACAAATACGCCGGTTCCTGTGTGGTCGAGTCCGGCACACTGGCCGATCCGTACACCGCTCGGACCATCCATTTTGTACGTGGCCGCGCCACCAGCGCCAAAGTGCAGATCGACCATGTGGTGGCCCTTGAAAACGCTTGGCAATCCGGTGCGCACGACTGGTCCACTGCCAAACGCCATGAATTCGGCAATGACCCCTACAACCTGCTGGCCGTCGACGGCCCGGCCAATCAGGAGAAGGGTTCGGCTTCCGCCGCCTACTGGCTACCCACCAACGCCGACTACCGTTGCGACTACGTGGCCCGCCAGATTGGCGTCAAAGACAAGTACCAGCTCACCGTCACCTCCCAAGAAAAGGACGCCATGCTCGCCGTCCTCCACACCTGCCCAGGCCAGGCCGTGCCCGCAGACCAGTAAGAGGAAGGGTATCTCGCTTGAGAGAGGTACATTAGGCCATTCGCAGAGTGCTATCTGCTTTCAAAGCAGATAGCACTGTCAGCTGCACTTTCATGAGCGAGTTTTCTGCTGTCTGGCACATTTCATGAGCGAGATGGCGGGGAATGCCAGCTGCCAGTCCGCCAGTCATCCATCAATCGTCCGCAGATTGTCCGTCTGTTGACGTGGGAAACATGCCCGCGCTATAACTGAGCCCGGTATGAAGGGAGAAGGGAATAGGAACAGACGATATGGCAGTAACACACACCGCAGCAGATGCCATTGCGGCAACCACTATGACGAACGCCGTGGCAGACATCGAACAGGAAACACCGGAAATCGAGAAGGAACGCCAGCTTGCCGGAGTCGGAGCCGGAGCTGGAACCGTGGCAAACGGCAAGAAAAAGCCGCATGACCATGCGCTGGCCAGCATCCTCGGCCCCGCGTTCGTGGCGGCCGTGGCTTACGTCGATCCTGGCAACGTGGCGGCCAACATCACCTCCGGCGCGCGATACGGCTACCTGTTGGTGTGGGTGCTGGTGCTCGCCAACGCCATGAGCGTGCTCATCCAGTATCAGTCCGCAAAACTCGGCATCGTGACCAACAAATCCCTGCCGGAACTGCTGGGTGAGCGTATGAGCGATGCTGGCCGCTTCATGTTCTTCATGCAGGCTGAAGTCATCGCCATCGCCACCGATCTGGCCGAGGTGATCGGCGGCGCCATCGCCCTGAACCTGCTGTTCGGATTGCCGCTGTTCATCGGCGGTTTGGTGATCGGCGCAATCTCCACGGTGATGCTGTGGTTCCAAGGTGGCAAGACGCAAACCACGTTCGAGCGCATCATCATCGTGATGCTGCTGATTATCACATTCGGCTTCATCGCAGGCCTGTTCGTGGACCCGCCGAGCCCCGGCGAAGTGGTCAAGGGCATGATTCCACGCTTCCAAGGCACCGACTCGGTGTTGATGGCCGCCTCGATTCTGGGCGCCACCGTGATGCCGCACGCCATCTACCTGCACTCCACGCTGGTGAACGACCATTACGCAGGCGGCGAAAAGCCGTCGATCAAAACGCAGCTGAAAGGCTCGAAAATCGATGTGGTCTGGGCGCTGTTGCTGGCCGGCACCGTGAATCTGGCGATGCTGGTGCTCGCCGCCAACTCGCTGCACGGCATGTCTGGCACGGATTCCATCGACGGCGCACAGCGGGCGATCGCGCAGGTGCTTGGCCCGGTGATCGGCACGATCTTCTCCATCGGCCTGCTGGCTTCGTCGCTGAGCTCCACATCGGTCGGCACGTATGCCGGCTCGGAAATCATGCACGGTCTGCTGCACGTTAACGCTCCGATGTGGGCCTGCCGCGTGGTCACGCTGGTGCCGGCACTGATTGTGCTGTGGTTCGCCAAGGACCCGACTCAGGCGCTGGTCATCGGCCAGATGGTGCTTTCCATCGGCATCCCGTTCGCCGTGATTCCGCTGATGCGATACACGCATGACAAGGAACTCATGGGCAAGTGGGTTGACGGCCCCGTCAAGCACGTGATTTTCATGATTGTGGTGGCACTGATTGTGGCGCTCAACGTGCTGCTGATTGTCCTGACGCTGATGGGCAGGGCGTAATAGACTCCAGCTGAAATCCTGCGATAGCACAACATAATAAGAAGCCCCGGTGTTGGAAACCGGGGTTTCTTATTATGTTGAGAATGGTTGGATCTGCCGTCAGTTCGCAGCCATACGCCGCGCACGCCGTTCGCGCAGCGAACGCAGGGAAATAATGTCTCGCGTACGACCGGCACCGTCGCCCTTGACGCCGAAGAACACCATCAACACCATTGCCAGGCAGATCATTGCGGAGATGCGCAGCGCCCATTGAATGCCGAAAATCGAAGCGGCGACGGCGGAGGCGCCGCCCTGCTTATGCAAAGCGGCAAACGTTTCCATCAGAATCACCAACACGGGTGCGCCCACAGCGCCCGCAATCTGACGCGCGGTATTCGTCACCGATGATCCGGCGGACACTTCGCTCGGCCCGTTCAGGCAATTCAGGGACCACGTGGTAATCGGCATCAGCAGGAAACCCATGCCGATCTGACGGATGAACTGGCAGATCGATACCCACCAGATCCACGTATCCATCGCCACCAGCGACATGCCCAAGGTGCCAAGGGTCAACACAATCGAACCGAACAAAGCCACGGGTCGTGCGCCGAATCGATCCATCGCACGGCCGCCGAAGAACTGGGAGACGCACTGGCCGATAGCGCCCGGCAACATGATCAGACCACTCATCGTGGCAGAATACCCACGGTCGGTCTGGATGTAGAGCGGCATGATGACCAGAATCGAACTGAACGCGAAAAATGCCAGCGACGCGGTAATGGTGCCGACGGTGAACGAACGGTTCTTCAGCACTTCCAAGTCCAGCAGCGGCGGCTGGGGGAGTGCCGACTCGTCCTTGGCTGCGGCCTCGCGATACCGCTTGCCAGCGCGCAGGTTACGCAGCACGAACCAGACAATGCCGACCAGTCCCACAACCATGGGCCCCCACGTGACCGGTGCCGCGAATCCATAGGTCTCTGAATTGGTGAAGCCGAACATAAGCCCACCAAAGCCGATCACCGACAGGCACACCGAGAAGAAGTCCGCGCGGGCCGAAGGGTCGTGTGAACCGAAATTATGCAGTCCGAACATGGCCGCCAGCAGCGAGATTACGCCAATGATGGTCATGGTCAGGAAGATCGAGCGCCAGCCGTTGGCATCGGTCTGCCAGCCGCCCAAGGTGGGGCCGATGGCCGGAGCCACGCTCATGGCCATGCCCACGGTGCCCATCGCAAAGCCACGACGGGAAAGCGGGTAGATGGAAAACACCGTGATCTGCAGCACCGGCCACATCACGCCCGTGCCGGCTGCCTCCAGCACGCGGCCGAGCAGCACGAAGAGGAAGTTCGGGCCCAGCCAGGCAAGCAGGGAGCCGACCGTGAACACCGCCATCGAGCAGATCACGATCTGACGGGTGGAGAAACGACGGGTCAGGAACGCGGTCAGCGGTACCATGACGCCCATAACCAGCTGGAACACGGAGGTCAGCCACTGGCCTGTGGTCACGGAAATATGGAATTCCGACACGATGATCGGCAGCGCCGAGCTCAGTTGCAGCTGGGTAAAGTTGCCGACAAAGGTGATGAAGGTCAGGATTGCGATCGAAATAAACGCGGCATGACTCAGCTTGCCGTCAACGTACGATTCCTCTTGGCTCAGCACTCGTTGCAGTTCGCCACGACGGTTCTTGATTCCGCTCTCTCCAGCCACGCACACACTCCACTTCCGTTGCTCGGCCTGATGGCTTTGGGCGGTGTCGGTTGGCATGTCGGTTCTTCATGCGGCGTCATATGTCGCGCAACAATCGATGGTTTCGGCGACCGTCTCTTCATGTGCTTGGCCGGGCAGCCTCTCAAAAGCACCCCAATACGTTATACCTGGGGGTGCCCAGTCGGTTCGGAATATGTGCAGAAGCGGGGAGCGAACCCACTTTTCGCAAGAGACCGGGGCATAATAGGTGGTTGGTCATTGCATAGATATGCAAGTTGGCTCAGACATTTTGGGAATTGGTATGAGCAGGCATAGGGCAGGGCACGCAGTAAGTATTCCGAGCAGAAGGCACCGTGTCTGGCCATGGGTGGTGTCGATTCTGGCATTGCTCGTGGTGCTGTTAGGCGTGTGTGGATTCTGCGGATTGAAACCGTATTCCGGAAGCCAAGCAGGTTAAGGCTCATGAGGAGCAGGCTTTGCAATTGTTGGGTGGCATATCCGATCTCAGCAATCTCGACAACGTTGATAAGGTGAGTTAGCAGATCGATCAAGCGAAGACCGAAACCGCCGCGGCGAACGATATTGTGCATGGCACGCTGTGGAACATTGCCTCGAAACTGCCAGTGTATGGCGATGACATTACCGCCGTGCAGGGCATGACTTCGGTAGTGGATTCATTGATTGGCGACTCGGTGCCGCAGTTTATGAATGTGCTGACTACTTTGAAGAATGCGCAACTGAGCACAGGGGATGGGCAGCTGAATATTCAGCCGATTCTGGAGGCGCAGAAGACCATTGTCTCAGCCAATGAATCGCTGCAACAGCAGGTCCAGAAATATCAGAATCTGCCGAAGGCCCATATCGGCATAGTCAACGATGCCTACAACACCGGCAAGACTCAATTAACGAAATTGGCCGATAGGGTTGATCAGCTATCTGGCATATTCCAGATTCCGCCGAATTTTCTCGGCTCTGGCCAGACGCGTACATACGCGTTGATGGCCATGACCACTTCGGAGGAGCGCTCATCCGGTGGCCTGATTGGTTCCGTGGGTGTGGTGACTACGGACAACGGCAAGATTAGTATTGGGGATTTCCGCTCGAACAAAGAGTGCATCCCGTATGGTGCTGGTGATCCAACGGAAGATGAACAGCGTATTTTCGAGCAGTGGGGGCCTCTGAAAATGTCGTTCGATATCCGTGATTTGGCTGTATATCCTGATACCTCTCGTGTTGCAGAAGGTATGCAGTCTATCTGGCAGCGCACATCATGGGGACGTGACACTCCATTGGATGGTGTGCTCATGGTTGATCCGGTGTTTCTGCAGGAATTGGTGAAAATCAACGGCAACATCACGCTTTCTGATGGCCGTATGCTCGCCGGAGGCAACACTGCTGAATTCCTGTTAAACAAGGTGTATATCGATTATCCGGTTTACATGCAGGACACCTATTTTGCCCAAGTCGCCGAGCAAACAGTTAGTAACATGTTCTCTAATTTGGATTTGACGAAGCTGAGCAAGGTAGCGCAACTGATGGGAAGTATGTCGGAAGGTCGTTGCTTCTCAATGTATTCGTTTGACGAGGCTACTGAGAAGACTATTAGCGATGCAGGCTTCACTGCACAGACTCCGAGCAGTGAGGAACATCCGCAGGCGGGTGTGTATGTGACTGAGCAGAACCCGTCAAAGATGGGGTGGTATATTCACCGCACGTCGAAGATAACTCGTTCCGCCTGCAATAATGATGGTTCTCAGACCTACCATGTGGAATATACGATGACGAATACGATAGACGATAACCAGATTGGCATAGCTGGAGCTGCCGGAACGTATATTCTCAGTGTAAACGCTGATCAACAAGGCCGTGGCGTAGAGAAAACCTTAATCTACGCTCCTGCGGGAGGCAGCCTCACGAATCTTCAAACCTCAGGTGGTACGGTGACTGGTAGTCGTCAGGAGACTTTGAATGGCAAGACCGTGTATGCCAGCATCGCCAATATCGGCCCTGGAGAATCCGTTACCTACTCCTTTGATGTGACTACCTCTATCAAGGCCGTCTCCGACCTCACCATCGACCAAACTCCAATGGGCTGGACTGATTCCGGTGTCACCACTGACACCGCTGCCTGTTCCATCAACAAGCAGTAAAAACTGAGCTCTCTCTGTGAGGGAGCTGTCAGTCGCGCTGACTGAGGGAGGGATCAAAAAACGGCGCTGTTGTTGTTTTCGTGGGTGGTGGTTCGTTGTTGAACCGTTGTGGGAGTAAGAGAAGAGCGCTTTTTGGGTAGGCTGTTTAACGACCAAGAAAAGCACAGCCAAAAAGCGCCTGATGAGCAGCATATTCAACCAGCTTCTCAACGTCAAAGGCACGGTGGTCGAGGACGTGCGGATCGTCGACTCGCCGTTGCGTCCCGAGCCCGTGCTCGAGGTCCGCGTGCGCCCGCGTGCGGGCGCGCTCAGATGCTCCCGCTGCGGAAGGAGGCGCCGCGGGTATGACCAGGGCGGCGGCGTGCGCCGCTAGCGTGGCCAGGACTTCGGGGCTGCTGGCGCGTCGAACTGGTCGCCGCCATGCCGCGCGTGGACTGCCCGAGGTGCGGCGTCGTGGTCGCCTCCGTGCCGTGGGCGGAACCGGGCAGCCGGTTCACCAGGGATTTCGAGGCGGAGTGCGCGTGGCTGATGACGGTCGCGAACCGGAAGACGGTCAGCGGTTTCCTTCATGTGTCGTGGAGGACCGCCGGCGCCGTCGCCCGTCGGGTCGCGGAACGCGTCAAGGCGTCGATGCCGTCGCCGTTCGACGGACTCACCGCGATCGGCGTGGACGAGACCAGCCATCGCAAGGGCCACACGTACCTGACCGTGGTCGTCGACCACGAGCGGCACCGGGTCATCTGGGCGCACGACGGGGTCGGCGGGGACGTGTTCGACCTGTTCTTCAAGGCGTTGACGCCCGAACAGCACGCCTCCATCAGGGTCGTCACCGGCGACGGGGCCCGCTGGATCGACCCGTGCGTCGGCCGGTGGCGCCCGAACGCCGAACGCGTATTGGACGGCTTCCACATCGTCAGCTGGATGACCGACGCGCTCGACAAGGTCAGGAAACGCCTGTGGAACCAGGCGCGCCGCGACGGCGACGAGAAGACCACGAAGCGCATGCGCGGCGTCAAATACGCGGTCCTGAAGAACCCCGGCGACCTGACCGACAGACAGTCCGAGGCGTTCGGGAACCTGCGGAACACAGGCCCCAAGGGCCAGCTCTACCGTTCATGGCAACTCAAGGAACTATTGAGGACCCTGCTCAAGCACCCGCTCGAACAGGCCAGGGGCGAGTTGAGGCACTGGGTGTTCCGGGCCTCGCATTCACGCATACCCGAGATCGTCGAACCGGCGAAGAAGATCCGACGCCGCCGGCCGGACATCCTGCGCACGATCCAGCTGGGCTACTCCAACGCCAGGCTCGAGGCCTTCAACAACACCGTGACCCTGATGCATCCAGATGACGCGCCCCGGTCGTGGTCGACGACCACGGTCATGTACTTGTGGCCCTTCCTGTAGCTGGTCTCGTCCACGCCGATGGAACGCGGCCCGTCGAACAGGCCCGGCCCCTGCTCCGCTCGCAGGTCGTCGGCGACCCGTCTGCATACCGGGCCCACGCTCTTCCAGTCCATGCGCATCAGCCGGCTCACCGCGCTTCTGGGCTCGTGCACGTTCAGAAGCGCCGTCTGCTGTTCGAAATCGCGCGTGTACGCGCTCTTGCGTCTGGCCCACGGCATCATCGCGACGGTCACGCCGTGATCAGCGCATGTCACGTGCGGCGGCGCGTACTCCAGCATGAGCCTGGCGCACCCGATGTCGAGGTGACGCCACCGGCGCACGCCTAGCCGGTCGTACGGCCTGACATGCTTCTCGCACCTGGTGCACCGGTCCATGTCCTTCGCGTACGGTCGGACCGGGACTATGACGACGTCTCCGCCATGTGGGTCCTTCTCGATGCGCGGCACGCCGGCTGATATGGTGGGCAAAGGCGTTCCCTCTGTTTTTCTGTTTGTGTTTTTGGCGGAAACAAACCTAACAGGAGAACGCCCCTTTCATACCCGCACACAGGAAGAACCCGTCAACGACACCGACCCCGCCCCTCACTACACAAACTGGCGAAGACTCAAGAAAACTCAGCATGACCCAGTTCCCTTAAACACAGCGACTACTGTCTTCAACAGAATCGCAATATCTCCGGTAATGGACCAGTCCTGAATATATGACACATCCGCATATTCCGACTGTTTCTGAGTCAAATCGCTGCGTCCGGAAATCTGCCAAGGCCCAGTAATACCAGGCTTCACCAACAGTCGTGTGGAATACAGCATGCCATATCGTGCGACTTCCTCAGGCAGCGGCGGGCGAGGCCCGACCAGACTCATATCGCCCTTGAACACGTTAAAGAACTGCGGGAACTCATCCAGAGACGTCTTGCGAATAAAATGACCGATCTTGGTCACGCGCGGATCATCCTTGAGTTTGAAAACGAAGCGATCCTCAATGCCACGTTCCTTAGCCAATTTGGCCTTGATCTTGTCGGCATCGGTACGCATGGAACGGAACTTATACATGGTAAACGGCTTGCCGTAAATGCCAATGCGTGTTTGTGAATAGAACACCGGGCCGCCGTCTTCTCGTTTGACTTTATACGCCACCCACAGCATGATGGGCGAGCTCAGAATAATGGCGATGGCGGAAAGCACGATATCGCAAATACGCTTGAGAATGCGAGTAATGGCTGAATACTGCGTGAGTCTAGCAGTGACCACCGGCATACTCGGATTATTGCGGAAGTGCAGATCTGCGCCGCTTAGATCGGCCACGGACGCAGTCATTGCCAACTCAATGCCCATGGACTCCACCGCGAGCGACAACGTACGCATGGTTTCGGAATCGCGGGTCAGTACGTCGGCCACTAGCACAGTGCGTGCTTTCATACGCTTGGCTGTCTGAGGCAGATGGGAATTAAGTGGCAATACCTTCAACCGAGCTTCGCTATCATTAGCGGGGGTGAATGGTACCGACACCAGATGCTGAGCCTGATCGGCATCATCCTCTTTTTTGGCCGAAACAACCGGGCACACAGCAACCGGTGCATAGCCAACACTTGGACATTGGCGCAATTGTTCGAGCGCGTCATGGATTCCTTCTGGAGAACCGATTACTACCGTGGGATAGTTGAATTCGCCCTTCATACGGTTGCGGTGCAAGGCACGGCGCATCGCCCAACGCTCGATGATGACCAGTACTAGTGAAACTAGAGGAACGAAGATGTTTAATGACCGGGGAAGACTGAGATGGAAGAGGTAGCCCAACGTGCATAGCATGATAAAGTCAATGAACGCTGCGTTGAGTAGCTTGGCATACAGGGCGTAACCTTCACCCATGGTATGCCGTTCGTAAGTGCGTGCAGCATATAGACTGATGAGCCAAGAGGCGCAAGCCAGCGCCAGGAAGCTGAATATGCCGTATTCTCCAGGACCTATGCCTCGCACGTATGCGTAGGCGGAAGGACGGAACAAGAACACGATTCCTGAGGCCGCAATGATCGTCAACAGGTCGAGTGCCACCAGTGTGGTGTTGTAAATGTAGCGCCATTTCGGAATGGAATAGCCGGTGAGATAGTGAGTGCCCATATTGTCGTTGTGAGTAGAGCTACCGTCCGGAGCAGAAGAGAAATAAGTACCGTCAAAGAATGTCGGCGTGATGGCTGCCGTATCCACCGGTGCAGAGAACGATGCCGACGCTCGGCTGGCGCTGATCCTCACATGAGGCATTGACCTGGTGCCAGTACCATTATTTTGCGTGGATGATACAAATGCTGTACCTCTATCTTTCGACATGATGTCTAAATTCTTCCTCCGTGATTCCCCTCAACCTTCAGAGGAACAATGCCCTTGTTCTTTCATTCTTCTGCACACCCTAGCACGAATGCTGCTCATCCCGCGTTCGAACGCGTCCTGAAAGGGGAACGCGCCACCCGCGACGCGACGCTCGCGCTCCTCGAACGGTACGGCGGCCCCGCGGGCATGAAACGGGCCGGGATCGAGGACGTGAAGGACTGGGCCAGGTCCAACGGGCTTCGCGCCGGCCGCATCATCGACGACATGTTCAAGGCCATCGGCGAGCAGACCGTCACCGTGCCCGGCACCGGCATGGCCGAAACCATCATCCCCTCCATCGCCCGCGACATCAAGGCCATCAAGGACCGGCGTCGCGAGATCGGCACGCAGGTCGAGGCCCTGCTGGAGGACCACCCTCTTCTCACGGTCCTGACGTCGATGCCCGGGATAGGCGTCAGGACCGCAAGCAACATCCTCCTCGGCATCGGCGGCGACATCGCCAACTTCAAAAGCGCGGCCCACCTGGCCGCCTACGCCGGCATCGCACCGGTCACCGGCCAGTCCGGCACCGGCATCAAGGGCGAGAGACCCTCCGGACGGGGCAACAAACGCCTCAAGAACGCGCTATGGCAATCCTCGTTCGTCGCCAGCACCAAACACCCGCCGTCCATCGCCTACTACCAACGCAAACGCGAGCAGGGCAAGCACCACAACGCCGCCGTCATCCGCCTCGCCCGCCGACGCTGCGACGTGATCTACAGCATGCTCAAAAACGGCGTCCTCTACCAGGAACCAGCCCTCGTAGCCTGAACCGGGCCACACGGGAAAGGACGCCGGACGCCACCGGCAGGGCGAAGCGCGCCCACGACAGCCAGCCGGAATCCCGACACGTCAACTCCCCAAGGAGTTGACAAAAAACATAGGAACACCCCACACACCAACACGACACCCCACACAAAGATTGACAAAAACATAGGAACACCCCTCTATCATGGGCCCCCTGAGGACGTGCGGAACGCTTGTGTTATATGCGCAGGTCATCTATGACCATTACTCGGCATCAGTGAACCATTGCAGGATGCGTGTGCTTTGTGTTGCGTGTCGTAGGCGAACAGGGATTGTCATAGAGTGGTGCCAGCCGGGGCGTTCCGTTGACCGGTTCCAGAATCGCATAGCTCTTGACATGAGCGTATGGCCCGGCATCGATAGTGAAAGTTGTGCGTTACTGGGGGCTGTTTCGTTTGTCTCCTCGGGGGTGCCGTAGGAAACTGTGAGAGTGATTCCAAGGGCGTTGCACAATGTCAGGATACGGCCGATGCTGGCGTTCTCGATTTTGCCCTGTTCGAATTGGTTGATCCAAGGGCGGCTTAGCCCGGTGCGCTCGGATAAATCAGCTTGGGTGAGTCCCTTGATGAAGGCGGTTGGAATTGAAAAAGTAAAAGGTCTCCGACTGAATTCACCAGCCAGAGACCTTTCTGATTACAACTGAGGTTGAGGAAACCTCGGCAGTCAGGTCCAACGAGGCGAAAGTCAGTGGCGCCGCCTAGAAGATTGCCCCGAAGCTAGCGCGACCTTTCTGCTAGAACACAGCATACCAGCATCCATCGAACCTTCCCCCGTACACTGGACAGACCAAACCAAGGAACTACTAGCGTGGCGTCTTGGCACGGTGTCATTGTGCCAGCAGGCATAGTGACTGGTTACAACTAAAGAGGAGGTTCTCATGGAAGGCAATGACCATGACAACCGTCCGAGATCTGACCGGCAATACCGGGAAGGCCTGATGACGGGCCTGTTGATCGCTCTGGCCAACCAAGTTGGACAGGGATGGTCGACGGCTATCATCATCGCCACACTGGTGTTGCTTGGTCTGAGCCTCAGGCGAGGCCGCTGATTCGTCAGCGGAATAGCCGGAACCCTTGACGGGTTCCGGCCCCTCGTCTTCACTATGACTCATAGTTTAATGCAGCTGTATATGCTTGTGGGCTTTGCGCTGGGGGAGGCTGGAGCGTGTGGGTTCGGCGTCGATGTCGACGGTGACGCGGCCACGGTTGGTCAGGTCGCGCAGGTCGGCAATCGCTTGCAGATTAGTGCTGGCCTTGGCGTTGGCTGCCGTTCTCTTTTGCTGCTCCATGCTGTGGATGAAGAGGGCCGCGTTGTTGACGAAGCATTTTGCGCCGGTGAAGGTCGTCTTGATGCTAATGGCCTTCCACGTGCTGAGGGTGATGAAACCGGAGAGATTGATAATCGCAGGGCTACTTGAGACGCGCACCATGGTGGTGTGCGTGTGCAGAAGCTGCTGCACATGTATCGTCTACTGTACTGCTGCCAATTGGTTTGCGGCGATGATTTCGGCGAAATCCACGGCGGCCCGCTTGGGTCGGCGATCCAAAATGTTCTCGTCGGGATTCGCCGTCGTGATCGCGATGTTAATGCCATACGTGATGATGGAGTGTGGCTTTCCGCTGCTGCCCTTTTCGACGCTGGATGCAGCAGATGACTTGTCCGTCTCGGTCTCGGCCATAACATGCCGTCCGCGTTCGTACTGGTCATGTGCGTATGCAGGCATCCGAACCACTGTCCTCCCTGAAAATCCGTTGTTCTCAGGTTATATCACGCCTTGTCTGACGATGAAATACCGAGCATGGACTGTGCAAACAAAAGGACGCCAACCTTCACGGTTGACGTCCCCTTGGCCCTACCGGCAAGAATGCATCCAGTTCGATGTGTCGAATCAGGCGGCCTTTTTGCGACCGCGGCGCTTCATGGTGCCAGCGGTGGCATTGGCCACATCGAAAATCACGGTCTTGCTTTCGGGGTAGGCGGTACCGTTGACGGACTGGTAGGCGATTTCACCTTCCGGAGTCTCGGGCAGAGTGAAGTATGCCTTCACTGCTTCAATGAGCGTGGCTTCCTTGACGCTTACCGAAGCGGCCTGCTTGCCTTCGGGCTTGCTGAACTTAATGGCGTTGTCGGCCTTGGCGGTGGTCGGGGTCACGGCGATCTGCTTGGTCTTGTCGTTAATCAGCACCTTGACGTACGCCGGGAATCCGAGCACTTCAGCGGTGGCTTTGTTGAAACGAATGGCGGAATCGGTAACGGTCAGAACGGTCTTGCCCACCGGCTTGACCAGCTGAACCTCTTCGAATCCCTGAAGCAATGAAGCCATAATTGCTCTCCTTATTGCATTGGTTACGTGTTTTTATTTACGTCACTAATTGTAACCAGCTAATTTCGCATTATACAAATCATATGCATGCATGATTGAAGAACATTTGACCTACGTATTCCGCTCCCCGAATAGTACCGATTTAACCAATACCAAGAAAAGAGGAAAACAAGAGCCCGCAATATCAGCCGTATTGAATATAGAAATATGCAATTTCAACATCGCAATAACTGACGGCCTTTTTTGCTGGCTCTATTCGCCGATATTGCATTCAGGCCACAGCACCGAGCATAATATCGACGCCGTGCTTGATTTCCGCATACACGCGTTCAAACACCTCGCGTGATTGACGATGAGGGTCTTCGGTTTCGAGTGCCGTAGGCAAAAAACGGCCGCAGCATAGGTACGCAATCCATGATTTCGATGAGCTTGTCTGCGGCGGTATCGCCGGCAATCGGACCCTCAGCATGCATATGTTTGCAAGCGTTCACGAAGTCATTGAACAGAAATACTTTGCGAATAGCCAGTGGATTCTGCTCAAGCAAATCGGAAATTTGCTCACGCTCAAAACACAGAATCAGGTCGGCTTGCCGGCTGATATCGGTGGTGAGAGGGGTGGAAGAATGGGAATTCGCGTCAATGCCGTCGTTCTTCAGCAAATCGATAACCATCGGATCAGCGGGATGAGGGGATAGTGCAGAGTACCCGCGCTGCGCACGGTGATATTGCCGCTCTGCAAGCCAATTCCTCGGTCGACAAGCTTGGCTCGGGTGTAGTATTCGGCCATCACGGAACGGCATTGATTGCCGGTGCATACATACATGATTTGCATAACAACGTCCCTTCTCAAGTGTTGTGAGCATTCCCTCATATATTCCAGTGAGCATTCCTCGCGAATATGCGTGCGTTATGTACCGTAGCAATAAGATAACGTCCGATTTTTTGGGCCCTATTGCTGTTTTCGTGGGTGGCGGTTCGTCGTTGAGTCGTTGGGGGGCGTTTTTTTGGGTGGGATGTTCATCGACCAAGAAAAACGTACTACCCGGCGGCAGGCGCCTGATGAACGGCATATTCAAACAGCTTCTCAACGTCAAAGGCACGGTGGTCGAGGATGTGCGGATCACGGATTCGCCGCTGCGTTCCGGACCCGTGCTCGAGATCCGCGTGCGTCCACGCGGGGGCATGCTCCGATGCTCCCGCTGCGGCAGGAAGCGCCGCGGTTACGACCGTGGCGGCGGCCGTCGTCGTTAGCGTCATCAGGATTTCGGCTGCTGGAGGTCGAACCGGTCGCCGACATGCCTGTGTTTTAGCAAGTTGGCGTCCGCTTTGTGAGCGGTGTTTTTCCGCAGTGTAGGCAGCGGGTTTTCCGCAGGGTGTGC
>PPYE01319630.1_pt1 | contig 106595 bp, 85 predicted proteins | sample 1559881 | NCBI WGS metagenome assembly PPYE01 (sample SAMN08240022, study PRJNA423297) | Human gut metagenome, whole genome shotgun sequencing project.
TCCCCCTCACAGCCGATGCTGGAAGCTGGGGGTATTAGTAGCGGGAGGTAGGGGCGTTTGGGAAAAGAATAAAATTTAGTAAATTAAGATGGTGAAATGGCTTGACAATTTAATTAATGTTTAATAATATTAAGCTAAAGTTAAATAAATTAATTTCGGATTTAATTAAGTTTAACTGTAGAGTTATTGGTTGGTTTGAGGTGAATTTGGAGGCTTTGGATGGCGTTTTATGCGCGGGTGCGCGGAAGGGAGAGAGTATGAAGAAAATTAAAATTGGTTTTTTGCCTACGAGGAGGAGTATTTTCAGTGCGCCGGATGCGGTGAAGTATGCAAATCTTACGAGGGAGAGGCTGCGGGAGCTGGGTGTGGAGTTTGTGGATATTGTGGATGTGAATGAGGAGGGGCTTTTTTATGATGAGGGGGATCGGGAGAGGATTCAGGAAAAGTTCAGGGCGGAAGGTGTAAAGGGGATTTTTATTCCGCATTGTAATTTTGGTACGGAGTATGTGTGTGCCAGGCTGGCTAAGGAGATGGGGCTGCCGGTGCTTTTGTGGGGGCCGCGGGATGAGAGGCCTGATGAGAATGGGGTGCGGCTTCGGGACAGTCAGTGCGGGCTGTTTGCTACGGGGAAGGTGTTGAGGCGGTTCCGGGTGCCGTTTACATATATGACGAATTGCAGGCTGGAGGATCCGGAGTTTGAGAGGGGGATTAGGAATTTCCTGGCGGTTTGTAATGTGGTGGATGTGTTCCGGCATACGAGGATTCTGCAGATTGCTCCCAGGCCGTTTGATTTCTGGTCCACGATGTGTAATGAGGGGGAGCTGTTGGAGCGGTTTAATATTCAGCTGTCACCGATTCCCATGCCTGAGCTGACGGCGGAGATGGAGAGGGTGAAGGAAGAGGGATGCGAGGCCGCTAAGGTGGTGGAGTATTGTAATAGTAATATGTGTGTGAAGATTAAGCCGGAGGAGCTTGCAAATGTGGCGGCGCTGAAGGTTGCCATGAAGAATCTGGCCGGGAAGTATGGGTGTAATGCCATTGCAATTCAGTGCTGGAATGCCCTGCAGGGGGAGATTGGGATTATGCCCTGTGCTGCAAATTCTCTTTTGAATGAGGAGGGGATTCCGGTGGTGTGTGAGACGGATATTCATGGGGCGATTACCGCTGTTTTGGTGGAGGCTGCGGGAATGGATGAGAACAGGAGCTTTTTCGCGGACTGGACGGTGAGGCATCCGGATAATGAGAACGGAGAGCTGTTGCAGCATTGCGGGCCCTGGCCGATTTCCGTGGCGCAGGAGAAGCCGGTTATCGGTTATCCTCTGGCCTTTGAGCATCCGGGCGCGGTGGAGGCGCAGGCAAAGCTGGGTGAGATGACGCTGGCGCGTTTTGACGGGGATAACGGGGAATATTCCATGCTTCTTGGAAATGCAAAGGGCGTGGAGGGGCCGTATACCAAGGGAACCTATGTGTGGGTGGAGGTTAAGAACCTGAGGCGTCTGGAAGCCAGGCTTGTTGAGGGGCCTTATATTCATCATTGTGTGGGTATCCATGCAGATGTGGTGCCGGTGCTGTATGAGGCGTGCAAGTATATGGGTGTGAAGGCGGATCTTTATGATGACAATCCGGAGGAAGTAAAGGAAGCTTTTTGTCAGGCAGGAGTTTTATGAAAGGTTTAAGAGGAGAATGGGCATGGATGAGATGAAAAAACTGGCGGCACTGGCCTATGAGCTGCGTGAGGATGTGGTGAATATGGTGGTGGAGGGAAAGGGCGGACATATCGGCGGGGATATGAGCGTCATGGATATTCTGGTGTCGCTTTATTTTAAGGAAATGAATATCAGTCCTGAGAATCAGGAGTCTGCTGACAGGGATCGTTTTATTATGAGCAAGGGGCATTCGGTGGAGGCTTATTATGCGGTGCTGGCCAGGAAGGGTTTTTTTCCTAAAGATGAGGTGATGCGGAAGTTTTCCAGATTCGGCTCGCCTTATATCGGGCATCCGAACAATAAGCTTCCGGGGATTGAGATGAATTCCGGTTCGCTGGGGCATGGGCTTCCGGTGTCGGTGGGGATGGCCCTGGCCGGGAAAATGGATCACAGGGATTACCGGGTATATACCGTTATGGGAGACGGCGAGCTGGCGGAAGGGTCCGTATGGGAAGGCGCTATGGCGGCTTCTCAGTATAAGCTGGATAATCTGTGCGCGGTGGTGGACCGCAACCGTCTGCAGATTTCGGGAAGCACGGAGGATGTGATGGGGCAGGACAGCCAGGAGGAGCGTTGGGCGTCCTTTGGCTGGAACGTGCTCAGCGTAGACGGCAACTGTATGGAGGAGCTGTGCGACGCATGGGCGGCGGCAAGAGCCTGTAAGGGGCGGCCTACGGTGGTGATTGCCAATACGGTGAAGGGCTGTGGTTCCGCAGTGATGGAAAATAAGGCGCCCTGGCATCATAAGGTGCCCGGGGAAGAGGAATATGCACAGATTATGAAGGATTTGAAGGAGAGAAGGGAGGCCCTTTATCATGAATAAAATACCGAACAGACAGGCTATCTGTGAAGTGCTTATGGAAAAGGCGGAAACGGATAAGGATATTGTGGTGCTTTGCAGCGATTCCCGGGGAAGCGCTTCGCTGGCGCCTTTTGCCGCCAAATATCCGGAGCAGTTCGTGGAGGTGGGTATTGCGGAGCAGGATTTGGTCAGCATTTCCGCCGGGCTTGCCAAATGCGGGAAAAAACCGTTTGCGGCTTCTCCTGCCTGCTTCCTTTCCACAAGAAGCTATGAACAGGCAAAAATAGACTGCGCTTATTCGGATACCAATGTGACTCTGGTGGGAATCAGCGGCGGCGTCAGCTATGGGGCGCTGGGAATGAGCCATCATTCCGCACAGGATATTGCAGCCATGTCCGCAATCCCAAACATGCGGGTTTATCTGCCAAGCGATCGGTTCCAGACGGCAAAGCTCATTGAGGCGCTGCTTCAGGATACCAGGCCTGCCTATCTGCGCGTGGGGAGAAATGCGGTGGAGGATATTTACAGCGAAAATGATATTCCGTTTGTGATGGATAAGGCTACGGTACTGGCTGAAGGGACGGATGTGCTTCTTGTGGCCTGCGGGGAGATGGTGCGTCCGGCCCTGGATGCCGTTGCGCTGTTGAAGGAGCAGGGGATCAGCGCTGGGCTTCTGGATATGTATTGTGTGAAGCCGTTGGATAAGGAAGCGATAGTGGACGCGGCAGGGAAGGTGAAGGCCGTGATCAGCGTGGAGGAGCATGCGCCCTTCGGCGGCCTTGGTTCCATGGTGAGCCAGGTGGTGGGCAGTGCCTGCCCCCGCCGTGTGATAAATATGGCGCTGCCGGATGCACCGGTGATTTCGGGAACCTCCCGGGAAGTGTTTGACTATTATGGGCTGAATGCGGAAGGCATTGCGGCAAAGGCTGCGGAGATTTTAAAGGAACTGTAATAGATTAAGCGGTTCCTTCACAGCTACCAGGCAGCTATGCAAATTTGTGAGTTTCAGAAAAATTTAAGGGGACAAAAAGGTGAAACAAAAATTTATCATAAGCATAGACCAGAGCACCCAGGGAACGAAGGCGCTGTTGTTTGACGGCTGCGGGAAGCTGCTGGCAAGGGAGGATCAGGCCCATCGTCAGTTGGTGAATGCACAGGGGTGGGTGTCCCATGACCTGCGTGAAATCGCGGATAATACGGTCCGGGCGGTGGGGCTCCTTATGGAAAAAAACGGGGTTTCGCCGGCGCAGATCGTTGCTGTAGGCATCAGTAACCAGAGAGAAACAACGGCCATGTGGGATCGCGGGAGCGGGGATCCACTGGCCGATGCCGTTGTCTGGCAGTGCGGCCGGGCGGGGAGTATTGTCCGGGATATTGCAAAGCGGGGATTTGATAGTATAATAAAAGAAAAAACGGGGATACCCTTGTCCGCTTATTTCCCGGCAGCCAAAATGGCATGGCTGCTGGGGCAGGAGGAAGGGCTTACAGAGCGGGCCGGGCGGGGAGAAATCTGTCTGGGCACCATTGACAGCTGGCTGATCTGGCAGCTGACGCAGGAGCATGCGTTTAAGACGGATTATTCCAATGCCTCCAGAACCCAGCTGATGAATCTGAAAACCCTTGCATGGGATGAGGAGCTTGCCGGAATTTTCGGGATCCCCATGGAGTGCCTGGCGCAGATCTGCGATTCGGATGCGGTTTATGGCCATACCACCATGAATGGGCTGTTTGAAAAGCCTGTTCCCATCTGCGGTGTGTTGGGAGATTCCCATGCCGCGCTGTTTGGGCAGGGCTGCCTGCAGCCTGGTATGAGCAAGGCCACCTACGGAACCGGTTCCTCTCTGATGATGAATATCGGCGGGCAGCCCATTCCCAGCAGTCACGGCGTGGTGACCTCTCTGGCCTGGAAGCGTAAGGGGAGAGTGGATTATGTGCTGGAAGGGAACCTGAATTATACCGGCGCGGTGATTACCTGGCTGAAGAAGGATGTGGGGCTCATCGGCTCCGCAGGGGAGACGGAGTCTCTCGCCACAGCCGCCAATCCTGCGGATCGGACCTATCTGGTTCCTGCTTTTACCGGTCTGGGGGCGCCCTATTGGGACGAGTCAGCCGCCGCTTCCTTAAGCGGTATGACGAGAGTTACGGGCAAAGCGGAAATTGTCCGCGCCGCGCTTGACTGCATTGCCTATCAGATAACGGATCTGGTTCTGGCCATGGAGCAGGATACGGGAATTCCCATGAGGGAGCTGCGGGTGGACGGAGGGCCTGCCAGAAACCGTTATCTGATGCAGTTCCAGAGCGATATTTCCGGGAAAACACTGAAAATCCCTCAGGCGGAGGAGCTTTCCGGCATCGGGGCCGCCTATATGGCGGGCATTTCCGCGGGGCTGTATTCGGAGGAGGAATTATTTTCCGGTTGGGAGGGGAGCATTTTTACTCCTTCCATGGACGTAAATGTGCGCAGGGAGAAATTGAACGGCTGGAAAAAAGCGGTGGCCGGCGTACTGGATCATACATAAAAAAGCAGAAAGAGGAGCAGAATTCCTCTGCTCGTCAGAGGATAAATTTCTAAAGAAATTGCATTTTGTTCTGCAAAACCAGGAGGAAAATCCTCTGTTCGCGGAGAGCTCGCATTTTCCTTCGGAAAACAAGGAGGATTTAAAATGAGTAAGTTATTATTTCAGGAACAGGTAGAAAGATGGGGGATGCTGGAGGTAAGCTGCCAGGGGCCTGCGGAGGGAAATCCTTTTGTCGATCACCATATTCAGGGCGTCTTTACCGGAGAAAAGGAAACGGTAAAGACGGACGGTTTTTATGATGGAGACGGTGTTTATAAGGTTCGCTTTATGCCCTCCTTTGAGGGGAGTTACCGCTTTACCATAAGCGCGGATTTCCTGGAAAAAGAGGAGACAGGAAGCTTTGTGAGCCTTCCTGCGGGGGAAGGAAACCATGGCCCGGTGCGTGTGGCTGATACCTACCATTTTGCATATGAGGACGGAACAAGGTACTATTCCATCGGAACCACCTGTTATGTATGGGATCTGCAGTCAGATGAAAGAATTGCACAGACGCTGGAAACACTAAAGGCAAGTGCATTCAACAAAATCCGCTTCTGTATTTTTCCCAAGCATTATGACTATAACCTGGGAGAGCCCAGATCTTATCCCTATGAGGGGACACCCATGGATTCCAGCGTGCTGACCAAGGAGAATTTCTGGGGCTATACAGGAAAAACGGAAGGAAATGACTGGGATTTCTACCGGTTTAACCCGGTTCATTTCAGGCATATCGAAAAATGCATCCTTGCCCTGCAGGAGCTGGGGATAGAGGCGGATTTGATCGTGATGCATCCTTATGATCGCTGGGGCTTTTCCCAGATGACGAAGGAACAGGATGATTTTTACTGGAATTATGTGATTGCCAGATTTTCCGCATACCGCAATGTATGGTGGTCGCTGGCAAATGAATATGATTTAATGAAAAATAAGACTACGGAGGACTGGGAGCGTTACGGCGCGATTCTGTGTGAAAAGGATGCGTACCGCCATCTGCGTTCCATCCATAACTGCATGGGGATGTACGATCACAGCAGGCCCTGGATCACTCATTGCAGCATTCAGAGGCAGGATATTTACAAAACCTCTGAGCTGGTGGATGAGTGGCGTGAAAAATACCATAAGCCCATCGTTATGGATGAAATCGCCTATGAAGGCAACATCCAACACGGCTGGGGCAATATCAGCGGCGAGGAGATGCTGCGCCGTTTCTGGGAAGCGGCCTGCAGGGGCGGTTATCCCGGCCATGGGGAAACCTATATGAACCCGGACGATATTCTCTGGTGGTCCCACGGCGGAACACTGCATGGGGAGAGCTGGAAGCGTTTTGAACTGCTTCATGATATTATGTGCGAAACGCCCGGAAACGGCCTGATGCCGCTTACCAGAGGTTTTGATGAAATCTGTGCCGTACCGCAGGAGGCAGAGGGGGAAGAGAAACCGGTAAAGGACTATTATCTGATGTATTACAGCTTCATGCGTCCCTCCTTCCGGGATTATTATTTTGATGATGAGACGAAGTTCCGGGTGAAGGTGATTGATACCTGGGAAATGACGGTTGAAGACAGAGGGGTATTTAGCGGGAAATTCCGGGTGGAACTGCCGGGGAAGGCTTATATGGCGGTGCAGATTAAGAAAGAAGCATAAAACAGCAGCGGTCCGGGCGGCCGGGACGCTGAAAGATGGCAGAAGGAAGGCTTTATGCGCAACGACGATTACTACATGGAATTAAATGAATCCATCGTCCTGATGGACAAACGCACGGAAGGCCCGGGAGATGCCAGGTTCCATTTCCACGAGGATTATGAAATCTTCCTCTTCCTGGAGGGCGACGTGGATCTGTACATAGAGCAGTCTGTCCATCATATGCAAAGAGGCCATCTCGCGGTCTTTAACGACCGCGAGATCCACCGCGCCTGCCATTACGGCAAAATCCCCTTTCACAGGATTGCCATACATTTTCATCCCCGGCTGGTGCATGGAATGTGCACTCCGGCCACGAATCTTCTGGGCTGCTTCCAGAACCACCGGCCAGGAAAAGACAACGTCATCCTGCTTTCAGAGGAACAGATGGAGACGCTGCTTTGCATGAATGAAAAGCTCCGTCAGGCCAGCCAGTCGGAAAAATACGGCGCTGATGTGCTCATGACCGCCTGCCTGGCCGAGCTGCTGGTATACGTCAATTCTCTTTACCGGGATTTTAAGCAGGAACAGCCAGCGGCGGCGGATAAAACAATCGGTGCGGTCATGGATTATATCGATGCCAATCTTTCGCCGGAGCTGTCGCTGCAAAGCATTGCAGCCTGTTTTTCCATCGACAGATATTATCTGAGCCATCTGTTCCGGCAGCAGACGGGCAGCACCTTATATCAGTACATTCTGATTAAAAAGATTGCGGCGGCAAAGCAGTACCTTCTGGACGGAAAAACGGTGACGGAGACCTGTTATCTGTCAGGCTTTAATGACTACAATAATTTTATCCGGACCTTTAAGAAAATGACCGGGGTTTCTCCGGGACATTATTCCCGCGAGCAACGAGCCAAGTAGCCATGCTTGAATGGATATTTGATTATAAAAAGAGCTTTCTTGGAAAATAAACGGTAACGGTCCGGCCGTATGGACTGGACTGTTTCGAAAAGATTCTTTCACAGTGCCTGAAGGCCGCAGTATCGGCACGTTCAGGGCTGGGAAGGATCCGGTTTTCCAGGAAAGCTTTTTTCTTAAGCTGCCGCAGGGCGGCGGCCGGAGGACAATTGCATCATAAAAAGCTGAATGCCGTCAGCATGGAACTGATAAAATTCCCGGCGCCGTGCAGCAGGATACTGGGGAGGATGGAACCATTATAGATTTTTTCATTCAGCCAGCCCAGCAGCAGCGCCGCCATGCCGGTGAACAGGAACATCAGCGTATGATACCACAGACCCACCTGCAGCCCGGCCAGCAGATATAATGCGTTATGCATCAGGCCGAACAGCGCCGCCTGCAGGAGAATGCCCTTTACGGTCCCCAGCTTATGGCAAAACAGTTTGCATAGGAAACCGCGGTAGAGAATTTCCTCCGCCACGCCGTTGGCAATGAAATTTTCAATAAGAGCCGGCAATATGGCTGCAGCGCCGATCCCGGCAAAGGCATTTACGGAAACAGAGCCGCTGTTTTCCAGGTAATCCATGGTTTCCTGCGGGATCCATCTGGTAAAATCAAAGGTGTAAAAGAAATAGTAAATAATGGCAAAAACCACAAGCGTCCACCATTTGCCGTTCAGCTTCGGCTTGATAAAGCCCAGCCAACGGAAAAAAGAGGTTTCCTTCCTGTGCCTGAAAAACCACCAAAGAAACGGTATGGCGGAAAAGACAAGCAGATTTACCGCCGCTGTTGAAATACTGTTTAAAATAAGCTGCATTTTTATCCCTCCTAAGTCCCTGTTCTGTGCTCCTTGCAGGAAGGGTGATGGTAATGGTTCAGCCTTCGGCCAAACTGTTACTGCATCCGCTCATTAAAAGTCGCCTTCGGCGAGGGGCACTGCCACCACGTATTTTCACGGTTTGCGCAGTGAATGCGCAAACCTGCCTGAACTATTACAGGTGATGACCAATATCTAATATAATCTCTTTCATATCTCTTGTAAATAAGCGGTTCCCATTTTTCCTTTATGTGTATTAGACTTGTATTTAATAACACAATAAACGCATGTTTTAAGACAAAACACGCAAAGAATTCACATGCGGCATATGCTACGATACGTTTAGGAAAACAGAAAATCAGTAATAAGAGGCCCATCGCACAGCGATTTAATTGGACGAATGGGGTAACGGTTCAGCCTTGTACAGAGAACGCAGCGCCGTAGGGAAAATGCCGACAGCTCGTGCCGCAAAACCGGCCGGAATGAAACATCCGTGCAGAACGGAAGGAGGAAATATGCAATGATACAGGCAGCAGTGATAGGGACGGGAAACATTTCAGGAAGTCACATTGAGGGACTGCTCACATTTCCGGAAAGGTGCCGCATCGCGGCGCTGGTTGATATCTATCCGGAAAAGGCGGAGGCCGCCAGGAAAAAATATCATTTGGAAGGGGCACAGATTTTTGACAGCCATGAGAAGCTGCTGGAATCCGGATTGAAAATAGATCTTGTACATATCTGTACGCCGCCCTCCAGCCATGCGGAAATCGCAGTACACTGCATGGATGCAGGCTGTAATGTGCTGGTGGAAAAGCCTATGGCGCCCAGCTTAAAGGAATGCGACGCCATGCTGGAAGCGGAAAAAAGGAACGGAGTAACCATGGGAGTGGTGGCCCAGAACCGTTTCAGGAACAGCATTTACAAGCTGAAAAAGACGGCGGACAGCGGGCTGGCCGGTAAGATACGATGCGCCCATGTAAATTCCCTGTGGTGGAGAGGGCATTGCTACTATGATCTGTGGTGGCGGGGAACCTGGGAAAAAGAGGGCGGCGGCCCGACACTGAACCATGCAGTGCACCATATCGATATGATCAACTGGATTCAAGGAGGCCTTCCCACAGAAGTGACCTCGGTGCTTGCCAATGTAATGCATGATAATTCAGAGGTAGAGGATCTTTCCTTTGCCGCCCTCCGTTACGCGGATGGCTCTGCGGCGGAAGTCACAAGCTCCGTGGTTCACCACGGCGAGGAGCAGGGGATTGTGCTGCAGTGTGAGAAGGCGAAGCTGGCGGCGCCCTGGTCCTGTGTGGCGGAGGTCACGCAGGCCAATGGTTTTCCGGTGCCGGGGCATAACCAGGAGCTGATGCAGAAGCTGAAGGATACCTATGCCGCCCTGCCGGATTTGCTCTATGAAGGGCATACCGGAGAAATCGAAAATGTCCTTACAGCCCTGGAAACACATACCCGCCCTTTCATTACCGGAGAAGACGGCAGGAAAACGGTGGAGCTGATCACGGCAATCTATAAAGCCGGATTCCAGAAACGCACGGTAACTCTGCCGATTGCACCGGAGGATGAATATTATACGATGGAAGGGCTCCTGAAAAACGCGGTCCATTTCTATGAAAAGTCCGCCAGTGTGGAAAATTTTGCATCGGAGGAGATTTCGGTGGGAAATTATGATCAGAAATAGGAAAAGAGACTTAAAACCGTTATTATAAAAATAAAATATGCTGCAGTGAGCAAAGGGGAGCAAAGATGGATAAAAGAGATGGTATGAACTATGCACCTAAGGGAAAGCCCAACCCGGTGGTGGAAAAAGGAGAATTTATGATTGCGGCCGTAGGGCTGGATCACGGGCATATTTACGGGATGACCAACGGTCTGCTGGAAGCGGGTGCTTCGCTGAAATGGGTATACGATCCGGATCCTGCCAAGGTGGAAGCCTTCCTTAAGGCTTACCCGCAGGAAGCTGCCAGGAGGGCGGAGAGCGAAGAACAGGTGCTTTCCGACCCGGAAGTGAAGCTGGTGGCATCCGCCTGTATCACGTCGGAGCGGGCTGCCCTTGGCGTGCGCGTGATGAAGGCCGGCAAGGATTATTTCGTGGATAAAGCGCCGCTGACTACGCTGGAACAGCTGGATATGGTAAAGAAAACTGTGGAAGAGACCGGTAAAAAATACATGGTAAGCTACAGCGAACGGCTTCAGGTGGAAAGCGCCGTTTATGCAGGCGAGCTGATCAGGCAGGGAGCCATCGGCAAGGTAATCCAGGTGCTGGGGATGGGCCCTCACCGCCTGAATGCCCCCTCCCGTCCCGCCTGGTTTTTTGAAAAGGAGAAATACGGCGGAATCCTGTGCGATATCGGCAGCCATCAGATTGAACAGTTTCTCTATTATACAGGGGCCACGGACGCAACTATCGTAAATAGTGAAATCGGCAATTACAACCATCCGGAATATCCGGAGCTGGATGATTTCGGAGACGCCACGCTGGTGGGTAACAACGGAGCCATGGGTTACTTCAGGGTGGACTGGTTTACGCCCGACGGGCTTTCCACCTGGGGAGACGGACGGACCTTCATTCTGGGAACGGAAGGCTACATTGAACTGCGTAAATATGTGGATTTGGCAAAGGAAGAAAAAGGGGATCATGTTTTCTGGGCGGATAAGGACGGAGAGCATTACATCAATGTGAGCGGCCAGGTAGGGTTTCCGTATTTCGGACAGCTGATTCTGGACTGTATCAACCGGACGGAGAACGCCATGACCCAGGCCCATGCCCTGAAAGCGGCGGAGCTGTGTGTGAAGGCCCAGATGCTGGCGCGGAAGGTGAAATAACTGTAACCATTCGGATGGCCGAAAGGTTGCAGGATGCTTCCCTTTGGCAGGATAAAGAATAATGAGGAAAAAGCAGCAATCATTTAAAAGAGCTCCTTAGTTGATGATTGCTGCTTTTCATAATACTATGGTTCATGTTATTTTCACCGGCCTGTCAGCATATCCGCAAGTTCCCCGAATCCCGTAACTGCTTTCCCGCCATAGGGCACATTCCTGCTGTTAAATAATACGGTATCCATGCCAAGCGCCTGTGCCGCCTCCAGGTTATATCTTCTGTCATCAATATAAACACATTCCTCAGGCGGGCATCCAAGCTTTTCCAAAGTCAGCTGAAAAATCCGTGGATCAGGCTTTTTCATTTTCAAGTCGCCGCTTATGCTATATGCTTCTCCCTTCTGAAAATAATCCGTCGGGCATGGCAAAGCCCCGAATTGTTTGATTTTGCAACGTAAAGCTTACATTAATTGAAAATTCAAGCAGCACTTCCTTCCCGGAAAAAATAAAGCTGTAGTCAACAATATAAGGTGTTTCAATCAGAAATACCTTAAGCTTCAGAACCTGATCAAATGTTGCGATGCAGACATATTCCTGTCGATGCTTTTGCAAATCCTTAATAAAATAAATCTGCCCCTGTTTCTCCCCGGAAAAAGAAAAATCAATGATATTTGTATGCTCCTTTTCACAGAGAATCAGGCTGTAAGCTCCGTTTTTACGGATAAATTCAATACTTTCCAAATCCAGGCCATTTTGGGACAGCTGATACTTCCGGAGGGGAATTTCAGCCGTACTGTTTTTTGCCTCCCCGGATATTTCCTGCCCGGCATCAAATTCACCGCAGATGAAAGGTTCCTCAAGCAAGTACTCATAAACAAGGGAAAGCAGCGCTTCCATTTTAGAATTCTCAGAGAAAACGGTTACCGATAAATTTTTAGACGGACATATCAGGCACAGCTGACCAAACGCTCCGTCAAGCCGGTAAAAACCACCCCTGCTTATATGGAACTGAAAGCCGTATCCCGCTCCGCAAAAGTGATTGTCCGGCCGATTGACATCATCCTGCTTAACGATCTGCTGTCTCGTCGCTGATTCAAGATAATCTTGTGAAATCAGTCTTTTGCCATGATAGACACCTTTGTTTAAGAGCAGCTGCGAAATTTTTACAAGGGAATGAGGATAGAGGCTTAAGCCCATGCCTCCGGCCGTCAGATGTTCGGGAGACTGCTCCCACTGCGCTTCATAAATTCCCATAGGATGAAATAAATATTTGTTCAGAAATTCTTCCAGCGACAGGGAAGAAACCTTCGTTATGATAGCTGACAGCATATGGGAGCTGTGAGTGCTGTAGCGGTAATAGGTCCCCGGTTCATGCGGGAATTCCTGCTTTAAAAACGCTTTTATCCAGTTGCTTTGTGCGTACAGTCCGGCATAAGTGTTATCATGGATGCCGCTGGACATGGTAAGTAAATGGCGGATTTTTATCCTGCATAAATTCTTATCGGGCAGTTGTGGCAAATCCTCAGGAAAATATTTAATTATGTAATCATCAATAGTAAGCAGGCCCAAATCCCCGGCGATTCCTATGGCGAGGGAAGCGAAGGTTTTGGTCATGGAAAAAAAGAGCCTCAGGGTATTCATTCTGTAAGGAGGCTTCACATATTCGGCCAATATGGAATCCCTGGAGGAACATATGACATGGCTGATGCGGACATTATCATTCCTGTCACAGGCATGTATAAATTCGGAAAAAGACATATTCTTTACCACCTCTATAGCTATAATTCCGGCATGTGCCGGTTCCCGTGCAATGGGAAAATTATATCATACTTTGGAAGTTATAAATACATTTCTTAAAATACAGTTTTATGATACATTGTTGTATGTACTTCTGAACGGGAGGGACCTGAACGGAGACAAAATGTGAGAAAAAAACTGAAAGAAAACAAACTAAAGGAAATTAGAAAAAGATGAAAAAATATTCAAAAGAAGAACTGCAGCAGGATTTTAAGTTATTAAAAAAATGTATTTGCGAAGAACATCCGCTGGCATTTACGGACAGGAATAAAGTCCTGGCGGAATTTGAGCAGGCGGAAGCCGGGATCAGGGATGGGATGACGGAGGAGGAGTTTTACTATCTTGTAAATCCATGTGTGACAGCGGCAGGATGCGGCCATACGAACCTGGCTGTTTCAACAGCTTTGATAGAAGCAAGAAAGGAGACGGCTCTGTACTTCCCTGTGGAAGTAATCATTGACAGCGGAAAGCTCCTGGTGCGGCAGGACAGACCGGAATATGGATTGTATGAGGGAGACAGAATCCTGGGGATTAACGGCAGGAGTGCGGAGGATATTTTATCAAGCCTGGAAAGGAATATCAGCCATGACGGAAGCAATCCTGCGCTGGCCTGGTATCTTGCGGGGAAGCATTTCGGCTATGAATATTATGAGTTTGCAGATAAATCCGGCGTATTTCGGACAGAGGTGCTCAGACGGGATAATACAAGGGACATTATAACAATAGAAGGAAAATATATTCCCCGGCATAATACTGCCGCCTGGCAGCTTCATGCGCCTGAAAATACTGCGCCCTACGAATGCGGAAGGAAAGGAAAAGAGGCATTTCTGGTGATTCGGGTATTTTCGGAAGGAGAGCAGAGTTTTGAGCAGTTTCTTGCAGGATTTTTTGCAGAACTGAGAGAAGCGGGGGCTGACCGACTGACCATTGATTTGCGGGGGAATTTCGGCGGGTATCCGGGTATGGCGAGGGAGCTTTTATCTTACCTGACAGAGCGGGAAATCCCTTACTTCACCAGGGATACAAAGCTTCCGGAGGTATGCGGCCTTTCAGAAATGGGCGGTAATATCCTGCCGAAGGAGAACTGCTTCAAAGGGGATATAACGCTTCTTACAGATGGCGGCTGCTTTTCAACCAGCGGCCATTTTGCGGCGGTGTTTAAGGAAAATCATCTGGGAAGGATCCTGGGAAGCACGACTGGCGGAGGGGCCGCCTGCACGGATTTTTCGGCAGATGCAGTACTGGAGAATACCGGGCTCAGGCTCCATTATTCCCGCGCGCTTTTTGCTGTGCAGGCAGATGAAAGCATGCGTAATGGTGTGGAGCCGGACGGCGTCTGAGCGGACAGGACGGTTGCTGTGATTATGTGAAAACTGCGGATTATAAGCTATGGAAGCCCTGAACCGGGATTTTTAAACGGGCCAAAGCCCCGGCTGGGTGAACAGTACCGGGGCTTTGGGATAAGCGATACGAATGATAGTTATTATTGAATTTGGTAAAAGTCCGCGCTGATTTCTCCTGTGACACATATCTTTTCATAGGGGTGTACAGGAAAAACGCTGACGGTAAAAGGAGTCATTCCGTCATCCGCAAGAACCTCCAGGATACATCTGTCGAAGACGATTTCCATGATGGAGGTGTTTTGACAAAGCCTGGGGGCGCGGTTTATGCCATAGCAGTCGCTGTCATAGTCCTTCTGGAAGCCTGTTTGCCCGCCGTGGCGTCTGTCAACGATGATTTCCTCCTCCGTGACTTCAATTTCCACGGATTCCCCTGTGCTGTTTCGGAATGTGATTTTTCCGGGGCCATTGACGGTGGTCTTTAAGCCGAAGGTCTGCGTATGCAGTCTGTTGTCTCCCGGAAACAGCGGGAAGGCGGAGGCTTTCAGGGAATCCAGTCCTGGGAAGGAAAAGGCAAGCCGGTAGCCCTGTGCTGTCTTTACAAGCTTCATCTGCCTGGCGAGAGTCATCTGGCCCCGGAAGCCATCGGCATCGGTGGGGGTCTGGGCGGCGTAATCCCAGTTATCCGCCCAGCCCAGCATCACCTTTTCCTCCAGGTTCTGGAAGGTAACCGCCGCATAATTATCCGTTCCGTAATCCGGCAGAAGGGGAAGGGCGGAGCATTCCGTGTCATGGAAGGTGTTTCCATCAAAGGTTCCCACGTAATACTGGGTGATATGGGACATTCTGTGGAAACAGTCCTTATCCTTGCCTGCCTGCTCAGGCGGCAGTATCATACTGATGATCAGAATCCATTTTTCGCCCTCCTCTGTCATGAGAGGGAAGCAGTCCGGGCATTCGCAGATGCCTCCAAGCCCATGGATGCCTGCTTCAAAATCCCCTGTTTTTTTCCAGTCCTTCAGATTTTCTGAACTGTAGAATTCCACCCTGCTTCCGGCAGCAAGCACCAGGCTGCAACAGTTTTTTACCGGATTAAAGAAAACCTTAGGATCGCGGAAGTCCGGTTTGCCCTTGTTGGGAATTACGGGATTTCCATAATATTTTTCAAAATGCTCATAGTCAAGGCTGTAGGCAATGCTTTGCTGTTCCAGGTGATCTGAAATGCGATGGTTGGTATAAACTGCTATCAGAGGTGGGTTTTCAATACTTCCCAGGCCGGAAACATTCGCCCTGTCAAGCACGCAGGAGCCTGAAAAAATACATCCGAGTTCATCGGGGTAGAGGGCAACGGGAAGGTGCTCCCAATGGAGCAGATCCTCAGAAACCGCATGGCCCCAGTGCATAGGCCCCCAGTTGGGGGCCGCCGGATAATACTGGTAAAACAGATGGTATCGGCCGTTTACATATACCATGCCGTTGGGATCATTCATCCAGTTTGCCGGAGGTGTAAAATGAACTACAGGTTTATATTTGTTTTTTGTTTGCATCTGTTCAGATTATCTCCTTTTTCTTATTTTCAGACGATTGTAAAGCATGGTATAAACGGTTTACAATGTCCGTCTTATTTACTGCTTCTGTCAACTGCGGACTGATAGATGGAAACCAGCTCCTCAACGCCTGCGGACTGCAGTTCTCCAAGGTATGCGTTCCAGTTGTCGTCCGTCACGCCGCCTGTTACCCACTGATTGATATAACGGTCAACGATATCGGAGATGGTGGGCTGAATCTGGGCGAGCCGTGATAATTCATCGGTGGTCATCATAACACGGGGAATTGTGTCGTTTTCCGCCATAATGTCTTCCTTGCCGTTGGTTTTCTGGTTTTCCAGAAGCTGTACGGCGTCATAGGCATAGCCTGCAACTGTTTCATAGTACTCATCCAGAACGATCATGGAACCGCGGCAGGTGGTGGAGTTAACGCGTGCTTCGCCGAAGTTGGTGTATTCTGTTTGAGCCACATATCTTCCCTGCTCATCAAGCGGAGTCCGTAAAATACCATTGTCATCCTTTACATAGTTATAGCCTTCCGCACCCCAGTTGGACTGGATGGATATGGCGGGATCACCTACCATATAATCCACGAATTTGGCAATGACATGAGGGAATTTGCAGGTGGTGGTGATTGCGGTATTGGAGGAATCCTGAAGCTCGGAATAGTTATTTTCAAAACCGGTCATACCTGCTTCACCCTGCAGCCGGGGAATGGCAACATATTCATCATGGACATCCAGGTTGGTGATTTCCTGATCGGTCCAGGTGCCGAAGCATCCGATTCTGGCTACATCTTCCTTAATCAGGGAGGATTTATAGGAAGCGCTTTCATCCGCTTCAAAGGAACCGTTCCAGATAAGGCCTTCGTTATAAAGCATATTGAAAAATTCTGCGGTTTTGCGGAAGGCTTCATCCTGGGCCGTGAAAGTTACTTTGCCGTCAATCAGTCTTAAATGATCCGCATAGGCATTGCCGCCGCAGTAGGAATCAGCGCATCCGAAAGCGCCGGTAAAACGGTAGAACATATTGTAGGAACCGAAGGTGTCGGTAGCGCCGAACCAGGTAGCCATGGGAATTTCATCTGCAGCGCCGTTTCCGTTCAGATCTCCACCATCGCGGAAAGCTTTCAGACAGTCAACCCATTCGTCAACAGTGGTGGGAACTTCCTTCCCTACCTCATCCAGCCATGTCTTGTTAATCAGCAGGGGGCCGCCGGTCAGGACAAGACCGTACATTTCCTCGATATACGGGAAGCCGTAGGTATGGCCATCGGGAGCGGTTATTTCGGACCAGTAATTTTCGCTGTCATCCAGAATCTTTTTCAGGTTGGGCATATATTCGTTAATCAACCCTTCCGTCGGCAGGAAGATATCCTGATCTGCGTACTGAACTACGATATTGCCGGATTTTCCGTCGCCGAAGTTCCAGAATACATCGGGAAGCTCTTCGCCGGAGGCAAGCATCAGATTTATTTTCTCCTGGGCACCTTCGGAAGGAATCGCCTGCCAGTCGAATTCAATACCGGTATCCTCAAACCATACCTTGCACATTTCCAGATCCTCAACCGGTACGACTCTGTCCGCCGTATTTACGATCAATGCGGAGATTTTGCCGTATTTTTCCTCAAAGGCAGCCGGGTCCTTGATGATAGGAAGCGTGCCGTCCAGGTTCAGGATTCCAGCGTCCACAGCCTCCTGTTCTTCCTTGGTCAGGCCGCTGTCCGCAGCTGAGGAAGCCGCTGCTACAGCCTCTTCCATATTTTCAGCAGTCTGTCCTCCGGAGCCTGTGCTGGCTGTGCCTGATGAGGAGCTGCTGCCGCAGCCGGAAATCAGCCCGGCCGCCATAGTCAGTGTGAGCAGTAAAGAAACAATTTTCTTTTTCATGTATTTTCCTCCTTAATATTGAAAAATTGGTAACTGTTGTATTAAATATATCTTCCTGGTTTTGGGAAGATATGATTAACCGGGATTACCCCTTGACTGCGCCGATGGTTACGCCCTTTGCAAAATACTTCTGGATGAATGGATATACGACCAGCAGCGGAGCTGCGGATACGACGACGATACAGTATTTCAGCTGTTCCGCCAGCTTCTGCTTGGTAACCATGGCGTCTCCCGAGGAGCCCATCTGGTTTGCCTGGTTCATGAGGACCAGGTTTCTCAGAACAACCTGCAGCGGCATCTTGTTGTCATCCTGCAGATACATCAGCGCGTTAAAGAACTGGTTCCACATCGCTGTTGCATAGAACAGACACATAACTGCGATGATGGTGGAAGAGAGCGGGATTGCAATCTTGAAGAAAAAGGTGAAATCCGAGCACCCGTCTACCTTGGAAGCCTCCAGCAGCTCATCCGGAACGCCGGCCTCAAAGAAGGAACGGCAGACGATCAGGTTATAGGCGGAAACGGCAACGGGCAGCACCATCGCCCAAATGGAGTTATAGATTCCCAGATTCCTGATGGTCAGGTAGAGGGGAATGATTCCTCCGCTGAAGAACATGGTAAAGGTAAACAGAAAAATCAGGCCGCGTCTCCCCGGGAGATCCTTTCGGGATAAGGCATAGCCGGCAGGGATTGTGGCAAACAGCGAAACAATGGTGCCGACAACGGTATATGTAATTGTATTTTTATAGGCTGTCCACAGGGGGGTATAGCTTAAAGTGGTTTTATAGCCGTTTAGATAAAGCTTTACCGGATAAAACAGCGGTTTCCCGGAATTTACGATAACCGGGTCCGTGATGGAGGCGATTACCACGTAGTAAATGGGGTACACTATCACCAGACAGATGATTATCATGATTACAGCGTTGACGATATTGAAAATCCTGTCCCCTACGGATAATTTCATTTTGGTTTTATGAATGGCCGGGTTCGCGGCCTTTTTTGATGCCTGCTTATTCATCCTGGTTCCTCCCATTCTTAGAAAATACTGATATCGCTTACTTTTTTCGCTATAAAGTTCGCGGTTACAAGTATGATGAAGTTAACAACGGAATTAAATAGGCCGACGGCCGTAGCGAAGCTGTACTGCGCCGTCTGCAGGCCGACCTTGTAAACATAGGTGGATATCAGCTCGCTTACGATGGTATTGGAGCCGTTCTGCATCAGGTATGCTTTCTCATAGCCGACATTCATGATATTGCCGATTTGCAGGATGAGCATCAGGATGATTGTGGGCAGAATCATGGGAATATCGATATACAGAATCCGCTGGAATCTGGAAGCGCCGTCTATTGTGGCGGCCTCGTAGTAATCAGGGCTGATGGCGGTCAGCGCCGCAATGAAGATAACTGCGTTAAAGCCCATGGTCTGCCAGATGTTGGAACCGATAAACAGGGTACGGAACCACTCCGGGAGAGAAGTGAACAGGGTTTCTTTGCCGCCTGCGCTTGTCACCAGGTTGTTTACAACACCGTTTGCTGCAAAAAAGACGGATATAATGCTCACAACTACAACGTTTGACATAAAGTAGGGCGCATAGCTGATGGTCTGAATTGTCTTTTTAATCCGATTGCCCTGAATCTGATTCAGCAGCAGTGCGAAGATAATCGGAATCGGGAAAGCGATAACAAGGCTTTCCAGGCTGATAACAATGGTGTTTTTGATAGCATTCAGAGCAATGCTTGTACTGAAAAACTGCTGGAAGTATTTAAGTATGGGGTCGGCCCAGGGGCTGCCGAGAATACCTGCCCTGATTTTGTAGTCCTTAAAGGCAATGACGACCCCGTACATGGGGTAATAGGCAAAAATGACTGCCCAGAGCAGGGCGGGTATGAGAAGTACATACAGCTGCCATGCTTTTAATGTCTTTTTAACATTGGTTTTAAACAATCCACTCTTGTTCACCACTTTCATCGCTTATCCTCCTAACCAAATCGTATGGAACGGTTCCATGTTTAGAATAATAAGCACTTTTTATAGGCGTGTCAACCATATTTTGAAAATAAGTCAGCATTTCGTATAAAAGCAACAAAAATGAATCGTTTTAACTATGAATATATCACAAAGAAAATGCGGGAGATAAAAAGAAATATAAAAAAAGACCATTTTGACAGGATGCCAAAATGGTCTTTTAATTGTTTGCTTGTGTGGAACAATTACGTTGTTCCACGTCCGCGCCAATGAACGGGAACCAGGCGGAGGCAGGTGGCGGGGTCCCTGCCTTCTATCAGAGAAAGCACGGCATCTACGCATTCCCTTGCGATGCCGGGGCAGTCCTGTTCGATAACGGACAGCTCCGGATAAGTGAGATTGGTGATTTCAGTGCCATCATAGCCTATGATTTTGAACTGTCCGGGAACCTCAAGCCCCATCTGCCTGGCTACGGCCAGACAGCTCAGGGCGCCGATGTCATTTGTCATACATCCATCGGTATCCTTGATGATGTCCCAGTATTTGTGGATGATGTTTTTGTTGTAGGAATAGCTCATAGCATCCCATTCCATATTTACGGAAATAACCTCACAGCCGTTTTCCCTGAGTACCATTTCCATTACTTTGTGGCGGATGTTGGCGCTTTTTTCCCAATCAAAGCCGCCGTAGAACTGGATGATTTTCCGACAGCCGCCCTTTAAAAATACCTCCGCGGCAATCCGCCCTCCCTGTTCGTGATCCGAGCGGATCAGTGGGACATCTGCGGACCAGTAGCGATCCATGCTGACGATTGCCTGTCCGTTTCTTCCGTTAAAGCCTGGGATTGGATCGACGCATGCGATGAGCCCGTCCACCACATTCTCTTCCAACATTTCCATAAATTCAACCTGACGGTTTACAATGTCGATGGTATTGCAGACGATACATTTGTAATTGTGCCGGGACAGCTCGTATTCGATACAGCGCATTATCCTGGCAAAAAAAGGATGTTCCAGGCTGGGGACCATGACGCCCACGAAGCCGGTTTTCCTGCCTGCCTGTGTTTTTACAGCAGGGGCGGGCTTATAGTTCAGTTCTTCCATACTTTCGTATATTTTTTTCTTCGTTTCTTCTGCCACATAGCCGCTGTTGTTTAAAGTCCGGGACACGGTTCCCACTCCCACGCCGGCTTTCCGGGCTACATCCCTCATGCTTGCCATATCGTATTCCCCCGTTTTTATATTGTTTCACAAAAAATGTGTATTCCGGATGTTTCATATTGTTCCATAAAACTATCATAGCATAAATTTGCAAATTGTCAAAGCTGGTGCAGTATGCAGGCGGTAGGGGAAAGTGTAACAATTCGGGCATCCGGACGACTGCAGGAGAATCTGATAACCGGAAGAAGAATGTGGGATAGTTTTGTGACAGGAAATAAGCGGAAAGAGTAAAATGTTGTCGGATGTGCTTGCTGAATGTATAAAATATACATAAGATATATGCTGCCAGATGACATGTTTTTTGTAAAATGTATAAAATTTAAAAGATATACATTCTTTTTGTGTTAAAAATATGCATTTTCAGGTATTGAAGAAATTGTGATTATATATGAATTGACATTTCTGCACAAATCATCTATAATAAACATGTTCACGAGCACATACCTGTACGGCAAAGAGAAGGACTGCGCAGGTGTATGGAATTACGTAACGATTCAGCGGGACAGCGCGATGACTGCGCTGACCATAATCCGGTGCTTTAGGATGGATTTTGGCAATAACTGTGAAAGGGCTGAATAGTTACGGACTTGCAATTGATTCAGAAAGGGGTTCATGTATGAGAGCGACGAAGGAATACCGCCTTTCCTGCACGGAAGAGGCAAAGAAAATTGTGGATCGGCTGACACTGGAGCAGAAGGTGTGGCTGATGAGCGGCAACATTGACATTACCAGGATGAGACAGGAAGACATGGCGCAGATGATGGAGGCCATGCAGGATGATTCCAAACATTATAATGTAACGCCCTATGCAGCGGGCGGACTGGAAGAGGAGAAGGTTCCTCCCATGCTTTTTGTGGACGGGCCCAGGGGTGTTGTATGCGGTAACTGGCAGAGCACCTGCTTCCCGGTGTCCATGGCCAGAGGCGCTACTTTTGATCCTGAGCTGGAGGAACGGGTGGGACACTGCATCGGCAGGGAGACCAGGGCGTTCGGAGGCAATCTGTTTGCCGGTGTCTGCATTAACATGCCCTATAATCCGGGCTGGGGACGCAGCCAGGAAACCTACGGCGAGGAAACCTATCAGATTGGACGGATGGGAGCGGCGCTGGTAAAAGGCGTGCAGGATGAGGACGTTATGGCATGTGTGAAGCACTATGCCTTCAACAATATGGAAAATGCCCGGTTCAAATGCAGCGTAACCTGCGACCAGCGCACCGAGCAGGAGGTTTATCTTCCGCATTTCAAGGACTGCGTGGATGCCGGGGCGGCCAGCATCATGAGTTCCTACAACCGTTACAACGGCGTACAGTGCGGCCATCATAAATATCTGCTCCGTCAGGTTCTGAAGAAAGAATGGGATTTTGACGGCTTCGTAATGTCCGACTTCTGCTGGGGCGTCAGGGATACCGTGGAGGCTGCCCAGGGCGGACAGGATATGGAAATGATGTGGACCCAGTTTTTCGGTGACCGCCTGGTAAAAGCGGTGCAGGATGGTTTTGTGTCCGAGGAGGATATTAACGAAGCGGCGCTGCGTATCGTGCGCACAATCATCGCTTTTGATAAAGAACATAAGGAATACGATATGTCCGTAGTGGGCTGTCCGGAGCATATCGCAGTGGCAAAGGAAGCAGCGGAAAAAGGAATCACCCTGATTAAAAACAATAACGTGCTTCCTCTGAAAAAAAGTGAAACAAAGAAAATCGCCCTGATTGGAAAGCTGGCAAATACCGCGGTTATCGGCGATCACGGTTCCAGCTGGGTGCGTCCTCCCTATGTGGTAACGCCGGAGGAAGGGCTGAAAAAAGCTAATGAAGACTGTGAAGTAATCTACAATGACGGTTCGGATCTGGAGAGTGCAAAGGCGCTTGCGAAGGAAGCGGATGCGGTTGTTTTTGTAGTGGGCTATAACTATGACGATGAAGGCGAGTTCATTTCTGAAAATGAAAGCAGCAATTACATAGGCTCCATGGGCGGCGACCGCAAGAAGGGTCTGGGCCTGCATGAGGATGAGGCGGAGCTTCTTAAGCAGGTTGGGCCTGTGAATGAGAAATCTACAGTGGTTTTAATCGGCGGCAACATGATCATGATGACAGAATGGTACGATTGTGTGAATGCCGTAATGATGGCTTATTATCCCGGCATGGAGGGCGGCACCGCCATTGCGGAAATTATTTACGGCGATGTGAATCCTTCCGGCAAGCTGCCTTATGTGGTTCCCGTATCGGAGGAGGATCTTCCCCATGTGGACTGGGAAGCGACCGATCAGTATTATGAATATTACCATGGCTATACCCGGCTGGAAAAGAACGGCGTGAAGCCCCTGGTTCCCTATGGCTTTGGCTTAAGCTACACAACCTTTGAAATTACGGCGCCCGAAGCAAAGGTGGAGGGCGACAATCTGGTGGTGACGGCCAACGTGAAAAATACCGGAAAAATGGACGGTGACGAGGTAGTACAGCTCTATGTGGGCTTTGAAAATTCCGCAGTTGACCGCCCTGTAAAACAGCTGCGCGGTTTTCAGCGCATCAGCCTGAAGGCGGGAGAGGAAAAGAAGGTAACGGTTTCCACCCCTCTTGAAAAACTGAAATGGTACAATCCGGTTTACCGCGAATGGCAGCTTGAACATGTGGAACACTCTGTCTATGTAGGCTCAAGCAGCGCTTCAGAGGATTTGGTTAAGACATCCATCGTTTTATAAATAATTAAAGCCCGGAACAAAAAAGAAGGCGTGCTGGCAGACAGCCGCCTTCTTTTTGGTACTCCTGAATCACTTTCTTATAGTCAATACAGTAGATGTGCTGACCTGCTGAACAATTACAAAATGTGTTTCTGTTTTCATATGCCTTACATCCGTCCGACAAAAAAACTCACGGTAAATACAGAGAAATTTTTCCTTCCAATATGTGTAATGTGTACAAAAATAAGAAAAAAATGAGAGAATTATTGACAAATAAGAAAGCGAAATATATAATCAACTCATCGTGTTCGTGCACATATTAGCAGAAGAGTAAAGAGTAAACGCCCGCTCCCTGAACGGGCGGCTCAAAACATGGCTGATTCCGCGCAAATGAAAGGAGTCAGTAATGGAAGAGAAAAAGTATTTAAAATGGTACAACAAGGTAGGTTACGGTTCCGGTGACCTGGCAGCCAATATGGTTTATGGCCTGCTCACCAGCTTTGTACTGATTTATCTGACGGATACAGTGGGACTGAACGCCGGAATTGTGGGAACTCTGATGATGTTCTCCAAGTTTGCGGACGGTGTGACGGATGTATTCTTCGGAACCCTGATCGACAAAACACATTCCAAAATGGGCAAGGCGCGTCCCTGGATGCTCTGGTCCTATCTGGGAAATGCGGTTATGCTGATTGCCATTTTTGCCATTCCCAAAAGTATGGGAGACACTGCGAAATATGCGTACTTCTTTATCACCTATACGTTGCTGAACGCTGTTTTCTATACGGCGAACAACATCGCTTACGCATCCCTTACCTCCCTGATCACTAAAAATGGAAATGAACGTGTACAGATGGGATCCATCCGTTTCATGTTTTCCCTGGCTACGAACCTGGTGGTGGCTTCCATTACGGTAAATGCCGTAGCTTCCATGGGCGGCGGCGCTGCCGGCTGGAGAAATGTCGCCATTGTTTATGCCATCATCGGCCTGATTGTGAATACCATTTCCGTGCTGTCCGTAAAAGAGCTTCCGGAGGAAGAAGCGGAAGACGGGAAGCAGACGGAAAATGCGCCTGCGGAGAAGCTTTCACTGCTGGAAGCCATCAAGCTGCTGCTTGCCAATAAATATTATATCATCATCGCCCTTATTTACGTTTTTATCTACATGCAGACCGGAATTACGGGCGTTGGCATTTATTACATGACCTATATCCTGGGAAATCCCGCGCTGCTGGGAACTTTCTCCATGGCAAGCATGTTCCCCATGATTATCGGCCTTGCCTTCACGCCGGCCCTGGTGAAAAAAATGAAGGGGATGTACAAGGTAAATCTGTACGGCTACTGCTTTGCATTTCTGTTCCGAATCCTGTTTATCGCAGCCGGTTATATGGGGAACGTTCCGCTGATGCTGGGCGCTTCCGTACTTGCAGGCCTGGGAACCAGCCCCGTAACGGGAGACCTGAACGCGCTGATTGCAGCGGCTTCCGACTACACCTACCGCACCAGGGAAAAACGTGTGGACGGCACCATGTTTTCCTGCTCTTCCCTGGGAATCAAGATCGGCAGCGGCATCGGGACAGCCCTGGCAGGATGGCTTCTTGCGGCCGGCGGCTACGTGGCAAATGCGGCGGTACAGCCCCAGTCCTGCATCAATATGCTTAATTTCCTGTACCTGTGGTTCCCTTTGATTATGGTGGTAATCATGATAATCCTGCTGTCTCAGCTGAAGGTGGAAAAAGCCAATGCCGACTGGGATGCAGCGCATAAAGCCTGATATTTTTAATCTTGTTATATCATCCTGCTGTGATGATACATAAAAAGCCAGAGGCCATCCCGGTCCCTGGCTTTTTTATGTTTCAGGCCTCATGTCTCCGCCGGTAATCCAGCGGCGTTTCCCCGAAGGCCTTCTGAAAAACACGGTAAAAATGGCTGCGGTTGGAAAAGCCCAGTTCTGCAATGATTTCCGAAATGCTCATATCCGTGTCCAAAAGCAATCTTTTCGCCTCCTGCAGATAAATTCCCTGCCCGAATTCCAGAATGGTTTTTCCGGTATATTTTTTTACAATACGGTTTAAATACTCACCGTTATAATGAAGCTGCTTCTCCAGATATTCCCGGGTGCTCCTGCCATGGCTTGCCTCCATGATATGGGTGACCTTTGAAAAAATATATTCCTGGCTGCTGGAATCGGACTGCACCCGGGCCATGCAGTACAGGGAGGGCGTATGCAGAAGCTGGAGAAAACGGGCAAAGGTTCCTTTCAGGAAAAAGAAGGAGCCAGGGTCCGTTTTCTGTAATTCCGTCACCAGAAAATTAAACAGCGGGTTGAGCCTGTCAAGGACGTTTTCTACAGGGATGACCGGAAGATAATCCAGATACACCTTGTCAAACTGCCTGTTTTTATTCCTGCTGTCCAGATAAAGCTGATAGATGGGATTGACCTCTGATAAAGAATCTGCCGTAAGCGCTTCTTCTCCATATTCCGTTATCAGCTGTTCCAGAAAGACATCCTGGAACATGAAAAATACCACCTGGAAATCTCCGGAAAAATCCTCACAGTGTTTTATATTTTTATTCATGACACAGCACTGCCCCGGACCATAGGTAAATGTCTGGTTCTCCACATGGTTGGTCACGCTGCCGGAAAGGACATATATGATTTCAAAGCAGGAGTGCTGATGCAGCGGCCTTTTCAGAAGGCTTCTGTTTCCGGTAAAGGGAAAATGCGTTGAATAGCAGCATTCGTGCGTGATCTGGTACATGGAAATAAAGTCCTTCTGCTCATGGCAGGTTTCCAACATGATCATAAACGGCGTGTTCAGCTCATAAAGCTGCAGGATATTGCTGTCCGGATTCCGGATTACAAGATTGGAGGGGACGTCTTTGAGCAGCGCCTCCAGATTTTTTCCTTTTAATTGCGTCAAATCAGATTCCATAATTCACCCCGAAGTTGGTTTTGGTTACAGTTTGGCGCGGGAGATTCGGTTCCGGACATTGCCGCCGCGCCATAAAATTTTTATACTAATAACTGCACGAGAGAAAAACGGTATCTGCGGAACGGATAGCCATGTTTTTCTGCTATATTCAGTATACACGAACACACAAAAAGAAGAAACAGGGAAAATACCGGAAAGGAAAGGCTGCATTACAGTTCAGACAAGGCTGCCGGTGCTGTCTGCCCAAAGCCGGGAGGGCGGCCCAAAAAGGCAGCATGCAGTATGCTGCATGGACAATGAAAGGGAGGAGGAAAAGGAAATGAAGAAAATCAGTTTTAATGGAAACTGGGTGTACCACGAAGGCGGCGGAGGCGCCTTGCAGTCCCTGATGGGCGGCGGACAGGATACGGGAAAGCCGGTGACGCTTCCCCATGATGCCTCTGTGGGAAAGCCCCGCGACAGCCAGGAGGAAAACGGCAGCGGAAACGGGTTTTTTGTGGAGGAGAACTGTAATTACACAAAGGAATTTGTCCTGAAGGAAGAGGATAAGGATAAAAATATCTGGCTGGAGTTTGAAGGCGTTTATCAGAATGCTTTTGTTTACATCAATAATTCCTATGCGGGGAAGTGCCCGTACGGCTATGGTAATTTTTATATTGATGCCACAAGATATGTTAAATTCGGAGAGAAGAATCAGATTAAGGTAATTGTGAAAAACGGCGTGCCGAGCGGACGTTGGTATACGGGCGGCGGCATTTACCGGGATGTGAAGCTGATGATTGCAGACCGTCTCCATCTTGCGCCGGACGGCATCCATCTGGCCTGTGTGGATTTGGAGGAAGGCCTGGCGGTGGTGCGCTCGGAAGCGGTGCTGGAATATACGGGCTGCGGGACAAGAGCGGTTAACGTGCTTGTGCAGCTGCTGGACAGGGAGGGAAATGTTGCCGCGCAGGATTCCATGCCGGTAACTGTGCAGGAGCACACAAAAAATACATACCGCCAGAAGCTTTATGTAAAAAACCCGTCCCTCTGGAATGTGGATGCGCCTTATCTCTACAGCTACCGTATCTGCATAATGGAAGGGGAAAACATGCTGGATGAGGAATGCGGCAGCTTTGGTATAAGGAAGCTGCAGCTGGATACGGCCCATGGCCTGCGGATCAATGGAAAGACAGTAAAGCTCCGGGGCGGCTGTATCCATCATGACAATGGCGTAATTGGCTCCGCTGTTTTTGCCCATGCGGAGGAATTCCGCGTGAAAAAGTTGAAGGAGGCAGGTTACAACGCCATCCGTAGCTCTCATTATCCCATGAACAGAAAGCTTCTGGATGCCTGCGACAGATACGGGATGCTGGTAATGGATGAGTTTTCAGATGTGTGGACTACCACGAAGGTGGATTTTGATTACGGGATGCATATGGCGGAATGGTGGGAGCATGATGTAACCAATCTGGTAAACAAGGATTACAACCATCCCTGCGTTATCATGTACTCCATTGGAAATGAAATCCCGGAAACAGGCAACCGTTTTGATGCGGCCTGGGGTAAAAAGCTGGCGGACAAAATCCGCAGCATGGATGACAGCCGTTATGTGGCCAACAGCGTAAACCTGATGCTGAGCATTATGGATCGGATCGGGGAAATCATGGCAGACACCTCACAGAGCGCGCAGGAAATGGCCGGAACCGGCGGGGCACAGTCGGAAATCAACAGCGCCATGAGCAGCATGGGCGATATGATGAACCGGCTGGTAGCAAGCGAGATCGCAGGAAAAGCTACGGAAGAGGCCTTTGCCCAGGTGGATATCGCGGGCTACAATTATGCGGCCTTCCGTTATGAACAGGATGGACAGCTTTATCCCAACCGTATTATTGCAGGCTCCGAAACCTTCCCCCAGGATTTGGATGTGAACTGGGAGCTGGTGGAAAAGCTTCCTTATGTAATCGGCGATTTCTCCTGGACTGCCTGGGACTATCTGGGGGAAGCGGGAATCGGCAAGATTACCTATGATAAAAATCCTGGCATGAGTTTTTATGCGCCCTATCCCTGTAAAGCGGCATACTGCGGCGATATGAACCTGCTTGGGGACAGGCGTCCGGTTTCCTATTGGCGGGAGATTATCTGGGGCCTTGGAAGCGCGCCCTATCTGGCCGTGCAGCCGCCAAAATATCATGATACAGAGCATCACATGACCAGCTGGAGCATGACCGATGCGGTGCGCAGCTGGAACTGGTCTGGCTGCGAAGGAAAACCCGTTACCGTTGAGGTCTACACGGATGCGGAGGAAGCCGCCTTGTATGTGAACGGCGCATTGCTGGAGCGCAGGGAGGTGGGACTGGAAAAGAAGGCCAGGGTGATGTTTGAGACGGTATATACGCCTGGTGTTCTGGAGACCGTGGTATATAAGGATGGAAAAGAGACTGGCAGAGACCGCATCGAAACGGCAGGCAGTGCGGTCCGGATTATGGCTGCCGCGGATACCCTGCGGATTCCTGCGGACGGCAGCGATATTGCCTATGTGGAAATCAGCATGACGGATGAGGAAGGCAGGCTGAATCCGGAGGCAGGAGAAAGGGTAAGCATATCCGTGGAAGGCCCCGGAACCATTTTGGGCTTCGGAAGCGCGGATCCGGAATCGGAAGAAAATTATTTTGACACATCGGCCCTGCCTTTTGAAGGCAGACTCAGGGCTGCGGTCAGGGGGACGGGTGAAAAAGGGAGTATTACAGTCATATTGAATGCACAAGGGTGTGAGAGAGCTGAGGTACGGCTGGAGGCGGACTGAGTCCGGCTGCAATATCCATCATAAGGAAAGGACGTTTCTTTCACTGCGGAACATAAAAGGGGCGTTCCCTTCCTGGAGCGTGTTTGAAAAATTATTCCTGGCTAAAACATATTGCTGAAAAAGGCTTTCAGACAGAAATCTGAATGGGAACTCTGTCCGGAGGCTTTTTTGATCCATAGCCGCAGGCAATTATACGTGCCCCCTGTTTTTCCCTGTTTTCAGGCATTCGCAACCGGGGACTGCGCAGATGTACAGTCCGTTTTATGGCATGCAACCGCAGCACCTGCTATAGTGAAGCCAGCGGATAACAGAAAGGAGATGTTTTTTAAAGTATCTGAACCTGTACACCCTGGGCAGCACCTTCCCTCAGCTGCTTGTGGAGTAAAAAAATGGCTGTCTTATTTTCTCTTCCTTTTTTTATCGGGACGCCCGTCACTGTGTGTTATACTCTACCTATAAGCGCGGTAGACGGATATCGGATATGCAGCCACAGCCCTTCAGACAGGCGGCTTGCAGACGCCGGAAAATGTTTGAAAAACACTTTAAAACAACTGATTCATGAGGTAAAGCAGGCTGGACTGCGATACCCGGGAGGCGTAAAAATGACAAATGTGGATTTATCTGAAAAGATAGTAAAACTGAGAAAAAATAACAACCTGACCCAGGAACAGCTGGCAGAGCAGCTGAATGTTTCACGGCAGTCCGTTTCCAAATGGGAATCGGGGCAGGCTGCGCCGGATATTGATAAAATTGTGGCTATGGGTGAGATTTTTCATGTGACAACCGATTACCTGCTCAAGCCGTCCGAGTTGGATGAGCTTGCCATGAAGACGGAAATGCTTGAAAAAAGGCAGCGGGAAATTCTGGAAAATGAAGAAAAGAGGAAGGAAAAGCAATACTGCATTTGCGTCTGTGCCAGTATCTACATCATCGCTTTTGCGTTATTTATGCTTATCAGGCAGGTGTCCTGGATCAATGATGTCCTGTGGAATATTTTCCCCGGCGCTACGCTGCCGATCATTTTACTGCTCATTGCCACCGCGGCGGCAATTCTTGTCTGTGTTAGGCGGAAGCAAAGGGGCGGGCGGCTGGAATCATAATAGGAAGCTAATGCGGAAGAAGGTTCGGGAGGGACTACGGCAGCTGCTGCGAAAAGAGTTAACAGATACACAATATCAATATTTTTATAAAAGTCCGTCGAATCCCGGTATCGGAAGCAATATAATAGAAGAACAGAGATGAAAAGTGATATAAAATAACGGTATCGATATGCAGCTGCGGCAGTCCATGTAAAAGAAACGGGCCGCAGCTGCTCACAACGGGAAAAGGAGAGGACAGGGCAGGAATGAAAAATGTAATTTACCAAAGGCCGGCGGGTACGGCCGGAGAATTTGAACTGGAGTGGAATGACGGAGGGCAGCTTGTTTCCCTGGCGCACCCTCAGGATGCGGCGCACATGAACTGGGTGAAGGGGAAGGCTCTCTGGGGAACTGTAAAATCAGAGCTGGATTTGAGCGCAGAGGTGACAGCGGAGTTTACGGAAAGAGGGACGCTGCTGGAAACCTATGCGTTTAAAAATGAGACGGATTTTGATATTTATACGTTGGGAACAGATTTGGGGATCTATGTGACATTTCCTGATTTTTATACGGATGCGCAGATTTGTATGAACAGCTGCTGCAATACACATATCTGGTGCGGGGGAAGCAGCAGTTATATCTGTGCCCTCAGGATGGGCGGCGGGAGCAGGAACCTGGGGCTTGTGCTGACCCAGGGAAGTCTGCAGGGCTACAGTGTGGAACGTGATCTGGAACAAAGAAGCAACGACAGGGGAGATTTTATCCTGCATCCTGAGAACCTGCATCTTCGGCCCGGCGAGTCCTATGTGATTTCCTGGGAGCTTTTCTGGTTTCAGGGGAAGAAGGAATTTGAGGAAATCGCCGGAAGCTTTCCCGGCTTTGTAACCATACATGCGGATCATTTCCTGGTGCTGGGAGAGGAACCCATTTGCTTTCGGGCTTCATTCGGCAGAGGATGGCTGACGGACAGCCCTGGGTGCGTAAAGCGGGCGGAAGCGTTTTCCCCAGAAAAACCGCATATTTTCCGTAACGGCAGGGAAATTCCCTTTGTCTGGGAAAATGGGGAGGCGCTGGTTGAGGACAGGCCCGGAACGCCGGGGGAATACCGTTATGAAATAGTCAGCGGGGGAAAACGTTCCCGCGCCGTATTCCTGGCCTGCTCCGATCTTCGTACCCTTGCGGAAAAACGCTGCCGTTTTATTGCTGAGAAGCAGCAGTGTCATGATGAAAAAAGCCACCTGGACGGCGCTTATCTTATTTATGATACGGAAGAAAAGCAGCAGTATTACAGTCACCGTTATGACCATGACGGCGGACGGGAAAGAGTGGGGATGGGAGCGCTCCTTGCGCTGTATCTGAGGCACTGCCCTGATCCGGAGCTGGAAAAAAGCCTGGATTTCTATATGGAATATGTGACAAGGGAGCTGTTTGACACAGATACCGGCGAGGTTTTCAATGACGTGTGCAGAAATCAGGACTGGAAGCGCCTCTATAACTATCCCTGGATCAGCCTCCTCTGCCTGGAAATGTTCCAATTAAAAAAGGACGCCCGTTTCCTGGAGTGGGCGTACCGCTGCCTGAAAGCATACTATAATGACGGCGGGCACCATTTTTATGCTATCGGCATCCCCATGTATGAGTCTGTCAGCCTGCTTCGTGGGCAGGGCATGGAAAAGGAGGCGCAGGAGCTTCTGGAATGCTTCCGGAAACATGCGGACTATATCATGGAATGCGGGAAAAATTATCCGCCTCATGAGGTAAACTATGAGCAGAGCATCGTTGCGCCCGCAGCGGCTTATCTGTGTGACTTATACCGCCTGACTGGTGAGGAGAAATACGCACAGGCGGCCCGGATACAGCTGGCGGTGCTGGATCTGTTCCAGGGCTTCCAGCCGGATTATCATATGAATGAGGTGGCCATCCGGCACTGGGACGGTTACTGGTTCGGAAAAAGAGAATGCTACGGCGATACCTTCCCCCATTACTGGAGCGCGCTTTCCGGCGTGGCCTACCGGGATACCGAAACGATTGCCGGCTGCCCGTATTATGCCCGAAAAGCGGAAAAGACGTTTAGGGGCGTTTTGAGCATGTTTATGGAAGACGGCAGCGCATCCTGTGCCTGTGTGTATCCCATGAGGATAAATGGCCGTCTGGCGGGCTTCTACGACCCCTGGGCAAATGATCAGGACTGGGGACTTTATTTTATGCTGAAATATGCCGGTTTTTAGATTGCGGTATTATCCGCCGGGCTTTTTACATCGTATCGGGTTTATCAGCAATTTGCCAGGCCTATCAGTATTTTGTCAGGCTTTTCAGCTTAGGCGCTCGCTGCCGATGGTGAATTTATCTAAGAACGGAATACAGTGAAAACGCGGCATATCATAATCCTGGGGATAGATGAAATGTTCCGTTACAATTCAGGCTGGTCTGCGCTTTGGCTGTGCAGACCAGCGCTTCGCGCTGACCGTAAGAAAGTGATTCAGGAATGCCAAAAGTAATCTTAAATTTTTATAAAATCCGGAATGGATATTGCCGTATCCGCAGCCATATGCTAAACTGGCAACAATAAACGAAGCAGCGTTTCCGGCTGCACAAATTTTCAGCCCATGCGGCATCTTAAATTTCATAAGTAACTGACTGATGTTTAACAGTTACTTCCGTATTTTCCAAACTCAATTCCGCCGGATACTGACACCGGCACTAATCTTTAATACAATCCATCTTTTTAACGAAAAAATATTAACTGTTCCTTGATAATTGAATAGACTTTATACTCTTAATATGATATCATTATTTCGAGACAGGAGGGAAGACTTATGGATGAAGAATTAAGATCAATGTTAACTGTAATTATTAAAGAGATTCGATATGTAAAGGATGATGTTCAGGAGCTAAAGGAAGGTGTAAAAGTACTGAAGGAAGACGTAAGCGTCCTGAAGGAGGATGTAAAAGCGCTGAAAGAAGACATAGATGTCCTGAAGGGGGATGTAAAAGTACTGAAGGAAGATGTAGATGTCCTGAAGGAGGATGTAAAAGTACTGAAGGAAGATGTAGATGTCCTGAAGGGGGATGTAAAAGTACTGAAGGAAGACGTAGATGTCCTGAAGGAGGATGTAAAAGAGCTGAAGGAAGATGTAGATGTCCTGAAGGAGGATGTAAAAGTACTGAAGGAAGACGTAGATGTCCTGAAAGAGGATGTAAAAGTTCTGAAGGAAGAAGTAAAAGACCTGAAGGAAGATGTAAATATCCTCAAAGTGGATGTAAAAGACCTGAGAGATGACGTAAACAACCTGAATGGAGAAGTTAAAGTCCTCAGGGTTGACGTTAATTTCCTGAAAAAAGAAATAAAAATCGCAAACGGGCGTATCACAGGAGTTGCGCTGATGGTGGAAAACGATACCAATAAAAATATCCGTCTTTTGGCCGAAAACCATATAAACCTCATTGACAAAATGAATGAGTCTATTCGTGCATCCGATAAAACACTGATGTACGAAATAGCAGTCGATACCTTAAAAACAAGGGTAAACAGGCTGGAAAAAGAAATGGATAAAATAAAAAAAGCGAAACGCGTAACCGTATAAGAAATATCATTATCATAAAAGAGTGTAAAGCCTGTTGAGTTATCGCGGCGAACACTCTTTTTTGATTTTAATCGAATAGATGATACCCCATATGTCACCTTCTGTATGAAAAATCCTTCTTCCCTCAAATTATTATGGAAATTTCAGGGTAAAAGCTTTATCATAGAATAGTATGCAATATCCGCATATTCAGTAAAGCTTGAAAGGGGATAGGAAGGAATGAAAAAGGAAACACTTGCGATATGGCAAAAAGGGGAATATCAGTATCCTCTGGCTTTTGGATTCGTGCCGAAGCTGGTGAGCTATATCCATGAAGAAGGGGAACAGGCAAGACCCTGTATGCTGGTAGTGCCGGGAGGCGCTTACTGCGTGGTTTCTCCCACGGAGGGAGAAATTGTGGCGATGGAGTTTTATGAGAAAGGCTATAATGCCTTTGTTTTAACCTATACGACAAATCCGTTGATGCTGGAGCCGCTGAAAGACCAGCCCATGCGGGATCTGTCAAGAGCAATTCGTTTTATCAGAAGCCGGGCGGGAGAATTCTGTATAGATCCGGACAGGCTGGTCATCTGCGGTTTTTCCGCAGGCGGGCATCTTTGTGCCAGTGTATGCGTTCACTTTGCAGATATCAGCGATGAGGTTTATGAAGGAATATCCAACCGGCCGGACGCCGCCATTCTTTCCTATCCGGTGATCACTTCAGGGGATAAGGCGCACCAGGGCTCCATCCAGGCGCTGCTGGGCGCGGATGCCACAGAGGCGGAACTTAAATACATGTCTTTGGAAACACAGGTGACCGAAAATACGCCGCCCTGCTTTCTGTGGCAGACTGCGACGGACGAGGCGGTTCCTGTGGAAAACAGCTATCTGTTCGCTCAGGCTCTTAAAGAAAAGGGCATAACCTTCGCCCATCACGTATTTTCCTGTGGAAAACACGGGCTTTCCCTTGCCAATGAAAAATGGGCGGCAGGAGATTACGGGGAACCTTATACCATGGAGCAGACCCTTGCGATAGCAGAAAATGTAAGGAATGGAAATCTGGAGGTTCCCAAAGAAATGAAAGACAGCTTCCTCTCACAGTTTGACATGAGTGAGGCGGAAAAAGCGGCGGCGGATCAGAAGGAAGCGAACGAAGAGGCTGTAATCTGGCCGGTGCTTGCCCATCAGTGGCTGAAGACAGTGCTTGGCTGATTAAAAACAGGTCAGGCCATCAGGACAAAAAATAATCAGAACAAAAAAAGAATCTGTTTCCCGGAAGCTTTTCCATAAGCCATAAGCCGTAAGCGTTCCGTGATACAGATTCTTTTCCGGTTTTAAGAAAAAATCAGGTCTGAGGGGAGCGGTTCTTATTAAACATAATCAGCGCCTCCCGGCAGGCAAATTCGCCCATTTCATAGTACCCCCTGGTAAAACGGTTCAGACGCTCCAGGCTGACTGCGCGGTTTGCCTTCTTGGGCTGGTCATTTATGAAGGTAATCCCCTCCGTGTAATATTCCGCATCGAATTCCGGCGTGCCCTCTTCCTCATAATAAGGATCAAAAAGAAAGGCGGTATCCCCTTCAATTCCGGTGAGAAGCACGTAATGGCCCACTTCCAGAAAAACATGCAGCAGCACAACGCCGCCTTTTTCCAGGGCAGCATATATTTTATTCCCTTCCGAAATGGTCACCTCTTCGCCGGACAGGAATTCGCAGCGGATGGGAAACGGCTTGACCTGACTGAAATGATTCAGCCAGCTTGCCACGAAATTCATGGCTGCGGCAGAGGTCCCGTGCTTGCAAAGTTCGCCCGCTTCATTATAAGTATCCATACAATAGAGCATAATAAACTTAATGACATCAGGAAAGATTTCTTCCCGGTCAAATAAGTAACGGATGCCATTAATTAAGGAAACAGGACCGCAGTCGTATTCGGAGGACTGATAAATTAAAAAATTTTTCATTTTTATTGTACCTTTATAACAGAGTGTAGTAAAATAAACAAGGTTAAGGAAATGAAAATGCAAATTGATTGTAATATAACCCTATGGACAGGTTTTGTCAAGAAAAGCGGGATAGAAAGGTACAAAAAGTGTTGCAAAGCAGCTCAGCAATCCGTGCAGTTGTACGCAGCTTCCTTTTTGCAGAAATTCTTTCTGGTTATTAAAAGGAAATCCGGCCGTCCGGCACCGGTTTTCCTGCTTTTACAGAACTGTAACTGAAAAAAATACAAATTTCACTTTTTTTGTCCTAAAAATATTGACAATCCGTTACCGTAACGATATAATAAACCAATTTAATTCATATTTGTCAAGTAGGAAAAGTATGGTATATATTATTTTATGCTGGTAAGCATGGAGAGTGAAGGAGGAGAATTATGAGAAAAATCATGAACAGAACAATGAGCCTGCTGCTTGTTGCCATCATGGCTTTTTCCCTGGCAGCCTGCGGCGCATCTGGGGATAACAGCGGCGCCGCGCCTGCCGAAAGCAAAGCGGCGGGGGAAACGGCGGGAGCGCAGACCGGCAGTTCAGGTGAGAAGATTGTGAATGTAGGCGTGACGGATACGCTGGGCAGCCTGAACCCGCTGCAGTTAAACGGCGGTGAGATCAACAAGTACGCCACCGCGCTGATGTTCCTTCCACTGATGGAGCTGGATGCGGATTTGAATTTCCAGGGAATGGTAGCGGATTCCATCACTACCGAGGATAATAAGAACTTTGTGGTTCATATCGACGATGCGGCAAAGTGGTCCGACGGCACGCCGATCACGGCGGAGGATGTGGCTTATACGGCCCTCAGGCTGGCAAGCCCGGTAATTAACAATACCGCAATGATGTATTATGTTTTCGAAGGCGTGGGTGACGATGGTTTTGTGGAAGCGGGCGCCGACAGCGTGGCGGGCATCAATGTAATTGATGAGAAGACCGTGCAGTTTACCACGAAAGAAGCAATGTCACTGACCACCTTCCAGAATTCCTACGCGAGATACCTGCTGACGCTTCCCAAGCATGTCATTGAGAAGTACAGCGAGGAAGAGCTGGCTACGGCGGACTGGTTCAACAAGCCGGATGTAATCAGCGGACCGTTTTTTGTGACGGATTATGATGTGGATCATTATATATCATATAAAGCCAATCCCGATTACTGGAGAGGCGCGCCCAAGCTTGACAAGCTGAATATTAAAATCGTGGACGGAAGCCAGCTGTATGCGGGCCTGCAGTCCGGTGAAATCGATATTACCCAGCATACCATGAGCGTGATTCCTCCCGAGGATTACGCCAGCGTGGAAGCGCTTGACAACGTGGAAGTAATTTACGGCTCTCCCGTAACCAATCAGTCCATGTTCATCCAGACCGGAAACATTCCTGATGTGAGAGTGCGCCAGGCAATGCTTTATGCCATCAACAGAGAACAGATACTGAACGAACTGCTGAACGGCCACGGAGAAGTGGTGGACGGATTTTTATCCAGCGCCAGCCCGTTCTTTGATGACAGCATTACGCCGGTTCCCTATGATCCGGATAAGGCGAAAGCCCTTCTTGCGGATGCCGGGTGGGATGGCTCACAGACACTGCGTTTCTATGTGAATTCCGGGGACAGCACCTTTGTGAACGCGGCAACCGTTATGGTAGCCCAGTGGGCGGCCGTAGGTATCAAGGCGGAGGTTCAGACCGTTGATTTCGCTACGCTGATGTCTGTGGCAGGAACGAGAGATTATGATATTCTGGCCGTACAGTACACCTATGCGCCTGTGGATCCTTATCCGGATGTGGCGTGGCTGCTGGGTGGAGAAGGCAGCTGGACCGGTTACGGCGACGCCCAGGTGGACGAAGCTCTCAGGGCCACACAGCTGACCAGCGATATGGAAGAGACAAAACAGCTTTATTCCACAGTGGATAAAAAAGTACAGGAGGATGTCCCCATGATTTCCGCTTATATTATCAGCGCTCAGGGGGCGGTAAATAAACGGCTTACAGGAGCGGTACCCAGCGTGTACGGATTCTTCAACGACGTGCAGAACTGGGATGTAGCAGAATAATGCCTGTAAGGCGGAATGCAAGTGAGGAAACGATATGTCGCATTTACTTGAGGTAAACGGGCTGACCACTGCTTTTACAGGGGATTACGGAAGAACGGTCAGCGTGGATCATGTTGATTTTTATGTGGACGAGGGCGAAGTGGTCTGTATTGTAGGAGAGTCGGGCTGCGGAAAAAGTGTTACCTCACTGTCTATTATGGGTTTATTAGGAAGGGGCGGAGCTGTCATTGACGGCTCTGTCCTGTTTGATGGTAAGAATCTTCTGGAGATGACGGAAAAGGAGCTGGATGACATCCGGGGAAACCGCATGACCATGATCTTCCAGGATCCGCTCACCTCCTTAAATCCGGTGTTTACAGTGGGAAGCCAGATTACGGAAAGCATCCGCAGGCATCTGCATTTATCCAAAGAAGAGGCCGCAGCCCGGGCGGAGTCCATTCTTGCCAGGGTGGGAATGCCGGATGCGCACGCTGTTATGAAGAAATATCCCCATACCCTGTCAGGCGGGATGCGCCAGCGCGCCATGATCGCCATGGCCCTTTGCTGCAATCCGGCGCTGCTCATTGCGGATGAGCCTACAACCGCCCTGGATGTTACGATACAGGCGCAGATTATGGGGCTGTTAAAGGAACTGCGCAGGGAAATCGGAATGTCCATCATCCTGATCACCCATGACATCGGCCTGGTGGCCAGCATGGCGGACCGGGTGCTGGTGATGTATGCCGGACAGATTATTGAAGAAGCGCCGGTAAGGGAGCTGTTTCATGCGCCGAAGCACCCATATACCAAAGCGCTGCTGGCCACGGTGCCCAGCATTCACGATGGAGAGGACAGACAGTTATTTTCCATCCCTGGAATTGTGCCGGAGAATTACGATGATATTACAGGCTGCCGTTTTGCGGACCGCTGCGAATACCGCAGGCCGGAATGTGACAAACCCCAGAAGGATTACCCTTTTGGTGAAAAACACCGGGCAAAATGTGTAGTCATGAAGGAAAGGGAAGATAAAGATGGCTCAGGACAGAGTGAAACAGATTCCCCTGATAGAAGTGGAAAACATGAAAAAGTATTACCCGATTAAGGGCGGCATCATCACACATACCACTGGCTTTGTTAAAGCCGTGGACGGTGTGACTTTTTCCGTTATGGAGGGTGAAACGCTGGGGCTGGTGGGAGAATCCGGCTGCGGCAAATCCACTATCGGCAGGCAGCTTGTAAGGCTGGAGCGTCCTACGGAGGGGAAAATATATTATGAAGGCAGGGATTTGGCCGCGTGCAGCGCAGGGGAGATGAAAAAGATCCGCACCCAGCTGCAGATGGTTTTTCAGGATTCCTATTCTTCCCTGAACCCAAGGAAGCATATTTATGAAATCCTTTCCCAGCCAATGCTTTACCATCACATTTCCACCCCGGAAACCGTGTCTAAGGATGTGGATCAGATTCTGGATATGGTGGGCCTGTCCAGGAACGTGCTGGGAAGATACCCGCACGAATTTTCCGGCGGACAACGGCAGAGAATCGGGATTGCCAAGGCGCTGTCCTTAAAGCCCAGATTCCTTGTGTGTGATGAGCCTGTCAGCGCGCTGGATGTTTCCATACAGGCGCAGATCCTCAATCTGCTGCGCCAGCTGCAAAAAGACCTTCATCTGACCAGCCTGTTTGTGGGACACGGCCTGGGCGCTGTAAACTATGTGAGCGACCGGATCGCAGTCATGTATCTGGGAAAAATTGTAGAGCTGGGAAAGGCGGAGGAGGTGTTCCATTCTCCTGTGCATCCTTATACAAAGGCACTGATCAATGCGGTTCCGGTTCCGGATCCTGATAAAGCGGCTAAGGAACAGGAGCTTTTGCAGGGAGAAATCGGATCCAGCACGAATCCGCCCGCAGGCTGCCGCTTCCATCCCAGATGCCCCTATGCCCGGGAGAGCTGCAGACATGAGGAGCCAGAGATGCTGGAGACCAGTCCGGGAAGCGGACACATGGCGGCTTGTCCCGTCGTTGTAAAGAAGGAGGAAGCGCGGTCGTGAGTAAATATATTATCAAGCGTATTCTGATTGCCATTCCCGTCCTGCTCGGGATAACCATTATAGATTATGCGATTATGTGCCTGGCGGGCAGCCCGCTGGAAATCCTGCAGGGGCCCCGTATCTCGGAGGCTGCCGTGGAAGCAAAGCGGATCGCACTGGGGCTGGATAAGCCCATATATGTACAGTATTTTGTGTGGCTGGGAGAACTGCTGCGTGGAAATATGGGGTATTCCCTGAAAACCTTTCAGTCTGTCAGCTCCATGATCGGAACACACCTTGGCCCCACGCTGCTGCTCATGGGTGTTTCCCTGGTTGTGAGCCTGATTATGGCGGTTCCGGCTGGTATTTACAGCGCCATACATCAGTATTCCAAAGGAGACTATACGGTGGTAACCCTTTCCTTTCTGGGAAGCAGTGTGCCCGGCTTTTTCCTGTCGCTCCTGCTGATTTTCCTTTTTACGGTAAAGCTGGGGTGGCTGCCGTCCAGCGGTATGACCACTCTGGGAACGGATGGCGGCTTCGCCGATGTGGCCAGGCATATGGTCATGCCGGTGCTGGTGCTTGCCACCTCCATGGCAGGAACGAATATCCGTTATATCCGAAGCGCGGTCCTGGAAATCCTGCAGCAGGATTATCTGCGCACTGCCAGGGCCAAGGGGATCGGCCGTTTTATGGTAATCAATAAGCATGCCCTGCGCAATGCCCTGGTTCCTATCGTTACCGTAATCGGCATGGAAATCCCCATGCTGTTCGGCGGACAGGTAATCATTGAACAGGTATTTTCCTGGCCCGGCCTGGGCCTTATGACCATGAGCGCGATTTCCAACCGGGACTATCCCGTGATCATGGCTGTCTGCCTGCTGTCCGCAATTGTGGTGCTGGCGGCGAACCTGCTGACGGACATTTTATATGCGCTGGTTGATCCTACCATACAGCTGCAATAGGGAGCAAAACGGATATGAGGACGAAAATACAAAAAGAACATAAAATAACGGATATTTCAAGAGAAAGCTATCTTCAGACCGTAATGCGCCGATTCAGGAAGCACCATCTGGCCGCGGTCAGCCTTGTGATACTGGTGATCCTGGGAAGCGCGGCGCTTCTTGCGCCCGTCATTGCGCCCTATGATCCGGATGCCATAGTAGGCAGCTTCAGCGGCGCGCCCAACGCACAGTTCTGGCTGGGAACCGATCAGATTGGAAGGGATGTCCTCAGCAGGCTTCTCTATGCCATGCGGATTTCCCTTCTGGTGGGAGTTATGGCAACACTGATTTCCACGGTAATCGGCGTGGTGCTGGGGCTGATTGCAGGATATTTCGGAGGCGTGGCGGACATGATCATCATGCGTTTTACGGATATGGTGATGTCCTTTCCCTACATCCTTCTGGTGCTGGTGGCGGCATCCATTTTCAAGCCCGGCCTGTGGAATATCATCCTGATCCTGGGCTTTGTGGACTGGCCCGGCATAGCCCGGCTGGTCAGAGGGAATGTGCTCAGCCTCCGGGAAACCAATTTTATCAAAGGAAACATTGTGGCAGGAATGCCCCTGAGGCACATTCTGTTTTCGGAGATTCTGCCCAATACGGCGGCGCCTATCCTGGTTTACGCCACCTCTGTCCTGGCGCTCTCCATGCTGGACGAGGCGGCCTTAAGCTTCCTGGGCCTGGGCGTACAGCCCCCTACGGCGAGCCTTGGAAACATGCTTAACGGCGCACAGTCGCTGACCGTGCTCACCAAACAGCCCTGGCTCTGGATTCCCCCCGGACTGCTCATTGTAGTCCTGGTCATTGCCATTAACTTCATAGGCGATGCCCTGCGTGACGCGCTGGATCCCAACAGCAGGAACTGAATACCACACCAAGGGAGGTACAGATATGCTGGAAGAAAAATTAATGGAAGCCTTCTGCTGGTTTCACCAACATCCGGAGCTTTCCTACGAGGAATATGAGACTACGGCCAGGATCCGGGAATTTCTGGAGGAAGCCGGCATTGAAATTTTGCCTGCCAATCTGGAAACCGGCCTTGCCGCCGTTATCCGGGGAGAACAGGAAGGCCCGGTCCAGGCGCTTCGCTGCGATATTGACGCCCTGCCGATCGCGGAAGAAACAGAGCTTTCCTACCGTTCGGAATATCCCGGGAAAATGCATGCCTGCGGCCATGATTTCCATATCACGGCCGGCCTTGGAGCCGCGATCCTTCTCCATGAAAATAGAAAATCCCTGAAAGGCGAGGTACGCATCATCTTCCAGCCGGCGGAGGAATCCTCCCTGGGAGCGCTGAAAATCCTGGAAACCGATCTCATGAAGGGAGTGGAGCGGATCTGGGGAATCCACAGCGACCCAACCAATCCGGTGAACACCATCGGCATCCGTGAAGGCTATGTGGCCGCCGCAGTGGACCGTTTTGTGATTACCATCAAAGGCACAGGCTGCCACGGCGCCCATCCCGATGACGGCATTGATCCCATTCCCGCCGCCGCGGCCATGGTACAGGCTCTCCAGACCATAGTGAGCAGAAATGTCAACGCCTTTCATCCCTCTCTTTTGAGCGTAACCCGCATCCAGGCAGGAAATACCTGGAACGTGATACCCGAAACCGCCGAGCTGGAAGGCACGGTACGCACCATGGATAAAAACGACAGGGAGCTTTACAGGGAAAGACTGCGGCAGATAGCCGAAAACACAGCTCTTGCATACGGCGCCAAAGCACAGATCCAATGGATCCCCGGCCCTCCCGCCGTCTGCAACGACTCACGTATGGCAGAACAGGCCTGCCAAATCGCCGGAGACATGGGCTTTGCCACGGCAGAAGAGGAACAGTCCCTGGGAGGCGATGATTTTTCCTTCTATGCACAGGACATCCCCGGCTGCTATATTAAAATAGGCACCGGCCGGGGCCAGCTCATCCACCAGCCCGGCTTTCAGATAGACCGCCGCTCCCTGCTTCCCACAGCAAAATACCTGTCATCCCTGCTGATTTCATCAGCAGAACAAAGACTGTCCCGCGATATACAGGAGAAATATAAATGAAACGGAAAATAACGATCGCAATAATTCTGGCAGTGATTGCAGCTGCACTGCTCACTCTCTTTTGTACCAGACGAAAAGTTTATGGAAACATTGACGTGAGTGTGCAAGAAGAGAAAACCGCAACCTCTGATTTCTCCTTCACCGCCGATAAAGGGGACAGACTCAAAATATCCCTGAGAACCAATGTCAAAACCGGTACCGTGGATGTTACCATCACCGATTCAAAAGGCGGGATCGTAAAAGAATTAGACCGCGCCAAAGCCCTGGAAACATATATGGACGTAGAATATGACGATACCTACACCGTAACCGCCGTATACAAAGAATTCACCGGAAAATTCAAAATAAAAGTCAGCACCAAAAGATTCTAACCCAATACGTCCGCCGCTAACACAATCCTTTATCAACCTATCCGCCCAAACCAAAAGACAGCAGCTTTCCGCCCCAAAAGCGAATAAGCCCTGTCTTTTTTCGTATCACACTATATAACTTTAACTACACCTCTTATCTAACAACCTTTTGCGCCTTAAGTCCTTCCATAGCCTGCGCGCCCCGTGTCGTTCCGGGATGTCGGGTGGTGTATGGGATGAGGGCCGGGCGGCGGCCTGGGGGGGAGGGTGTCCCTATTCTGCAAAGGAATCACACAAAAATGGTGATATTTCCTGCAGCTCCCCTTTTCCCTTCTGCTGTCGCCCCTAGTGGCTTGTCTGACGAGCCGCGACGATAGTCGCCAGCGAGGAGTTCAGCCACGCTGACAGCAGAAGGGAAAAGGGAAGCTGCTGGAAATACCCCATTTTTGCGTCTGACTGCGCAGAATAGGGACACCCTCCCCCCCAGGCCGCCGCCCGGCCTTCATCCCATACACCGCCCGACATCCCGGAACGGCACGGGGCCCACACCCCTCTAAAAGTAATCGGAAAAGTAAGGCTTCTCTACCGGAATCAGCCGCTCCAGCCATGTGAGCATATAGTACTCAGTCTGGATTTTCTCATGATCATATAGATAAGTGGGCCGCTTATAGCCCATAAGCATGGTGGTCAGCGTATTTATGGACAGTTCCACCACGTTGATGGACTGGTTGTCCTCCACCTGCTCGCAGATAGTTTCCCCATCATGCCAGGAAACCATAAAGTCACCGGCATTCCAGGGCGCCAGCTCATCGATAACACGGAAATGAATTTTGAAATCCTCAGGCTGAATCTGATAAGGATATTCCAACAGGAAGTCATGCACATCAATAATTCTGGCCATGATATAGGGGGAGATGGTCTCCGTAATTTCACTGTCTTCAAATAAATAGGCCATGGGCTCTCCGGAATAATTGTCGCCCTGTACCTGTGTGATCATGGAAAAATGAGCGCTGATATAGTTCCAAAGCCCGTAATTGGCCTCAATATTCAGATAAACCATTTCTTTGATATGGAAGATTTCATTAGCGATATAGTAAACCACATAGCCAAGCGGCTTATGATCTTTATTGTAATAGACGGCAGCGATCATATCGTCATTTTCCCAGCGCCAGTATTCATCCCAGGCCAGGTTGTCCCGGATCAGTGCGCCGTGATGCTGCAGGGCAAAATAAGAATGGACGTTATGATAGTCCTCGGAATCCAGGCTGACACGCTCCACCATGCCGGTCACCGGCCTGGCCTTGGGAAGCTGGGTGTCCTTTACTGTGAAGGTGAGCTTATCGGAGACGATTTCCCAGCCCATTTTCCTGTAAAAGGGAATGGAATAGGGATACAGGAATGAAATCGGGAATTCCTGTTCATGCATGTAGTTAACCACCCGTTTCATGAGGGAGTGGATGAGCCCTTTTCCCGTATATTCGGGGTAGGTGGCAACACCTGTAATGCCGCCCATATCCATGATGTTGTCGTGAATATTTACCTTCATGGAATAAACGACGATCATGGAAGCCAGCTTTTCCTTGTAAAACCATCCGAGCACATAGGCCTCTTCCAGAATGGGACGTTTGGCGTATTTGATTTCCTCTTGCTCCCAGCCGGTCTGCAGGAGTTCATAGGATGTGACCTGGAATGCGTACTGGAGCAGGGCATTGAACTGTTCCAGATCACTTTTGTCCAGCTCCCGCATTCGGTAATCTCCGTTAATTTCCAGATATGTGTGGTTCTCTTTTTTGTTTTCCATAAAAGCCTCGTTTGCTGTTTGGGGTTCATTATATTATCTGACGGACAGCCGCTTTGTGATCAAAGAACCGGAAAGCGGGCATCTATCTATTTATTCTACATCAATAAAAACCAGCCGTCCATGGGATTTTCCCAAAAAACATCCTGAAGTTTTTACAAAAGCAGATGAAATGGGCCTCAAAGAGAAAAAAATGTTTATCATCCAAACTTTTTTCTCCACGGCATCATCTATAGAATGAAAGAAAAAGTAAACAGAAAGCGAAAGGAGAAACATAACTGTGAAGGAACGGAACAGTTATGGAAAAATTATGAAAAGAAACTGGATACTTGCAATAGGAATTATCAGCGCACTGAGCATTACGGCCTGCGGAGGAAACCAGGCGGGGCAGAAGGAAAGCAGTGCACAAACCGCAGGCTATGAATCTGAAGCACAGGATGCCGCAAGCCAGGGCGGAGATGCAATAAATGGGGAAGAGCAGTTGTATTGTATTGTCAATGAAGCGGGAGACGGGATGCTGAATGTATCTGATATGGAGGGAAATTCCTATACCTTTCAGACGGACGCTGCCGGACTGCAGGTGAATGATAAAATATTTGTCTATTATACAGGAAATCTGGATGACGGAACTGCGCAGGTGCTCCGCGTTGAAAAATACGTGAGTGAGGAATAGAAACGCTGAAAAATAATACGCAGCAAAAAGAAGCCATTCCTTCTGTACACAAACAGTGACAGAACAGGAAGGGCTTCTTCCTTCTTTGTGCCTTTCCGTTAGTCTTTTACAAGAATATCCGTAATTTCCGCGATGTACAGAAGGTGGTATCCGCCGCCGGTGCCGTCAGCATGGTTTTCACCGCCGTACCATTTTTGGGTGAAGGCTTCATCACCGAGGAAATCCTCCTCCTTCAGCGGAGTCACGCAAAGCTTTCTGCACACAAGCGCCATGCGGCACTCTTCAAAATAAGGGACGTCTCCGGCATGAGCCACGGTCAGCCCTGCTTTTTCCACCTTATCCTGATCCCTGCCGGAAACGGTTCCGCAATAGCCCAGCATTTTCCGGTAGCTGTTGTCAAATACGGTGAGGGAAAAGCCCTCCGCCGCATCCAGGAATTCCCTGGTGAAGCGTTCCGGGCGCACCGCGCACATAACCACGGGTTTCTGCCATAAAATTCCCATGGTCGCCCAAGCGACCGTCATGGGATTGACGCGTCCTTCCTTTTCGGCGGACATCAGGAACCAGTCCTTACCGATTAAATCAAATATATTTTCCGTCAACCCCGCGGGCTTGATAGAATGAAATGCCATGTTTTAAACTCCTTCCGATAAAAAAATTAGCAGCCTGTTTCCAGATATTCCTTCAAACGTTCCTTTGTCATGCCTTCGATTCCCAGATCCTGAAGGGAATGGCCCTTTTCCCAGCAGTCATAGCCTAACAGGGCGGAGCCGATTGTGATCATGGAATCGATGACCGGCACGCCGACCCCCATGGCATGTGCCAGCTTGGCCCAGGGGGCAAGGCCGTAGGGGATATCCTCAGCATAATAGCGGTTGCCTGTATCGGCAGGCCCTTTTATTTTTGCAAAATTAGGGTCGCTGGCAATCGCTTCTCCGATATCGTCCGTGACAACCGAGCCGCCCACACCGTGGGCAACGATGTCGCTTTCATAGCCGAAGCTGTCAAGCAGCGCGATACGTTCTTTGTCGATTGCTTCCGTGGTACGGGCCACGCAGGGGGTAAAGCCCTCCGTATAGAAGAAAAATTCGCCCTTAGCATATTCAATCCGTCCGGCGTTCAGAATGCAGCCGGGAACGTGGATGATCGGATTCAGGCTGGAAAGACCGCAGGCGATAACGCTTTCAACCGCTTCCAGCGCGGGATAGAAGGGACGGAGCTTTTCCAGGGTTTCCTGCGTTTTGCATGCCGGCATGACGCCTAATTTCAGGGGATTGAACAGGCTCATGATCAAAGTGCTTCCGGGGCCCTGCAGCCGTGTTGCATAAGGGAGCGTGTTTGTTTCAGCGACAACCACATCCTTTACCCCTTTTTCACGGAATTTTTTCCAGAAGATAAGACTGTCGAAGGTGCCGGGAAGGACAACCACGGTCTGTCCCGGTTTTACGATGTCTGAGAGCTTATCCGCATAAACATCATGGGCGAAGGCGGGAACTGCCACGAAAATAAATTCCACATCCTCCACGGCCTCCTTCAGATCGGAGGTCACCATATCGATTTTTACCACGGCATTTCCGGCAGCGCCGGCCATGGTGATTTCATGTGTTTCAAATACCTTCTGTAAATTACCGGCAAAACGGGCATCCTCATACATATGTACGCAGAAGCCGCGGTTCGTCAAATCCGCAGCCGCGGCATGACCTCCATTCCCACCGCCTAAAACAGCAACCTTTAAAGCCATATACATACACATCCTTTCGTGATATTAATAATTTTTTCCTGTAATTATTGTAACGCTTGCAACCCGGGAACGTATCATATAAAATTGCTATCAGGATATATAAAAAGAATATGGGCCGGGGGCTGCTGTCCGGGAAGAGACACGGCGCGGCAGGGCACAAGGCTGAGGCAGAACCGGCAGCCCATATGGAGGGAACAGATAAATGATAAGGAATGCGGCGGCGGATACCGGCGTGGCAGGGAGGGAAGGATGAACCTTCAGCAGTTAAAATATGTACTTGCCATTTATAAGGAGGGCTCTATTACTAAGGCGTCCCATGCGCTGTTCTGCGCGCAGCCAAATCTGAGCAGCGCTTTAAAGAGCCTGGAAAATGAGCTGCATATTAAAATTTTTGAGCGTACGCCCGGCGGGGTGGAGCTGACGCCTCAGGGGGAGGCGTTTATTTCTTATGCCGCCAATATTATGGCTCAGGTGGAAATGCTGGAGAACATTGGAAGCAGGCCGGCGGAGGTCCCTGCTTCCCTGGGGATTTCTGTTTCCCGCGCTTCCTACTGCACCCAGGCGCTGTCGCAGTGGATGAATGCCAGGATCCGTCCGGAGCAGCCGCTGTCGCTGCATTTCTGTGAGACAAATACGGAGAAGGTGATCGATCAGGTTTTCCGGGCGGAGAGTGATCTGGGCGTGATACGGATTCCCGCTTTTTATGAAAGCTATTATAAACAGCTGCTGGCCAATAAAAATCTGTGCGAAACCCTTCTGATGCAGTTTAAACTGCTGCTGGTCATGCGTAAGGATCATCCGCTGGCGGGTGCGCCGGATATTACGCCGGATATGCTGCGCCCTTTTACGGAGGTGGTGCACGGAGATCACAGGAATCCATCCCTGACAATGGCCCGTATCGATCCAACCCTGCAGGACACGCCGCCCCGGAGGATTTATGTGTATGACAGGGGAAGCCAGATCGATCTGCTGAAAACGCTGCCGGGCTCCTATATGTGGGCATCCCCCGTCCCTGCGGATATTCTGGAGGATGCGGGCATGATTCAGCGCACGGCCTCCATGTCCAGAGTATACAATCTGGATCTGCTCATATGGAGGAAAAACAGCCCCGGGTCGTCTCTGGTACGCAGTTTTGCCGATTACCTGCAAAAATATGCCGGAGAGCTGGCCGGGGAATGGGGAGAATGAGAGCGGCGGATTAAATGACAGAATAACCAACCATTTACAAGGCTAACCATTTACCAGGAGATTAACCGGCGGTTAATTTTATATCGTTTTAATAAATAACGCTTCAATTGTTTCCGTGCGGCAGGACAGCTATAATTGGAGGTGACAAAGCAGCAGGAAGAAGGAGGCGTCCATGAAAATAAATGAGATTATCAGGGAAAAGCGGTTGGCAAAGGGACTGACCCAGGAGCAGGCGGCATCCCGTCTGGGAGTATCGCCGCCGGCGGTGAATAAGTGGGAAAAAGGAGTAACTTATCCTGATATTACGCTGCTTCCCGCGCTGGCAAGGCTGTTGGACACAGATTTGAATACGCTGCTTTCCTTTCAGGAGGAGTTAAGCGATCAGGAAATTGGAGCATTTCAGAATGAATTATTGGCCGCGGCGGAAACGGAAGGCACACAAAAGGCATTTGCGCTGGCAATGGAGAAGCTGCGGGAATTTCCTTCCTGTGATACGTTGGTTCTGAGCACTGCGCTGACGCTGGAGGGATTGATTTGCTTTTATGGAAAACCGGACAGCGACGAGGCGGAAGACGTACTGGAACGCCTGTATGTCCAGGCGGCAGGGAGCGCCGATGCCCCGACGGCAAATCAGGCAAAGGTCATGCTTTTTTCCAAATATATGGGAACACAGGAGTATGAAAGGGCGGAAAAACTGCTGGAGGAGCTGCCGGAGGAAACGGCCAACGGCAAAAACAGACTGCAAATCAGCCTTTATACGGCGCAGGAAAGATGGGAAGAAGCGGCTCCTCTGACACAGCAGAAACTGATGAAGGATATAAACGGCGTGCAGTCCTCCCTGCTTTCGCTGCTGGATATTGACCTGAAGCTGGGGAGAATTGACGAAGCGAAGCAGGTGGCAGCGGTGCTCCGGGAAATGACGGGAATTTTTGATTTGTGGGATTACTGCGCTTATCTGGGAGACTTTGAAATAGCGACAGCGCAGAAGGACGCTGCGGCAGGAATGAAAATCCTGGAGAAAATGCTTCCTGCCATGCTGAAAAAATGGGAACCATACAGCTCTGCGCTGTACAGCCGGATCCCCCGGAAGGAAAATGGCAGAAATATAGGAAGCCTGCTGATGCCAAGGATACTTGAGGATTTGGAAAACCCGGAGGCGCAGGATTTTGATTTCCTGCGGGAGGTTCCCGGTTTTACTGAGTTTATGAAGGACATGAAGGAAAAGCTGAAGAAATAAAGGAAGTGCCTGATACCGGGAATACGAACCGGGGATCAGGCACTTCCTGTTTCCGGGGGAGGAGGCGGAAAATATGTTTTCAGAATATATTTATTTATCCTTTATCTGGCGTCCCTCCGCGTTCATATGATATCCATCACGGTAAATCAGCTCGGAAACAGGGACGATTTCATAGCCCTGCCCTTTTATATTGGTAATCAGGGTATCCAGTGCGTCCGCCGTGTATTTTGCCCCATTATGGCACAGGATGATGGAGCCGTTTCCCAGGTGCTTGTTGGTGCAAACGGTACTGATGATGGAATCCACGCCGTAATCCTTCCAGTCGAGGGAGTCCACATCCCACTGGATTGGATAGTAGCCGCATTTGGTGGCTGTTTTGATGACATCGTTGTCGTAATCGCCATAAGGAGGACGGAACAGAAACATTTCATAACCGGTCAGGTTTTTTACCTTATCGTGTACTTTCATTATCTCCTGTTCTTTTTCATCGTTGGAAAGCTGACTCATATTTTTATGGTTTTCGCTGTGGTTGCCCAAATCGTGTCCGGCATTAAGGATGGCTTTTACGTCGTCTGGATAGCTTTCCACCCATCCTCCGGTTGCAAAAAAGGTTACATGGATATTGTGTTTGGCCAGTATCTCCAAGATCCTTTGTGTATCTTCGTTTCCCCAGGCGGCATCAAAAGAAAGCGCGACCTTTTTTTCATCAGTTTCCACGCAATAAATTGGGAGTTCTCTTCCGTTAATGGTGCTTGAAACGGAAACAGCTTGAGGGACAAACGTGGTAACGCATTTTACAAATGCAACCACACCCAGGAGAAAAAGAGCGGATTTAATTACCTGGTTGCGCAGATTGGTCTTAAAGTCCTCCGCCTCCCGGAGCCTCTTTATCTTACATTGTATGAGGTGAACAAAATCTTTAAACATAAGCTGCACCCAGTAAATCTATTGTTACAGTATATGCCGCTGATAGGTGGTTATTCCGCGAGACATGAGGGGACAAATTGATTTTCTGTTATCCACATGTTAAAGACACTAGATATAGGCAGCTGTTTCCTTACTATACGACATCTTGAATTTTTGGTGGATAATGTGGATAACTATGTGGATAGTATGGGGAAATAATGGGGACAACCTTGTGATTAGATAAATCCCGGGTAGCTGCTAAGAACAAGGCAGAGTTGGCTGAGCAGGCGGAGGCTGCCGAAAAGGGGATTCTGCGCCCCAAATTAAGCCGTCAAAAGAAAAACAAGCATATCCGTCAGGCCCTGGCAAATAGGTTTTTAACTTTTTTTAAATATTCTTGAAATTACGAAGAATAAATGCTAATATTATAAGGTCAATAAATTGACCGTAAATAAATTGATTGAGGGCGAACTGATATGACCAAAGAGGATAAGAAAAATGCATATCTATATTGTAAATTTAGAGATGAACAGTTTGCTTTATATGATGAATATGCAAAACGCCACGGTATGTTAATGAAAACGTTGTTGGTAGTAAATACCCTTTTTTATGCAAAGGATGGAATGACACAGACCGAAATATGCCGACGGACATTTCAGTCTAAGCAGACTGTAAACTTAATCATTAAAAATCTGCTTGCAGAAAACTATGTTACTGTTGATGAAGTGCCGGAGAACAAGAGGAATAAAATTGTTCAAATGACCGAGGCGGGACGGTTATATTGCGAAAAGGTTGTCAGGCATATCACATGGGCAGAGGATACAGCGATGTCAATGTTTACGGCAGAGGAACAAAAACAACTGATTGACCTGTCAAGGACATTTACAAAAAATTTAACTTTACTTGTAAATCAGGAAACGGAGGAAATCTGAAAATGATTATCAATACCGGCGGACGGACAGATACCGTCCAATATTACACGGAATGGCTCTTAAACCGCTTTTCAGAAGGGTATGTGCTTTCGCGCAATCCATTATTTCCAAATAAAGTGACGCGCTATGAGCTGACCCCGGACACAGTAGACTGCGTTGTTTTCTGCTCTAAGAATTACAAGCCCATACTGCCGCGGCTGCATGAAATTACAGACCGTTTCCATACCTATTTCCATTACACAATTACGGCTTACGGAAAGGATATTGAGCCGGGTGTCCCGGGTATAGAAGAAAGCATGGAAACACTGATAAAACTGGCTGGGCTGGTGGGAAAACAACGAATTGCATGGAGATATGATCCCGTCTTGCTGACAAAAGAATATACGGTACAACGTCATATAGAAACTTTTGAAAAAATGGCAAAAGTGCTTTCCCCTTACATTGACCGCTGTATTTTCAGTTTTGTGGAAATGTATAAAAAGCTGGAAAGTAATATGCCGGAGCTTATTCCCCTGTCTGAGCAGGATAAAGACGCGCTGGCCCAGGGACTTGGCACTATTGCGGAGAAAAACGGTATTTCTATTCAGACCTGCGGAACAAACGGGGATTTTTCCCGCTATCATATCCATTCTTCTGGCTGTATGACGCTTGATATTTTGGGGAATGCCAACGGTATTCTATTTAAGGACTTAAAGCATAAAGGCACACGACAGGGCTGCCACTGTATCGAGAGCCGGGATATAGGGGCTTATGATACCTGCATGAACGGCTGTAAGTATTGCTATGCTAATAAAAACCCGCAGAAGGCATTTGAAAATTACAAATACCATGACAAGACTTCTCCGCTGCTGCTTGGAGTGATAAAGCCGGACGACACTCTTATACAAGGAGCGCAGAAGACTTTCCAAAAGGTGAAACGCTATGACTGAAACGATTATCAATGAAATTGAAACAGGAAATATTTTGTCAAAATCTAATTTACCTGTTTGTGAATACTCTGTAAACCCTTATGTAGGTTGTACCCACGCCTGCAAATATTGTTATGCCTCCTTTATGAAACGGTTTACAGGACATACGGAACAATGGGGGACTTTTTTAGATGTAAAGCATTGGAAAGAAATTAAAAATCCGGAAAAATATAAAGGAAAGGAGTTATTTATCGGTTCTGTCACTGATCCCTACAATCCACAGGAAGAAAAATACAGGCGTACAAGAGCTTTGCTTGAACAGTTAAAAGGCAGCGGTGCAAAATTAAGCATTGCCACGAAATCTGATTTGATATTGCGTGATTTAGACCTGATAAAGACTTTCCCCAATGCCCGTGTTTCATGGTCAATTAACACACTGGACGAAAATTTCCGGGCAGATATGGATAATGCTGTTTCGATAGAACGGCGGCTTGCCGCCATGAAAGCGTTTTATCTTGCAGGTGTCCGTACTACCTGTTTTATTTCCCCGATATTTCCGGGAATTACGGATATAAAAGCGATTATCCGGCGGGCAATGTCGCAATGCAATCTAATCTGGTTGGAGAATCTCAACCTGCGGGGTGGTTATAAAAACGTCATTATGGAGTACATACAGGAAAAATACGCACAGCTTTTGCCTTTGTACCATGAAATATACGATTGTAAAAACCGCAGCTATTGGACAATGCTTGACAAAGAACTAAAAGCCTATGCCGCTGAAATCGGGCTTGACTATGTAACAAATGATGACAGCATGACAAGGGACTTTAATGCCCCTCCCGTCATTGTCAACTATTTTTACCATGAGCAAATAAAAAAATCTGCAAGAAAGGACAATGGAAGCCATGCCGGAACTGCCCGAAGTTGAAACAATAAAAAGAGTGATTGAGCCGCAGATACAAGGACTTATCATTGAAAAGGTTATAGTAAAACGACCAGAAGTAATAGCTAATCCCGCAGCAGAAGAATTTTGCAGGCTTCTGACCGGACAAACCATTTCCCATATGACACGCAGGGGAAAATTTCTGATTATCCAGTTAAACAGTAATGATCGTATTATCCTGCACTTGCGAATGACAGGCTGCCTGCTGTTTACCCCGGCAGACTACCCGGAAGAAAAGCATACGCATATTATTTTCAGCCTGAATAAAGGCAAGGAATTACGGTTCTCTGATACACGCCGTTTCGGACGTTTTTGGTTACTCAAAGAGGGTGAAGCCGATACATACAGCGGGATTGAAAAATTGGGTATAGAGCCGCTTGACAGGGAGCTTACCGCCGGTTATCTGAACGCTCATTTGGGAAAACGAAAAAAAAACGTGAAGGAATGTCTGCTGGACCAGAGCATAATTGCAGGTATAGGCAACATCTATTCAGACGAGATTTTGTTTACTGCGGGGATTTATCCGGCATGTCCTGCAAAGAATCTGAAAATGAAAGAATGGGAACGCCTTGCCGCTACTATCCCGGAGTGTATTTCTTATTTTATTGAGGTGAACAAAATAACACCGGAGGACTACCTGGAAACCAAAGGGCAGGACTACCGCAACACACCATTTTTACAAGTCTACGGGCGGGACGGTAAGCCCTGTCCAAAATGCGGGGAAGCACTCCGCCGTATTGTAATTGGCGGCAGGAGCAGCGTGTACTGTCCTGTCTGCCAAAAAGATTGATAATAAGGAATTAGTATGATAAATGCAAAGGAAATTTATTACATTCTATTAAAGGCATACGGCCAACCCCGCTGGTGGTCTGATGACCCGTTTGTTGTTATGCTGCAATCGGTCCTGGTACAGAACACCACGTGGAGCAGCGTAGAAAAGACTTGCGCTATGTTTGTCAATCAGCTCACCCCGGAATATATTGAGGATTTATCGACGGAAGAATTAGAGCAGATTATCCGCCCTTGTGGATTCTATAAGGCAAAAGCCCGGACAATACAAGCCCTTACCGCATGGTATCGCAAATATCATTTTGATAGACAGGCTGTTCATGAAGTACCCATGCCGCGGCTGCGGAAGGAATTACTTTCTATACGTGGGGTTGGTGCGGAAACGGCAGATGTCATTCTTGTGTATGCATTTTATAAAGCGTCCTTTATTATTGACGCATATACCCGACGTTTTCTTTTCCGGCTCGGCTATAATTTTTCTGACGACACTGCCATAAAGCTTTTTTTTGAAAAGGAATTGCCAGAGGATGCGCAGTTTTACGGTTGGTATCATTGGCTGATTTTAGAGCATTGCATTTCTGTTTGTAAAAAAACACCTAAATGCGATATTTGCTTTTTAAATGGGGATTGCAGACAAAAACTGCCAAAATAAAAGCGTTGATATGATGAAGTTAAGATACCGCTGCATTGTCCGAAAGGTAAGCATGAGACGTTAATCAATATCCGGCAACTGAACTTATCCGATATCACAGAGACAGACACAAAGACGTTGAGCCGATAGCATGCAGATTAGAAAATGCGGTTATCGGCTCTTTTTTCAACACACAAAAGCATCACTTCCGATACATGCGCGGCGTTACTCCAAAAAACCTGCGGAACATCTGCGAATAATAACTCTGTCCGCTAAAACCGCACCTGGAAGCAACCTCCCCAATGGAGCAGTCGGTATTCAGCAGCAGCTCCTGGCTTTTTTTCAGACGATAGAAAATCAGATAATCAATGGGCGATTGGCCCATATATCTGGTGAAAATCTGGCAGCATCTGCTTCGGCAGACCTTGCCGGCCGCAGCGATATCGGAAAGGGTTACATTTGACTGATAGTGCGTATGGATGTATTTTGTCATGTCGTACAGGCTCAGCCATTTTGCATCATGGATATCGCCGTGAGCATCCGATTGGATCATTGGAACCACCGCGCCGCATAATGCCAGCATATAGGATAGTGTAAGAAAGACATTGGGGTTGCCCGTTTGTATCTCGTGCAGTATCTTTGGATAAAGAGAGAGTTCCGCTTTATTGCTGTCCTTTTTTAACAGCACATAATCACTACATTCAGGGGTTGTTTTGCTGGCCATAAGCTGTTCCACCGCAGGGAGTTCCTTCGGAAGCAGTGAGGGAGAAACGGTAATTACAAGATATTTGCATGGAGTAAGCTCGCGGGAATAATTGTAATGCAGCCTTTGGCTGTTGACAAATATACCGTCTCCAGTTCCCAGATGAACATTTTCTCCATTAATAAAATAATCCATTACGCCTTCCAGCACCAGATTGAATTCAAAATCAGGATGGAAGTGACAGCCAACGGTATATTGGTTTTGGTTTGCCAGTTTCCCGATTCCGGCATAAAGCGGAAAGTCGGGGATAGGATAAGGCAGAATTTCCGATAAATCCGATAATATTTCAAGTCCCATATTTACCTCATAATATACGATACTTATAATATAATATTCTTTATTGATAAAAGTAGCAATATTCTTATGATATAATTATAAAAAATTTGGCAATGACCGAGGTATCAGTCGATGATAAGTAAAACAAAAACCCATATTGATGCAGACAAAATCGGGGAACTGCTTGCACACGCATTCGGGGGAGACGTAAAGGCTATTGAAATTACCGAACTTAATGAAGGTCTGTTTAATGCCTTATATTCGCTTCGTCTTTCAAAGCCGGTTTTGGAATTGGAGGAAATTATTCTGAAGCTTGGGGTTCAGGATGGAAAGCATATTCTGCATTATGAAAAGGAAATTCAGAAAACCGAGCTTTATGTTTACCGTCTGCTTCCCGGTATCGGTGTGCCGGCTCCCAAAATTCTTTATGCGGACTCCTCGCATACGCTGATTAACTGCGATTACTTTTTTATGGAGAAACTGACAGGCGACACCTGGGAACATTTGAAAGCACACATTACCCCTGAAAATGAAGCTGATCTTCAAAGGGAGCTGGGTGAATATACCGCAAAGCTCCATTCTGTAAAGGGTGATTATTTCGGATATATCAAGGAGGATGAGTCCTATCATTATCCCTCCTGGCGGGAAGCCTTCCATGCATTTATTGATCGTATGGTTGAAGACGGAATCCGTGATGGTGTAAAGCTACCGTATGATGCGGTTTATGCTGCGCTTGAACCCTGCTGGCATCTTCTCGACGAGGTAAAAACGCCCTCCCTTGTCAATTTTGATATGTGGTCTAAAAACATTTTGCTGAAAAAAGAAAACGGAATATATCATATTGACGGTATAATAGATCATGAGAGAGCCTTCTACGGCGATCCGGTTGCCGAATTTATTTCATCACAGACAATCTGCGGTAAAATTGAGGACGCCATTTATTTCAGGGAAGGATACGAGAAGGTTCACCCGTTTGTGTTCGGTGAAAATGAAAAAATACGGTTGAAAATGTACTGGGTATATGTGGCGCTTTTGATTGGTGTAGAGATATACCGGTATGAACTTGAAGACAGAGAAGAAACAATGCGCAGACACAGTGATATGCTGCTCCAGGCGCTTGAAGCGTTAAAATAATGATCAGATAAAGGACGGAATGATGATGAAAGCAAGAATTATATTATCTGCTGATAAAAAAGATTTTTACAAAGAATTATTTTCCCTCGCAATACCGATAGGAATGCAGAATCTGCTGGTAGCCCTTATTAGCGCAACTGATGCCCTGATGCTCGGGCGTTTTTCACAGGATGCTGTTTCCGCAGTTTCTCTTGCCAATCAGGTGGTATTCATTATGAATCTGTTTATCGGCGCGGTAGTTGGCGGCGGCGGAGTGCTTTTAGCTCAATATTGGGGCAAGGGCGACAGGACCATGGTAAAAAACATATTCTGTACCATTCTCAAATGGGCATTTGGAATATCCCTTGTGTTCTTTGCGTTTGCCATGTTCATTCCTGAAACACTTATGCGGATTTATACGCCCGAACCGAAGCTTATTGAGATTGGAACATCCTATCTGCGTGCGGTGGCGTTTTCCTATCTGTTCTCAGGTATTACCAACTGCTATTATCTTATGATGAAGCTTGAGGGAAAGGCTGTTAAGAGTGTTTATATCTCTGTCGTAACCCTTATTACCGATATGGTAATTGACCTTTTCCTCATCTATGGTCTTTGCGGAGTCCCCAGGCTGGGTGCAAACGGCTCAGCATATTCTACTGTTGTCGTTGAGCTTGTGGCGCTTGTGTGGTGCATCACCGAATCTCATAAAAAAGGCAGCCTTCGTCCCGATTTACAGGGGTTCAAGTGGTTTTCAAAAGCAATCACAAAGGATATGTTCAAGGTATCGCTTCCCATGCTTGGGAGTTCTCTTGCCTGGGGATTGGGTTTCTCGCTGCACTCCTTAATTATGGGGCATCTTGGTTCGGATGCGACCGCTGCCGCATCCATTACCTCTGTGGCGCAGGAACTGATTACCTGTGTTTGCAAGGGCATCTCCGCCGGTGCGGGCATTATGGTGGGCAAGCTGCTCGGCAGGAATATGTTTGACAAGGCCAGGGAGTACGGGAAACGTTTCTGTTATATTTCCTTTTGGACAGGCGGTATACATATGGCGCTGCTTTGTATTCTGGCGCCTGTTGTTACGATATTCTTTGTGCTGTCTGAGACCGCAAAACAGTATCTCATTATGATGCTTTTGTTCAGCGGTGTTTATGTGTTTGCATACTCGATTAATACGATAGTGGTATGTGGTGTTTTCCCGGCAGGCGGTGATTCCAGGTACGACGCCATCAGTGTGTTTTTTGCTTCCTGGTGCTTTGCCCTGCCGCTGGCGCTCCTGGGGACGTTCGTGTTTGATTTGCCCGTAATGGTAGTGTACATTCTTATGTGCGCTGATGAAATCGTAAAGCTTCCGTTTATACTTCCACGGTATAGGAAATATCTGTGGCTGAAGAACCTGACGAGGGAGGAGGATGCGGCGGCATAACGGTATTTCCCGACAGCCTCCTTTTATGTTTTTGTTCTGTATTCATTGGGCTTGCCCTGAAACTAATGTTGGAAAAACGGAGTTTTTAATAATATACCGCAAATGAATAATAAAGATAACAAATAGAAAATAGCACAAAAAAAAGAATTCCTTTATAATACAGATTGAAAGAAGCTGCCGGTAAATGGAGGATAAAATTTATGGGTAAACCGAAATTCAGTCTGATGGATAAAACCTTGAACCCGGAAATTGTAGACGGGAAAATGAATGCTTTTGTCAAAGTACCTTATGGCATACAGGTACGGCTTTCACATCCGCTCGGAAAGGATGGTTACGGCAGGGTAACTGTAGACGGGATACCGATTTCCAGAGGGAAAATATTTAAACTGGATATGGTAATCAAAGCGGATGTGCTCTATCTTCCGGTGGGGGAAGTGGCGCGGGAATTTGACAGGGAATATACCCTGGAGCTGACCGGATTTAAGACGGCGGAGGGAGTTCCCTATCCTGACTGCAGCTTTAAAATCAAAACAACAGCCAAAAGCAGACCGGACCCTGCCTTTGCCGAAAATGATGAGGTGGCTCTGGAAGCGGCAAGAGAGGGAATGGTGCTGCTTCGGAATGAAAAGGGGGTGCTTCCGTTAAAAGAAGGCGCTGTACTGAACTGCTTTGGCAGAGGCCAGTATATGTACCGCAACACTTCCACCGGGGCATCCATGATCAATCCCAGGTGGCAGCCGGATTTTATGGATGCGATAAAGGAGCACAGCAGCTTTTCTGTGAATGAAGAGCTTTCCGCGCTGTACTGCTATCTGCAGGATGTGACGCCCGGGGGAAATATGCTGGAAAAGGCCAAGGAGCAAAGTGACACGGCAGTGATACTCATCAGCCGCACCAGCGGGGAATTCCTGGACAATCACCCGGATAAGGGCAGCTATTATCTCACCGACGACGAAGAGGCCATGATAAAAGCGGTAACGGCTGTTTTTGACAAAACTGTGGCGATTATCAACAGCGGCTTCCCCATGGATATTGCCTGGACACAGAAGTATGGCATAGATGCTGTCGTTTATACCGGTTTTACCGGAATGTTAAGCTCCTATGCCCTGATGGAGATTTTAGACGGGCGCACCAATCCCAGCGGAAAGCTTCCCGATACCTGGGCCAGGGACTATTATGATTCCCCGGCGGCTCATAACTTTATCAATTTCAAAGAAGGGGACGAGATTCCGGGAGAAAAGGACAAGGGAGTAAGGCTTTATTACGAAGAGGATATCTATGTGGGGTACCGTTACTTTGATTCCTTCGGAAAGGCTCCGGCCTACAGCTTCGGCCATGGCCTCAGCTATACTGATTTTGCCCTGGAGACAGGAAAGCCTTCCTTCGACGGAAACAATGTGACGCTTCAGGTAACAATTACCAATACAGGTAAGCGGGCGGGAAAGGAAACTGCCCAGTTGTATCTTCATGCGCCGGAGGGAAAGCTGGAGAAGCCTTACAGGGTTCTTGCCGCCTTTGAGAAAACGAAAGAACTGAAACCGGGGGAGAAGGAATTGCTGGCCCTGACCGCATGCGCTTCTGATTTTGCCTCCTTTGATGAAGAAACCGGGAGTTATCTTCTGGAGGCTGGGACCTACGAGGTGTATTGCGGTAATTCTCTGGCAAAGGCTGTCCTGGCGGGCTGCTTTACAGTTGGGAAAACGGAAACACTGCGTACCGTAGAGCGGGTCTGCCGTCCGGTGGAGGAGTTTAAACGTCTGAACAGGGAAAACGGAACAGCGGAGGCGGTATCACAGCTGGTTGATCTGGATCAGCGAATCCGCGTCAGGGCGCCCCGTCCTTCCTATCAGCCCCTGCCTTTGAAAAAACATACGGGGAAAAAAATCATTTATGCGCAGGTGAAGGAGAACCCCGGCCTGATGGATGAATTTGTCTCCCAGATGAGTGATAAAGAGCTTTGCCGGATGAACGTCTGCGGAGGCAGCAATTGGTATCTGCCCTGGCAGAACGGTGAAGCGGGAAAGACCAACGTGATCAAAAAATACAAAATGCCCCGGATGCTGGTATCGGACGGAAATACCGGGATTAATGTAAAAAAGAAAAATATCGGCATGCCCTGTTCCGCCTCCATTGCCGCCACGTTCAACAAGGAGCTGGCTTACAGGGTGGGAAGCGTGATCGCAAAGGAGTCAAAGGCGCAGAATATTTACCAGAATCTGGGGCCGGGAATGAACATTCACAGAAATGTGCTTAACGGAAGGCATCCGGAATATTTTTCAGAGGATCCTTATCTGGCGGGCATGATGGCGGGGATGCACGCAAAGGGGATGGAGGACAATGGAGTGGGAAGCTGCTATAAGCATATGTTCTGCAACAACTCCGACACCTCCCGCAAAGGCAGCCACAGCATCGTTTCCGAGCGTGCCCTGCGGGAGATTTATTTCCGGGTATTTGAGGTGGCCATTGCGGTGCAGAAGCCCAGTGCGGTAATGACAAGCTATAATGCGGTGAATGGCATTTATCCGGCGGAGAATGCAGATGTAATTCAGAAGCTTATCCGGGGAGAGTGGGGCATTGACGGCATGGTAATGACCGACTGGGGTACCTATGATACCGTGGATGCGGTGGAAATGGTGAAGGCCGGAAACTGCTGGCTCACCGAAGGAAGTAAGAAATACAGCAGGCTGCTGGAGCAGGCGGTAAAAGAGGGGAGACTTTCCAGAGCCGTTCTGGAGCGGAATGTGCGTTCCGTTATTTCCACAATGCTGAAGCGGGTGTAAAGAGCGCCTGTTACAGAGCAGCTTTGAATTCCGAAGGCGTCATGCCATTGCGCTCCCGGAAATGCTGTGTAAAATAACTCTGAGAGCAAAAGTGAAGCTGTTCGCTGATTTCCTGTACATTATAAGAGGAATTGGCGAGCAGCATTTTTGCGTAATCCAATCTTGCATTTCGGATAAAAATGCGCAGATCACTCCCATATTCTTCCTTGAATTTCCGGGACAGGTAGTAAGGGGAATAGCCAAAGTGGCCGGCGATTGCGGGAAGATCCAGATCCTCGGTCAGATGGACGGAAACATAGCTGATACAGTCCCTGACGAAGGAGGTGGGGTATTCGTTCACCTTGACCTCATGTACCCGGTGAATGTAATCATCCAGCATAATCTCATTGATATTGCCCAGCTCCGACATAGAGGAGCAGTTTTCTATATTCTGGATATATTTGTCGCTGAGCGTATAAGAAAGTTCAGGGTTTAAGCCGCCCCGGATGGCCGCTCTGGATACGATAATAACCGAAGACAAAAGCAGGTTTTTTAACTGCCTTAAGGGATTGCCGGCGCTGAGGCGTCCCGGATTTCCGCCCAGCGGCATTTTGTTCATGGCTTCCCGATAATTCAGATTTCCCTCCTCTACAAGCCTGGTAAGGGAACATTCATATAGCCAGGTGCCATGCTTATCCTCCGGCTTTTCTTCCGGGGAGCCGCCCGATGCGCCGGATTTTGTCTGATAATTAAAATGATGCAATCTGATTTCTTCTCCTGTGGCGCAGTAATGAAGCATAATGCCGTACTGCAGAAAATTGGTCAGGGATACCACAGGAATCATCTGGAGAGTTTTTAAAAAGTCATTTTTCATACGGAGCGACAGGTGAAGCCCGGAAAGCTGCAGCTCCAGATTCTTGAGGGGAACCGTATCGGCAAATGCGGGCCCGATGACATGGATGTAGGTGAGCTGGCCGTCTTCCTTTTCATAAGCGGCAATCCACATCAGGTTCAGCGAATTGGTGATAAGAAGAGGGTAGTCCTGTACGGCGCCGGCCTGCAGGGCGTCTTCGTAAGAGTTTTCCAGAGCAAAGAAACAGTTGTTTTCTTCCGCGGCGTCCGGTGATGAGGACAGTAATTCACCCTTTACATTATAGGTCCATTGAGAAATCCCCAGGCTGCAATGGATCAGTTTCTGAAATAAATCCAGTCGTTGTCTGCTCTCAAACATAAATACCCCTTTTCTGATTATTCACTCAGATAATCTTCCAGAATGTGTAAGTCACCCGTCAGGCTGCAGGTGATTATGCTATTTGAAATAAGCGTATTTCCGGTGCCAAGGGAAACAAAAATGTATTGGGAAAGTGTGGATTTTAAATTCAGGGAATCCCCTTCCTGTGTTTCAAGAAAGACATCCCCGCCGCACTTTTTTACCTGACTGAGAAAAGCGGGCAGATCTGCGTTTTCTTTCAGCTTCATAATTGATACCTCCCGGTTCAGTGTATAAGCTTATTTTACCGTTTCTGTATTAAAAAATCTATTGTTTGTTTGCGAAAATTATAAGCAATTATCTATACAACCGAAACAGGACAAAAAGACAACAATTATAGCAAATGAAAAATAACGCAGGACAGCTATTTTAAATATAATCAAATTATATTTTTAATACACAGGAGGGATACAGATTATGAGTAAGAAAAAGGCCGACAGAGCGGACAGAGTACCGTTTGGCAAGCTGCTGGCATGGCAGACAAGACCGATTTCGTTGGGGGCGGTTACGATTATTATCGGATATCTGTCAATGTACTGTACGGATACCCTGGGGATGCCTGCAGCGCTGGTTGGAACCATACTGCTGGCCAGTAAGGTTTTTGACGGCGTGACGGATTTGTTCGCAGGCTGGTTAATTGACAATACCAATACCAGATGGGGAAAAGCAAGGCCGTATGAACTGAGCATCCTGGGCGTATGGATCTGTACATGGGCGCTTTTTGCCACGCCGTATGAGTGGAGCATCACAGCGAAGTCCATCTGGATTTTCATCATGTACACGCTTATTTTTTCCATATTCTCCACCCTTTTAAATGCTGCCGAAACACCGTATATCATTCGGGCATTTGGAGATCCCATAGCGATTACCAAGGTTTCCGCGTATGGCGGTATCCTCATTACCATTGGCTGTATGGTAGTTTCCGTATCCTTCCCGATTATGGTTGCCAGGGCTGGGACCTCTGTCAGCGGCTGGAGACAGATGATGTTTATGTATGCCGTGCCTTTGGCCCTTATCGGACTTCTCAGAATGTTTTTTGTAAAAGAGGATAAGGCACCTGACGCAGATAAGGAAGAGAGGGTTACGGTAAAAAGCATCCTTGCCGTTCTTAAGAAAAATAAGTATGTATGGATGCTGGGAATCGCCTGCGCATGTCCACAGCTTGTTACAGGTATGGCGGCAGCGACCTATTATTTTAAGGTAGTTGTGGGAGACATCGGAAAATTTTCTTCAATTCAGATATGCAGTATGCTGGTTCTCTTTGTGATGCTTGTCTTCCCCGCGTTAATGAAGAAGTTTTCCGGTATGCAGCTGGTAGGCATGGGCGCGGCAGTGGGTATTGTCGGCTATATAATCAACTTCTTTGCAGGTTCTAATATGGTATTGCTGGTAATCGGCTTCCTGCTGGCAGGAATTTCGGCGCTGCCCACATCCTATATGAGGGCTCCGATTAATCTTCAGCTTGCGGAATATAACGAGAGCCTGTCACTGCCCCGTATGGAAAGCACCATGGGCTCCGCGGTTAATTTTGTATGTAAGATCGGCCAGGGCCTGGGCTCCTTTATCATCGGCATACTGCTCAGCGCGGCAAGCTATGATGGGCAGCTGGCTGTACAGCCGGACAGCGCGGTGCTTATGATCCGCCTGTTATACAGCTTTATTCCGGTGGTATTTATGATAATCATGCTCTTATGTACCAAGGGCTTCATGCCTCTTGACAGGATGAGCAAACATGGCAAGTAATGCCGCAGAGGCAGGGAGGCTTGATAAATGAGAACAATTATGGTCATGTATGATACCCTGTGCAGGAATTTCCTGTCCCCTTATGGGAACACATGGGTACAGACGCCTAACTTTCAGCGATTGGCAGAGAAATCCGTCACCTTTGACACAAATTATGTGTGCAGCCTGCCCTGTATGCCGGCAAGGCGGGATCTGCATAACGGCAGGGTGAACTTTCTGCAAAGAGACTGGGGGCCGTTGGAGCCGTATGATGATTCCATGCCGGAAATACTGAAAAATCACGGGATTTATTCCTGTCTGATCTCCGATCATTATCATTATTGGGAGGATGGCGGCTGTACCTATCATAACAGGTACAGCAGCTGGATTTCCCACCGCGGGCAGGAGGGTGATTTCTGCCGGGGGACAAAGGAGGTCGTGGAATACATAACGGGATTGGGAAGCAGAATCACAGATCCGCGGACAGCGGGTGAGGTGCCGAAGGTACAGGACGCGGCAAACCGCAGGTTCTGTCAGTCGGAAAGGGAAATGCCCCAGGCGGAAACCTTTGCGGATGGTCTTGCCTTCATCAAAGAAAACCGGAATAACGACAACTGGTTTTTACAGATAGAAACCTTTGATCCCCATGAACCCTTTTTCACACAGAAGGAATGGAAGGATAAATATCCTGAGTTAGCCGGATATACAGGCAGCAAAACCGACTGGCCGGCATATGACCCCGTGAGGGAGAATGAGACAGCGGAAGATATCGGGTATGTCCGCCGTTTATATGCGGCCCTGGTGTCCATGTGCGACAGTTACCTGGGCAAGGTGCTGGATGCCATGGATGAGTACGATCTTTGGAAGGATACCATGCTGATTGTGAATACGGATCATGGATTCCTGCTGGGGGAACATGACTGGTGGGGCAAGTCCATTATGCCGGCCTATGAGGAGATCAGCCACACGCCGCTGTTCATCTATGATCCGGTGAGCAGGATACAGAACCGGCGCAGGATGCAGCTTACCTCGGCCATAGATATCCCCGCGACGATCCTGGATTTTCATGGTCTGGAAATTCCGGAGGATATGCAGGGACACAGTCTGCTTCCTGTCATCAGGGAAAATCAAAAGGTCAGGGATACGGCGCTTTTCGGCTTTCATGCAAGTCATGTGGCGATTACAGACGGACGGTATACCTATTTCAGGGCCCCCTTATATACGCAGGAAAGCAATTGCTATGAATATACCTTAATGCCCACCCGTATGCGCCGGCCATATTCGGTAGAGACGCTCCGCAGCGCGGTTTTGGCAGATCCTTTGCCGAACAGTAAAGGCTGCCCGGTGCTTAAGACAAAATCAGAGATTTGTTACGTCAGCCCGGTTAACTTCGGGACCAGGCTTTTCGATGTCTCCGTGGATCCGATGCAGAAGAAGCCTGTGGAGGATGACGATGTGGAGGCCGGGCTGTCAGATATACTTTATTCGGAAATGGAAAGGGCGGGAGCACAGCCGGAGCAGTTTGTGCGGCTTGGACTGGAGAGAACCAATACGCCGGAGGGGATAGCAGAACTTCGTAAAAAGGAGAATTTATCGCAGACCCCGGCATTTATTCCGAATGTAAAGTGGACCCAGGAAGCAAAAAATGCCTGGCGGGCGATTCAGAGGATGCTGCCGCCGGAGGCAACAGAGGCAGTGGGCAAAATGCTGCCGGCCATCAGGGCGGGACATGAAGACAGTCCGGTAACATACGATAATATAACGGGCGTTTTAAAAAGGATGCTGCCTCCGGAAACGCAGCCTCAGCTGCTGTATTATCTGACATTGGTTGCAAGAGCATATTAATTTACGGGAGCCGGGCAGATGGGGACAGAGATTCTACCCGGCTCTTACTGAGCAGACAGGGACAGAAAAATGGAAGCTGGTATTGACAGAAAACGTGGCGCGCACGATATTTTTACAAATAAATATGAACTGGAATATTTCCCGGCTCCGGGCGGAGGGAAAAAGCCCTTCGCGCTGATCTGCCCGGGCGGAGGATACCGGTTTGTCATGAGCTGCATTGAGGGAGAGCCTTATGCAAGAGCATTGAATGAAAAGGGGTATACCGCCTTTGTGCTTCGCTATCGTACACGGAAAAAGGGCAGATTCCCGGCACCCCAGCAGGATATTGCCAGAGGTGTGCGGGAGATTCTTGAAAATGCGGAGAAATATGAGGTACAAAAAGAGGGGTATTCCGTTTGGGGATCTTCTGCGGGAGGCCATCTGGCAGCCGGCTTTGGCACAAAAGAGTATGGCTACCTTCATTTCGGCCTTCCCAAACCCGGCGTTTTGATTCTCTGCTATCCGGTAATTACCATGGGGAAGCAGACCCATCCGGGCAGTGCCGATAACCTGCTTGGGAAAAAGGCACCCGCGGAAGAACGCAGACGGCTCAGTCTGGAATATTGGGTCACAGAAAACTATCCGCCCACTTTTTTGTGGAACAGTGAAGCGGATGAGCTGGTCCCTCCGGTAAACAGTGAACTATTAGCGAAAGCATTGAGGGACAACGGGATTCCCCATGAGTATGTCCGGTATAAAACCGGGGCGCATGGTATTGGCCTGGGAACAGGGACCGAGTGTGAAGGCTGGTTTGAGCTGGCAGTGGCATTCTGGGAACAAAACAGAAAACAGATGGGGTGATGGAATGAAAAAAGAAAGCTTTAATAAAGATTGGCTGTTTGTAAGTAAGAAAAGCGAGATAAAAAAACGGGTAACGCTGCCCCATGACGCAATGCAGGGAGAGGAGCGCAGAGCGGATTGTGAGAGCGGAAGCGCCGGCGCTTATTATCCGGGCGGCGTGTATGAATATGAGAAGCATTTTACTGCGCCGGAACAGTGGGCGCAACAGCATATTGTTTTTGAATTTGAGGGTGTCTACAAAAATGCCAGGGTGTATATTAACGGTAAGGAGGCCGGAGGGGCGGCCTATGGCTATATTCCCTTTTTTGTCTGCGCCGACGGCCTGCTTGGCTACGGAGAAGATAATGTAATTAAGGTAACGGCGGATAATTCCAGGCTTCCTGACAGCCGGTGGTATACAGGCGCGGGAATTTACCGTCCCATATGGCTGCATACCGGCGGCAAAACATATATCGAACCGGAAGGAATCCGGATAAAAACCCTGGATTATCGGCCCGCCAGAATTCAGGCGGAGGTACTGGCAAGCGGGGGCGAGGCTGAAATAGAAATTCTGGATCAGGGAAAAGTAATTGCCGCCGCGTCGGGAAAACGGGCGGAAATGACATTGCCGGACGCCGTGCTTTGGAGTGAGGATACGCCTTATCTGTATACCTGCCGCGTCACACTGAAAGAAAACGGGAAAACAGTGGATACGGCGGAAACCGCTTTTGGCGTTCGTAAAATCGAGTGGGGCAGCAGGGGGCTTTTCATCAACGGAAAGGAAACCCTGCTCCGGGGCGGATGCCTGCATCATGATAACGGGATTTTAGGAGCGGCCGCTTATAAGGAAAGTGAGTGGAGACGCGTCCGGCTTTTGAAGGAGGCAGGGTATAATGCCATCCGTTCCTCCCATAATCCTGCCAGCAGGGCGATGCTGGAGGCCTGCGACGCTCTGGGAGTCTATATGCTGGATGAAACCTGGGATATGTGGTACAGCAAAAAAAGCAGGTATGACTACGCGGAGGATTTTGAGGCTAATTATAAATATGATCTCAGAGCCATGGTGGAACGGGACTATAATCATCCCTGCGTCATTATGTATTCTATTGGAAATGAAGTCAGTGAACCTGCCTTTGAGAAGGGAAGGAAGCTGGCCGGGGAGATGGTGGATTATGTGCACACGCTGGATGACAGCCGCCCGGTAACCGGTGGGATCAACCTGATGATTATCGCCAAATCTTCGAAAGGAAAAGGCATTTACAAGGAGGACGGAAGTGGTGCGGATACTGCCGGCAATGAGAAAAAAATGCAGGGGATGAGCAGCACCATGTTCAACATGATTACCTCCATGGTGGGGAGCAGTATGAATAAGGCGGCAAATTCCAAAACCGCGGACGCGGTGACAAGCCCGGTCCTGGATACGCTGGACATTGCGGGATACAATTATGCTTCCGGCAGATATCCGCTGGAAGGCGCGGCGCATCCGGAACGCGTGATTTTCGGCAGTGAGACGTTTCCTCAGGATATATATAAAAACTGGGAGATGGTCAGGAAATATCCTTATCTGATTGGGGATTTTATGTGGACCGCCTGGGATTACCTGGGGGAAGCCGGGATTGGGGCCTGGGCATACACGCCGGACGGAAAAGGCTTTAACAAGCCTTATCCCTGGCTGCTTGCTGATGTGGGAACCTTTGATATTTTAGGAAATCCAAACGGAGAACTGTTTTGGGCGCAGGCTGTCTGGGGCTGTTTAAAGAACCCGGCCATTGCGGTACAGCCGGTAAATCATGACAGAAAGCCGGCCAAGGGAGCCTGGAGGGGCACCAATGCGATTCCCTGCTGGAGTTTTCAGGGATGCGAGGGAAGAAAGGCTGTTGTGGAGGTTTACACGCAGGGAGCGGCTGCGGAATTGTTCCTGAACGGAAAATCCCTGGGAAAAAAGAAAACGAAGGAATGCAGGGCTGTCTTTCAGACAAAGTATGCGCCGGGCAGACTGGAGGCCGCAGCCTATGACCGGGACGGGAAGGAAACCGGCAGAAGCGTGCTGCAGTCTGCGGACGGCCGGATTGGGATCTCGCTGATGGCGGAAAAGAATCCGGTAAAAGCCGGGGAACTGGTCTATGTGGATGTGGCGCTGACGGATCAGAACGGCAATCTGGAAGGAAATGCTGACTGCAGACTGAAGGCGGAGGTCCGGGGAGCAGAGCTGATGGCCTTCGGAAGCGCCAATCCCAGGACGGAGGAACGCTTTGACAGCGGAAGCTACAGCACCTATTATGGCAAGGCCCTGCTGGCGGTCCGTGCGGCAGAAAAAGGCAGCATTTATGTGAAGGTAAGCGGGGAAGCGGGCACAGCAGAGATTACGATAAAAGCAGAGTAAGGGGGAGGGAAAATGAAAAAAGACAGAAATAAAAACGGGTCCGGGAAAAAATCAGGGAAGGGCCTGAAAATAGCGGGAGCGGTTTTAATTGTCTTTATTCCGGTACAGCTTTTTGTCATGGGCTGGTTTGGAGGACTTGGCCCTTTTAAGGGAATGAAGGATGTGCGTATGGGGAAACATCCGGGGAATGCGCCGGAATATGATTTTGATAAAATTTCCGCATTGGAAAACAGCCCGCTTGCCGGGAAACAGGTTTGTATTCTCGGTTCCTCCGTAGTTTATGGTTCTGCCTCCGGAGAAAATGCGGTGGGAGAATATCTGTCGGCGCGGCTGGGCTTCGATTTGACCAAGGAAGCGGTAAGCGGCACAACATTGGTGGATATCGGTGAAAAATCTTATATCAGCCGACTGAAAAACAGGATTGATCCGAATACGGATTTTGACTTGTTTATCTGTCAGCTTTCCACAAATGACGCTACAGGAAAGCGTCCGCTTGGCAAAATCAGCGACAATACCAGCCTGGAAGAGTTCGATACTTCCACAGTGACGGGGGCGCTGGAATATATTATCTGTTATGCGCAGCAGACCTGGGGGTGTCCGGTAGTATTTTTTACCGGAAGCCGTTATGACAGCATAGCCTATGAAGCCATGGTTGAGAGGCTGACGGAGCTAAAGGATAAATATGACATATGCGTACTTGATTTGTGGCACAGCGACACCTTCAACGCCCTTACGGAGGAGCAGCGGAAAATCTATATGGTGGATAATATCCATCCCAGCAAAGCAGGCTATCGTGACTGGTGGGGCCCTGAACTGGAGAAACAGCTGCTTGCATATCTGAATCGAGAGGAAGAAAAATGAGGGCAGTACATTTGCAGACGGAGTACTTAACCGAGCCGGTGGGAATCGATATCGTCAAGCCAAGATTTTACTGGAACTGTACGGGAGGTATATCTCAAAGCGCCTATCAGATCACCGTGAAAAAGGAGGAGGAAGTCCTGTGGGACAGCGGAAAAGTCCAAAGCTCTTCCATGACTCATATTTTATATGAAGGAAGGCCTTTAAAAAGCCGGGAGCGTCTTATATGGACCGTGATTGTGTGGGATGAAAACGGCCTTCCGGGGGAACCCTCCGAAAGCTTTTTTGAAATGGGCCTGCTGGAGCCGGGGGACTGGAAAGCCAGCTGGATCGCCGGGGATGTGGCGTTAAAAAAGCACAAAAGATATCCGGCGGACTGTTTCTGCAAGACCTTCCGCCTGTCTAAGCAGGTGAAACGTGCAAGGCTGTATATCACGGCGTGCGGGCTTTATGAAGCCATGCTGAACGGAAACCGGGTAGGGGAATTTGCATTGGCGCCGGGGTGCACGGACTACAGGAAGCGGCTGCAGTATCAGACCTATGACGTCACCGGCCTGCTGGCCGGGGACAACCGGCTGGAGGTGCAGCTGGCAGACGGCTGGTACAGAGGATCTGTGGGATGCTTTGGGCCGACTAACCTCTTTGGCCGACAGACGAAATTACTGTGTCAGCTGGAGGTTTATTATGCGGACGGCGACAGTGAGAGAATCTGTTCGGACGGAAGCTTCCACTGGTCCAATGACGGTCCTGTCCGTTTTGCAGATCTGAAGGACGGGGAAATCTACGATGCGTCTTGCCGTCCTTCCTATTCAGGGCTGGCGGTAGTTGTAAGGGAAGATAAAAATCTGACCGCCTCCAACAATGTCATTCCGAAGGAAAAGGAGCATTTCAAAGCGAAGTTGATCCTCTCGCCCTCGGGGCAGAAAATTCTGGATTTCGGACAGAATATTGCCGGATTTCCCGCTTTTCGCATCAGGGGAAGGAAAGGGCAGCAGCTTCGGCTGCTTTTCGGAGAAATTTTAGATGAAAAGGGCGAATTTACCCAGAAAAACATGCAGCAGTATAAGCCGGTAAAGGAATTTGGCAAAGTGCAGGAAATCAAACTGATTCTGGGCATGGCGGAAAAAATGTACCGGAAGAATCCTGAAAAAATGCAGCCGACGCCGAAACAGGAAATACTGTTCACCTGCTCCGGAGGAGAGGATTTTTATAAGACAAGGTTTGCGGTGTTCGGCTTCCGGTATGCGCTCATTGAGACGGATGCAAAATTTCAGGCGGAGGATTTTGAAGCCATAGCCGTCTATTCCGATATGGAACGGACCGGTACCTTTGCATGCTCCAATGACCTGGTCAACCGCTTCTTTGAAAATACGGTCTGGAGCATGAAGGGCAATTTCCTGGATATTCCCACTGACTGCCCCACCAGGGAACGGCTTGGCTGGACGGGGGATGCGCAGGTCTTCTTTAATACGGGGGCCTATATAATGAACACAGCCCCTTTTTTCCGGAAATGGATGCGGGACATGGAGGATGGGGAATTGCCTGACGGCGTAGTCCCTTCGGTGGTTCCCTATGCCGGGTTTGAGATGATGTACAATACTACGGGGGGAAGCGTGGGATGGGCGGACGCGGCTGTGTTCCTGCCCTATCGTTACTGGAAACGGTACGGCGACCGAAGGATACTGGAACAGACCTATGCCATGGCGAGGGATTATGCGATGTTTGCGATAGGGAATACCGGCTTTGCGGATAAGAAAAAGACAAAGGAAGCGCCCTATAACAAATATGTCTATGAAAAGGGCAGACATCTGGGAGAATGGCTGGAGCCGGAAGAATTTCAAGAAAAAATAGGGGCCGGGAGTCAGTTAAAACAGATTGAAACGGCTACCGCGTATTTTTCCCACACGATGAAGCTGATGGCGGAGATTGCAGAGGAGCTGGGACGCAAGGAGGATCAGGCGCTTTTCGCGGAGTATGCCGAAGGAAGCAGGCGGGCTTATCAGGAGATGTTTTTCTCAGAAGGAGCGCCGGACACGGACAGACAGGCGAAGCTGGTGCGCCCCCTGGCCCTTGGGCTGCTGGAGGAAAGTCAGAAAAAGGCTGCCCAAAAAAGGCTGGCCAGGGCAGTGGAAAACCGTCAGTACCGGATAGGGACGGGGTTCCTGTCAACGCCCTTTATTCTTCCTGTGCTTACAGAGGCAGGGTATGCAAAGCTGGCATATAAAATGCTGGAAAACAGGCAGGCGCCCGGATGGCTGTATGAGGTGGAACAGGGGGCTACCACAGTCTGGGAGGACTGGGAGGGCACCGTCAGCCATAATCATTATTCTCCCAGTGCGGTATGCCAGTGGCTGTTTGATACGGCGGCCGGCATCAGGGTGGAGGGGGAAAACCATTTTGTGCTGGCGCCGGTTCCCGGCGGAAGCCTGACATGGGCCAAAAGCTCTTACCATAGTATCTATGGGAAGGTGAAAAGCCAATGGGTGAAGGACGGGGAGCAGATATGCTGTACATTTGAAATCCCGGCGAATACAACGGCAGAGATCGTGCTGCCGGACGGACAGCATTATGAAGCGGCTGCGGGCACCTGTTCTTATTCTTATACGATACCGAAAGGAAATGAGTCATGAGAGACGGATATGGCTTCGATGCGCAGACAGAGGATGGGAAAAAGCAGGCGGTAAATCCCTACCTGCCAGGCTATGAATATGTGCCGGACGGAGAACCGCGGGTATTTGGGGACAGGGTGTATATCTTTGGAAGCCATGATACGTTCGGAGGCAGTAATTTCTGCACCGGGGATTATGTCTGCTGGTCTGCGCCGGTCCACAGCCTCGGAGACTGGAGCTATGAGGGTGTTATCTACAGCCGGCTGCAGGATCCGCTCAACGCCGGGGGAAAGATGTATATGTGCGCCCCGGACGTACAGAAGGGACCGGATGGGAGATATTACCTGTATTATGAATATGACCGCGCGGTAATTACATCTGTTGCGGTCTGCGACACTCCGGCGGGAAAGTATGAGTTTTACGGATATGTGAGACGCCCGGACGGGACCGCATACGGCTCGTTGGCAGGAGATGTGAACAACTTTGATCCGGGAATCTTCGTGGATGATAACGGGAGAATTTACCTGTATACCGGTTTCGCACCCGGTGACGGCTGGATGAAAAAGGTAATGCAGCTGCGAGGGCGCCGGATTGACGGCGCTTACTGTATTGAATTGGAAAGCGATATGCTTACCATGAAGACAGAGCCCGTACTGATCGCTCCGGGCGCGGACTTGGCTGCGGGCACTTCTTTCAGGGAGCATCCGTTTTTTGAAGCAAGCAGCATGAGGAAGATAAATGGCAAATATTATTATGTATATTCCTCCGTATTAAGCCATGAACTGTGCTATGCAATAAGCGACAGGCCGGATGAGGGCTTTGTTTTTGGAGGAACGCTTATCAGTATCGGGGATTTGGGACTGCATGGGAACCGGATACCTGTCAATTACCTGGGAAATACCCATGGCGGCATGGCGGAGATTCTGGGACAGTGGTATATCTTTTATCACAGGCAGACGAACAAACAGAAATGTGCCAGGCAAGGGTGTGCGGAAAAGCTGACGATCAGGGAGGATGGCAGTATAGAGCAGGCGGAAATGACCAGCTGCGGTCTGAATCCCGGGCCGCTTATTGCGAAAGGAACCTATGAAGCCAGGATTGCCTGCAATCTGGGTTATAAGGAGCCTGCTTTTGCATACCTGAAGGTCAGGGAAAAGGATAAAAAGCATCCCTTTTTTACGCAGAGCGGTACGGACAGGGAGGACAATCCGGATCAGTACATCGCCAATATGAGGGACGGAGCCTGGGCAGGCTGCAAGTACTTCAGCTTTGAAGGGGAAACCAGGATTTCCGTAAAAATAAGAGGAAAGGCAAAGGGCGTGCTGGAAATTTCCACAGCGCGCAACGGCGCGCCTGTGGCAGCGCTGCCTGTCCGGGTGGAAGAGACGGAAGCCTGGCAGAGCGTGTGCGGCGCTATGGAAAAGCTTACAGGAACTTATGCCTTGTTCTTCAGATACTGCGGAAACGGAGCAATTGATTTTAAAGAATTTACGATAGGATAAGGGCAGAGGGGATTGCCTGGCGGCATAAGAATAACAAATCAATTAACAGATAGGAGAGATATAAGATGAGAAAAATGAATACGATCGTAACAAAAGAAAATGCAAAGGAGCTCAGGCTTCAGGCAATGGAAGAAGTAAAAGCAAATCCGTCGGATACAAAAGAAGGGAAAATCATGGATATGCTTATTACCGCATGGGGAGAATGGCAGCCTGACTATGAAGGCTGGGTAAAGTGGTCTGACGGACTGTATACGGCAGATTCCACGATTAACGCCATTGGCGGGGAGCAGAGGTTTCGGGATTATCAGGCCAGCATGAAAGAACAGCGAGATGCCTGTGCTATGGAGATGGGACCTATTATGCAGATTATCGTGGAAGGAAATGTGGCCGCACTGGTGTATCATATGTATCTGACTCCTAAAGCAGCAATTGCCCCTACTTTTGATATGCTTGTTACGGAGTACAATACCGTGGAAGAAAGGGATGGGAAACTGATGGTTACCCATTTGGATCTGTATACGGACGGCGGCGGGCTGAATAATTGAAGGTTTACATCAGATGGAACGGAAGCTGTCCCAAATAAATTAAGCGGAAGAATAGGGGCAGAAATGTTCCGTGACAGTTATTTATAAAGAAAATGTATAAATAACCAGAGAAAAGACGAGAGTGTGGTTTTATTCTCTGGTTATTTGTATTGTATTATAGGTTGTATAGACGAAGCAATTTTTTTTATCCGGTAGAAAAATCTTTAACTGAACAACTTTCTGTTTATCAGAAATATCATTAAGTTTCTGCAGCATCTCCTTTACATCTATTCCAAGAATTTTATAACAATAGACTAACTCATAATCTGTTACGATGCGGGAATTATTTTCAATTTTACTTATTATTTGTTGGTCTATATTTATATTAATTCCGTTGGAGGAAATGCCACCTTTCTTCTGAATATACCGCCTACCAGGGAAGGGATTTTCCATGAAAATGATGTGAAACGGCTGGAAGAAATGGGAGATTACCTGAAGGCGGTGTTTGCCCGTAATCTATTGGAAGAAGCCGGGATATGCGTTGACAGCTGGGAAGAGGGATACGATATTGAAGCGGTTAGAAGAGATAATTATGAGCAGTTCTTTAAGACGGAAGATGGAATCAGAAGTGCGGATATTAAAGTTTCTTTTCCCCATCCGGTCAGTGTTTCCCATGTGGTGTTGAAAGAAAACATCCGTATGAGTCAGAGAATAGAAGGTTTTGAAATTATGGATGATAAAGGGCATGTTTTGTATCAGGGGAGCACAGTGGGATATAAAAAGATTGCCGTATTTCCCAGGACAGCGGTTAAGGAACTGCACATACATATTACCGATGCCCGGGTATGTCCTACGCTGGCATTCCTGGGAATTTATTAGTTGATGCATGAAAGCATTTATAATATTAGCATATATCAATTAGTTTTTTATGGTATATTTGTGGGCCGGGAACGGGCAATATTACGGCTGATTTAATTCCTGAGGGATAGCTGATATTGCTTGGGAGACATTCCGGTCTGCAGGGAAAACGTTCTGGAGAAATTTGAATAATTGTGGAAGCCGGCGGCATAGCAGGCTTCGCAGAGACGATAACCTTTTCGCAGGTATTCCTGCGAAAGGGCTATTTTTTTTGCCAGAATGTATTGTTGGAGCGAAATACCGGCAATTTTTTTGAAACAACGGTTTAAATAGCTGCTGTTATGATGCAATGCGTCGGCCAGCTGCTGGACGGAAAAGGTATCCTCAGTCAGGTGGTTTTCGATATAGGCAAAGGTCTCGTTAATCAGGGCAGGCATAATCTGCCTGAAGTGGGAAATATTACTATTCGGGTTGTATTGATTTATCTTTACAAGGAGTTGTTTACTAAGGGCTTCCAGTAAAATATCACTGCCAAAAGCGCTGGAGTGCTGGGCATCCTCCATTGCACGGGTGAGGGAAAGAAAATGTGCAAGCTCTTCGCTGTCCAGATGGACAAAGTTAATTTCGGTGGGTGCTACCCGATTAAAAATAGAGTCGAGGTCTGTCTGTCCGCTGGAAAATCCAGGAATAATATGACTTCGAAAGTTAATTACTACCCTGCAATAGGGCGCGTCGTCAAGAGGATGGACGTGATGGAATGCGTGGGGAAGAATAAAGAACAGATCTCCGCGTTTCATTTCTTTCGCAGAAGTTTCCGTATAGAAGCAGGCATTCCCTTCCAGCATCAGAAAAATTTCATATCCATCATGATTGTGAAAGGTCATGGTATAATCGACCGAAATGGAGGCATCTTTATACTGGCAATCAATATCAGTGCCTAAAGTCAACAGTATTTTTCGAAATTCAGACGGCATATTTTGCAACTCTTTTCTTTAAGATATTTCATTATATCACAAAATGCACAAAAAGTCGAATTTCGCAAAAAAATAAGTCATAAATTTGGTATTAAACGAAGTCTGTACCATGATAAGATACAAACAAATTTAAGGACGGAAAGAAACAAGGAGGAGAAAACATGCAAAAGAAACGAGCAGGGAATTGCCGGATGGGCTCTGAAAACCATCTGCTGGTACGGATCTGGAACTGCAGATGGTTATATGTAATGCTTTTGCCGGTATTGCTTTATTACATCATATTTAAGTATGTACCGATGTATGGCATCACCATGGCATTTAAGGATTACAACGTATTTAAAGGTGTATTTGAAAGCCCGTGGTGTGGTTTTGATGTATTTCAGAAAATTTTTGATAATAAAAATTTCTGGTTGGTGGTACGGAATACATTGAGTCTAAACCTGTTGACGCTGGCGGTCAGCTTTCCGCTGACGATTGTCGTATCCCTGATGCTCAATGAAATCATGAGTGCAAAATTCAAGAAGGTGACACAGTCCATTCTATATTTGCCGCACTTTGTTTCCTGGGTTGTAGTTGCCGGAATTGCGACCAACCTGTTTTCACAGCAGGGTGGAACTGTTAACCATATTTTAAACATGTTGGGAGCTTCCTCAATTCCATTCTTGAGCGACGAAGGATGGTGGATATTTACATATGTCATTTGTAATGTGTGGAAGGAAATCGGCTGGGGGACAATTATTTATCTGGCGGCGCTTACCGGAGTAGATGAATCTCTTTATGAAGCTGCTTATCTGGATGGCGCTACCAAATTCCAGAGACTGATTTACATTACGCTTCCATCCATCAAATCAGTAATCGTGACAATGTTGATTTTACAGATTTCCAAAATGATGACTATCGGCCTGGATGCGCCGCTGCTGTTAGGCAATAACAAAGTAATAAATGTGGCGGAGGTAATAAGTACTTATACTTACCGGTTAGGTATTGAAAGCGCAAAATACAGCGAATCGACAGCAATAGGCCTGTTCCAGTCTGTTATCAATATTATCATACTGTTTGCAGCGGATAAATTTGCGAAAGCAATCGGTGAAGAAGGAATTATTTAGGGAGGATGGGAATGAAAAAGAAAAAAAGAATTACTATTGGTGTGTTTTTTAACTATCTGATACTGACTATAATTACTTTTTGCTGTCTGTATCCTTTCCTTAATGTTATTGCGTATTCCTTCAGCGGGTACAATGCAGTATTAAGTGGAAAAGTAACTTTTTACCCGATTGATTTTACATTGGATGCTTATAAGGAAATTCTTAAAAGATCACAGATATGGCTGGCGATGAGAACGACGGTTGTAGTGACAATCATGGGAACGGCGTTGAGCCTGTTGCTGACTGTGTGCGCGGCTTATGCCCTGTCCCGGGATTATCTGCCGGGAAGGAAGCTGTTTACCGGATTCATCCTGTTTACCATGTACTTTGGTGGAGGTATGATTCCTACTTTTTTGGTAGTGAAGCAGGTGGGATTATATGACAGTATAGGAGCCTTGTTCATTCCGCAGGCAGTGAATGTATTTAACTTCATTGTTATGAGAACATTTTTCAGAGAGCTTCCCAGAGAGCTTGAGGAGGCAGCGCGAATTGACGGCGCATCTGACATACAGACATTGATTAAAATTATCTTGCCGCTGTCTTTACCTATTATTGCAACGATTGGATTGTTTTATGCGGTTGGGTATTGGAATGGTTACTTTGATGCATTGCTCTATATTCAGAACCCGGATAAATATACGTTACAGCTGCGCTTGAGAAGTCTGCTTTTCGGTGATGAGCTGAATAACTCTGCAAATTTGGAGGGTGTGGGGACACAGGTTATGACACAGTCCCTGAAAATGGCAACAGTTGCGGTATCTACAATTCCGATACTTATCGTTTATCCCTGGCTTCAGAAATATTTCGTCAAAGGTGTCATGGTCGGATCGGTTAAGGGATAAGAAAGGCGGCAGAAACGGATGATGTTATATACGGATAACTCCAGAGGACGCAATGGTGCCAAGGATCCTGCAGTTGTAAAGTTTCATGAAAAATACCTGCTTTATTATTCTATTATGCCTCCGCTTGGTGATGCAGGGCAAGGGTGGGATATCGGAATAGCGGAAAGTACAGATCTGGAAAACTGGACGAAAATCGGAGAGCTTGGGCGTGTTGGTAAGACGGAAGAAAAAGGAATCTGTGCACCAGGAGCCTTGATATATGGTGGGAGGGTGCACCTGTTTTATCAGACCTACGGACAGTTTGAAAAGGATTCCATTTGCCATGCATGGTCTGAGGATGGTGTACATTTTATCAGGAATGCTACGAATCCTATTGTGCAGGCGCAGGGAGACTGGAACAATAAAAGAGCAATTGATGCGGATGTTGCAGTTTTTCAAGAGCAATTATTTTTATATTTTGCAACCAGGGATCCGGAAGGAAAGATACAGATGCAGGGCGTAACCAAAGCGCCGCTTGACGGGAAATTTGAGCGTTCAAGCTGGCAGCAGTGCTGCACCGAAGCTATATTGAGACCGACGCTTGAATGGGAGCAGGATTGTATTGAGGCCGCGGCCGCGCTGGTCCGAGAGGAAAAAATGTACTTGTTTTATGCAGGGGCATATAATAACAGCCCACAGCAGATTGGTGTGGCAGTCAGTGAGGATGGCATCCATTTTGAACGCCTGATGGAGGAACCGCTGCTTGAAAATGGGAAACCGGGTAGTTGGAATGAGTCTGAATCGGGACACCCGTATATTTTTGAGGATGAGGATAAAAGAGTATACCTTTTTTATCAGGGAAATAACGATGGTGGCGCTTCCTGGTATTTGTCCAGAGTAGAAGTCGGTTTTACTAATGGAAAGCCATATATTATGAAATAGAAGCATAACTGCTTTTATAAGGATATGAAAAAAGAATGATTGAAAAGGAAGGAAAACATGATGAGAGGAAATTTAAAAAAATGGATGGCGCTGATGCTTTCGACAACAATGCTTGCAGCCTGTATGACAGGATGCGGCAGCGAAGAAAAGGAGGCTGCATCAAAGAATGAGCCTGCCAAAGAAGAGGCTGCTGTAGAAAACACAGAGGTGGCAGAAGAAGCCAGCGGTTATCAGACAACCTATGGTTCCAAGCAGTTTGATGATGTGACCATTAAGGTAGAACTATGGGATCGCAGCAATGCGCCGGAAGGCTCCACAATTACTGACAATAAATGGGTGGATTATGTGAATCAGGAAATGGGAAAGGTGGGAATTAAGGTTGAGTTTGTACCGGTTCCCAGAAGTGATGAAATGTCCAAGATGCAGACAATGGTAGCATCTCAGACGGCGCCTGATATTACCATTACATATTCCTATGCGACTGCAGAAGATTATTTTAAACAGGGTGGAATCTGGAATCTGGCTCCCTTCATTGATGGAGAGGATCAGGCAAAGAATATAAAGGAATATATCGGAAAGGACGTACTTGATATTGCAAGGACTCCGGATAATGAATTATATGGCATTGTGGCCCGAAGAGCAACTACGGCAGCATGTAATATGTATTTAAGAAAAGACTGGCTGGATAAGCTGGGACTTGCCATACCCACCACACCAGATGAATTGTATCACGTGATTGATCAGATGGTAAATAACAATCCGGATGGAATGAAAGAGGTAATCGGACTGGAACCCTGGATGTTTTATAATCTGCGTATTGCATTTTCCCAGGTCACAGAAGATCCGTTAATGTCCAGGGTTGCCAGTGGTGCTGATTATATTACGGAATATGCGGATCCGGGAAGCAAGGAATATTATAGGTTTCTGAACAAAGCTTATAACAACGGTTTGATGCATAAAGAGTATTTTGCTCTGAATGAAGACCAGTTTAAAAGTTATATTGTAACCGGTGCATTAGCATGCTTTGAAGCAAATGTAAACTTCGCTGCTGATCCGGTCAGGGGAAATCTGGTAAAAACATTGCAGGATAATGTTCCAGGTGCAGAATTGATATCTCTGCCTGCATTAAAGAATCCGAATGATGGCAAACAGTATAGCAGCGGGTATTGCCCTGGCGGCCTGATTGCTTTCTGTCCTCTGACAGCTGATGAAGAAACGGTTGAGGCCTGCATGACATATCTTGATTGGATGTGCACAAAAGAAGGCGGTTTTGCAATTTATCATGGTTTTGAGGGAGAACACTTTGAATATAATGAAGACGGGGTTCCGATTGCAAAGGATGTTGCGTATAATGCGAAAGATAAAGACTGGCTCCGTCAGGATCTGTTCCTGACAGGAAATTCAGGATATTTTGCAACAGCGGAAGAGTTTAATGCAAGCCAGGCTGCAGAAGCTCCCGGATTTGAGGAATTTGTGACGCAAAGCTTTGAAAATTCATTAAGTGGGACAGTGATTAATGCAGAGGCCTATTCTTCCCCTTCTACCAGTGAATTGACGACAGATCTGGGGCTGGTAAGAGATGAGTATAAGGTTTCCTGTGTAACCTGTCCGGAAGACGAATTTGAAGCAACCTATGCAGAATATATGTCCGAGCTTGAGAAAGCAGGAATTCAGAAAATTATTGATGAAAGAATTGAGTATTTCTCTTCTATGGAATAAAAGGGCTTGGTTGTCGAAAGTTTGAGGGAGGAGCAGAGACATGTAGGTGTGGCTCTGCTCCTTTTTGAAAAAAGGGGATTAGGAACATGAAAAAAGTAAAACTCGGTATCATAGGAATCGGCGGTATGGGAAGCGGCCATGCCAAAAACATCGTTGCTGGAAAAGTGTCGGAATTAGAACTGACTGCTGTGGCGGATCTCCGGGATAGCAGAAGAATATGGGCAAAGGAAAATCTGCCGCAGGAAGTCCGTATTTTTGACGATGCGGAAAGCCTGATTTCTTCCGGATGCTGTGAGGCGGTGTTGATTGCAACACCCCACTATGAGCATCCGCGCATTACGATTCTGGCATTGGAAAACGGGCTGCATGTATTATGTGAGAAACCAGCAGGCGTGTATACGAAACAGGTACGTGAAATGAATGAAGCGGCAGCAGCGTCCAATAAGACGTTTGCAATTATGTTTAACCAGCGGACCAATTGTGTGTATCGTAAGATGAAGGAAATCGTGGATAGCGGCAAGATGGGGCAGATTAAGCGTGTGAACTGGATTATTACAAATTGGTATCGAACACAGGCTTACTATGATTCCGGAAGCTGGCGTGCCACCTGGGATGGAGAAGGGGGTGGGGTACTCTTGAACCAATGCCCGCATAATTTGGATCTGCTGCAGTGGATTTGTGGTTTGCCGGTGAAGGTGCGGGCATTCTGCCATAACGGAAAATGGCATGACATCGAGGTAGAGGATGATGTGACTGCATATCTGGAATTTGAAAATGGGGCGACCGGTGTATTTGTGACATCTACGGCGGATGCACCGGGAAAAAATCGGTTTGAAATTTTGTTGGAAAAAGGATGCCTTCTGTGCGAGGATGAAAAACTTACCTGTTATGAGCTGGATGTCAATGAACGGGAACATTGTTTTAGCGCGAAGGAAGGATTTGCAACACCATCCGGTCATGAGGCAGAGATAGAAACAGATGGGCAAAATCCCCAGCATATGGGGGTGATGCGGGCGTTTGCAGCACATATCCTGCATGGAGAGCCTTTGGTTGCTGCAGGAGAAGAAGGGATTAGAGGCCTGATGCTGTCTAACGCCATGCATTTGTCAAGTTGGACGGAATCCACAGTACAGATTCCTTTTGATGAAGAACGTTTTCTGGAACAGCTCAATGAAAGAAGGGCATCATCGAGAATAAAGAAAAATGTTGTTGAAGCGACATTTGATACAGAAGGTACTTACGGGTCAAAAATTAGGGAATAAGAGAATTTATGATGGAGGAAACATAGAAATGAAAAACTTTAAAATACTGAAAAACTGTATTATCAGTGGGTTTGCGGATGAAATTGATAAAAGTGTGGATAATCAGATTGCACTGTTAAAGGAATTAAAGATAAGTCATGTGGAATTTCGAAGCGGAGATGGAAAAGGGATTGCAGAGTTTACCATTGAAGAGGCGAAGTCAGTGAAGGAGAAGCTGGATCAGAACGGCATCAGGATTTCCGCGCTGGGTTCCCCCATAGGAAAGATTGGGATTCTGGATGATTTCGAACCACATTTTGAGGTCTTCCAGCATGTCTGTGAACTGGCAAAAATTATGGGAACCGACCGTATTCGGATGTTCAGCTTTTATCTTCCTGAAGAGGGCGAGCCTGCTCAATACCGGGAGGAAGTGTTGCGCCGAATGAGGAGGATGGCAGAATATGCAGCAGCGAAAAATCTGATATTACAGCATGAAAATGAAAAGGGAATTTACGGGGATAATGCAGCAAGGTGTTTGGACCTGATGGAGGAATTTTATGGTCCGGCATTCCAGTGTACGTTTGATTTCGCCAACTTTGTACAGTGCAGGCAGGATACGTTGGAGGCCTATGATATGCTAAAACCATATATTTCTTATATCCATGTAAAGGATGCTATGTGGGAAGATGGCATGGTAGTTCCGGCAGGAATGGGAGATGGACATGTGGCGGAAATTTTAGAAAAACTGGATCAAAACGGGTATCAGGGTTTTTTGAGTCTGGAACCGCACCTTGCGGATTTCGCCGGGTTTAAGGGGCTGGAACAGTTATCGAAAGCAAAAGGGCGAAGCGACGGTGCGTCAGCTTTCTGTCAGGCATACGCTGCACTGGTGGGGCTATTGGAGAATGCTATATAGATATATTTTCATAATTGGAACGGAAAGTTTAGCTGATTAAAAATAAGGAGTAAATGATGGAGTATATTAAAGGTAAGGGAGCGGAAAAAAAGTGCGACAATATAAAAATGTTCCATACCCATCATGCACCCGTAGGAGCGTGGGCCAGCCTGACATTTGGCTCTCCGCAAAAAGGCGTGAGTATTGACTTCCAGGAACCAAATGTAAAGGACTCGGGAACTTTATTGTTTGGAATGGCAAATGAGGACGAGGTATACACAATTGGATTTACGGAGAGAAAGGACACAACAGAAGAAAAAAGAACCGGGGATAGAGAAGAGATAAAGACAAAAGGAGTTTATGAATCCTGGAATTTGTATCCGACAGAAGATATCAGGAGAACCCTGACGCCGTCAATGGACAGATATGAAGCTGGGAAGCTTTCGCTGACAGTTCATACGCCGTATGATGCATTGCCGGACCCGGAAGACGGTCAGATACCGGCGGCCTGTTGTCTGCCTGGGATTATTATGGATCTTATGGTAGACAATATTGCGGGGAAAAAGGACACTATGGCCTTTTTTGGATTTGTTTTTCGGGAACCAAAGAAAATATATGCTTCCCGGGAAGCAGGCCTTTGCAGTTTAAGCTACAGGGATGAGTGGATGTTTGCAGCACAGGATCAAGAGGATGTATTTTTGATACAGGGTGGGGATGCGCTGGAAAAGCTGAAAAAATGCGAAGAGGCTGTCCACCAGAATGGTCCGGCGGTGATTGGAATGCGAGTCCCGGCGGGCGAGGCCAAAATGCTTACGGTTGCCTGGACAGTATATACATGTAATGGGAGCAATGGCTTTATGCCAATGACGTATTATTACAGGAATTATTATGGAGACTTAAGGAAAGCTGCTATAGGAGTACTGGATTATGCTCCATTGATTAGGGAAATAAGTAAAAAAACGGATAAACAAATCAGGAGTTTGCATTGGGATCAGAATCGTTTCATGTTATTCTGTCAGGCGGTTCGTGCATACTATGCATCTTCACAACTCTTGCAGGATGAAAACGGCTGTATTCACTGGAATACTTGTGAGGGAGCTTATCTTTGGAGAAACACCCTGGATTTATGTGCTGATCATCTCATATGGGAATTGAAGAGGAATCCCTGGGTGGTCAGATCTATGATGGAAGACTTTATCAGGCATTATTCTTATAGGGATAAGGTAGTTTTTCCTGGGAAAAAGGAAGAGTTTGAAGGTGGCCTTAGCTTTACGCATGATATGGGATGCTATTTTTCATATTCTGAATACGGTTACAGTGCATATGAACGGGAAAATGATTCCAGAAGCGGATTTTACTTTTATATGACGACGGAACAACTGCTGAACGGGATATATTGTATTATATCCTATTGTTTGTATACCGGCGACATTATATGGCTGGATAAGTTTCCGGGACTATTGTCTGAATTAATGAGCAGTTTGGAAAACCGTGATGCGCCAACGGCAGAAGAACGAAATGGGATATTAAAGGCTGTTTCCGTGCGAAGCGGAAAATGCAGGATGGAAAGCACGACCTATGATTCTCTGGACTATGCGTTGAGGGAAGCTTCAGGAAGTTTATACCTATTTATTAAATCATGGTGCTCCCTGGTTTTATTAAAGCATTGTGCTCAACAAATGGGTGATATGGATGTAGCAGCGCGGGCGGAAACAATGCTCAGCAAATGCCGGGAATCTGAGAAAATGTTTGAATCCGGGGAAAATACCTGGATGCGTGCAAATCTTTATACCGATGTGCAAAGTGCCGTGTCAGCCGTTACGGAACCGCTGGCGCTTCCCTATATGTTGGGGATACTGACAAAACAGGAAGAGCCTGTGCTCTTTGAAATATTGTATTCACACAGTATTGCGTGTTTGCAGGATGGTATCTGTATTGATCATGAAACAGGAGGGCTGCGCCTTTCCAGCAGCAGTAATATTACATGGACATCGAAGACTGTATTGACGTTGTATGCTATGGAAACGGTTTTAGGTCTGAGCCTCCCGGAATCCCTTTCGGAGGAATTGATTAAATGGGCACAAGTCAGTGCGCGTGACACAACAATTTCAGATCAGATCCTTAGTGACACGCGTGCGGTTATCGGAGGTATGTATTATCCCCGTATTGTAGCATCTTCCATATGGGTGGAAGTTCAGCCAAAGGCGGAGCGGAAGGATTAACAGGGAGGGATTCGGATTAAAATGAAGTTTGAATTTACAGCCAGAAAAAGAGGAGACGGAGAAGAATATTTTCCTATAAAAGAGCATGGCCTCATGGTGGGGATACAGGAAAAGGGCGGAAACGGTACCCCGGATAATCCGATTTTATTTATTGTAAAATAACAAACACCAACCAAGCTGGATGGTAAGAGGAGATCATTTATCACACCCTGTTGTGAGGGTATTTCAGAATGGAAGATTTTTTGGTTTTCCGCAAGCCCGTATTTTATCAGACAGCAGGAAAAGAAAGTGCAGTGGGCCGCCGGAGAAGATGGGAAGTCTATCCAGCACAGCGGATTTACGTGTTCAATACAGGATGGATATATAGGATATACACTTGGATATATGGAAAGACAACCGGGATATCTGTTTTTCAGCTCTTCAATAATAGTAAGAATCAATTCAGAAACATAAAAAAATAATATACATATATTGACAATCGTAGAAATATTATGAAACGATAGTATGGCTTGCAGCCAGAGCCTTGAACTACCCGGTTTTTAGGGACAATAACTCCTGAAAATGATAGAATATACATGTTGTTTTCAACTATATACATTTATATTAATATTTAGTTGAAGTAAAATAAAAATGGTATAGATGTAGGAGACTGTTTTGATGAAGGAGAAAAATGAAATGGAGAATTTCCATGCTGAATGGGCGGCCTGCCTGTTGGAAGGATTAGAAAATAATTGTCCGGCAGAAATACGTCAGGCCTGTTTGGAGAAATGTGCCTGCTTCCATTACAGGGTTAATAATATGGATTGCCTGTTGGAGAAATATGTTGGAGATTTAGTTGGTTTTACCGATTTCCTACAGAGGGAGTATGGATGGATTATCCAAATAGATAATAACAATAAAAGAATCATGGTTGATGAAAATAAGGACTTCTGTGTATGTCCGATAACAGCAGCAACTCATGGTAAAGTATCCACGATACTTTGCGATTGTTCAGCCCATTATGCCAGTAAAATGTTCTCCAGGGTTTTAGAAAAAGAAGTAGGTGCTAAAGTTAAACGCTCTTTTTTGAGGGATGGACTCTCCTGTATTTATGAGATTGTAATTGAATAAATTTTAGGCAGTACTGTTCTATTCATTATAATAGTTATTGACAGCTGCAGGGAAAAAAGAGATGGGAACCCGCAAAATTGCGTGGTTTTCACCTCTTTTTATTTTGTAAGCAGAAATTTTACAAATGCCTGTTCTATATGTAATAAAGGTAAAGGAAAAGTTCCGTACTATAAGACATAATTTGTGCGCACAATTGATTAGAAAGAACTGTAAAAACAAAAAAATATACTGTTTACCGTGTGAGAATCTATGAAAACGCCGCTCAATGATTACTTTTTTCTAAAGTTAATTGACAAGTATCTGAATCCGGACTATACTAAACTAATCCGAAATCGGACACATATGAAAGGAGCAAAAATATGGATACATTGAAAAAACAGATAATGGAAATTAATCAGCTTTGTAATGAGAGCGACGGGCTATATCATGATATTGCTCAAAGCTATGGGCTTTCAGACAGTATATATTGGATTTTATATATTCTGTATTATAATGACTGTCCTGTTTCGCAAACAGAGCTGTGCAGTAACTGGTATTACTCAAAGCAGACCGTCAATTCTTCGATTTCAGCCATGACGAAAAAAGGATGGATTATGCTGGAGACTGTTCCGAAAACGCGGAATCGAAAAAATATTGTTCTTACAGAAGCCGGCCGTATTTTTTGCGCTAAAGTCATAGGGGAAACTTATGAGGTGGAAAAGGCCGCCTTCTCGAGAATTACAGAAGAAGAAAGAGAACTGTTTTTATTGTTATTCAGAAAAACAAATAAATATATGCGGGAGGAATACGAGAAAAGATATTCTTCGTCACAAGAGTAGTTTCTTCCGTATCATGTGAGACAGTGGAAAGGACTGAAAATATGAAAAAGAAAGAGAATAAATCCAATACATTCTTTTGGATTGCAGGAGCCGCTTTTCTGTTATGTTTGGTTATGTTTCTGAAAAAGAAAAATTATATTGTCATAAAACCCAGAAAAACTGAGTGATTGAAGCCTATAGGAAGGGATAGACATTCCTGCGATTATTCCGTATCTTGCAGAACTTGTAGAATTTCGGCAGAAAGGTTAGAAAATATGGCAATTCAGTTATCAGACCATTTTAACTATAAAAGACTATTAAAGTTTGTATTTCCATCCATTATTATGATGGTGTTTACCTCTGTATATGGAGTGGTGGACGGTTTATTTGTGTCTAATTATGTTGGAAAGACTGCTTTTGCGACAATTAATCTTATTATGCCAATGGATATGATTTTCGGCGGCGTTGGATTTATGCTTGGAACAGGCGGCAGCGCCCTGGTGGCAAAGACGCTTGGGGAACAGGACACTGACAGGGCCAATCGTTATTTTTCCATGATAATCTGGGTTACAGTGATTGTGGGAGCCGTCCTTTCCGTTATCGGAATTGCCGTTATACGCCCGGTTTCAATTTTGCTGGGGGCAGATGAAGGGATGCTTCCTGACTGTGTACTTTATGGCAGTATTATGATGGGATTTACTATTACTTTTATGTTCCAAAATGCATTCCAGGCATTTTTAATCACGGCAGAAAGGCCGAATTTGGGTCTGGCCGCGACGATTGCGGCAGGAATATCAAATATGGTACTGGACGCTTTATTTTTCGCTGTTTTTGACTGGGGCGTTGCAGGGGCGGCGGTTGCCACAGGACTAAGTCAGTGTGTGGGAGGGGTTATTCCGCTGATTTATTTCCTGCGGCCCAATACCAGCCTTTTGCGACTGAAGCGGACGAAGCTGGAAATAAGGCCGATCATCAATGCGTGTGCAAATGGAGCCTCGGAGATGGTATCCAGCGTTACCTCCTCTGTGGTGGGAATCCTATATAATCTTCAATTACTCCAATATGCTGGAGAGAACGGCGTTGCTTCCTACGGGGTTCTTATGTATGTTCAGTTTGTTTTTGCCGCAATTTTCCTTGGATATTCCATGGGGAGCGCTCCGATTATAAGCTATCATTATGGAGCGGAAAAACATGGGGAATTGAAAAACCTGTTTCAAAAAAGTGTTGTTTTGATGGGAACAATTGGAGGCGGTATGGTGGTGGCTGCCCAGCTTTTTGCAGTACCGCTTTCCAGGCTTTTTGTAGGGTATGATGCAACGCTGTTTGAAATGACGGTCCATGCGATTAGGATAGCAGGTGTTTCCTTCCTGATTATGGGATTCAATATTTTTGCATCAGCCTTTTTTACCGCTCTTAATAACGGCGGTGTATCAGCGGTGATCTCTTTCCTGCGGACATTTGTTTTTAAACTTGCAGCCGTGCTGCTCCTGCCGCTTCTTTTGGGACTGGAAGGTATCTGGTGGGCAGAAGTGACGGCGGAGATTTCCGCATTTGTACTGTCGCTTATTTTCCTGTTTATTAATCGGAAGAAATATCATTATGTAATCATGTATAATTTCTTCAGTTATCCACAAAAACCAGCCACTAGATATAGATAACAGCCTTTTTGCCATACGATATCTTGATATGTCGGTGGATAATGTGGATAACTTTGTGGATAGCGTGGGGAAACGTTGGGGACAAATATGTGTTAAGACGACATCTGCGTGCTGAAGCTGTCGTCTTTTTCTATAAAGAAATCTGCGCAGATTATTTATAATGGAAGCATAGAAAAAAAGAAGGAGTGAATGGGGATGGAATATTATACGGAAGTAAAATTAATGGGGGATGCATATGGCGCAGGTTTTTCCAATGGATTGACCATGTGCGGAAGCCAGTCGGCGGCGGCCTTCCGCAAAGTGGAAGATATGGGCCCGGATGCTGTGTACGACGATGACAGGCAGCATCGCATTGTGCTTCATAAAAAAGCGGCGGGTCAGGCTGTGGAAGTAAGTACGGAATTTATAAATGACAGCGCTGAAGCCGTTACTTTGGAAATGCTGTCATCATTTGCGATCAGGGGGATCAACGCAGACAGGATACACAGGCTGCAGTCTTTTTGGAGTGCGGAAGGAAAACTGAGGACGGAATCCATAGAAGAACTGCATTTGGAACCATCATGGAACCGTTGTGGGATGAGAGTGGAAAAATTCGGAAATGTTGGTTCCATGCCGGTGCGTAAATATTTCCCGTTTCTGGTTGTGGAAGACAGCAAAAAACAGGAATTTTTAGGCATTCAGTTATATTGCCCTTCCTCCTGGCAAATCGAAATATTATGTAAGGATGATGATACGCTTACCATAGTAGGCGGGATTGCGGACAGGGATTTTGGCCACTGGATGAAAAAATTAAGTCCCGGAGAAAAGTTTGTGACTCCCAAAGCCGTAATTGCCGGGGGAAATACATTATATGAAGTATGCGATAAGCTTGTTAAGGCGCAGAAGCCTGCAATATCGGATGTCGATAAAAAAATGGGAATTGCTTTTAATGAGTATTGTACCACATGGGGAAATCCGAGTTACGATAATATAAAAAAGATATGTGATAAGCTGAAAGGAAAAGGAATCCAATATCTTGTCATTGATGCGGGCTGGTATGGAAAAGGCCAGGGCTGGTGGAACAGTATGGGAGACTGGAGTGTCAATGAGGATAAATTTCCCGGAGGGCTGAAAAAGATTGCGGATTACATACGTTCCTGCGGGATGATTCCGGGGTTATGGTTTGAAATGGAATCCGTAGGCGCCAATTCGGAGCATTATGAGGATAAGGAGCATCTGCTTTTAAAGGATGAAGTACCGTTAACCGTAGGGGAACGCCGCTTCTGGGATATGGAAGATGAATGGGTGATCAATTATCTTGGCGGTAAAGTGATTAAGCTGTTAAAGGAATGCGGGTTTGGTTATCTGAAGGTGGACTATAATGATACGATTGGCATGGGATGTGACGGGCCGGAGAGCCTGGGAGAAAATCTTCGGAAAAAAGTACAGGCAACACAAGAATTCTTCAGGAAAATAAAAGCAGAGATACCGGAAATAGTTATAGAAAACTGTTCCAGCGGAGGCCACAGGTTAGAGCCCTCCATGATGGAACTGGTATCCCAGGCAAGCTTTTCCGATGCGCATGAAACGTTGGCGATTCCTCTTATCGCTGCCAATATGCATAGAGTGATACGTCCGGAACAGAGCCAGATATGGGCGGTTTTGCATGCAGGGGACAGTGACAACAGAATTTTTTATTCTATTGCCAGTACTTTCCTGGGAAGGATGTGCCTGAGCGGTGACATTTACGACTTATCAGAGGCACAGTGGAAGCTCGTAGAGCAGGGAATGGATTTTTATGGGATGGCTTCGGAAATTATCCGCAGTGGCGTCACGGTAAGATGTGAATACAGTACTACACAGTATAATCATCCAACGGGTTCACAATTGGTTATCAGACAGCTTGGCAGCCGTTGCCTGGCAGTTCTGCATCGTTTTGAAAACTCAGAGGCTGCAGACCTGGAGTTCCTGAAGGGAGGCAGGGTGATCGCGGAGTATGGAAGGGTTGAGGAAGATTTTAGTGCAAAAGCTTGGATATATGAAATTGATCAATGAAATATAATATTTTTCTGGACGACAGTCCGGTTCGTGTGCCGGGCACAATACTTAGCGCCTATGAAATCTGGGCGGAGGAGGGGGACGGACGCTGGGAAAAGGTCTGGGAAGAGACGGAAAATTACCAGCAGATGCGTCGTATTCCGTTGAACAGGACCTTGAAGCGTCTGAAATTCATTCCAAAGCATCCTGGGGAAGCAGGACTGCCAGGCTGTATGCGATGGAACTTATTAAAAAAAGGCGCCTAATCCGTTTTCCCGCCCACATACCTCATCAAATCCCCGACAGGCAGCGGCTTGCTGTAGTAATAGCCCTGATAAAGGCTGCAGCCCAGCTTCGCCAGCATATCGCGCTGCTCCTTTGTCTCAACATATTCTGCCAGGACGCGCAGGTTAAGGCTCTCGGTCATTCGTATAATGCCTGAAATAATTTCACCGGAACGCTCATTGCCCGGAAGCTGGGACACCAGCTTGCCATCCAGCTTGACTTCATTAAAAATGCCTTCCTGCAGATACAGGATGGAATTGTGCCCCATGCCGAAATCGTCCAGGCTGAAGTTCACGCCTTTGCTTTGCAGGCTGTTCATTTCCGCCATCAGGGAATCGGAAATCACCATGGCGGACCGTTCCGTAATTTCCAGAACAAGGTGTACCCGCTCCAGATGATAGCTTTTGAATACATCACAGGCTTCAGAAAAAAAGCCGTTTTCTTCCATTTGCTTTGCAGAAATGTTGACGGACAGGAACAGATCATTTTTTAAAAAGGGTTCCAGGGCGCGGGCGTCCCGGCAGGCCAGGTGCAGAAGATAGCTGCTCAGTTCATTTAAAAAGCCGCCTTCATAAGCCAGCATACATACCACGGGAGGGGCGATGTATCCGGTGACCGGATGTTTCCAGCGAAGCAAAGCTTCAATTCCGTGCAGCTTTCCGTCCGCATTGATCTGCGGCTGATAGAAATACTCCACCTGGCCGCGTCTTATCGCGTTTTTCAGATCAAGGGAAAGCGTTTTGGCATAATAGTTATAAGGATATTTGGGGCTGAGAAATACGGGAAGGACGCCGCTTTTTTCACCGTCAGCCATATCCTGTTCCATACGCAGTACAATCCTCTGGAATTCAGCGGTTTCTTTTTTCTCGCTCCGCCTGATAAACGGGATATAAATCAAAATCCCAATCAGCAGATTGACAAGCTGCAGAAAGCTTCCGGCAATGGAACCGGTCGCCTTGTAGCCGCTAAAAAGAAACGGAACCGTCCAGTCTACGGACTGGCTTACAACAGGTACAAGTCCGGAGGCAGTGGCAAGAAAGCTGACAAGGGTCAGGACAACGGGCGTCAGGATAAAAGGGGCCGCCATAGTGAAATTGAAAATAATCGGGAAACCGAACACGGCGATTTCACTGATATTGAAAACAGCGGAGGGCAGCGCAACATATGCGATTTTCCGGTTATGGCTTTTACGTGAGACAAGGCATAACGCAATAACGAAGCTCAGGGCGCAGCCGCAGCCTCCCAGGAACACGAAGGTATCCAGAAAGGTTTTGGAAAAAATCTCCGTGGGTGCGCTTCCGGCCAGCAACAGTGCCTGATTGGCAGTTACATTAGGCTCAAACAGCCGCCTGGAAACAGCCTCCAGCGTGTTCGTCCCATGGATGCCGAAAAACCAGAGAGTATGTGTAATGATCACATAAAGCAGGATTCCCAGTAAATTATCGCTGGAGTTGTCAAATATTTTGAGGAAAAGATAAGAACCGAAATTAGTGATGTTGCTGCTCCCCCAGACAGTGCGCAGCCAGTACCCTGCGACAGCAAAAAAAACAAGGTTCAGGATAACCGGGAGGAGGCTCTGGATGGACAGATTGAATAAATATTCTGCGCCCGTGGTATGCAGCCTGTCAAAGCGGCTGCTCAGCTTCAGCGCCCGGCGGAAAAGGATGCAGGAAAGCAGTGTGATGCACATGGCCGTAAACACCCATTCCGCATTGAATATATAATCCTCATGCGCCTCAAGCCCGCCGCAGAATGCCAGATAGGAACACACAGAAACAACAGGGTAAAGCAGGAATGTGTCCCTTTCGGCCAGAAGCCCATAGGAAAGGCTGATGGTAACGCACAGGATAAGAGCCAGCGATCCCAGGCTGATTTCATATAAAGTATCAAGCAGCGCAATGACCGAACCATCCAGGCATTTCTTAATAAATATCTGGTAGCTGTCATTGGGGAAATTCGTGAAAAGCAGGGAAAAAGATCCCATGATAAGAAAAGGGATAGCCAGGGTCAGCCCACGCCGGATAGACTGGGAGGCAATTGAATTACGAAAACGGGAAATAAGACGATTGGATTCCATACATGCTCCTTTCGTCAGTTTATGGAATGCAGGTATGCCATATTCAGGTATCTTTTCCTTAGTTTATAATAAAAGGATTTATTATACAATAGAAATATTCCCTGAATTTCTGCAGCGGACTTTCAAAGTTATATGAAAATGCAGGAAAATAAAGGCAGGCAGAGTGTTTTTCCCTGCCTGCCTGCTTTAATATGGAAAATTATGGTACTCCATGCCGCCCGAAAAAGTAACTGACAGAGATAATTTCCCTTCCCACCTACAGTCTGTTTCGATTCGTGACAACAAAAATCTGAAGTCATAAAATGCAGCATTATCTGTCCAATATAACGCAGGGAACCCCCAATATCACGCACACCTTTTCAAACAACGCCGCATTATGCCCGACGCTCATTGCAAAATGGTGCGTGGGCGCTTCGGCAAACCATTCATCCATGTAGGAATCAGGATCCTTTTTAAATTTCACAGGCGTCTGTGTATTTCCTATCGTCATAATCGGGCCGTCTGTGGATAAAGCCTCGGTGATGATAAATTTCAGCTTTCCATCCACGGTCTGCGTGCAGGCAAGATTGGTGATGGGGCCGGTTCGTACCTTGGCCTCCACGGACACGCCGGTTCCCTGCTTCCCGTGGTAAAGCCCCATACCGCGCAGCAGCGGCTTCCCTTTGGCGATTGCCAGATGGAAAGGGCCATCGTGTCCCAGTAAAATGGTGCCGTCCTCATAATCCACCGTAACGATTTCACAGAAGCTGCCGCCCGTGTTCAGGATGTCACAGATTTTCATGGCGAGACAGGTTTTCAGGTCGCCCTCTCCGGCGCAGGGAATGCCGCGGGCCGTCAGGAGGGAATGCCCCACGATAAAACCGCTCTGCAGCTTTTCATACGCGCCTCCGGGTGCACCGTGATAATAATAGGTAAGCGCATCCAGACGGTATTCCCTTACCAGCCGTTCCTGGGCGGCCGCCACCCTTGCGGACCAGTCCAGCTGTTCCTCTGTCGGCCTCTGCGCCAGCGGATCGGCGGCCTTATCATCACTGATGAGGAAAAATTCCCGGATTTCAGCTTTCTTTTTTTCCACCTCGTCCTCCGTTACCTGCCGGAGCATCCGATCCAGATCGCACATTTCCAGAATTTCAATATGGGCGCCGGTCTGCGCCTGTACCATGGTAAAATCACTGTACATATCCAGCATGCCATTGTAAGTATTCCCCAGAAAACCAAACCGGCAGCCGGACAGCTCTCTTTTAACGGAAGCTGCTTTTACCCATTCGCTGATTTCCTTCCAGGCCCTGACCGCTTCCGGGCGGGCTGCCGTGTTCTCATCGGTGAGGGAAATGTCAGGAGTATGGTCCAGTCCAAGAAGCCCGTTTATGATACGGCAGGAAATACCGCTGCGGTGAAAAGCGTTGGACAGCTCAGGAACCGGGCAGGCGCCGCAGTGGGCAAGCCATTCCCCCGTGGGCGTCCTGTCATACGCGATCCGGGCCGTGGGCTGCAGATTCAGTATGATCACGGGCGCCTTGCATATTTGATGAATGGGGAGGACAGAGGAGCTGTTGACATAAGTGCCCGCATGGGCAAAAATCAGATCCACATTTTTGGCATTGAAAAATTCCCCGCAACTTTCCCCTGCTTCTTCGCAGTCTGCAAGCCCGTAAAAAAAGACCTCTGCGTCCATTTCAGCTATTTTTTCAGCAATGAACTGCCCATAATGCAGAAGCCGTTCCCGCAGTCCCGGAAACTGGTTCCAGTAAGCCTTCAGTCCCATGGTATAAATGCCGATGCGCGGCTTTTTCGGTGTGTTCCATTTTTCCATAAGAAATCCCTTCCTTTTATAAAAATAATAGTTTTTTGGCGGCTGCCTGCCTCTTCTGGTACCGGTGATGGAAAAGCTTTAAAAAGATAGCAAAACCATCATATATTTGCTCTTTATAAATTGATTATAAGCTGGTAAAATAAAAGTTGCATCCAAGAATGTTGGTTGGAAATATCAGAAAATTGGTGATTGAAGCAACATATACTGACACCCAGACGGGAGCAAGGTCGAAAAAAAAACTCTCGACCTGCCTGATACACAGGTGCGCCAAGGCGCACAGGCGGGAGCAAGGTCGAGAAAGACTCTCGACCTGCCTGATACACAGGTGCGCCAAGGCGCACAGGCGGGAGCAAGGCCGAGAAAAACTCTCGACCTGCCTGATACACAAGTGCGCCAAGGCGCACAGACGGGAGCGAATATGGAGACAGAGGAAAACTATCTGGAGCGGGCCTCCTATACCTGGTCGGAGGATTCCATCAGGCTGTTTGCCACACCCAGCAGAACCGCCAGAGGCCTCTTTTTTTACATGCAGGAGGCAGGCTATTTCAAAACGGTCTGGCCTTATTTTACGGAACGTGCCAATCTGAATTCTTTTCTGGTTGTCTGCACCCTGTCGGGAGAAGGCAGGCTGCAGTATGAGGGTCGGGAGTATGCGCTTTTGGAAGGCAGCTTATTTTTCATCCATTGCATGAAGCATCATGAGTACCATACGGTTAAGGGAAAGAACTGGGAGTTCCTGTGGCTGCACCTGAATGGAATGAATGCCCTGGGATACTATGAGAAATTTGTTAAAAACGGTTTCCGGATACTGGATATCCGGGAAAAAGAATTGACGGAACAGACCCTCCGGAAGATTATAGCCATCAATCAAAAAAGAGAGCTGACCACAGAGGTCCGGACCTCCGGCCTGATTGGCACTCTTTTAACCGAACTGATTGTACAGAATACGGCGGAGAGCAGGCAGGCGATTCTGATACCCGAATTTGTCAGGGCCGCAGAAAAGTACCTGGAGCAGCATTTCCGGGAAAAAGTGCCCCTTCAGGAGCTTGCGGATATGCTGCATGTGGATCGGTTTTATCTCATCAAGGAATTCGGGCGCTATGTGGGAATCTCACCGCATGAATATCAGATTGAGCTGCGCATATCCTATGCAAAGGAGCTTCTGAAATACTCCGATTTGTCTGTTAATGAGATTGCCTATGCCTGCGGCATGAACCAGACCTCGCATTTTATCAGCCTTTTCAGGGAAAGGGAGCACAGCACGCCGGCCAGGTTCCGGAAGGAATGGCGTCCCGGTCCTGCGGAACGGGGCGGCAGAGAAGCTGAGGGCCGAAGCTGCCGGAGGGCAGGGGAATGAGAGGGCGGCCCGGATAAAAGCTGCCTTGCAGAAAGACACCGGTAAGAGGAATGTGGAAGCGGACAAACGGCAAAAAAGAATTTACATGTATTTTTCAGCCGTTTATAATAGGCTTGTAGAAAGAAGCACAGGTTTGTTTTGGCGGAAGGTGAATGGAATATGGCCGTACAATTCAGGCTTAGGCAGCATTGATTTGATTTCCGCTGAGCGGACGGACAGGAGGGACTATGAAAATATTATTTATTGGGGGAACAGGCACTATCAGTATGGCGATTTCCAGAAGGCTTCTGGAGCAGGGCCATGAACTGTACCTGATTAACAGAGGAAACAGAAACGCAGGGCTGGCGGCGCAGCTGCCAGGCACGGGAGAGTGGAACCGGCCGAAGGAAATTCTGGTGGATATCAATGACGAAGAAAAGGCGGCCAAGCTGCTGGAGGGGCTTGAATTTGATGCGGCAGCGGATTTCATTGCTTTTCGGAAGGAACATCTGGAGCGGGACTACAGGCTTCTTCGCGGAAAAACAAAGCAGTTTGTCTATATCAGCTCCGCTTCGGCCTACCAGAAGCCGCTGGCAGATTATCTGATTACGGAAAGCACGCCGCTTGCCAATCCTTACTGGCAGTATTCCAGAGATAAAATCGAAGGAGAAGATTACCTGATGAAGCTTTACAGAGAGGAGGGCTTCCCGGTTACGATTGTAAGGCCGAGCCATACCTTTGATGAGCGTTCCGTGCCGCTGGGGCTTCACGGGGCCGGCGGCAGCTGGCAGGTGCTGAAACGGATGCTGGAGGGGAAGCCGGTGATTATCCACGGCGACGGGACCTCCCTGTGGACAATGACCCACAACAGTGATTTTGCCCCGGGCTTTACCGGGCTTCTGGGCAATCCCCATGCCCTGGGACAGGCGGTTCAGATCATGTCCCCGGAAAGCATGACCTGGAACCAGATTTATCAGGTGATCGCAGATGCTTTGGGAGTGAAACTGAATGCGGTCCATATTTCCACTGAATTCCTTGTGGCTGCGGACGGCGGCAGATATGATTTTAACGGATCCCTTCTGGGAGATAAGGCAAATACGGTGGTCTTTGATATCTCAAAGCTCAAAAGGCTTGTCCCCGGTTTTGCACCGGAAAAGAGCATGGAACAGGGCCTCCGGGAAACCGTGCAGAATGTTTTAAAGCACCCCGAGCTGCAGAGAGAGGATCCGGAATTTGACGCCTGGTGCGACAGGGTAATTGCGGCCAGACAGATGGCGCTTGACAGCCTGAAGCAGGAGTGATACACTGGATATCACCAATTACCAACTGAATGTAAACGAAGCTTAGTGACCTGTCTGCCTGATTCGGCGGACGGGTCTTTTTTGTCCTGCCGCAGGGATATCTGCGGTCGGGACGGTACATGTTGACAGTCACATTCAGGAGGTAAGCGATGAAACAAATCAATGGCAAATTAAAGCCGGATAATAATTTTAAGTGGAAATTCAGAAAGCAGCTTCTGGCCGCCTGCTTTTTTCTGCTCGTATGCATCACAGGCATAACTGCCGCGGCAAAAGGGATGACAGAGAATTCGGGAACAAATCAGACAGAGAAGATTCCTGGCTGCGGTCTTGCCGATGCGGCCTATTCCTACGACGGCGGAAAGACCTGGACATCGGATTCCTTTCTTGAGGTTGCCGGGAACGGCACGTATGAAGTAATGGTGAGGGATCGTCTGGGGAACATATCCTCAGGCAGCTTCCGTGTGGATAAAATAGATCGTACGGCGCCGGCTGCGGAGGCTGTGGTACACCCGGAGGGGTTTGTAAAGGACAAGGCCGTGATCATACTGTCGGCATCGGACGATGGCTCCGGCCTGGCCGGAAGGCCTTATTCCTATGACGGAGGAAGAACCTGGACTGCGGATTCCATGCATGAGGTGGAGGAAAACGGCGATTATCAGGCGGCGGTAAGGGATGCGGCAGGCAACATCACCAGGCTGACGGTTCCGGTAAAAAATATAGACAGGGATCCGCCGGAAATCAGTTTTTCGCTGACGCCCGAACACTGGCGGAGCGGAAGCGCCGTGCTGACGGTTCACGCCGTGGATCAGGGCTGCGGGCTGGATGCCAAGGCTTTTTCCTTTGACAATGGAAGAACCTTTCAGATATCCGGAAGGAAGGTAATTCAGGAGCCGGGAGAAATCAAGGTGCTTGTCAGGGACGCGCTGGGTAATTTTTCCCATGGCTATTACCGGGCCGTACCGTTACGTAAGTTAGAATGGACACGGCCGGAATAATCTGTTACCATCAAGAAAAGATGCAATTGAAAGGAGAGGGAAAACAGTATGAATCCACTTATATTTCAATCCGATTTCGGGCGGGCGGACGGCGCCGTCAGCGCCATGTACGGCGTTGCCTATTGTGTGTGCGGTGATTTGAAAATTTCCGATTTGACCCATGAAATTCCCCAATATGATATTTGGGAGGCCTCCTACAGGCTGATTCAGACGGTAAGCTACTGGCCGGAAGGCGCGGTATTCGTATCTGTTGTGGATCCGGGCGTTGGCTCCACCCGCCGCAGCATTGTGGCACAGACAGAGGGCGGACAATATGTGGTAACTCCGGATAACGGAACGCTCACCCATATCAAAAAGCTGTGCGGCATCCGGGCAGCCAGAGTGATAGACGAATCGGTGAACCGCCTTCCCGGCTCAGGGGAAAGCTATACCTTCCACGGCAGGGATATCTATGCCTATACCGGCGCCAGGCTGGCTTCCGGTATCATTGGTTTCGAGGGCGTGGGCCCGGAGGTGCCGGTGGAGAGCGTGGTGGAAATCCCTTTCGTCCCTGCGAAGCTGGAGGAAAATGAAGTATCAGGAACCATCGATGTCCTGGACGTGCGCTTCGGCAGCCTCTGGACCAACATTCCCAGGGAGCTGTTCCTTAAGATGGGAGTCTCCTACGGGGAACGTATTGAAGTTATTATAGAAAAAAGAGGACATACTGTTTACCGTACCTCCCTGATTTACGCCCACTCCTTTGCAGATGCCTTTATTGGTGAGGCGCTGGTCTATGTGAACAGCCTGGATTTTATGGCGGTGGCCATCAATCAGGGTAACTTTGCCAGGGCCTACAACGTGGGAACCGGGCTTTCATGGCGGATTACCATGCGAAAATCAACACTTAACAGGTAATTATTGCTATTGAAACATTTTCATACTATAATAAAAAAGTTAAAACCGGACCGCCTGCCATAAAACGGGCGGAGATTGAATATGCGTCCGCCGGACGGAAGGCCGGGGACACAGGAAAAGAGGTAGCGAAAGATGGGCTGGGAAGAACAAGTACGTCGGGTGGTTCCCTATATTCCCGGAGAACAGCCGAAGCAAAAAGGGATTATCAAGCTGAATACCAATGAGTGTCCGTATCCGCCGTCACCGCTTGTGAAGGAATATGCGGCGGCGTTTGAAACGGAGCTTCTGCGTTTGTATCCCGATCCGGAGGCATCCCTTCTGGTGAATGCGCTGGCAGACTACTACGGCGTGGATGCGGATCAGGTTTTTGTGGGAGTTGGCTCGGATGATGTGCTGGCAATGAGCTTTCTTACCTTTTTTAATTCGGAAAAGCCGGTGCTTTTTCCTGATATTACTTATTCCTTTTATGATGTCTGGGCGGAGCTTTTTCATATACCTTATCGTTGTCCTGAGCTGGACAATGATTTCCGGCTGGTAAAGGAAGATTATCTTACGGAAAACGGCGGAATCGTCATCCCCAATCCCAATGCGCCCACCGGTTTATTTGAAAGCCTTGATACCATTGAGGAGATTGTGGCCGGCAACCCGGATTCCATGGTGATTATTGACGAGGCCTATGTGGATTTCGGCGGCGTCAGCGCCATGTCCCTTGTGGATAAGTACGATAACCTGCTGGTAGTCCAGACCTTTTCCAAATCCAGGGCCATGGCGGGAATCCGTATTGGCTTCGCCGTAGGAAGCAAAAAGGCAATCGGTTATCTGAAGGATGTGAAGTTCTCCTTTAATTCCTATACCATGAACGCGCCTTCCATTGCATGGGGAACGGCAAGTATCCGGGACGATGGGTATTTTAAGGAAACAGTGGGAAAGATCATTAATACAAGGGAACGGGTAAAAAAAGAACTGGCAGGCCTTGGCTTTACCTTCCCGGACTCCATGAGCAATTTTATTTTTGCCTCCCATGAAACGATTCCGGCAGCAGAGCTTTTTCAGGCGTTAAAACAGGAAGGAATCTATGTCCGCTATTTCAACAAGCCGCGGATTGATAATTACCTGCGCATCACCGTGGGAACGGATGAGGAGATGGACAGGCTTCTGACCTTTTTAAAACAGATAATACATTAACAAATAAGCAGTCAACGAACGGAGGATAATTTATAGTATGGATTCAATAGCATTGTGGTTTGCCTCAACTCTGGGACAGTATGTGTCCAAGGAAGTGGTTATTTTCATCATTTCCATGATTCCCATTCTGGAGCTGAGAGGAGGCCTTCTTGTGGCCTGGTCTCTCGGGGTGCCGATCCTGAAAGCGATTCCCATCTGCATTATTGGAAATATCATCCCGATCCCTTTCATTTTGCTGTTCATCAGGAAGATTTTCCAGTGGATGAAAAAACTGCCCTTTTTTGCAAAGCTGATCGGTAAGCTTGAGGACAGGGCGATGAAGAAGAGCGACAGCATCAAGAAATATGAATTCTGGGGTCTTGTGCTCTTCGTAGGGATTCCGCTTCCCGGCACCGGCGCCTGGACAGGCTCCCTGATTGCCGCACTGCTGGAAATAGATTTCAAAAAAGCCGTCCTGGCCGAGCTGCTGGGCATTATTATTGCAACTGTCATCGTATCCCTGGTAAGCTATGGCCTGCTGGGAAGTATTGTGGGCTAAGCCAGTTTGAAATTTGCTATGGGAATTTATGACGTGCCGCAGCCGGGCGTGTCAGAGTGCTGGGACAGGAGGATACGGTAAGTGGAGGCTTATTCGGATTTCGCTTATGTATATGATATTTTCATGGATAATACGCCCTACGAAAAGTGGGGCGGATTTGTGCTGGACAGATTAAGACGGGCCGGGATTGAGGACGGCATCCTGCTGGATTTGGGATGCGGTACCGGAAATATGACGGAGCTTCTGGCGGATGCAGGCTACGATATGATTGGCGTGGATTTGTCGGAGGAAATGCTGAATGTGGCCATGGAAAAAAGGGCGTGCTCCGGCCATGAAATCCTTTATCTTGCACAGGATATGAGGGAGTTTGAGCTTTATGGAACGGTGCGCGCCGTTGTCTGTTTCTGTGACAGCCTAAATTATCTTCTGGAGGAAGAGGAGCTGGCGCAATGCTTCCGGCTGGTGAATAATTATCTTGATCCGGGCGGGCTTTTTATCTTTGATTTTAATACGGTTTATAAATATGAAACGGTGATAGGCGATGCCACGATTGCTGAAAACCGGGATAACTGCAGCTTTATCTGGGAAAACTTCTATGACAGTGAGGATCAGATCAATGAATATGATCTGACTATTTTTGTGGAGGAGGATCAAAAAGAGGGTCTTTACCGCAGATTTACGGAAACCCATTACCAGCGGGGATATAGGCTGGATCAGATAAGGCGTCTGCTGGAGGAAAGCGGGCTTGTGTTTGTGGAAGCCCTGGATGCAGACACGATGCAGGAGGTGACGGAGAAGAGCGAAAGAGTCTTCTGCATCGCCTCGGAACATGGAAAATGTGGGACAGGAGAAGCAAAATGAAGGATTATCTGGTAAGAGCAACGGCTGCGGATGCCCAGGTGAGGGCATTTGCGGCGACAACAAGGCAGACGGTGGAAACAGCCCGGCAGAACCATAATACCAGCCCGGTGGTAACGGCGGCACTGGGGAGACTGCTTACGGCAGGCGCCATGATGGGCAGCATGCTGAAGGGGAAAGAGGATCTTCTGACACTCCAGGTAACCGGCGACGGCCCTATGGGCGGCATGACGGTTACTGCGGACAGCATGGGCGGCGTCAAGGGCTATGCCAATGAACCGCAGGTGATACTTCCTGCCAACAGCCAGGGAAAGCTGGATGTGGGAGGCGCTGTAGGAAGCGGGATCCTGCGCGTCATCCGGGATATGGGGCTGAAGGATCCGTATGTGGGCCAGACCGCTCTGCAGACCGGTGAGATCGCGGAGGACCTTACCTATTATTTTGCCACCTCTGAACAGGTTCCTTCCTCCGTGGGGCTGGGCGTGCTGATGGAAAAGGACAATACCGTGAAGCAGGCGGGCGGATTTATTGTGCAGCTTATGCCGTTTGCAGAGGAGGAGACAATACAGAAGCTGGAAAGCAATCTGTCAAAAATCCGTTCGGTAACCTCTCTTTTGGATGAAGGCGTTACACCGGAGGGGCTTTTGGAGCTTGTCCTGGAGGGAATGGATTTTCAGTTCCTGGAAACCAGGGATGTTAAGTTTGCCTGCAACTGCAGCAAGGAACGGGTGGAAAAGGCGCTGATCAGTATCGGACGCGAAGAAATCGGAAACATGATTGCGGATGGGGAAACCATTGAAGTAAAATGCCATTTCTGTAATAAGGGCTATCATTTTTCCATACCGGAGCTGAAGGGGTTACTTGAGAAATGCGGGAATAAATAGCTGTGTCCGCCGTCTTTGGCGGCAGGTCGGACGGGCTGGGAGAAAGGCGCTTTCTGCCGGCCTGATTTGTATCATATTTTAGCCGAATGTACGCATTGGCGTGCAGAATAGGAGTGAAAATTGAAACATGGTTATGTAAAAGCCGCAGCCCTGACTCCCGGAATCAGGGTTGCGGATACGGTTTATAATACGGAGCAGATAAAGAAAGGGCTGGACGAGGCTTTTGCCGAAGCAGCGAAAATTATCGTTTTTCCTGAGCTTTGTATCACCGGCTATACCTGCCAGGATCTTGTTTTCCAGGAAACGCTGCTTAAGGGGGCGACGGAAGGCTTAAAGGAAATCAGGGAATATACCAGAGGGCGGGACGCGCTTGTTTTCGTAGGGCTTCCTTTGGAAAAAAGCGGGAAGCTGTTCAATGTGGCGGCGGTTCTCCAGAACGGGAAAATCCTGGCATTTATCCCGAAGGAAACCATACCCAATTATGGTGAATTTTATGAGGCGCGGTATTTTGTGGCAGGAAATGCGGAAGCTGAGAACTTTATGTTTGACGGTGAGGAAATCCCGTTTGGCACGCATATCCTTTTCTGTGTGGATGCGGTGGACGGGCTGCAGGTTGCCTGTGAAATCTGTGAGGATGTGTGGGCGGCGGAAACACCTTCCACCTCCCATGCGATGGCCGGAGCGACCGTGATCGTGAATCTGTCCGCTTCCAACGAAACGGTAGGAAAGGATGCCTACCGGGAGGAGTTGATAAAGAGCACCAGCGCCCGCCTGATTTCCGGTTATGTGTATTCCAGTGCGGGGGAGGGGGAATCCACCCAGGATCTTGTTTTCAATGGTCATAACATAATTGCGGAAAATGGCGCGATTCTGTCCCGGGCCAGACGCTTTGAGAATGAATCCATATATGGGGAAATCGATGTTCAGAGGCTGCGTCATGAACGCAGGCGCATGAACACCTTCCTGAGGAATAAGGAAGGCTATCTGTACCTTCCGGTGCATATGGAAAAAACGGATACCGTCCTGACACGCAGGTATGACAGCATGCCCTTTGTGCCCTCGGATGAGGCGAAAAGAAACCACCGCTGCGATGAGATCCTTTCCATCCAGTCCTTCGGCCTGAAAAAGAGATATCAGCATATCGGCTGCAAAACGGCGGTCGTGGGTATTTCCGGCGGACTGGATTCCACACTGGCGCTTCTCGTTACAGTACGCACCTTTGATATGCTGGGGCTTCCCAGGGAAAATATCCATTCCGTTACCATGCCCTGCTTCGGAACGACGGACAGGACCTATGATAATGCCTGCAGGCTGGCCAGGACGCTGGGCACCACTCTGTCCGAGGTGAATATCAGGGAGGCGGTCAGTCTGCATTTCCGTGATATCGGACAGGACAGCGACGTACATGATGTAACCTTTGAAAACAGCCAGGCAAGAGAGCGAACCCAGGTGCTGATGGATATCGCCAACAGAACAGGCGGGCTGGTGATCGGAACGGGCGACATGTCCGAGCTGGCATTGGGCTGGGCAACCTATAACGGGGATCACATGTCCATGTACGGTGTGAATGCAGGCGTGCCGAAGACGCTGGTGCGTCATCTTGTAAAATATTATGCGGATACCTGCGGGCAGGAGGAACTGAGGGAGATTCTTCTGGATGTGCTTGACACTCCTGTCAGCCCGGAGCTTCTTCCGCCGGTGGACGGCAAAATCAGCCAGAAGACGGAGGATTTGGTAGGCCCTTATGAACTGCATGATTTTTTCCTGTATTATATGCTGCGCTGCGGCTTTGAACCCTCCAAGGTGTACCGGATTGCCAGGATGTCCTTTGCGGGAAAATATGATAATGCAACTATTTTGAAATGGCTGAAGAATTTTTACCGCCGTTTTTTCCAGCAGCAGTTCAAGCGTTCCTGTCTGCCGGACGGACCGAAGGTGGGAAGTGTGGCGGTATCTCCCAGAGGGGATCTGCGCATGCCCTCGGATGCTTGTGCAACGCTGTGGCTGAAGGAAATTGAGGGGCTGCAGGCGGAGTAAGATGGCCTTTGGAATGAAAAAGAATAAGAAAAACAGCGGTGGCTATTCAGCCGCCGCTGCCGTTTCCGCCGGAGTATCCGCTGAGGTCTCCGGCGTATTTTCTGCCGTATTTTCCGCTGCGTTCTCCTGATTGCTTTCCGGCGTCGTTTCTGCCGTGTTTTCAGCGGAGGGCGTACTTTCTGCGGGAGCGGCGGGAGTTGTTTCCTCTATGGGTTCCAGAGAGGTTTTGGATTTTGTACTTTTTTCTTTCGTGCTGCCCGGGTTCTTTTCCGCTTTTGAAAGAGCATTGGTGATGGCATCGAGCAGTACCTGAGAGGTATACTTATTGTCATCGGAATAAGTAATTTCGTCCAGAGACTGCTTTTCGCAGATCTGGGCAGCCAGATCATTCAGAGCCGGCTCCATCAGCGGGTACATGGTCGTTACCGCTTCATCCAGGTTCACAAGCCGTATGGAGTTGATATTGTTATCGTCCACAACGACCTCCACATCTACTGCGGAATTTCCCAGAATCAGGGAAGTTGTGTATTTCCCAGGGGTATAGCGGCCTTCATCGGCGCCGGTTGCTTCCGGCGTTGTCTTTTTCCCGGGCAGGAACATGATAATGAGAAGAAGCAGGAAAAGTATTCCCAGCACCACAAAGATGCCGGTATATATCAATTCTTTTAAGTGCAGTACGACTATTTTGGTCTTGGAACTCATATCAATATCCCCGATTCATGTTGTTTATACAGTTTACTCCGCAGGGGGGATTTTTATTACTGAAAGTTTTCTTGGGGTGGTGGGGCCCGGCGGAGGCGAATTGTCCTGGCGGTGGGGCGCGGGGAGATTTGCAC
>PPYE01584697.1_pt1 | contig 106586 bp, 76 predicted proteins | sample 1559881 | NCBI WGS metagenome assembly PPYE01 (sample SAMN08240022, study PRJNA423297) | Human gut metagenome, whole genome shotgun sequencing project.
GTACTTCGTACCGTTAAAAATGGAATAGCAGTTCCGCAGTAGCGGAACTGGCATTCCGTTTGAGCGTAATTTGCACCCGTGTGCATTTTGCGCTCTCCGGCGGTCGCAAATGCGTTTTGGAACGGCCACTTTGCGGAGCATAACGGCCGCCCACTTTTAGTTGATTGACCATCACTTATCGAGTGTTGATCTTGATAGTATAGTGTTTTGTAGCTCGCTTCATAATAGAATTAGCCGACACTTCATCGTTGAGAATCATTGCTTTCCAACTGACCGGATCTCGCTGTGAGCATACAATGGTGCTTTTTCTCTGTTCATTCCGCTTTTCGAGTAGCTCAAATAGAATCTTGATCTCGCGTTCATCTGTAATGGTATGAAGAAGAAAGTCGTCAAGGATGATTAACTCCCATCTGAGATACTTCTTCATTTTGCGGGCATATTTATCGTAATCCTGTTCCTTTAAAGCTACCATGCTCTCCAACAGTTCTTCGCTGTGGAAGTAACCAACGTTATACCGGTTGCAGGCTTTAATACCGATAGCCTTTGCAAGATATGACTTTCCGGCATCGGATTCACCAAGGATGCAGAGATTGTAGCCTCTTTCAATGAAGTCCAGAGAAGAAAGCATCTCTGTTATGCCTGATGGCAGATACTCCCGCTTGTCAGAATCAACGCAGTCTACCAGTTCTTCAGGAGATCCTTTGAGATGAGCGGCCGTTAGTCGATTTTTCAGTGTCGTACTGACCTTTTCCTGAAACTGCGGGCCAATCAGTTCTGCTATCATTGTAAGACGATCCATTTCAAGGAAGCCCGGTCGGTGATACAGATCATCCAGAGTGGCTGCCATTGTTGAAAGTTTCAGCTCATTCAATTCGTCAACAAGCTCATTTACAAGTTCAGTTCCGGTAAGCATCAATCATCCACCTCCTCTCGCATCTGTTCTGCAAGAGCCTTGCTGCGGGATAAGAGAGTATCTATACTGGAAGCCTCAGGTGGCATTACATATCCTCCACGCACAGGCTCTTTCTTGGATTGAGATGGATGCCGATATCCTGCCTCACCGAGATCATCTGCAACAACAGATATCGTATTTTTGATGAATGTATAGTTCTGCTTGTTCAATGTAATGGCCTGCTTGCAGCATTCCTCCAGGGCTTTGTTGCTGTATTTCTTAGTGAAGTTTAAGATACCAAGACACATACGATAGGTCTGGACTTCATACGGTCTGGATTTAAGAATAGTACGGATAACAGTTTCTGTATTCTTTCCAATAAGCTGAGCTTTTTGAATAAAATAAGGACCGTTCCACTGGGAGAATCCTTTATAATTATCCGGCAGATGTTCCGGATTCGTAGACCACTGGCCTTTTCTGGTTGCTCTTGGCCATTCACAAAGTAATTCTCCGGCAAGAGAATAAATACGGACAACAGTTGATGATGCCTTAACAGATACTTTCTTATGCAAAAACGCTTTGTCTACGCTATATATAATAAGCATTGTCAAAGCGTACGTGGAAGTCACTTGACACCTTTGCCGTTTTTCTCTCCATGTACTCGTAATGCATGGAGGGGAGCGGCATCAATTCAAGTTTCTCCTCTTCCCAATAATAGTATCTGTTGTGCTCTTTTTTCTTGAACGGTTCCTTATTCAGAGCCTCCAGTTCATTCCAGAGATCCTTGTTGAACTGTTCTAAAGAGAAATACTTACGTTCTTCTAGCTTATGGAAAAATCCTTTTTCAAGAATGCCTACTGCGTTTTCTACAGAACTTTTAAACTTCGGTTTCCGAACCTTTGCCGGAAGAATGGCGGTGCCATAATGATCAGCCCAGTCGGCATAGTCCTTGTTCAATTCCGGTTCGATCCAGTCCTGATTTGCGATGACTGCCTGCTTGCAGTTATCACATACGACCAATGCAGGTACGCCACCGAAATAATCAAGGGCATGGTTATTGACTTCGATCCACTGTGGCTCCTTTGTTGAGAGCATTCCTTCTGCATAAATGTACTGAGAATACGGCAGAATTGCTACAAAAACAACGATTGGCAGGGTTTCCCCTGTAAGAGGATCCGTCATGTCAAATGTCTGTCCTGCGAAGTCCACTTCCATCTTTTGGGCGATCACAGCATCAAAGTGGGCAGTCTCGTAATTCTCATCGCACCACTTGTTGTAGAGCTCACAGTACTGTCGATACTGATAAAACCGTTTACCTTCTTCAGCACATTTCTTGGAGTATCTGTTCCATAGAAAAACCAGAGTCATGTTTTTTCTTGTTGCCATGAGCTTAGCATCTGCTTCATAGTCGGGATACTCTATGCTTTCATTACGACCACCTGATCCAGGCACTGAACCATACACAAGTTCAGCGATTCCGTAATTCGTGATACCCGGTGGAAGGGGATAAGAAAGCGATTCGCATTTATCAAATGCTCTTAAAAAGTCATTCACCCCTGATTTACTTGCACCCAGCTGTCGGGCAATTTCGCTTCCTGAAAGAGAAAGCGCATAATGTTTGATAATGATGTCCTTGTAATTCAGCATACATTATCCTCCTGAAATAAATGTATTTTCATCCAATGGATGAATACACTTATTATCGCTGAGGCTATGCTAATAATCAAAGGTGATGCGACCGTTCAGCTTCGCATTTCGGCCGTTTTGCTCCGCAAACCCGGCCGTTGAGATGTGCCATATGCACCCGTGCTCGCAGTCTTTTTGATGGAATATTTTGTTTTACATTTTTACACTATATAAAACCTATCCATTGAGATTTACTACAACCAAACTAGAAACAAACCACAAAAAGAAGACCAAACAAATTGTCGGTCTTCTCCAAAAACAATTATTATAACGTTTTGTACAATGTCAATAATATAACTCAAGTCAGCTATAAGATGCTATTAAAATTTTTTAAATTAATGTTCTAAACATTAACATTTATAACCGTTAATGGAAAAAATCATACCCAAAGACTTCGTTAATTCCTCTGGAATTACATCTCCGCTTCCTTGAATTCGTTCCATTTCTTCTGGTGTTAAATCTTCAAATTTTTTTCCATAGTGTTCTTTTTCAGGCACTTCACACTCTAAATGTTTTTCTTTTATATTTTTTTCTTTCACTTTATCATAACTCCTTATTACTTTTATATTTATTTCTACAATTTTACCATCAAATATGCTGACTTGAAGTATATAACCACACCAAGTTTAGTAAATATATCTATTTCATGCCAACAAGAGAATTATATATATTAGCCACACCATATCCAAAACAATTATCTTTGCCTGGTGTACCAATATCATTAACTCCCTCTATTAAAGCTTCAACAATTTGTTTCATGTTTAAATCTTGTTTATTTTCTAAAGAGTAAGATAGCAAATCAGCAATCCCCGCAGTTACTGCTGGTGCGGAAAGACTTGTGCCACAATTAAAAGTATATCCTTGCGGTACACCTAATGAGGATAAACCATTATCTAGAGTGGTTGGATAGAGAATATAAATCCATTGATTCAAATCTAACAACCCATCAACATAAACTAAATCCCCTCCTGGTGCGGAAAAATCAATATTAGATCCAAAATTGCTATACGTAGCTAATGAATTCTTATGCACCGATGAAATTGTTATTGCCGCATCTATTCCGCCCGGTAAATGTCTTATGCCTTCATTCTCATAATACTGATCTAGATCAAGTGCCTTATTTCCAGCAGATGCAACAACAAGACATTCTTTTTCTTCTGCATATTGTACAGCTCTTTCATAGGCTTCTATCGTCAATAATTCACTTTCTACGTCATCACATTTATATGTACCTAAACTCATGTTAATAATATCATTACCATCATTAGCTGCTTGAATTATAGCACTTATTGTCCAATCGGATTCACCCGTCTCCTCTCCAATTACTTTATAAACTGTAATCACAGACTCAGGTGCAATCTGTGCAATCACACCAGCAACCCCTGTTCCATGCCCATTATCATCACTTATACTTGGTTCATTTGTCACATACGAATATGAATCTTGCATATTGATTTTCCCTGCCAAAACAGGATGGCTTATATCAACTCCACTATCAATTAAGGCAATTTTCACACCCTTCCCCTTTGCTATGTCCAAAGATTTTCTATTATTAGTTATTTCATCAACATGCCATGCCATAGCATCAAACATTTCTTCATCTGTCATTCTAGCTCTATAGTTTTTCAGCACATCCACATTAAGTTTATTCAAACTAACTGTTCCTAATGGGTTTAATGGTATAGAGATATCCGGAAGTTCTCCTTGTGCATAAATAAATTCTCTTATTTCTTTATTATTCAAAAATTCTTCTTTTTCAATAGATTCTGGCAACTCTATGTGAATTAGCATAATTTCCTCTACCGCTGATAATACAACGTCTGGATAAAGATTAGTTACTGTCTGCTCAAACTGTTCTGTACTGTATTGTTTGTCTAGCAATACCTCAAAAGAGTCTTTTTTTTCTTCGTTTCTACCATTTACTCCATTATATACTTTTGGTATATCTTCCGACTCTTTTAGAAAATCATTAGCAAATGCTTCGTTTCCTATCATAATAGTTAACATGATTATGGCTGCAACTACTTTAATTCTTTTAACCAACTGCTTGTTCTCCTTTCAAATTCCCATTATTAAGGTTTCCACTATAAATATAACTATAAATTCCTTGATTTTTCATAAGTTCCTCGTGTGTTCCTTCTTCAACTATGCTTCCTTGATACATAACTATGACTCTGTCAAAATGTTGTATGGTGTTTAATCTATGTGACACTACTACACATGGAAAATCATATTCTTTTACTCTATTCATAATATAGTTTTCTGAAATATTATCCAATGCACTAGTAGGTTCATCCATAATCATTAGCTCTGGTTGATTAACAAGAGCTCTTGCAATTGCAATTCTTTGCATCTGTCCACCTGAAAGATTCATGCCTCCTTCTGATATCTGCGTTTCAAATCCCATTGGTAACGACTGAATAATTTCGTCAACTCTCGCATCATCCACCGCTTTCAAAAAAATTTCATCGTTAATTCCAGTCTTGTTCATTAATATGTTATCTCTTAAGCTCATATTAAATATAGAAGGATTTTGATTTACCATGCTCACTTTTTTTCGCAAAGAACTCTGACGTACCCCCTTTATATTTTTACCATTTAATAAGACTTCACCTTCCGTTGGGGAATATAATCCAGATAATATTTTTACCAAAGTACTTTTCCCTGAACCACTTGGACCGACAATAGCTACTTTTTCATTTTTACCAATAGTCAGATTAATATTTTTTAAAATTGGTTTTTCAAATTTACTATATTGAAAACTTACATTTCTTAATTCTATAGTCTCATACGTATCATCAAAACTTTCTTTTTCATCGTCCGTCAATATGTTTTGTTCAAGAATTTCTGACAATTTTCCAAAGTATGAACGTAATAGTAAAATTGATGAAAAAGCACCCATTATCGTAATGATCGGTGCGACAAACGCTGAGGCAACTGCGTTAAAACTGATAAGTTCACCAATCGACAATGTGTTGTTTTTTATACCATAAATTCCAACTCCAATAATTACTAACGGTAACGTAAACTGAGATGCAATAGATATATTACCAATAAATCCTGTTGCTCTATTTTTGCTCATTTGTACTTTAAGTTGTTCGCTAAAATTCTTTTCCCAATCTTCATAAAACTGTTTTTCTGCACCAATTGACTTCACAGTCTCCATCCCTTCAAATAACTCGACAAGTGTTCGGTGTACTTTAGAATGGAGAAGCAACTCCTTATCTGTCAACGTCTGATATCGCTTTGTATTTATAAACGAAGATATTATAATAATACTAATACCGCACATACTAATAATTGTAAGTTGCACTGAATACCTTATCATTAAATACAAATATGCAATTACAAATATAATATCAATGATCGTTGTTACTAATTGGCTACTCAAAAGTTGCTGAATATATGTTGTCAAATTGGAACGAAAAATCAAATCTCCTGTAGAACGATTTACGAAAAAATTTAATGGTAATGCCATTATTTTCTTCATGAACTTTGTCATTAAATATCGTTCAAAATAATTTTGGAATTTTGCTACAATTAGAGTTCTCCCAACCTGCAGAAAATAATAGGTTCCAAATGCAATGCCTATAACAAATAGAATTTCATTAATTGTTAAATCATGCGTTAAAAGCACATAATTATCTACTGCTCTTTGTGTAATTATCGGAATCCATAATGAAAAAAACTGAATTATAATTGTAAGAAATATCAAACCGATAATTTTAAATTTTTGTTCCATAAACAATTTGACAAGTACATTTTCTCTTTTATCATCTTTTATACTATTAGTAACTTTTTTATTTATGTCTGTAGGAATTAGAACCATATATGAAAAATGTTCTAGAAACTCTTTATGAGAGTACTTTTTTCTACCTTGTGCAGGATCTACAATTATAATTTTATTAAAAGTAATCCTCTCAAAAATAACATAATGCCTATTATCCCAAAATAAAATACACGGTCTGTTATTTTCTTTAAAAAAATCTAATTTTTCAACTTTATAACCCGATGCTTCAATTCCATAATCCTGAATGATTTTTTTCAAATGGAACAAAGTATTTCCACCTTTTGGAACTCCATATTTATCACGCAATGAATTTAATGAAACTTTTATTCCAAAATAATTGAGTAACATTGTTACGGAAGTAATACCACATTCACTATGCTCACTTTGTTCTATGAATCTAACCTTTTTACTCATTCATTTCAACTCCTTCTCTAGAAACATCTGTACCATTTCCATTTTTGTTCAAACGAACATTCTTCTTTTTATGTACTATTTCTTTATACATGCCCTTTTCAACCTCCTGTTATCATCATATATTAATTCTCATTTTTAGAATTCTAGCTTGGATATATTCATCTGAAATATATCTAACTTGACTATTTCCGCTTCCAATGACTTTTTGCAGTTCTTCTTCATTCAATTTCAAACATTTTTCATTTCTGACAAGAAGATTTCTTTTTTTATCTCGCGTTTTCATCCTAATTACCTCCTTATATTTTCATCCTTTTATGAGTTCTCTTATTACAAATTGTATATCATTTATTTTATAATGTAAAGTATTTTTTTCATTTAGTCAGTTATTTGTTTCACATTTTGCAACTAAAAAAGATAACGGGGTAAATAGCAAGTTGAGAATCCCGTTTGTAACCCAAGAGTCCCGATTTGTAAATGAAAGTCTTGTTTTGTAACCGAGATTCCCTGTTTGTAAATGAAAATCCCGTTTTGCAAGCAAAATTCCCGGATTTTCATTCCTATTTCGATATGTTATAATACGTTCAGCAATAAATTTGCGTACAACAACTAAAGATCAATTCCCTCTCGAAATTTTTGTATTCGGAGAATCCATCCCTGTTTTGCTTGGATAGAATTGTTCTGTTCTGGTGACACTATGTAAATTTATCTGTTACTTTTTGAGAAGTTTCGGCTTTAAAATGATGTTCTCGGATACAACCGGTGAACATCCCAGTTTCTTAAGTACATCTTCTCCGTAATAAAAGCTGAACACTTCGTATGGGCTACGGTTGTTCAGCTTTTTCCTTTTATAAGAATTAATATGATTCATCATCAAAAAGATATCCCGCTGTGTCAGTTCATCGAAACTGCTCCCCTTTGGCAGGATACGGCGTATCAATTCGTGATTTACTTCACAGGCTCCCTTTTGATATGGTACACTTGGATCACAATAAAACACTTTCGTTCTGTTGTATGGAATTGTATCACGGCGCTCTATTTCCTTTGGATTTGAAAACTCACTTCCATTATCTGTAAGAACAACTGGAAACAACTGACTGAATGTTTTTACTCCAAGAACTTTGTCCAGCAAATTTATAATCTCTATTACAGAGGCTGATGTATTTGCATCCCGTAAAAAGGCTAACATGAAACTGGTTTCTACAAAATGTATCGTAAGAAGGCATTTCCCACCCACACGGCCAATTACGCTGTCCATTTGTACGATATTCGTTTCTGAATGTTCTCCCAGATACTTTTGAAAGTCAGCATAGCTTCTGCCGATACGACAGCCCCGGTCAACTTTAAATTCGGGCTGCTTATAACGAGGACGATATTTGACTTTACGAGGCAGATCGATGTTTCTGATATCAAAAAGCTGGGCATCCACATAGTTATATAAAGTCTTTTCGCTGCACATCAGTTCATCCACATGATTCAGATAAATCTGATGAAGGGACTGTCCATTTTTGACTAGAGGACTGATGATACGATTGATCCTTGCTATATCATCTTCATTGGACAAGAATGCCAGTCCGGGCTTCTGAAATAGCATAATGCGCCATCTCATGTGCATCTGCAGGATCACAAATCCGTTTTAATAACGTACATTTCGAAAGCTGGCTGCACCATTACAAACATACGAGGAGGTTTAATTTTTAACAGAGCAAACATCCTTCACAAAATCCGGGCAGTGAAGTGTACACTCCGAACATAAACTGCATTTATAAGCGGATGGATGTGTACAGCTCGTTCCACACAATTTCTTTGCTTTACATGTGGTGCGGAATTTGCATGGGTTATAAGGGTATCCGGGACGTCCGCTTTTCTTGTCATAGGAATACTTTTTAATTTCTTTAGCGATGGTTGTCCGGTCTTTTCCCAACTCTTTTCCGATTGCGCCAAAGGAGGCATTCTCCTGAAGGCGCTGTGCAATGATCATTCGATCTTCATAGGACAAAAACTTTGACATGGTGACTCCTTTCCAGCCGCCAGAAATCCAAGCATAACATAAAAGGAGCCAACTATCCAGTCACCCCCATTTCATTTGTAAAAGAAAATCCATACCTTTCTTTTACGCCAATAACTATTAACTTTTAGACTTATCCGGGATAGTAGGTATGGAATCTCGGATTACAATTGAGAATTATTTTTCTCTTTTCTAAATATGTTCATTGCGAAATAGTACTCTTATTCCCATTCTGCATGTTAAACTGCGACTGCATATTCTATCTACTTTAATTTTCCAATCCTCTTTTCAGCGATAACATACTTTCCATTTTAGATTAGTAGAGTAGGTTAAAGGGCGTTTGCCCTCTTTCCCCTCATCAAACCGTGCATAAGGTTATCCCTCACACGGCTTTCCGACATTCTTCTTTCTACAGCATTACGTCATGCTCCAGCCTTTTTTCTTACCCCCTGGTTTTGATGGAATCTCTACGCTTTCGACATTTTCGTCAGCGGTTCACTTGATCATTCATCTCCTTAATACGCACTTGACAGTTTTGCACTGCCTTTTCCTTAACGCTCAATACCATGGCTTTTGTCCACAGCACCTTAAGGCAGTTTGAAACCTCCACCTGTATGGCGATTTCGGCGGGCCCACCGCCATCATCTGTACAGCATAGCTGTCTTCAAGTAGCTACGCTACTTGGACACACCTTCGTGGCGCACTATCGTCTGCGTACCTTACAAGAGTACCGGAGTAAGTCTATACTTCTTTCACAGTCTGTCCAGTGTATCTAAGTAGATATTTCTCTTATCGAGATTACTTTATCCATTCGCTTAGCATCCTGCATTACTACAACACATCGAATTTAACTACACGGCTCACTGGCGATTACCATGACCAGACTTGCGTCGACAAGTGTGATCCAGCTTTGTTGGACGCATCATGCAAAAAAGCTGGATTTCAACGTTTTGTCAAATCTCAGCTTCTTTCATACAATATATTCCAATGTTTAATTATTTTTCAACACTTATCTGATCCAATAACTGCCTATATTTTTCTTGATACCGGTCAAGTTCTGCCTGGGACTTCTTTTTTAACTCTTCCATTTCCTGCATATGTACCTAACTAATCTCCAATATTTTTTCTCTTATTCCAGTTTCGATTTTTCTTCTATCGGTCGCACAGCTTCTTCATGGCAAATTACTTTTTCATTTTACAATTTCCTTTTCCCGGAGAGTCAGTTTATTCAAATCTCTGATTTGTTTTTCCAACTCCTGGTTCTCATTTATATACCCCAAGTGCTTCTCGGCATCATCCAAACGGCATTTCCATGAATTCATCGAGAAAATATCTATCTTTTCAGACAGATATTTATCAATCAGCTCAATATAATATTGAATCGGATTGCTGAACAAATTTGGAGATTTAAAGCCAAATCGAGCAATGAACGCCGACAGAACGTCTTCTGCTGAGAGTACTGTATCTTCCGCTTTATCTTCTCTGCTTTCAATCTTGCTTCGCATATCTATTTTTTTCTCTGGCACAACAAACACAACCTCTTTGTTCTTTTTAAGCCACTCCGGAAGTTTTTCGTAATCTTTTCCTGAATAACAAAACCAGAGCATTTTATAGGGGAGTGCCGCATATTCCAAACGCTCTCTCAATTTTACCATAATTACATCATCTTCCCAACCACTATATCCAATGACAATCGGTGATTTCGTCTTCAAAAATGTCTTAATCGTACCTGGGGTTGTTTTAAATTCTTGACCCTGTATAATTTCTGCATCCCGATTCTCCAAATTGCAGCAATCATAAAATTCATACATTCCATGGACGTGCATAATCTGTACCCTTTTCGAATTTGCATTCAACGCAATATTGTCCAACATATTATCAGCCGAAAACACATCATAATTTCCGAGTAAATTCAAACTTTTGAGCAGATGATTATCAAAATTGGGAGTAATTACCGTCGTCGCAATTGTCTTTGTGTTCAAAATCTGTGCCAGCAAGAGATTACTCATAGAAATTTTGGAATCATTCATAATATTTTTTAAATACTGCTGCCTGTGCATTTTATTTTTGTACGCCTGTTCGAACCAATAAGAATAATATTTTGCACTATTTTCTCCCAGGCTCTCCGCTACATCACATATCCTTTGCAGCTTTTCGCCATCTCCCTGACATAACCGTTCCACTTTCTTTTTACATTGGTCAATAATACCATTCGCAGTCAAAATTTCCGGTGTTGAAATTCCCGCCCCCACAATAAACAGATACGGACATTCTTCTTCCATCTCCTGCTCTATTTCCACTGTTTCCCATATTAAATTAGTTGCATCTTGTAAACTAACTATTTTTCCCATCTGAATATTCCTTCTCTCTTCATACAGTCCCAAACTGTTCTATAAAAAATTGCAAATAACTCCATCTCTGCGCGAACGGTCAAGGTGCATAGCTAAAATTTATGCGTGAAGTTTGAGTACACTATATTTAAGATTTCATTATTTTCCGACACTTATCTGATCCAATAACTGCCTATATTTTTCTTGATACCGGTCAATTTCTGCCTGCGACTTCTTTTTCAACTCTTCCATCTCCTGCATATGTGCCTGATTAATCTCCAATATTTTTTTCTCATGCTCCAGTTTCGACTTTTCTTCTACCAGCCGCACAGCTTCTTCGCGGCGAATGGCTTCTTCTTTTACAATTTCCTTTTCCTGAAGAATTTGTCTATTCAAATCACTGACTTGTCTTTCCAACTCCTGGTTCTGTTCATCTAATTGTTTCTTTTCTTCCAACACGCCCTGCGCCTGCTCTACCATCTCTTTCATGGCATCCATTTTCGCGCGCAGTTCTTTACAGGTTTCCTGTAAAGAATCGTTAAGCGAACTCTTATCACTTAATTTTTCCTCAAAATCCAATTTCTGAGCTCTTACTTGTTTATCCAGTTCCTCATTTTTCGTAAGAAGCTGCCCATAAAGCTCCTGTGTTGTCTCATTCTCCTGCTCTGCGTTTTTCTTTTCTTCGCTAAGCATTGCCATTCGCTGCTGAAGTTCCTGAATCACTTGATCTTTTGATACAAGAAGTGAATCATACTTAGCACCAATCGTTTTCTCCAAATGCTGTTTATTTTCCACTTGAACTAAAAAACTTTTCATAATCATGTTCGTATATGACTCAATTTCTTCAATAATCTTTGCATCTTCTCCAAAAACACCTTTTGCTCTTTGAAGCTCATACGCCGCAATCATTTTTAAAAACGCATCTTTCTGTGAATAACCATCTCCCAATTCATCTGTAATATCTTTGATTTTTTGTTCCATGGCCTCAGTTACTCTATAAGACCTCGTTTTTAATTTTTCGTTATCCAACATTGGGTCTAATCCCAGCACCTCTTTCTCTAGTTTTTCCATATACATTATCCCCTTTTTTTACTTTGATAACATCATTATATCCCATTGACCTTGATTATGCAAGCAAATTTCTATTGAGTTATATATGTGTTTAACGTGTTTGTGTTATAACATATTATCATTACATATTTTTCAATTCTTTCGTGTCTTAATTGTGTTATATTTATATAACGTGTTTGTGTTATAACATATTCCTATCTATTTCTTTACAAAATCACCTTGCTATATTTCACAAGGCTTGCTATACTAAGACATATTGATTCCGCATTCCTTTTGGAAGTCTGGTATAGTAAAATTCCTGGAGACAGGTTTCCTTGTATTTTATACATCCCGAAAACCATTTTATCAAACCAGAAAGGAGTCATATATGTTCCAATATACACCATTTGAAAAAAGCCTGTGCGCAAATGCCAGGCTTTTTTCTATTACAAAAAAGAATCTCGATTTATTTTTATTGCTTCAAACAAACACCATCACTTACCGGCAACTTCACTTAACCAAACTCCACGGACTCACAGAAACTTCCGGAAGGCTCTCCTTAAAACGTCTGGAAGCCGAAGGTTTCATATACAGCAAGCAAGTCACTGCCAACAGTCAGATAAAATATTTTTACCTTAGTGCAAAAGGACGTGTTTTTTTAAAAAAGCTGCTCCCCTCTGAATATGCCCAATCTCTTCACATTAATTGGGAAAAGCGTCCCCCTGCAGGTATCCAGCAACTTTTTCACAGAATTCATGGAAACGATTTTTATTTTTCCTACATTTCCCTTCCCACAAGCCAACCTCGTCCATGGATTTTAGAGCCAAGGTTACCAGGAATTTCCGACAATCACAATGTCCCTCCTCGAAGTGACGGTTGCCTATATTGTGATTGTTTTACATACTACATCGAACAGGATAATGGTACACAATCAGAAAACATACTTCTCAATAAACTAAAAAACTATATCCAGGGAGGCTTTTTTAATTCAAATTCCAAAAACAGACTGGTGTTTTGCCTTGCCTTTCCACACCGTAAGAAATCAGCGCAAAAGCCTGCTTTTTCTATTTATAAATTACTCCTAAAATTCACAAAATTATGGGAATTACTAGAAAAAACACACAACATAGAATTGGATTACCCTCAATTCCTGCAGACCCTTTCAACATCACCACTCAAAGAAACCGTTACTCTAAAAGAATTTTCTGGATTTGAAAATATATATCGCCTGCACCCTGAAATCCAATCTGCAAAGGACGCTAACGCCCTCAAGAAAGCATATTTGCACGTTTCAGCTACCTCACAAGTATTAGACGAAGAATTAGACACCCTTTTTCAAAAGCGCCTCAAATCGCATTTTTCGAGTTTCTACGAAGATGTCGATCCACAAATGCTTTTAAGTGCCTTGGAAGGAATCCCTTTATACGTATGCGCAAATCATCAATTACCAAGCTACATTCCTTTGATTGCCGCCGAAGATACTTCTTTCCAAACAAAAATTTACGAACTTTTGTTTTACAACGGCTTAAACACTGATAATTGGCATTTCCATTCACCCATAAAATTTCACAACACTATTAATTTCACTTTCCGAATGGGACTGCAGCATAGTATTTACGGAACTCTTGCCATAGAATTTCCTTCTATTGACCTGAGTTCCCATATACGTATCCGTCACTTTTTTAAAAACAGCACAAAACATACACAGGTAATCTTACTGTTAATTGGAAAAAGAAAGGATATTACGAATTACTGTAATACTTTTTTAAGCAAATGCCTATATTCCGACACCATACACCTGCTGTTTGCAGATATTGATTCCATATACCAACCCACCCCTGCACCTATTTACCAGATTACTGAAGCAAAAATAACATCTCAAATTCTTTTAGAATGCGATGAATTCGATGAACAATTTCACATTATTAAGAAGGAGGAAAATATCTTATGACGCAATGTCATTTTAAAAAACTGCTAAAACAATTTAGCCACGACAAACATTCTGCTTGCAAGAGTAAACACATTTTTAATATCTTATGTGCCATCTTCACACTCGGATCCATTATATATGGTATCCTTCTCCTTTTTAGTCTTTACCGTTTAGACTACACACTAGCTCCTCACGGAATATTATTCCGTACAGTTGCGCTCTTATTTCCTCCCCTTCTGTGGATTGCAGGCACTGGCACCTGTCACCTAGATTTCCACAGATACAAACTATGGTTTTTTATTCTTATTTCCGTTTTTGAAACCACGATCCTCACAGGCATTTTATTTCAATTATTGTCAGTACTTTTTCTTCCTCACATTATGGCAATAAAAACAGATGCTATTTTCACTAAACGAATGGTGCTTTTTCTGGCAAGGATCATAGTAGAACTCCCACTAGGAGTTTTTATATACCTTTCCTTAAAAAGAATCCTTCATTCTGTTCAAGATGAAAAGAGCAGGGATGTGCTGCTCACCTTCAAAATCACTAATATTTTAGGCAAAAGAACCGACCGCAAAAACGTCTCCTACCCACTCTCTATCGCAAAAGATATGACGAACGGGAAAACCATTGTAATTTCCGAAAAGGATCGTTATCTGCACACTCTTGTAGATGGTACTAGTGGAACCGGGAAAACCTCCTCCACGCTTCTTCCAGCCATAAAAAACGATTTAGATGTCCGTTGCAAAGCAGAAGCCCTTCAGCTCAAGGACTTACATCCCTTCGTAGAAAACGGGAAGTTTATCTATAATAGTAAAGATAATTTCTTTTCTATAAACAAATTCTCTCCTGCAGATGATTTAAATACTTCAGAGAAAGCAAAGCTTTCCGAAAAATTGGAGGATTTACGTCTTAAACACCAAGTCTGTGGAATTACCGTACTCGCCCCAGATGACTCTCTGTGCGATGATGTCGCCCGCCTCTGTGATGCAAGGAAAATTCCATACCATCGGATTGACGGAACAAGGGACGCAGATGGCAATATTAAATCAAATTGGACTGGTATGAACCCCTTCTATGTTTCTCCAGCACTCAGCAAGGACCAAAAGCATCAGGCAATCGTAAAAAAGGCGGTTGTTTTTAGTGACGTAATGCAGGTAATCACCGATTTAAAAGGAAAAGCAGACTCTTACTTCACCGGTCTCAATCGGCAAATGATTGCCAATCTATCAATCCTTGTTATGAACACTGTACCGGCTCTTTACCGGCGTCAGGCAACTCCTGCCGATTTGCAGGCACTAATCAATAATTTTGATTTATTACCCGAACATGTATCAAAGCTGGAAACGATAGATAGCAGTACGCAAAGATACACTTTTATAATCCAATACATAAAAGAAGATTTATTAGGAAAAGGAAGAACAAAAATGGAAGACCAGAGCAGAGGAACAAGAAATATCATTAACGAATTTCTTCTAATGCCTCATTCCAAAGAAATCTACTGTTCGCAAACTTCCATTGACTTTGACCGTGCCCTCATGAATAGCGAAGTCACATTATGCAATTACGATCTCGCAAGCGGAGATAGTAACGCTGTTGCATTTGGGCTTTTTTTCTTATTATCATTTAATAATGCTGTTTTATCTCGTCCCGGAACAGAAAACACACGGACGCCACATTTTTTCTATATTGATGAACTTCCGGTATTATTACATAGTTCTTTAGAAAAAAACTTTTCCTTGTTTCGGAAATTCCGCGTAGCGATGTTTTGTGCAATACAAACACTAGATCAATTTGAGAAAAACGAACTAACAAAATACTTAAAAGGTGTTGTTTTAGGTTCTGCACACATTTTCGTTTTCGGCAGATCTGCACTTTCGGATATGGAGATTTTTTCTGCCATGGCAGGTATAGAGGACAAAATAGAAGAACAACACGCAACATCCGAGACCTCTCTATCCGGAGATTCACCAACCCTTTCCTATTCTTCTCGGGAAACGCCAATGCAAAAGAACAAAATAGAGGAAATCGATATCCGCCTACGTGATTTTCAAGAAATCACTTTGTTTACCACCCGAGACGGACGGCCGCTTCCTCCAATCCACGCAAAAGTCTCTTTTTTAAAAGACAATGATTGGAATCCAGAACCAGCACAAACCTCCGCTTTTATAGATAAGTTTTTATCCTCATATAAAACCGTTTCTTCCGACAATGAAACTTCCGCTTTCGCTGAAGACTTTTTTAAAAATCATAAAAATATACTATCCTCATATACCACAAAAGAAGAATCTGTTCCCCTCAAAAAAGGAGAACCTCATCCAAAGTCTTCCAAAGCAGCTGATAACTCATCCTCTGTTCTTCCTAATGGAAGCGAAACTATTGACGACTTATTCGAAAGAGAAAGGAACACTTTATGAACAACATAACAACTTATTTAGAGCACTTTCCTTCATCATTACATAACACTCCCTTTCACCTTCCAGAAAATTTTTCTATGTATTGCGAAAACCACAATAAGAACTGCACTCATGCAGAAATTGATCTCTTAAATGCGAAAGGGATTTTGGGTACTGTGGATTTTACAATCATGAAACTTTTAAAAGAATATTTTTTTCTTAATACATACAACATAAAATACGCCCTTGATCACATTCTTGATGAAAATTACAAAAAACCATCTTATAACAAAAATCTCAAGAAACTCACCAAAAGTGGCATTCTCCTAAGGCATTCTTTATGCGATTGCAATAAAACAACGACACAAGAACACCAAACCCCCGGAAGTCCTCTTCGCTTTTATTCCCTGTCTCCCGGAGCTCAATCCTATATGACAACACCGACAGATATATCTGCTAATCTTTTAGAACACTGGGAAGATTACAAAATTATGGAACTACTCTCCATCAATCAGCTTTTATTAAGAATAGAAAAACGCAACATTATTCAAAAACAGCATTATGTCCGTAAGATAATCGGACATCACAAATTCATGATTGACTGCCATTTAAAATATCATGTTGATACCCGCAACATTCCCTCTCCTATTTCGATTTTTTTGTTTTCATGTCGGACACACGAAGAAAGCAAAAAAGATTTCATCTTACGTATTTATTTGTTTTTACGCTGGATGGATCAGCACAAAATCGAATATCCTTCACACATGATTTTAATTTTATGTGAAAGCATAACAGAACTTCCCCTCATTCACAGTTCTATCATGGCACTCCGAACACAATACAAATATCCGATTTATTACACCTTCGATACCGAGCTATTAAATATTCCTGTATTTTCTTCACTGTATCAATGTGTATTATCCAGTAACACCGAAAGTTTTAACATAGAGCATATCCGTCTTATTATTTAGAAAACATACCAGACCCTCATGGTGAGGGTCTGGTATGTTTTTGTCGTATTTGTCATTAAAATTTCTTTTTTGTCTCAACTATTCGCTTAATTATACTTCTTTGCCTTAACTGTAAGATACGAATATTCTTTTCATGTTATGATTTTTTCAAATATTTTTTATTTAACACAGAGCAAAACCAATGTTCATTTCATTTTGTTTTGCCATCCTTGTATATACAAACAATTGTTTCACAAGTTGAAACATTATTATTTGCAAATACACTTGTATTTGCTTGGCTTAAGCCTCGGAGGAATCATTATGGGTACATTTCAAAATGTTTCCAAAGCCGAACCATGTGCAATTTGCGGCAAACCGGATTGGTGTTCTGTATTTCTACCAGATACCGTATCCTATCCCGGACAAAAACTATGTGTTTGCCGACGGATATCAGACCCTGAAATTTCAAGTCCCATCAACGGGAAAACTTATTATTTCATCAAGGAATTTAAAGATTCTTCTGCTCTGTATTCAGATGTGATAAAAGACAAAAATCTTTCTTATTCACCAAACCATTTTGTCCATATTTCGAATGCAAGCGCAGGATTCCCACACACGGAGCCCAATTATGGAATACCACCGTTAAAGAATTCCGAATTGGATCCTATTTATCGTTCATTCATGCAGCAATTAAAACTCAGCAAACAACATCAGAGAAAACTTCTTAGTGACGGGTGGAATAAAGACATGATTCTCTCCGGGAAAATCAAATCCTTACAACTCATCAAAAGGTACGATGAGTCAAAGGGATTTCCTACTGACCGTGAAGAACGTTTAAAAATTTGTAATGAACTACTTAAAGAGCACCACTCACTCAAAGGGGTACCTGGTTTTTATCAGGATGACCTTGACAGATGGACCTTTTCAGGAAAATCCGGAATGTTATTTCCACTCACGGATCGAAACGGCTATTTATATAGACTCCGGCTCCGCCTGGATCACCCTGACATGGATGAAAATGGAAAAGAAAAAAATAAGTACAAGAATTTTTCCTCGTACTTTCCCTCCAAAGAGAATGATCGTGTTATCAATGGATTTCTTAATGGATGCCGCGCCGGAAGTCAAATTGGATTTTATTATAATCCAAAACGTGACACTCCAAACTTCTGCATTATAACGGAAGGCGAAAAGAAGGCTATCGTAGCAAATTATATTTTGCACTGTATTGTTATCTCAATTCCAGGCGTGAATAATTTTTCAAAATTATCCGAAGCAGATGAAGAAGGCATTACACTCTACGATTATCTGCATTCGATTGGCTGCCAAAAAATTGCTACCGCTTTTGATGCTGATAAGTTAGTCAATAATTCCGTCCTACAATGTGAAAATCATCTGATAGACGCAATAAAAAAAGCAGGGTTTGAAACTTATATTTGCAAATGGAATTTCGGTTTTGGAAAAGGATTGGATGATATTCTTTTACTTGGCATTTTGCCCGAATATATCCAAATCTAGTAAAAAGAGGATGGAATGTACCCATCCTCTCAAACCCTCACCATGAGGTTCTATTTTTCCTGATTTAAAATATCAATTTTTGCCTCTATACTTTCTTTCAATCCCATCAGCACTGAAATCACATCCGGAATTTCTTCTTTTTTAAAAAGCGCATCTTTATCCAACACTTCATGCAACTCTTTTGCAGTTTTTAAGACAACCTTCGTCCCATTTTTTCTACGCACTCTTGCACCACTATTGTCCGTTTCTTTTATGCCATCGATGTTTTCAATCTCCTGCTCATTTTTCAATTTTTTAATCAGTGTTTTAATCCAAGTGGTAGGTCCGTTTTTTTTCCCTCCCCGTTCTCTTTCCAAGATTGCCTTTTCTAACAGCTTTTGTTTTTCAACTGGTAAATTACTTGCTTCCGCAATATAGGACCAAGGATATTCCGGTTTGTCGACAATTTCCTGCAGTTCTGGAATCAAATTCAAAAGCCGACGGTATTTCTCTACATTTTTTACTGTCATTTCAAGATCTAAAGCTACCAACTCATTTAATGAAGTAATTTCATCCTCTCTTAACAGCCCTTTTTCTCTTTTATAACTCAACTCTTCTTTGTGAGCTTGATATAACGTTTGTGCAAGATTAGCCATCTGCATAGGCTTTAATTCCGGTCTGTTATGTAAATTGGCTCCGGTCAGACGGAGTACTCGTTCAAACTCCGTTTCAGGTGTTTGCGTTACAAGAACCGGATACGTTGAGAACCCCGCTTTTTTTGCTGCATATCGCCTTCTATGTCCGGCTTCTATCATATACTTCCCATCCCCCACCGGATAAGCAAGAATCACCCCCTGAAAACCTCTGTTCTTCATAATCTCAGACAATTCTTCCACTTCATATTCTCCATACAAGCTAATATTTGACGGATCATCTACGAGTTGCTCATCTGTTACATGAATAATGCTTTCTTTCAAATCGTCTGGCAATTCATTCACATTCGTTCCGCTGATTTCCTCTGCATCAATTTCTCTATTCATTTCTGTAGTTGCACTTGCCACCCTTTGGAGTCTTGCTTTATGTTTAAATGACTGATTTTTCAAACTCTTTGCCACTTTTATTCTCCCCTTTGCTTTTTAATTCTTTTTTCTATTTCTTTCGCTAAATGACTATAATCCTCCGAAACATCACTTGACGGACAACAAATACATACTGGAGACTGATTCAGTTCACTTATTTGTGTAGATCTATAATCATGCCTGATCAACGTGTCAAACATTTCTAATTCATCTTTCGTCCCATCTTCCTTACTCTCATTCCAGGTACTTGACTGATCGTTTTTATACATCTGTACATTAATATAAAACAATCCGAGCACACGCAGGTTTTTGTTCCCATACTCTTTTCTCGCCTCTTTACATTTATCAATCACGTCAAAATATCCATTAATACTTGATCCTTTTGCCAAATGCATCGGAACAATAATATAATCGCACGCCACCAAATACATCATAGTTACCAGATTATGTGCTGGTGGAAAATCAATAAATATGTAGTCATAAAACCCATCTAACAAATCCAGCTTTTTCCTTAATATGTCTATGCTGTTTTCATCAGGTCCATAATAATCCATATCCGAACTTCCTAATACAACATCTATCTTTAAACCTATCTTCTTAAATTTATTTTTCCACTTTCGTCTCGCACTATATTCTTTTGTCTGAATTACGTTAAAGATATTTAAATCCTCTTCCAGAGTTTCATATAATGTATCAACACCCTCCCGGATTTTCCCGGTATCCGGATTAAATATTGTATCATCTTCCTCGAAAAAAAATTGGGACAAATTCATTTGTGAATCTCCATCAATTAAAAGTACCCTTTTCCCTTCCAATGCCATTTGACAGGCAATATTGATAATCGAACTCGTTTTACCAACTCCACCTTTTCTGTTATAATCACCAATTACATACGCCACAACATAACCTCCTTTTATTTGCAAAAACCTCACGGTGAGGTTTTTGTTTTTAACCATATATCTTATCTTTGTTTTTATTATGGCATAGTATTTTTTATTTTTCAACTTTATTTTATAATAAAAATATAAATTTATAAGAAATTTATATTTTACGAAATAGTTTTTTTAAATTGTCACTTACTGCAGAAAATAATTAAAATTGAACGTTATTGACGTTATGGCAAAACCATATCGCAAATCAGAACATACGTTCTTTTATGATTTTGACCCTCACGGTGAGGTTTTGCATTTTGAGTCAATACTTTTTATAATTTTCTTCTTTTTCCAATTTGACAAATAGCTTTTTACTTGCTATACTTATAAAAAACTTATTTCTTACAGATATTGTCATATGATTATATCGAAAGTCAAATCCCTAGAAATAGGTTTATAACTATTAGTTAGACATCTTCGGATGTCTTTTTTTATTTAAAAGGAGGAATCTATGAATGAATATCAGGAGTTCTGCGAGTTATTATTCATCGCAGGTATATTTGAAAAAGTGCCTTATCTAAATGCAAATTTAGATGAAGCACTTACTGATGAGTCTTATCTGCTAAAAGGTGAACGTATTTTTTCTCTGGCAAGAGAAAAAAAGCGTAAAGAGCAGCTTAAATCACAGAACCTCACCGTGAGGTTGTGCGATTTAAAATTCCCTTCATTAAATCATAACGAAGTGGAGGCTCATAAACAATTAAGCAATTCAATCAAAAAATTTATAAGGCAAGAATTTAAAAGGATTAATCGGAACGAGAAATATTCTTCTATTGAAGATATTTCTTTTTTTTATTTATTTTCAAATCTCATGCCAACAGAGAATCTTTCAATAAATAAACTCTGTACTCAAACAGAAATCGCACGAGTTGTTACAGGAAGTCAAAACATTCTTTGCTTCCATTTTTCAGAATCAGATTTTTATATACCTTGTATTCCACAAAAAAGATTTCGCAATACTGAATATTATTTTCGCAGCAATCCTTCTATTACTGCCTCTATTATTCATAGTGATCAAATCTTTTTATATCTTTTTCTTATACATTGGTGTAATTATTTAATCCTAAGGAGTAGAAGAGAAGAGGAGTGTAACTTAGTTTTAAAACAATTGTTAATAAAAAACACCTCCGCGCTTCAAATGTATAACTGGTCAACTGAAGAAATGCCAGATTGGTTTGAACAATATCTCATTGATAGTGGCCTGGAAAAACGAAATGATATCTATTCACCTAAAGAACTTCTTTCTAAGACACTACGTAGTTTTAATCACAGTGAAGATATCATGAAATATCTAAATATCGTGGAACACATCTATACCTGTAAAGAATTTGATTTTTCTACCATTGTTTTTAAACAAAGCTATCCCTTAGTAAGTATGATTTATCCGTTAGATGCATTTATATTGGATACGTTAAAATATTATGTTTCTGCAATCCAGAATGAACGTCTTGAACAACATTACCGGAAACAAGTAGAAGGCAATGTTGCACGAGCCTATACAACAAAGCGGAATATTCCTCAACATATTCTTACAGAAATGAAAACTTCTGTATTTAATGACTACTTTGACTTTGTTGAATTCGATGCGGATATTGAGAAAAATTCAGTAAAAGATATAGCAGATGAATTTGTAAAACTTAATCATCGGTATTTTAATGATTTTAAATGTAAAGATACTACTTTTAGAATCAGAAAGCTTGGTCGTCACAAAGCCTATGGATTATATTACATGTACTTAAAAACCTTAGTTGTAGACTTACGGCACCCGGATTCTTTCGTTCATGAATACTTTCATGCTATTGATGATATTTTAGATGGTTTATCACAAAAATTTGCATTCTGCAAGATAGCGGACAGATATACGTACTTACTCTTAAAAACAATAAAAGAGTCTGAAAAAGACGGAACGAAAATTTTGTCAAAATCAGGAAAGTACTCTCTACAATACTACTTACAACGATGTGAAATATTTGCACGTTGCGGCGAAATATATCTTTTTCGTCTTCTTCATGTAGAAAGTTCTCTTCTAAAGCATCCTGACACACAGTCTTTTGCATATCCTGATAATGATGAATTGAATGCTTTAATCTATGATTATTATTCTTTAGTAACAAAGAATTTAGGAAATGATAAAAAGAAGGAGGAATAATTTCATGAAAAAAATTTATGCTTCTCAGATATCTGAGTATTTTACAGAATCTATTGAAGAAGATTTCTATTTAAAAACAATTAGTTTATGTCACACCAAAGAAACTGGAATGCCTTATTTATTTATGGAATTAGAAGATAAAAGCGGAAAAATAGAAGGACGTATTTGGGAAAATAATATAGACAATGATTATATTCATTTGAAAGGTAAAATTGTCAAAGTGAATGGCGAAATTTTGCTTAAAGATAAAGGCACAGCAGAGCTCATATGCTGGAAAATAGAACCTGTTACAGAATATGATATACACCAATTCATCAAAGGATTATCTCCTGAAGAAGAAAGGCACTACATAAGCACTTTACAAAAACAAATTGGTCTTGTTTCTCATTCTGGCTATCAGGAATTATTAAATCGCACATTTAATACCTTGGGAAGTAAATTTTATAAAGCACCTTTGAGCCTAAAATATAGCGGAAGTTATAATGGCGCATTGCTTGTTCAAACCGTTGCAGTAACCAGTATCGCATTACAAATTATGCGTTCGCAAAAAATATTTGGTTATACACCCAATATGAATATTGACTACCGGCAAGATCTACTAATTACCGGTTCCTTATTATGTAATATCGGAGTTGCAAATCTCTATACCCCCTTCCCTGATGCCCAAATGATTAGTGAAGCAATGTTAATTCCGCCTTCTGCACTAACCATGCAACAAATTTATGAAATATTACCTGGTACAACTAATTTTTTATCAGAAGAAGAAAAAAACCTTCTTATCCATATGATTCAAGTTGTTCATGAAGATACTCGTAAACGACCAATGTTCCGCGAAGCCTTAATCTTATCAATTGCATATGCTGCATATAACAAAATCGGAATGTTAGATTATCATTTGCAAGAAAATCAAAATGAATATGGTGCAATTTACGATACTTCATTAAAAAATTATTTATATATTGCAAAAGAACTGAATGAGGAGGATATTCAAGATGGAAACGTATAAATATATAAATCCTGACACAATTAAAAATATCCAAAATTATCTATCCATTCCTTCTCCTCCTGGTTTGATATTAGCTGGCATTGATGGTCTTGGAAAAAAAGAAGCTGCGTATGATATCATATCCATGATGTTACACTGCTCAAATGCTGAGCTCCTTTCCAACCCAGATTTCTATGAAACAAAAAGCGATGGAGCCTTAAAAGTAGAAGATATTGAAGCTCTTATAGAGTTCACCCAGCGCAGTAGTGTAGGTGATCGAAAAGTATGCCTGATTCACAATGCATCTTCTATTACCAATATTACACAAAATAAATTGTTGAAAATACTTGAAGATCGTTCGGAAAAAAATACGCTTATATTTATTACAAACAGAATGTCCATGCTGCCAACGATTCTCAGTCGGTGTTTTTTCATTCAATTTCGACCGGTTAATGATCATACCATGCGATTATGCCTGAAAGAACAGGCAATAGAGGAAAAGTACTGGGACTTTCTCCAGTATCTTTTGGTTAATGCTCCTTATCATCTTATTGAAAAAAAGGAGAGTTTATATGATTATATCAATATTTCTGAGGAATTATCACACATTTCAAAAAAAGAAGAATTTCTTGAAAAATTACATTTACTAATAGAAAAAGATTCCAACTCTTTTTTTGACATTCACAGTAATTCTCCTGAATGGGCAATTAGAACAATCCTATTCCCATTTTATCAGATGATATCCCATTTTTATTCATCTGATACGGAAATTGCAAATGCTCTGTCTAGCTTATATACAATACAAAATGCTTATCAAATATTGCAACTTGGACAATATCATTTAAAACTTGCTGTTACCAGCTATTCAAAAAATGATTTTTTTAATCTAATACGATTCATTATTCAATTATAAAATAACAGGAGGAATTTATGTTATATACTACCTATCGGCCGCAAACTTTATCAGAAGTTGTAGGACAAACTGAAAATATCCTTACACTAAAAAAACAGATAACTCAAAATAAATTTGATTCGGCTTATTTGTTTGCCGGTCACCGTGGGACAGGTAAAACTTCTATTGCCCGGATTCTTGCACGATCCATCTGTTGTGAACACCCGACTGAAAATGGACCTTGCAATCACTGTAAAAGCTGTCGTTCCATGTTAAACAATACTGCTATAGATTTTGTGGAATTGGATGCTGCTTCTAATAACTCAGTCAATGATATAAAAGAACTGATTAATCAAACTATGTATATGCCAACAAATCTGAAAAAAAAGATATATATTATTGATGAAGTACATAATCTATCTGCAGCCGCATTTGATTCTCTCTTAAAAACATTAGAAGAGCCACCATCACACTGTATATTTATCTTATGTACAACAGAATTACACAAAATACCTGCCACTATTAAATCAAGATGTTCTATTTATCAATTTAAGACTCTCTCTCTTTCTTTAATACGTGAAAGGCTTGTTTACATTTTAGAGGAATTGCAAAAAGATTACGAAGAAGAGGCTCTTAATATCATTGCAAAGCAGGCAGATGGCTCTATGCGAGATGCACTTTCCATCATGGAAAAATTAGTTACTGCTTACGATATATTGTCTGCTGAAAATGTCAGACAGTCATTAAGTTTAATCGATGATGAATTATCTTTGCAAATTTTAAAATCACTTTTAAGCCATGATGGAAAAACAGCAACGAATCTTCTTCATAAATTATATGAGGAAGGAAAAAATTTAGCTCAATTCGTTGATAATATGCTGCAAAGCATTACAAATGGCATTGTATTATTTTCCTCTCAGGGAAAAGCTGATATAAACAATAGCGAGGATTATTGCCAAAAACTATATGATATTGTAAAACCATATACTGCAGAATTGTTGTACTGGATGGTTGAACAATTTTCCATATTGCGGGAAAATATAAGAAATAGTTTGCATCCATATATGGATGTCTTATTATGCCTTATTAAAACTTGTAGTCCAGAAATATTTGAAGACAGCGAAAAAATGCTTTTGTTAAGAATTTCAAAACTTGAGAAGGAAGTAAACATGTTACAAGAGAAATATCAATCGCTTGTAACAGAAACAGATTCTTTTATGTTATCTTCAGACGCTTCTAATAAGCGAAATAATCCAAAGGAAACGATACCGATAGTTGAAAAAGAGGAAGATACTAATGATTGGCAAAATGGGGAAGATGAAAATCCATTTGAGGAGGATGATTTTAAAGAAGAGTTAAATCCAAAAAATGAAGTCGACAATGGAACAGTAGAAGAGAGTGCTATGGATATTTCTGAAGAGGAAGATAATTTAGATGAAACACTCTTTGATTTATTTAGTGACTATGGGTAAATTTTTTCTAATGAAAGATGATATGAAGGGACAGCATTATGCGATATATAAAAAAGAAAAACAATATCTATATCTACAGGCGTTGTTTGATGATCATATGGCATTATATACGGCATTATTTTATTGCAATGAGAAAGAAACAGAACCATACTGTTTTAAAACAACCATGTATCCAATATATCAGATTGTAAAAAAATTCAAAGAGATTTATAATTTAGATTTTCTTACTATTATGTATGAGGTTTGAAAAATAGCAGCTTCTGTTACTTACGAAAGTAATAGCAAAAGCTGCTGCTTTTCTTTTTTTTAGAATAATTCTATGATATAATGTTTTCTATCATATATAAATTCTATTTGGTGCATATATACATATATAGGAAGAAGGGAAGAGAGTTCTTTTTTCTTCTATCATGATTATCATGCATAATTAATATATAATTATATACATAGTTATAAAACATAATTGATAAATCTAAGGCACCGAAATCCCCGTAAATACAATAAAAATAGATGTTTTGAAAAAACGGTTTTCTTCCATATGTGGATGAATCTTTTCTTTTATAGATGAAAAAATTCTTCTATGGATTATTATTTTCTTAAAAAGATGAAAATTTTTTAATGTGGATGATTTTTTTCTTCATACATAAAAGAAAAATCAAAGCAGTGATGATAAAATTCGGTGAGGGAAAGAAAAAGTTATATTGAAAGAAGATTTAGAAACAAATTTGAGCATTAGAAAAGCATAAATAGAAAAAAAGGGTACAAAAAAGAAACCCTTTATACATTAAGAGATAAAATATCTGCATTTGACTCTTCGTTTTTTAATATTGTTCGTATCAGGGCACCAATACTATTTAATTTTAAGTCTGCTTTGTAAGCATTATAAACGTAACTAATACTTTTCTTTACAGCAGATAATGAATAGGTAGAAGCGAGTAGTGCAAGATCTGAATAATCATTATTCGTAAGATGGAAAGGAACATAAAACTTTTTGGTTTTTCCTTGTTGCTTGACGATACCTGCCTGCTTTAGGAAATCAATATCGTTTTGTTTCGCCTCCGTTTCTTTTAATGAAGATTTATTAAGACGTTGCATTGCAGCATCAAGGCTTTCAAAATAACTACGTAAAGATGTAGCATTTTCTGCATTATTCATTTCTAATGAGCGTTTACCATGGTAATCCGGATTCATCTGAAGAGTAACAGATTCTTCAGAGAAGATGACCTGGAATAGGTTTGAAACTGCTGATAATGCTTTGCGTATAATATTAGGTTTGCAATATCTTGGAAGATAAAGTCTTAAAGTAGAATAAGGGGTTTTCGCTACCAGCTTGTTTTCTGGATTACGGTTGGTATCAAGATCAAGAGCGGTTCTCAGGTAAATACGCAATTGGTTGAGATCATCCAGTTTTACGAGTTCATCGAGAAAAGCAAGATTAAAAGTAGCATATCCCCGACCGCCGTCCTTAGCGGTTAAAGCATATGTATGGTATTCTGCGAGGATTACATGAAAACGATTTTTTGTAAATCCATCTTTGCACAACATAATATAACCATATTCTTGTAATTTTATATTTGCATTATAAATAGACCGCACAGTACATCCAAGATATGTAGCAAGTTCTTTTGGAGAGAGACTTTTAATCAAACCATGCTCATCCGGATTACAGAAATGGTAAATTACAAAAAGTTTTAATGCAATTCCTTTTAATCGTTTAGCACTACCAAAACGGTTTTTTTCATTTATGTAACGGATATGTTCTTTATATACGGTTTTATAAACACATTGACTACAATGATTACACTGGAAAAGGGCATCATTTTGAGTTTCTTGAGGCAGATACTCTAAAAATTCAATATTTTTATAATTTGGACACGAAAAACAGCCAGAGGCAGCACGATCCAGCTCCTGGCTTTCGGTATAATATGTATTTGTATGATTTTTTTGTATTCCAATTGCTTTAATTAGCGGAGATTTTCCGATACGTGCATAATTTGATAATTTCAAGGGTATCACCTCTTTTCATAAGATAGAGACAAAATAGCTATATGTGTAGTAGACAGTACAAATACACATATATATGCCCAATACGGTAATAACACTTGAAATTATAGATTAAATGATATAAAATGGTGTTAAAGTATCGGCATTATTAATAATTTTATTCTATCTGTGATCGGTACTTAGTAGCTCAACTGGCAGGAAAAGCTACAGTTATAAACATCAAGCGAGGATTTTTTGGTTGAAGTGGAAGTTCAATCAAATTATCCTCATTTTTAATACTACAATATAAAAGATTATTTGTAAAATCGGAAAAGTAAGCAGTAAAAAGTGAATAAAATTAAAAAAAGCCCGAAAAATAAGCAAATTTGACGTGTAATAGTTCTGTTTAAAAAAGACGGTTTTTGTGAGAGTGTTTCAATAACCCTTATAAATAAAGGCTTTTTTGTACTAGAGATAAAAATAAAAAATTTTTCAAAAAATTTTCAGAAAAAATACGCAATAAAAAGCGAACAAAATTTAGGGATTTGTATAGATCAGAAAAGCAAGCAGTAAAAAGCGAACAAAATAAGTGAATTTATAAGTTGAGAGAAAAATTGTGCAGTAAAAAGTGAACAAAATCATTTTTCCATTAAGAGCAAGGAAAATTTTAAAATTTATGAGTGAAAAAAAGATACAGTAAAAAGCGAACAAAAGTGGTAACATCTGAAAAATAGCGCAGTTAAAAGCAAATAAAATAATTTTGACAAAAAAAGCAAGCAGTAAAAAGCGAATAAAATTGAATGAATGAAATAAAAATGCAGTAAAAAGCGAACAAAATAGTTGAATATCCTACTTTTATACTAGAGAGATAGCGACAAAATGGAAATTTCAATAAAAAAGATAGCGACAAAATGGATTAGAGAGGATATTAAAAAAAAGATAGCGACAAAATGAATTAAGAAGATACGTTAAAAAAAGATAGCGACAAAATAAACTGAAAGAAAATGATGTGGAAGTTCCTACAGAAAAGAGTCGGTATAGGAAAACAGACAATGATTTCATAAGACTTTTTTTGAAAAAGTGAGCAGTAAAAAGCGAACAAAATATAAGATAATAAGATGTGATATAGAAATTAAAATAAGCAGGGGCATCCCTGCTTATTCGATTTCAACGAAATCAGTATCAATAACAGACGAAGTAAGAAGTTGAGCAGAATGAAAATTGTATGCTACAATTTCTTTTTCTTCTAGTGGCATAAAATCTATGCGTATAGAGGAATCATTATTGATGAATTCAAAATCTTTTACTATAATATTTTCCGCTTTTAAAATATTGAGATGTGTAGTTAATTCTTTTACCAGCATAGCATTTCCCATTTTCAGGAGTTTCATATGTCCCCGAAAGTATTTTAGTGCAAAAATTTTGCTGAGAGCGTTATCTTTATATCCAGCAAGACGTTCTTGCTGAAGAATCATCATAATACTTCTGGTTTGGGCAGATTCTATTGTTTTATATGATGAGGAAAGGATATTGATGTACTTTTTCTGTACATAGGTACGTTTTAACTGCTCGGATGGTGTAAACAGAATCGTACCTTCTATAAAATCTACATGGATGTAGCTAATCAAACCAAGTGTGGTCGTTTTAATCAATTCCCCGGATTTATCTTTTAAGGTGATTGTATAGTTATAATTACTCAATTTTATTAGGCGTTGATTAATATCCTCATAGTGCTTTTTTCTTGGAACTTTGATATTGAAAATACGTCGTGTAAAATCTAATAGGTCACAGCCGACGAATTCATCATTGATATTTTCCCCATTGATTAAGTTGAAAAGCTGTGTCATAATTTCACGATCTTTCATATCAAGCTCTTTCTGGCGTAATTCGAGGTTCATATTTTTGAGAGCTTTTTTTGTTAGCTTTCCATTAGCATTATCTGGAAGCGAATGACCTGGTTTGTATTGTACTTCTATTTCACCCATACCATCTTCAGTATCTGTTTCAAACTCATAATTATTATGAAGAAGAATTTCATTTTGTAAAAGCTCGGGTTCAAATTCCATATAAGAACTCCGATAGTTAAAAATCGGATACGCTGTTAAATCAACAGGGTATTTGGTATTAAACCCCTCAAGGGAACCATCAAACATATTTTGGATGATTGTAAGTGAATCGAAGGTCAAGTCATCAATAAAAGCAGTTGCAATTATTTTAACTGATTTATCGGAGAGAAAAAAATAATTTGTTAAAGGAACAGAAGTATCACTTCGCCATTTCTCAATTTCTTCAAATTTGGATTGCATGATTTCTTCTATTCCGGGAGCATCCGGATTTGTATATCGTAGTGTATTATATGTAGCTTCTGCATATCTACGTAAACACTGTGGATTTTTTGGTGTCATTTTCCCTTTTATTTCATCTTGAATGCTTTTAATCCAATTACGCTTGCTTACTCGACGGCGTTCTCTGTAAGTTTTGACCGCCTGCTCCACATTTTCACGGGATAATGCGACATAAATGCAATATGTAATAATAGTATCTAATGCTGGTGAAGGAGTAGCTTCAGGAATAACACCTTTTAAATGATGTTCGTAAATATAACGTTCAGGTTGTCGATCTTTGATAAAACGTGTATAGTTTGTTTTTATTTCCTGAAAGATATTCGGCGAAATAAAAAGAGCCGCTTTTCTGTAAATATCCAAAAAATCAGTTGTATTTGTTGTTTCACTCATAGTTTGTCACCTCCTACACACAGTTATCTAATTTGTAATTATATACGATGAACGGTTGATTTGCAAATTCATTTTTTAGCAGTTGGGTGGTTTTCGTTTTCGTGTGAGACGAGTTAAACCGTAAAGGTGGAATGACTGTTTTTATGAGACAAACAGTTTTGGTGGCGGTATTGTATAGGAAAGAAAAAATCTGCTATGATAATGTGAAGGAGGAAATATTGTTATGGATGAACATATGTATCGAAAAAATATAGAAGTAGGAATGAAGGTTGAGATTGTTTTAAAAAAGGATCAAAAGACAGGGGTTTTGACAACAGGTACAGTGAAAAAGATACTGACGAAAAAAAATATACATACAAGGGGAATTAAGGTCATGCTTTCAGATGGAAAAGTTGGGAGAGTGAAGCATCTGTTTAATAGGGATTGCACAATAGAGTGAACAATGATAAACTAAGAGAAACCTGATTTATTTACAATTCCTGTCTTTGGGCAGTATAATAGAATGAATTCCTGGAAACAGGTTATGCATGACAACAGCACCTATTTTATGGTGCTTTTTTTATGTGGAAAATAATCAGGAACTATATAAAAGGAGGAAAACTTATTGAATGAACAAGTAAAAAAACAAAGCCGATTTTTTCAGACGCGTGAAAATGTGGCAAAGCTGGGAGCATACTATACAGATCCGGAACATTGTAGAATGATTGCAAAGATTTTGGATTTTCCGGAAGAAGATGTTTGCTGCCTGGAACCATCTATTGGAGATGCAAATGCAGTATGCATTGTAACAGAAAAGGAAAAACGCCAAAATATAAAGATATATGGTGTTGATCTAAATCAAAAAACAGCGGATACAACCGTTTTAAATCCGTATGTAGAAGAATGCCTGTGGGGTGATTTTTTAACAGATGTTATCATCAGCCACAAGGCATTTTCTTTTTGTTTTTCAAATCCGCCATATGGCGATTTGAACGAAACAAGACAAGAGATTTTGTTTCTGAACAAATTACTTTCTTATTTGACGATAGACGCAGTTCTTGTATATATCGTACCTTATCAAGTGGTTGCAAATCAAGAATTTCAACGTGTCTGGACTGCCGGGTTGACAGTAGAAAAAATCTTTCGGTTTCATGAAAAGGAATATGAAAAATGGAAGCAGGTAGTATTGATTGGAAGAAAAAAAGGTAAAAAGGTTAAAAACCAGGACCAATCTAAAGAAGTGGCGTTTGAATTTCCTAAAGTAGAAGAGATTTCTTTGCTGCCAATGGATTATCAAGGAAACCGGATTAAGGTAAATCCGTCATTTGCAACTGGAATTACAACATTTACCACAAAGGAATTTCATTTTGAGCGAGCCTTAAATTATGTAAAGAAAAGTTCGCTCAGGAAGTTTGTAAAGGAAATAACGCAACAGGAGTTATATATGTCTGACAGGTTAAGCAGACCTCCTATTATGCCGAATGCAGGTCAAATGTATTTGATGGCTATTTCAGGAGCAGGTCAGGGTATTGTTGGTTCGGAAGAAACAAAAGATTTACACTTGCAGAGAGGTGTTGTAAAAAACGTAGAAGAAAGTGAAATTAGAGAAAGTGAACAAGGAGTAGTCGAAGCAGTACGAAAATATGCAAAAATCAGCTTTAGTATTGTGGAAGATAGTGGGGATATTCATTCTATTTAGCCGCATGGCAGAATGGAAGTAGGTAAAAGGAGGAAAAGAGATGCTAAAAGTAACGGCAGGTAGTGTATTTGCGCATTTGGAGTATGCAGTTATTGTGAATAAAGATTTATTGCTTTTATCCTGCTATGAAAGGAGTCAGATGGCAGTAAATGGAGTATGTGCAAATATTGGTTTGAGATCGGAACCAACTCGCATTATTGAAAATGGTGAAATAGTGGCATCTGTGCAAGGCGAATTTGAGTCAGACACTTACATAGCGCGAATACCGGCAGGAAGAGAAAATATTTACCAAGGGGTTTGTATATCAAAATCGGTAAATAAAGAATATCTCTTTATTCATAAGGAAAATCAGGAAGAGGAGATGTATGCATATTTTATGAATGCGTATGAATTACCACTATTGAGAGAATGGATTCCATATTTGGTAACATGTGCGCTGGACAGACAACATTTGACGTATGCAAATGCAGACATTTACGGTAGTTTTGAATTGCAAGAAGAGACAGATATTATAGAGTGTAGAATGACAAATGATGATCTGATTGCTCTGGTAAAAGAAGGACTTAAAAGAAGAAAGATAAAGATTGCAGTACATCCGCAGAATGCTCTGGAGTTTTGCGATATGGATGACTATTTTGAAAAGTATGGGCATACGCTAGTCCGCAATTTAGAAACCCAATTATCTCCACTTAGTCAATTAAAAGAAAAAGTGGATGAGTTAGTTTTTATTTCTAAGCGTCCGTATCCGCAGCAAGCAGCAATTATCAATGGAGCATTGGAACGCCTTACATATGGGAACTATGTGTTTCTTGTGGAATCAATGGGGGCTGGAAAAACGCTTCAGGGAATGGGGATTGTTGATGGCTGGTTTGTTAAACAATATAGGAAGCAGCACCCTGGAATGTCAGTAAAGGATATCTATAGTGATGGTTCTCTTATAAAATATAGAACAATTATTATGTGTCCACCTCATCTGGTTGAAAAATGGGCGGAATCCATCCGAGAGGAAGTGCCATATGCAAAAGTAGAAATATTAAAGGAGCTGGCACAACTTGTAAAATTGAGAAAAAAGGGAAAGAAAGCTCAGGGAAAGGAATTTTATATCATCAGTAAGGATTCAGGAAAGTTGTCCTATTCTTATATACCAGTACCAAATCAGATAAAAAAGAAGACAGCAGGTATTCCTATATGTAGAAATTGTGAGAATGTGGTTTCAGGTGGAAGAGAAAGTATATGTCAATGCGGAGAAAGGAACAGGATAATCAAGAAAACGAGGGAACGATATCTTGGTCTCATTTGCCCAGAATGCGGAGAACTTCTTCTTCATGCGGAAGGAAATGTGTATGACGAGAACGGCTATTTGAAAATTCTTACGCCAGAAGATTTTGCTGTTCAAAATAGCGTGAACCATTTTTGTAGATGTTGTGGTGCGGTTTTATGGGCGCCTACGGTAAAACAGATGGATAACAGAATTTTTTTCCAGAAACCGAAAAAGAAAATTAAAAAATGGAAAAAAATCTCACATTTTTCGAACCGGGCAAAAAAAGCACGAAAATCTGTTTGGATTATGCGAGGAAGAGAAGAAGTATATAAAAAAGAAAATATGATTACAGATGAAGAAGTAGAAGAAATGGAGATTGTGGGACCGAGAAGATATTCCATGACACGTTATATCAAAAAATATCTCAAAGGATATTTTGATTTGGCAGTCTTTGATGAAGTGCAGGATTATAAAGCAGGAGGCAGTGCACAGGGATATGCAATGCACGACTTGATAAAAGCAAGCAAAAAACAAATGTGTTTGACAGGAACAATTGCTGCAGGATATGCGTCAGATCTGTTTTATGCACTTTATAGATTGGATCCGGCAAGAATGAAAGGAAAAGGCTATGAATATGGGAGTGCAGGTGAAAGGAAATTTGTCGAAAAGTATGGTTCGGTTGAAACTGTGTATGAAATACAGGAAAAGGGGCAGTATCATACAATGACCAGAGGGAAGGTCATAACACCTACGCGCTGTTTGCCTGGTATATCTCCATTGATATTTACAGATTTCTTATTGGACACTGCTTTGTTTCTTGACATATCTGATCTTAGTCGTTTTCTTCCCAATTTATATGAAAATGTGGAAATTATTCCGCTTGAAGATGAAATTCGGGAGGAATACCACCGGGTAAGGGATGTTATAAAAGAATATATGAAAGAAGAAGAAAAAGGAAGTCTTCTAATGGGAAGCTATCTTCAGTTCTCATTATCTTATACAGATATGCCTTATAAAAGAGAAGCGATACTTTCTCCAGCAAATGGAGATGAAGTCTCTCAGCCAGCAGATTTATCCTATTTGATTGAAAATGGGAGGTTATTGTTAAAAGAACAGGCACTTGTAAATATAGTAAATAAGGAATTGGAGGAAAAGAGAAATTGTTTTATTTATTGTGAATTTACTGGTGATCGGGAAGAAGCAATATCATACAGATTAAAACAAATTTTGGAACAGGAGTGTACTTTGCGGGAAAGTGAAGTCACAGTTTTAGAAAGTGCAAATCCATCGGCATTGAAAAGAGAAGAGTGGATGCACCAAAAAGCTTCACAAGGTACAAAAGTATTTATTACAAATGCAAAATGTGTTTCTACAGGACTTGATTTTGCGTTTCGTTATCATGGAAAAGATTATAACTATCCAACGATTATTTTTTATCAAGTTGGATATGACATGATTAAAATCTGGCAGGCGAGCAGACGGCACTATCGATTGAATCAGAAAAAGGAGTGCCGGACTTTTTATCTTGTATCAGAATGTACAATTCAGATTGATGCAGTTCAGTTGGTTGCTACCAAAGAAGTTGCAACAAGTTCCATCCAAGGGCAATTTTCAGCAGAAGGATTGTCTACGATGGCAAAAGGAGTGGATGCACGTGTAATTTTAGCACAGTCTGTGGCAGAAAAAAGTGAACAGAAAGAGCATGGGCTGAAACAGATGATGGCAACCATAAGTGAAAGAAATAATCAGGGGAAAGGAGAGATAAACTATGAAAAAATGTTGATTTTTTCTGAACTGACAGGATTTGAAACCGTACCAGATTACAATGGGACAAGTGAATTCAGTCACATCAGCGATGACGAAATATTAGAATTGTTAAATTTTGGTACAGAAACAGTAGAAAGTCAGACCAATATATTTGAAACAACTTTACAGGAAAATGTTTCCGAAAGCAAGATATTACATATCGCATCTACGATTAAGAAGAATGAAGTAAGTCGTGAAGAAAAAGATTGGCTGGATTTTGAGGAATTATTAAATGTAGTAATGTATTAAGGAGGATAAGAACATGTATCAATTTAAGATGAATAGTAAAGATTTGGCAGAAGCAATGAAGAAAGCGTCCATAGCGCTTCCAGTGTCTAAGGGAAAAGGAGAAAATGAATGTATTCGACTTGTAATCAATAAAAAAAGTAAAGATGCAGAGGATTACAGAGCAGTAATTCTAGCGTTCAATGGAAAAGTTCAGACGATAGGGGCGCTTAATATTGAAGAAGTAATCACGGAAACGGATATTCCGGAGATTAATGTAAATGGTCGGCAACTATTAGCATCTGCAAATGCATTTGCAGCTATGAATGCAGCCATAGAGTTAAAAATTGACAGTGAAGCAGTTGTAACAGGAGCTGGAAGCCGTGTTGCTTTAAAACTCGGGAAAAGTGTCATGGCACTAAAAGCATCAGAAACAGTTATGCAGGAAGTTGAAATAAGTGGTGAAGAGTTTACTCAGTTTATGAATTTTGGAATTAGTTGTTTTGGGACAGAAAAGGGAATGCATGGAATTCATTGTGTTGCGGTAAGAATTGATGCATCTGCAAATAGAATATTTGCTGTTAGCACGAATGGATATAGATGTGCGTATGCAGAAACAACTAATATAAAAATGTATAGTTTAAAGAAACCGCAGAATTCACAAGAAGATGAAGACACTTCAGCAGGAGCACCAGCGATTACTGCAATTGTGGAAGGAAAAATTTTGAAAAGTGCAATCCAAAATTTTCTTGGAAAGAAAAAAGTATATCTTGGGATTGACGACAAAATGTTACGCATTAGAAGTGGTACAGATGTAGTTATGATACTGCAACAAGAGGTTGATTATCCTCTTGAACCCATGCTGAAACTGATTGAAGGAAATAAAAGCCTGGGAAGATGGAAGGCACCGTATATCAAAGTACTTCAATCTTTATCAGTTTGTGAAATTGCAATGGACAGTATGTGGCTTGAAATTTGTAAAGAGGATGATAATCATATCCTATTTCGCGGAAAAGACGGGGTAACGAAAACATCTATTTTTTGTGCTATGGAAGGAGAGATTCAACGGGTGGTATTAGATGAGTCCCATTTAAAAAATGCTCTTTCTGTATTTTCAAAGGAACAAGATATAATAGTAGAGTCAGTAGGTGAAAGACGTCCATTTGTCATCCGACAAAAGGAAGATGACCCGAATATGATACTTGTATTTCCAATTGCAGATGATGAGGAAGAAGAATAGTATCTATTTATGTTCGAAAAATTAAAAAGTTAAAACAATGGGGCAATAGGGAGATAATTCCATAATTGCCCCTAGAACAGAACAAATGTTCGTTAACAAATATAGAACCTCACCGTGAGGTTCAAAATTCAAAAAATCAAATCTGTAAAAATTTCTGGCATATCGCCATACCTCCCCTTATATGTAAGATAGAAATAAATTTGTCTCAATCTAGTCGTTTTTGTAGCATATTTGATGAATTTGTCCGCATTTGAATAGTTATGAAACTATCTGTAATTTCAGTATCTTGCAGTTTTTTTTATTTTTCTATATTATTCAGTTAGGATAAACACTAGTGATTTATACAATATTTTTATAAGCGAAGGAGGCTATCAATGAAGGAACTTATGATAGCCGAACGACTTTCATCCATCAAACAGAATTTTGATGGTATCCTTCTTACATCATCAGGTACGGAATGGGATTTTATGACCCAAAGCCCCGGACAATCCGGAGTTTTCAGTTCTCTGATTTCGAAATTGCAGGATATTGGTGCATCAGGATATGAACTGATGCTTACACTTGGAATAATTGGACTTGTATTTTCCATTATTTTTACTGCGGTTTCCTTGTTGCTGACAAGCAACGCACAAAAGAAGGAAGAAAAGAAAAGCCATGCATTGGTCATCTGCTTAGCTGGTATTGTTATTTTTTCAGTGTTTAGCATTATTGGTTTTTTCAAGTCAATCGGCACAGGATTATAAGTGGAAAAATAGACAGGCTCTTCGGAGTCTGTTTTTTAGTTGGAGGTATTAGGTATGGCTAAATTAGGAGTGTTCCCTATTCCTGGAGAATTTAAAAACGAAGATAGGTGGTTTCGATATTTCAATCGAAAACAAGCTACAGTTCTTGTGTTATGTGGAATTCTTGATTACAGAGTTATAATGTTTGCAAATTTAAAAGGAATGCTGGTGCCGGCTATTACTTTGATGCTGATGTTTACAATGACCATGATGGGGATTGTCATGGTGCGGCTGCCGGTAGATGTACTGTTCCTAAATGGAGGAGGAATCACAATAGACCAGCTTTTGTTCCGAATATTGTACCGCAAGATTCACAGGGAACTGTATACAAAGAATGAGGACGGAGGTGGAGATAGCCTTTGAGAAGAAAAAGAATGATATTGGTCTTGCTAATAGGGGTGCTTTTGCTTGCGTTAAGTGGCTGTGGAAATAAAGAAGAGGGGAATCCTTTTGATTTTAGTGGTATCGAGACAAAAGATTTAAATCCATGGAATTATATGGAAAATATGGAGCTGTCTATGAGTGAACCATTAAAAGACCTTGGAGCATCTTCTGCGCAACTTGGAATTACGGTAGGAATTATGGGAATTGTATTTTCTATCTTTTACATGGTATTGAAAATCTGTTTTACCAAAAATGCTGCTATCAAAGAAGAGATAAAACAGGAGGCAGTTCTGAAAGGAATGATTGCAATTATGTTGTTCAGCATTCCGTTTTGGCTAGGGCTATTTAAAATGACTGCAGAACTGTTGGTATAAGGAGGCGGCAAAATGCAGGTGATTACAGATTTAGTAAAAAATATCCAGTTAATAGCAGTTGCTATTGTGCTGCTCCTTCTTGCTTTTACAGGAATAGGCATATACCTGTTGCGAATTAAAAAGAAAGTTGTTGTAGAAAAGAACGTGGATTATTCTCAATTTCAACGAAAAGATATTATGGAATATGTTCCGATTTGCGATGTGACGGAAGATATGTTGGTATCAGATGGTGGGAAACGATTTATCGGGGCAATTAAATGTCAGGGATTTTCTTTTGGGGATGCGGAAGTTGAGGAGAAACTTCAGACAATACGAGGCTATATTACATTTTTCAATGTTCTGGATAATAATCCAATACAGTTCAGACAATCTGCCAGAAACGTAAACTTGGACAGTTTGATCCAGGATTATCAAGAACAGATGAGCCGTATTCAGGAAAAGAGATATCTGTTGAATTTGGATTATCTGGAATTAAAGGAAGAGTCTGAAAATCCAGAACTGATATTAGAAGATTATAACATTTATTACGAAAAACTGAAAGAAATACAAAGGGAATTACTTTCTCTTGGCTATCAGATTGAACAGTTGAATGCACAGATACAATATATGGCGACGATATCAGGAGATAATGCAGAGGCAAAAAGAGAAGAAATCTATATCTTTGATTGGCATTATAATGCGGTGGATTTTTCCTCACAGTCTTTGGAGGAACAGGAAGTATATCAACGTGCAGAGGCACAATTAAAAACAAAAGAAAATGCATATGTAGCAGCACTGAGGAATTGTGGGGTACATGCAAAGCGCATGAGCGGAGTAGAGCTTTTAGAGGAAATTCGACGGTATACACATCCGGTTTCAGCATCGAAATCAACAGTAGAGGATATCGTACAGATGGCATATGACAGTATTTGTGTCACGTCAGAATCACTAAAAGAATTAGAACGTGAGGCAAATCAAAAAATTATAGAGGAAATTGCTTCCGGAATGAAACCAGGAAAGGGAGTGAAAAAACCATGCGAGAAATAATTTTACAGCATAAAGAAAGCTTTCTTGTTGGAATAGGAGCTTTGCTCCTTATGTCATTGGTATTAGCGATAATCATAATCCTTAGGATGTATACCAAAAAGAATACTTCAGAAAAGAAACCAGAAGAGAAAAAAGAAAAGAAGAAGGAAAAAATATCGGAAGCCAGAAGAATTGTTTGTCCCGATGGAATCAATCCAAATCCATTGTCTTATACCGTTATACATGATGCCGGACATGATGTTTATGTGAGAAGTCTTACGATTGACAGCTTGCCTAAAAGAACAGTATTTGCGACTACTTTTCCCTCTCTTTTTAATTTTGACAGAGTAACAACATCTGTTTTTATAGAACCTTTGGGAGAAGGAAGAGCCAGTCATCTTTTGGATGGACGCATTGTAGAGATTGAAACCAATATGATTACTGCAGAAAAAAATGCAGATAGAAACCAATTAAGAAAATTAAATGCAAAGTTAAGAGATACGGAAAGCTGGGCGCAACGGATTGAAACGGGAGATAATAGTCTTTATCATGTATATTTTCTTTTTGTTCTCATGGCAGACAGTTTAGAACAGTTAAACAGAAGAACCGATGCGTTCCGGAATCTGGCAAAAGAGAAACGAATTACATTATCCTGTTGTTATTCCTTACAGGCAGAAAGTTATTTGACGGGAATGCCACTTATGTATCGCTATTCTGCATCAATAGGACCGGCAAAAACGGCAGGACTGAAACGACATACCATGGACAAACTTAGTCTTGCAAGTATATTCAACCATACACAAGATAGTTTTTTTCATGAACACGGAATTATCATAGGACGAAATATGAACACGGGAATGCCGGTAGCGTTTGATGTGTATGAGAAAAAACATAATGGCTACAACATGGTATTTGCCGGAATGACAGGAACAGGAAAATCTGCCTGTATGAAGATACTTGCGTCCCGCTATATCACTAAAAATGGATATCGGTTTGTGTGCATAGATTCACAGTCTAAGGGAAACCGGGGGGAGTACGCTATGCTTACAGACATTATGTGTGGGACGAATTTTGAGATTAAGAGTAATGCTGGAAATATCATGAATATTTTTGATCTTGATAAGGAAGAAGAATGGTCTGAATTGAATGGAAGCTATGAAGTACTTCGCTTACAGGATAAAATTGCAAATGCAAAATCAGATATGATGACGTTAATTCAGGGAAATAAAGAGCCGGCAGAATTTTCTCTTGTTACGCACATGGAAAGAATTGTGACAGATATTATTACAGAAATGTATGAAGAAAGAGGGATTTATGACAATGTAGTGGAATCGCTGTATGAGTCTGGAAAGGGGTTGCGAAATGGAGTAATAACAAGTGGAAAGATACGTAAAAAAATGCCAGTTCTTACCGATTTTTATAAAAAAGCTTTGGAAAAAAATAAAGGGAACCGGATTGCAGAACATAGGAAAGCATATCGGATTATTCTTGATAGCCTGAAAGACCGGGTAAAAGAGCTTTATTATTGCCCGGAATGTATTCAATTTTACTCGCGAGAAGAGTGGGAGGGTGGGACAAGAAATTGTTCTTGTGGAGCTGAGATTAAAAAAATAGTTGGAAGTAAGGCCTACTATGACGGACAAAGCACGGTCAAAATCAAAGAGAATGAACACTTTACCAATATTGATATTTCACAGCTTCCGGAAATGGAACGACCGATTGCAAGGCAGATAAGTTTAAGTTTTTTAAATGAACAGTTTATTAAGACAAATGCAACAAATCCACAGAAAACAGAATGTCTTGCCGTAATTGTAGACGAGGTACATGAGAATTTTGGTATGAAATCTGCAGTGGCAAGCCTGGATTATGTGGCACGTACCTCACGTAAGCGTTTAGTATCTCTTTGGACCGCAACGCAGGCATTGAAAGATTATGATTGCTGTAGAGAAACCGAAGCATTATTGAAACAGTCGGCGGCAAAGTTTGTATTTAAACAGTCCTATTCCGATCGTAAATGGGTACAGGAGGCATTGAATTTAACAAACGGACAGATTGACCGAGTATTAGAACTTGGTGGTGATCCGCAGGATAATTCAGAAAATCGAAAAGGCGAGGTGTGCATTGTAGACAATGGCAAAATATGTTTCTGTAAGATTGATTATCTAAAAACAGCGGAGGCAGTTTTTGTGGAAACCGATCCTCGCATTATTCAGGAAATGTATGCATAGGAGGTGCCATGAAAAGGAAAAGAAAGCATAGGCTAAGGCTGTTTTTGGTGATGTTATGCATAGTATTTGTAGCCGGAGGAAACTTGGTTGTGTATGCAACCGAAGATGAATTGACAAATGAAGTCGATGAAGCGAATGAGAACCGCTTTTCGGAAAAATCACCATGGCTGGATCATGCAGATGAGTCTATTTATTCGGAGGATATTGATGCAGGAGAGACGCCACAGCAGATTGAACCAAAAGATCCAGGGATTGTAGAAAAATATGCATCTGAATTGATTCGAAATGCAACCAGCAGTTTGATTTCACTATTAGAAGGAAAGATGGGTGCTGGCATTGACAGAATTATCTATGGGAGGGTTGGAAGTGGAAAACCAAACAGCGTCAATATTTATGCTTTTGAGTTAAGGAGTGGGAATCCATATGGAGTGACTGCAAGCGTATGTTATGCACTACTTCGTAGTATTGTATTTGTTTTACTTGGAATTTACTTTGTATCGATTTTGGCTAAAAGTGCATGGACAGGTCACACAGCCCAGAATAGGGAACAGATAAAATCGAATCTGTACATGATAGCAGTTAAATTTGTTTACCTTGCATTGATGCCGTATTTGCTTGATGTAGTGCTTTATATAAGAGATGTGGTTTTACATGGGTTAAAATCGGTTACAGGGGTGATGCTTGCCGATGGTGCAAAACTTTCTCTTTCTAATGCGTTTTTGCTAAATGCAGAATTTACTGGACGTTTTATAGATGCCATGATGTATTTGGGAACAGTGGGACTTACTTTATATTTTGCAATTATATATATTGCGATTGCCATAGATATGCTGGTATGTTTTATAGCTTTTCCCATTCTTTGTCTGATGCAGAGCCCTAAAAAAAATTTGATGGATAGCTGGATTATGACGGTGTTGTCCAATGTGCTTACGCCAGTATTAGATGCGGTACTTCTTCTGATTCCATTACTGACCAGTATGATGCTTGCTGATGTGATAGAAGGAATTGCTTTCATACAACTTATCATGTGTATGCTCATTATTCCTGCAAGAAATAGAATTAAAGCACTGTTAGGTGTACAGAGTAATGAAAGAGGCGGCTTTTTCAGTGCCATGGCACTTTTAGCACTGGGACGGACAATTGCAGGAAAGACAAAAGGGGCAATCAAACGTGGTGCAGACATTCGTTCTGATTTAGAAAAAAGCCGGGCACATAAAGAAATGGCAGATGCGGATGAAGAGGAAAGTGATTCAATTCTTGGAGGCTTTGGTCAGAATTCAACACTGAGGGGGACTGGTCAGGGAACGCTTGAAGAATTATCGTCTGGAGATGGAAATTCTTTAGAGGAACTGGATACATCAGCAATAGATGCCGGGGGACCAGAAGAACGGTCAGTGGAAGATTATGAGGATGGATATTCTGAGGAACCTTTTTATTCTGATCATAATATAGATTTAGAAAGATCTGAAAGTGTACCAGTACAAGAGGAAGGCTTTGGAGAAAACGAGACTATAGGGGAGTCTAGGGGAGAATTCCATCAAGAAATACCGGAAGTGGCAGGAACAGCGGAAGAAGGCATAGAAGAAAATGGAACATCAAATGAGAATATAGAAGCTGGAATGCAGGAAGAAATGCCAGAAGAAATGGAAACTCAGGAGGAGAATGTACCTGAGGATCTGAAAGAAACAGATGTTTCCGGTGATGTAAATGGAGAAACCTTAAGCCGTAATCAAATACTTCGAGATCTTGATAAGAGCATGGAACAGAAACAGCGAACGATTGATGCACTCAAAGTACAAAAAGCAGGCTTCCAAACAGAACAGAAGCGGGCAGAAAGTCAAATGTTAAATTATGAGCGTGGTTCAGAAGAATACAGGCAGTTAGAAAAACAACGGGCACAGATGGCACTGCGTGCTTCGGAAACAGAACAAAAGATTGCTGGCCAGATGCAGAATTTAAACCAGCTTCGGAATGAAGCAAAGGCGGTTAAAGGTAGTATGGCAGGTGCGACGCCAACACCATTTGATGATAAAAAGACGGAAATCCTTTGCAAGAGAGCAAACATTAATAATTTTGAACAGCCAGAATTTAGAAATGCACTATCCAATGCACAAATGGCAAAACTGTATCAAAAGAGAGCAGCAAAAAATTTAGCGAAAGGAACAGCGGCGACGGTGGGAACTTTTGCAGGAGGTGCAATGCTTGGAGGAGCAGCCATGTTCATGCAGCCGGGAACTGTTATGATGGGTGTTACAGCTGGAGCTTCAGCAGGGGCCGCAGTTGGAAGTGGCATCATATCTGCTGGCATTGCGGCATCCGATACTGCAAGATGGGCCGGAAAGAAAGCTCGATTTATAAGAGAAGTGGAACGCAGTGGAATTGGGACAGATATAAATTTTGTAGATGCTTATGCACAGACGCCCGTTTACTCAGGAGCTGCACAAACGATGGGACAACCAGCGGTAGAAAATACACCAAAACAAGGTGCTGTATCGCCGGTTTCTGTTAAAAATCAAAGGAGTTCACAAGGAGAGGACATCATAATTGTGCCGAAGCAAGTAGCGACCTTGCCAGAAATGGGTGTGGGAAATGTACAACAGATAGAAAATACAGTTCAAAAAATACAGGAAGAAATTGAACAAGATAGTATTCGTGCGCTGCAGAAAGTGTTCTCGCCTGCGGGTATGTTTAAAAGTAGTGTGGCTCTAACAGCGTTAGAGAGAGCCAATATAGAAGCAGAAAAATATTTTGCTACGTTACGGGAAACTGGGGCACCTGAACTTACAAGAAAACAGGAAATTGAAAAGAGAGTGGAGTTTCAAACCCGATGTATAACAGAACAAGTATTAGACAGTTTGTCTATTTCTCCAGATTATGAGAAAGGCACAGAAAATTATAAAAAGGCGGAGGAAATTATACATACAAAGGTACGCATGATCGTGGAAAAGAGAAACAAGGATTTATTTTAGGAGATACGCTAGATGAAGAAATGTAAGAAACTACAGCTATGCATATTGGTGCTACTGTTGTTGTTCCAATTATCAGCCTGTGAGTATGAAGAAACTGGTGGTTACGGCGAGTATGGGACTGCGAATGTATCACCTATGGTAGAGAGATGGCGGAATGATGTGGAAAGAATTGCTGCAAAAAATGGGGTCAGTGAATATGTGGAACTGCTTCTTGCTGTGATTGCACAGGAATCTGGTGGTAATGCAGAGCGTTATCCAGATATTATGCAGAGTTCTGAAAGTGCAGGAAATGCACCTAACACGATAGATGATCCTATTGAAAGTCTGGAACAAGGGATTCAGTATTTTGCTGGTTTGGTGGAGAGAGGAAAAGAGGCTGGTGTTGATATAGAAACCGTTTTGCAGTCTTATAATTTTGGTGGTGGTTACATTGGTTATATAAAGGATAATTACAATGGGAAACATTCCGAGTCTACAGCACGTGCATTTTCACAACTGATGGCTTCAAGGCTTGGATGGAATAGTTATGGAGATGTAAAGTATGTAGAGCATGTTTATTCTCATATGAATCGAAACCAGGGAGGCGGAACACATGGAAAGTATGAACAGATGTATGCAGTGATGCAGGAATATTTGGGGGTTCCTTATTTGTTTGGAGGGACATCAAAAGCAGGAATCGACTGTTCTGCTATGTCTCAAAAAATATATCAGGCTGCGGGTATTTCACTTCCAAGGACTGCGCAAGCACAGTATGATGCAGTAAAACATATCCCGGAAAGCCAGTTGCAGAAGGGAGATTTGGTGTTTTTTACTGGTACGTATAATGCTGGTACTTACATTACACATGTGGGGGTATATACCGGAGATAATCAGTTTTTTCATGCAGGTGGAAAAAAGTGCCAGTTTTCAGAATTGACAGGATATTATCGGACACATCTTGCAGGTTTTGGGCGTAACTAAAAGAAAGAAGGAGGGATTTTATGACAAAATTCAAATCAAAGTATATTTTTGTGCTAATATTTGTGATACTGATTCTGATAATTGGTGGAAATTTGATTTTTTCTGGGATTGGTCAGAAAAAAGAGGAAAAATCAGAGAAATCAAGAGAGAGCAGCGTAGAAGAGATGACACCTGACGAGGTAATTCACGCATTTGTAGAACTTATGTACACTTATGACACAAGTGAACGAATGTTTTATGAAGGCACAGAAGAATACATGACCCAGGCAGGATATGAGATGATTGTACCTTTTGTAGGAGAAGAGGATTCGGATGCTGAGCTGGAGATACGTATGGTGTCAAAGCTTCTGGAAGTTCATTGCTTTTATCAAAGAGCTACAGAGCCTGATCAAGAAGAAGCCATCGTAGAGGTGTGGAGTACTGTATCAGGAACCGGAAGTTATAGGATCAGAAATCTTTTACGGATAGAGTTAGTACAGCAGGAGGATGGATGGAAAATAAATTCCTGTACAGTCCTTGATACGCTGGAAGAATAAAAGGAGAATTCTATGCAGGAGCAAAAGATGGAAAAATTATATATCCTTTGTGGACTTGCAAATGATGCAGGTGATGAGATTAAAACAGCGCTTGTAGAAGCAGCAAAGGAACAGGGGTATGAGGCAGTATGCGTAAGCCGGTACCGGAAGGAAGGGATACGTCAGTATGTTGCAGAACATAGTGAATTTCGTATCTTGGTTTTGCAGGAAGCAATGCAGACAAATTATCCATATACTGCAGAAGAATTGGCGGAATTGATGGATGATTATCATTTGAATATTGTTATTTCCATAAAAAAATCGCACCGGGCAGATAGGTTCATGAAAGTATTGTATACAGCTGGAATTTTGAATGCTTTATATGAAGATGATGCGACAGCAAAAAATATTATGGCAAGAATACTCTATCCGAGGACACGTAAAGAGTGTAGACGGTATTATCAAATTACAACTGCGGTAGACGCCATGAAAACACTAGAAATTGTAGATGAAGAGAGGATGAAAGGATATTTGTCCTACATAGAGGAAGCAATGGAAGAAGCAGAGATCAAAAGGCGTTGCAGTTATATATTGCAATCTCTGCAACTGGTAGAAAAATTGTATTTTATTCAAAGGCTATCGCAAAGAGTACGGGAAATTATTCAGGACGATATAGAATATCAGGCTATTTTAAAACAACAGCAGAAAAAGAAAAGATATTTATTCAGAAGAAAGGAGAAGAAAGAGCAGGAAAAATCCGAAAAGATGCCTTCCATACAAGAACCAGTACAAGTGGAAATGAAAAAGCAAGCAGAACCTCAAATAGAGGAACTGATTGATGAGGATATTTCAGATTTGCTTGGGTTTGGAAATGACGACAAGGAACTTTTAAAGGATACCATAGAATTATTTCCAATTGCTACAGAAGAATTTTCACAAGAAGAAACGGAGAAAGAAATTCAGGAAAAGAAAAAAGGGGAATTTAAAGGGCAAGAACTTTTAAAAGAAAAAACAAATGGAATTTTTTTGAAAATGTTTGCTATAACGACATGCGCCTTTTTAATAGCGGTTGCGATTCTCTTTGGCTTTTTCCTGTATACAGAATCAAAAACAAAAGAATCTAGTACTCCGGAGATTTATCAACAGGGAAGTCCTGATGATAGCCAGCAAATGGAAAATTATGGTCAATCAAGGGAGATAGAGAAAGAAAGCAGCAAGGAGATAACGGATAAGGTTTTGAACGAAGAGGCAGGAGAGTCTCAGAAACAAAATGAAAAAGAGAGGATATCTGAAACAGAAGGGGAAGATAATATTTCACCCCAAGGGAGTTCAGAAGAAAAGAAGATGAATGAAGTTTCAAAAGTGCAAGAGATACCTGCGCAGGAGAATGTTACAGAGAATGTGCCTGTTTCCACTTCACAATCCCAAGCACAGACATCCAAGCCAAATGTCGATATCATAACTTCATCTCCGCCACAGCCAAATAAAATGGAAGAAAACGAAACCATTATCAATTATAACGGAAGTATTATTACGGGTAGCGAAGTTATTAAGATTGCGGCAGAGAAAGAAGCGGAAGGAAGACAAATTTATTTGATAACAAGGGATTATGGAGAAGGCAGTTTTCACGCATCTGAAGTGGAAGGGGTAGTTGACAAAAATTGTAGTTATCTGCTTCAGGATACGGGGAGCGGACAAATTCGCTTTATACAACAGTAAGTCCCTGACAAAAAGTAGAGAGGAGAATGCTAATGGCAGACACACCATCAGTTGAAAAGATACAAAAAGATTTAGAAGACTTAAAATGCCATATCAAAACATATAGTACAGGGGCATATCCAGCATTTTTCTTGCAGTTACACTCTGTACTGAAGATTCAGGATATCTTAGATATGGAGCTGGCTGATGTGTATTTTTGCGAAGAGGGACAGATTAAACTGTTGCCGGAGATTATTTACGCTGGGGAGAAGATTATCCTGGATCCAGAAGAGAGAATGGAATTAGCATGGTATGCAATGCAGAGGATTCCAGTACGCGATACACAGGAAGAAGTATTAAATGATTGGCTTTGTGTGAATAAACAGGGGAAACAGCTGCAGATGACAGCATACCGCAAGCTTCTTGAACGGGCTAGCGCAGAGCTGAGGTTTAAAGAAAACTACAATGTAGGTTATCTTCATGCATTATATGGATATCTTGCAATTGCCTTTGGGCGAAAGACAGTACATGAAGTGGCAAAAGAATATCATGTATCAAGATATTATCTGCTGAACCGGATTTTTAAGAAAATGGAAGTTCAGTTTTTAGATGATGTAATCTGCCAGGTAGCAAATATTAAGGAGAAAGAGCATGATGGAAAAAATATATGATGATTTGATTGAACTATATCACAATAGTGGAAAGGAATTTTTCCAGGAAATGGTTGCATTATTAAAACATCGGTTTCCATTAAGAGAACATACTGTGTTGATCCGGGGAGAAACTGGTGAATGGAAATTAGGCGCAAGTTCGCTTGCTGAGCTAGATGAGGCAGTATTTCTCTTGCGTATTGCAGAGACAGAGTTTATGGAAAAGGAAGGGAACTGTGTGAGATTTTCCAGAAATAGACCGGGAGTTTTGTCACACATCGCTATTCCCCTTTTCATAAAAGGGAAATATATTGCAGGCATCTGGATTATGGAAACGATTAAAAAAGGCGGTTCTTTAACAGATACATCTGTGGTAAAGACAGCAGCAATATTAGCTATCTTAATCCAGTCTGTTCAGAATGAAAAAATCTGTCTTTATAATCGTTATCTTGATGCAGATACGAATTTTCCCGGACGCAGATATTTCTGCTATATGCTGGAACGGCTTAAGAAGAAACAACATAAGGTTTTAATCGCAGCGATTAGAGAAAAAGACTATAGGCAAAAAGTGTGTTCGCAAGGAAGTATGGAAATCCTTAACGAAACGAATGAGTTGGCAGATATGTTTTCAGAAATGAATTTGGGAAATGTCTTCACCATTGCGGAAGACACCTTTGCTGTGATTTCGGTAGAATCACAGGCAGAACTTTTTGCTCATATAGAGCAACTCATATATGAAAGAGGATATGGAAAAACATTAAAAGGGATTATTCTGAATCCATTTGGATATGAGGATATTTTAAAAGAGCTGGAACAACGCTTCTGCTTATGTGCAGATGGAAATATTTTGTTACCGGATATAGAAAGAGGAAACCCTATGATGCGATTGTTTTCAGAAGAGCAAAGAGTCCCCGAACAAAATTCCCCGCAGATAAAAAGCGAACAGGAAGAAACTTCTAGTGGAGGTGAAGAATTGGATTTCCTTTCGATGCTGGAACAGAGGGAATATTTATGAGAAAGGAAATCCGATACTTACTTTTCATGTTTTGCATAATCCTAATTTTACTGCCTCAAACGGCGTATGCAAAGGAAAAAGATGCAGAGGAAAATGATATTTATGATTCGTTGCAGGAAAGCATACATAAGAATTGGGAAGATGGGTTTGCAGATCTTGAAGCTACAGATGAAATCGAAATAAAAGGACCATTGAGTGAACGTCTGTTAAGAGGCATTGCAAATGGTTTTTATAAACATTTAGTAGGAATAAAGGCGTGGTCACTTTTTATTGGGTTGATTTCTATCATGATAGGTATCTTCATTGCTGCAACAGCGAAGCTGAACAAAAAACTGAAAAGATTTGCCATATCTTTTTTTATAATTACGATTCCGGTATTATTATTTATTTTCGTATTTGGAATGACAAAATTAATTAGTATATTCAAATAAAAGGAGGAACTGAAATGAATACCTTACAAAATGCTGCAGATTTATTTTTACAGAAAGCAGGCAGCCGCCCGGCAGTTGCGGTATCATCCGGACAGATGAAAAAATATGAACAGGCATATAGAAGCGGAGAGTACATGATGCTGTCTTTTGCGAAAGCGGATTCTGTGACCGGAGATTTATCACTGATTGATGAAGATATTACGGTCATTATGCCGGCAGACCAAATTAGCGGAAAACCTTATGACCTGAAGTTCCGTGCACAAAAATTGGATGATATTTATTGTGTGCGTATTATGAGTATTGATAATGCAAATCGGATTGTTTATGTCAGCCATCAAGAAGCCAGATTGGAAAAAAGACCAGAAATTGAGGCGGTATTGGAACGAAACGTGAAAGAGAACACACCAGTTGCAGTTAAAGGGAAAGTCTTGAAAATTCAGACAAGGAATGTAAACGGTGAACAGGTGGATAGCGGGGTCTGGTTAGATCTCTGTGGGGTAGGAATCCCAGGATTCGTTTACATTGGGAACTGGAAGAAGACATTTACAGAAAATCTTCGAGGCAAAGTTTTTTATGGGGATATTGTGGATGTACTTGTGACAGACCGGGTAGAACGGAAAAACGGAGTGTATTATTTTGCATGTTCCAGAAAAGAACTGGTGCAGGATCCCTGGGAAAGTCAGGAATTAAATGAAAAATATCATAAAGGGGATATTGTAAGAATCCGGTGTATCTCCAAGCGAGAAAACAATTGGTTTGGACAGATTAATGGTTTAGAGGACATTCAGGTATTCGCAGAATATCCTTCTTCAAAACACAATTTTGCAATTGTTCCGGGAATGGAATATATGGGTACCATTTACTATATCAATCCGGAAGAGCGATCATTGAAAGTGAGGGTATTCCAAGCGCTTTCTTTTGAACAGCTTACTGAAGAAAATAATAGAATAGAGAGCGATGACATAGAAAATAATGAGATGCAAAGGGAAAAAGAGGATTCAGAAGAGGAAGTGATAGAGGAAGAGGAGGTATAGACGTGCAGAGTACAGGAGAAAACAGAGCGGCAAGGGATATTGTTGCCAGTATGGGCGAAAAAGTATTGTTTGCGTATCTTCCGGAGATGGAGATTAGTGTACCGGAATCCGATCGCCGGAACTCATTGGACAAGATTGCCTGCTATTATCATACAGAACAATTTGCATTGTCTGATTTATATATTGGGTATGCCGTATCCCTTTATCGGTATACCATACCGAAAGTAGTAGCAGCGACCGTAAAAGTTTTGGGGAATTATTGGCCACAGAAAAATGTGCCAAAGAATATTGACCGGGATGCACTTTTGAGCCGTATAAAAAAGATGTGTGGCATGGGAATGTTGCGCAGATTTGTATATCAGTTAAATGGAAACAACATTGTGCTTTATTCCACGACGCCGGAATTTTCAAAAGTCATTTATCAAGCCCTCAAAATGAATACAGATGCACGACCAGAGAAAGATATGATACCACCCATTGAGATTTTGGAACGTGCGGCAGCTTCTCTGGTCAGTTCAGAATTAATGGGAAGTCCTCGTTTAAAAGCGTTTGATTTTATGCCAGATTTTCGGGACAGCGAAGGAAGGCTTACTTTCAATGCTAAGCTGACACATGAGATAAACGGACAGAATTATATAACCATCATAGAGCCTATCTTTTCCCGGGTGGATTACAAACGGTTTACAAAAGAAGAGTGGGAAAGATTTCTTTTGCGGAAGATACGTGCGTTGCGTACCTATATGGAGCAACTACAAGAAAAGGGAACGGTAAAAGTACAACTTATTGTGGTATGTGAAGATATGGAGGATTTCCGGAACGCAAGTGCCAGCATTTGCACACTTTTTCCGGAGTACATGATGGAACAGGTCTATTACACTGCAGAAGGTTCTCTAAAAAGTGCAGACTATGATATCAGGCAGAGCCTTGTTCGGGTGACAACAGTAAAGCCGGCAGGAGATGAAGGTATGAAAGTACCTGCAAGCGTATCTTCTCAGTTGGCGTATGAGTTTTTCTGATTATGATGAAGAAAAAAGAAAAAATTGTAATTGCAGGGATTTTGTTTTTTGTCGTTCTGGAGATTTTGAAATATGGAATTGCAATGAAAGTGATAGTGGGAGGATTTATACTATACAAGATATATACATATTTTAACGATAGGCATTAGACAAAATTAGAAAGGGAGAAGTGGAAGAAAACTGGGAAGATGAAGAATTAAATTATGAAGTAAATGTAGATCCGAAAAGAAATGAATCACTTTTAGCAAAGGTTCGATTAAGATTTCAGGATGGAGCAATCGTGGTAAATCAGGAGGCAATTTATCGGAACTGGAAAGGAGAAAGATTTGTGAGTATGTCACACCGAACCAGGAAGGATACAAAAGAAATCTAGAATGTATGTTTTCTATTATATCGGAGTTTTTAGCTGAGTTGAAAGAGTGGATTATGCAGCAATATGAAGAAAAATTAGAACAACAACATAGAGAAGAATCAAATAAACAAACATCGGTGCGGTAAGTATTTTACTTACTTTTCAAGAACAACAGAGTAGACGTATTATAACTAGGATATGCATTTAAAATAAAAGGGGTTATTAGTAAATTAATGTCAATAAGTTAAGCACTCCTCATGAGTGGGTATTCCATAATCGGAACGCTCACTCTTTTTTTGTAACAAAAAACACTTGACAAATTTCAAAAAATTTGCAGCGAAGCCACTTAAATATAGTTTTATTTAAAGAGGATGCCATATGGAGCACCAATTACTTTGAAAAAACTCTTCTTTCAATCATCTCTGATATGCAAGCTGTGCCCCACCTGTTTGTAAAAAGACCAGGTAATGATTTTTCTAGAAATCGGAAAATATCTTTTTCTGATATCATACGGTTTCTTCTTTCCATGAATGGGAATACCGTCAGAAAAGAATGGATGCAGTTTTGGGATTTTCAGACGGAAATGGCATCTGTCCCGGCCTTTTTTCAGCGGCGTCAAAAGATACTTCCTGTTTCGATGGACTTTCTGTTTCATTCTTTTTCAGAATCCTTTGCCGGTCTGGAAACCTACAGGGGATACTGCCTACTTGCCTGTGATGGTTCCGATTTAGCGGTTTCCTATAATCCCAAAGATAAAGAAACGCATCGAAGACATAATTCCCTGGAAAGAAACGAAAAAGGTTATAACCAGCTTCATTTGAAGGCCATCTATGATTTACAAAACCGTATTTATACAGATGTTATCATCCAGCCTGGACGTTATCCCAATGAGACGGGTGCACTTTTAGACATGATGAAGCGTTCAAAAATCAAAGAACCGGTACTTTTGATTGTAGACCTTGGATATGAAAGTTATAACCTGCTTGTCCATGCCCAGGAAAAAGGCTGGAAGTTTCTAATCCGTGCAAAAGATTTAGTGCTAACTTCCCATGTTTTTCCTACTCAAATCAAAAACAGGAACCCAAGCGACCGTTTTTTTGTAGGGGTTCCTGTAATTTTATAATTATTTCGATTCTAAAAATGCAATGATTTCTGCCCGTGTTCTTGAACTGTTTCTGATTGCATCCAATAATTCTTTGTTTTCGATTTCCTTCTTTTCTTCGTACAAAGAATCTAATTCTTCTGAGACCTTGTCGCATCGCTCCTTCAGTTTACGAAGCTTTTCCTCTGTTTCTGCTATTCGCATATCTACTGATTTAGAGGTTTTCACTCTCGCCATCTTCGTCATCCTCCTTTTCTGGTCTAACCCCATTCGCAAGTTCTTTTCCAATTACAATTGCCTTCACCCTTGCCGTTTCTTCATCTAGACCAAAGGCTCCTAGAATTGTTTTTTGTGTCGCAGTTATTGCATGATCTAGCTTATAATAACCTCCCGGTTGTCGAATGAGTTCTATTTTTTCTAATTCTCGAAGTGCTGCAGGAACAGTCATAAAGTTTGGTTTCTTCGCCATTTCTGCCTTTCGACGCGTCAATAACGTATACATTCTATTTCTAATGATTAGCGCAACAAATTCAATAAAGATTTTTGATTCGATTCTTTCTGTAGTCATAACCCTAAGAGATCGGTTTCCAAGGAAGGATTTGTCACTACAAAACAACTTCTCAGAGGCATCTCTATTCTTGTAAAGGGCAAGGGCCTCTCCAGCCGTCATTTTCTTGGAGGTTACAATGGCGTAATAGCCACATAGTGAGAGTTCCTGTTCGATAACGTCCTCTCGTTCCTTGTACCCATAAAATTTATTCTCATGATACGTGAGGTCGTAGTAGTTGGCATAGATTTTAGGAAGTGTGACTTCTTTTCCCTTAACCTTGTTCATGACTTCTTCCATTCGTGCGAGCTTGTTTTCTAACTGTGTTCGTTCTGCATTTTCTCGACCGGATTTGTGATACAGATGGAAATAGCTGTCGTTTTCATCATCCACATATAGTTTGGAGCGAATCGTCTTTCCATAGGTTCTGTATTCCTTGATTGCATTCGACCTTCGCGTTTCAAAAGAGCCTTTATGTTCAAGAATTAAACTATTCACAAACTCTGCTCGTCCTTTGACCATAATTACGTAATCATAATTGCAAGCTTCCATAAACCTGATATTGTCCTTACTGAAATAGCCTCTGTCTAATACGAATCCAAGATTTTTATATCCATATCCTTGAAATTTTTGGATTAGGTATTGTAATTGAGAGACATCTATAATACTTCCAGGATAAGTCTCGTATAATAGCGGAGTCTGGTTATTCATGTCATAAGCAACCGCATAGTTAAAAATAGGAGAGCCAACATCGTTTTTGGGGTGTCCAAACTCAACCATCTCGATATCACCGGCTTCACAATTCTTATTTGTTGAGTCATAAGAAATATAGATTTTCTCGGAATGCTTTCGGTCGGAACTCCATCTGTTCAGAAACTCCGATCTTTCATCTGGTCCTATCTCGGAAAGAAATCGTGAAATAGTTGAATCACTGTAAATCTTATGTTCTGGTGTCAGCAGAGGATGATTGTAGGCGTATTCCGGATAATGTTGAGCTGCGTTACTTTCTGTGATTATAGAATATACAGCCAAATCCAGTAAAAGACCTCTTCCGTGCGCATCCCAATTCTGAAGATGACTCTCTAACTTGTAATCTTCAATAATCTTTTTGAGAACAAGAAATGCACCGACTCTGACACAAGAACTTCGAAAAACTTCTGTGTTCTCTTCTGGAAGAGCTACTTCAGGAAAATATTTTTCGAAGGTTGGATTTGGATACATCATTGTCTGGTCATTTTCGCATACCTTGCCAATTGTGGTTCGTTTCGCTGTATTGTATTTCTTTTCCGGATGATAAACGCGTTCATAGGTGTATTCCACATAGGTAGTTGCACCCCGTTTGTTATAAGAAATCTTACCTGTATTTTCTGGGATTTTTACGAGAAAGTTATAGTACATTTCACACCTCCATGAGTATAATATCCTACTCAATTATTATAACAAAAATTCCACAGAATTGCAAACACAATCTGCGGAAAAGTCTGTATTTATGCGGTTTGAAAAGTATTTTCTTCACGGAATTTTAGGCACAATTGCGCAAGAGTAGCAGAGAAGATGCAGGAAGTGGAGAAAGAAGCCAATCAGATGATGGAAGTTTTAGAGAACGACTATCTGAAGAAGAACCCGCCGAAGAATCCACAGTCCACAATGGAGATGTGGCAGATAAGACAGCAGGCGAGGATGCAGGCAGAGGAAATCGTGATGACGGAAGTCGTACTGAAGTTTCATTAGAGGAAGCGGAGCGACAAAATCAGTTAAATAGTGAAATCAGCAGGGAGCTTGAAGAACTTGAGTCTCTCGGCAGAACGGAAACAGGAAGCTATGAACAGGCTTCCTTTTCTTTTACCCAAAATGGGGATGTAAAGATACCGGAGAAGTACACCTATGTGAAGCCTAAGACGGAGCTTGTAATTCCACACGATTATATCCGTGAGGTGCTTTTACGGGGCAGCGGCTTTTCACATGGCAAACGCAGAATATATGGAATATTTGACAGCGTTTCTGATCCGGGCGAGCGTGTCAAACGGATAAAGAAGGAATATGGACAGGGTGGTGCAGGCTGGCCCATAGATGGGTACGGACTGCACGGCTATGACACTTATCACGGGAAAGGACTCCGTTTTCAATGGCGTGACGAGGAAGGCGAAAAGGAAGGGTATCTGAATTGGAACGCTGTGGAGCGAGAGTTGAGTGTCCTGATTATGACCGGGGAATACTACCAGCCACCGAAAGCATTTGATGCAGATGTGGTGTCAGCGGTTTTATGGCAGGAGCCTTTGGATAAGTTTTTCAATAAAGGATTCTGGCAGAAGATACCAAACATTGCCTTAAAGGAAGTGCTTAGTAAGGACTATCCGGAAAGCAGTAAGATACAGTTTGTGGAGAGAGTATTCCAGACAGGTATGTTTTCCTTTAGTTCCAGCAGTCATTTTAAAAATGAGTATGATGAGTGCGAAGTAGAGCGACACGAATGGGGTATCTCTGTGGAGTTGAGGGAGAAATCATTGACCAGAGTGGGATCGTGATTAAACCCGCTTCCACAGCAGCCTTTCCTACTGCATTAGAGCAGGTGGAGGCAATGGAGGAGGACTTGCGTGAGGCATTGGAGCTTTATATGCAGGGATGTTCCGTTATCAGACCGTTTCAGCCATTTTTACAGATGGTGGTTAAAAGTGAACTGTCAAAGACAGATAAGCTTCATTTTCTAAACCGTATTACCAATCATTACGGAAACGGAGATACCCATAGTGCTTACCATAACAATGCGTATGGTCTGATTGAGTATATCGGTAACTTGGATACTTTTATGGTGGATTATAAGAACCGTAAAGGAGAGCGTAAGCGAGCGTCAGTTACCTTTGAACAGATTTACAGCGTTATGGAGTATCTTATCCGGGCAGGGCAGTTTACGGAAAAGGCTCGCATGGAAAAGTACGAAAAAGACTTTGCAGAGAAGCCTTATGAAAAGCTGGACTCTCTTGAAAAGCAGTTTGCCGATAAGATGCAGATTGTTAAGGCAAAGAAGCAGAATGAGAACTTCCGTTTTGAGGTTTCGGAACTTCCAAAAGGCGGGCAGAAAACAAGGTATCAGTGGAATGTGGAAGCAATTCGTCTGATGAAGCAGATTGAATTTGAAAACCGTGCAGCCACGCCGGATGAGCAGAAGATACTTGCAAGGTATGTTGGCTGGGGTGGTATTCCGCAGGCGTTTGATGAAAGAAATGAGAGCTGGAAGAAAGAGTATGAGGAATTAAAGAGCCTGTTATCCGAGTTTGAATATATGGATGCAAGGGAGTCTGTAAACACAGCTTTTTATACTTCACCTGAAATTATCGAAGCTGTATATCAGGGACTTTCACAGCTTGGTTTTAAGCAGGGAACAATCCTTGAGCCTTCCGTTGGTGTCGGTCACTTCTTCGGTGCTATGCCGGAGGAAATGCGTGGCAGTAAGCTCTATGGTGTGGAAAAGGATGATATATCAGGCAGAATTGCAAAGCTTTTATATCCAAAGGCAAAAATCAGAATTGACGGATTTGAAGAAACGCAGTTCCCGGATAACTTCTTTGATGTGGCTGTTGGTAATATTCCTTTTGGAGATTATAAGCTGTACGATCCGAAGTATGCAAAGCATAACTTCCGTATTCACGATTACTTTTTTGCAAAGGCTTTGGATAAGGTCAGACCGGGCGGTATTGTGGCATTTGTCACAAGTAAGGGTACACTTGATAAAGCAAACCCGACAGTCCGTAAATACCTTGCGGAGAGGGCAGAGTTAATTGGCGCAGTAAGACTTCCGAACACAGCTTTTAAGGAGAGTGCAGGAACCGATGTAACAAGTGATATTATCTTTTTGCAAAAGAGGGAGAATAAAATTGTTACAGAGCCGGATTGGGTACATCTTGGTCAGACAGAGGATGGTATCGCAGTCAATTCCTACTTTGTGGAACACCCGGAAATGATGCTTGGAAAGATGGAATATGACTCCAGAATGTTCGGTAACGAAAGCAAATATACAAGCTGTATCAACCATGATGAAAACTTTGATTTGAAATCTGCTCTTTCGCAGGCAGTATCAAACCTGAAAGGTCAGATAACCGATGTGATGGAGCTTACGGACGAATCAGAACCTATGAAGGATATGATTGATGCTGATCCGGATGTGAAAAACTATACCTTTACCTTTGTGGATGACAAACTCTATTACCGTGAGAACTCCAAAATGTACCGGAGGGAGGTGTCAGCTACAATGGAGGAGCGTATCCGTTTCATGGATGAAATCCGTGCTGTGACAAGGCAGCTTATTTTCATTCAGACAGAAGGGTGCAGTGATGAGGAACTAAGGTTCCAGCAGAAACTCTTAAATGAGAAGTACGATGCCTATGTCAGAAAGTACGGACCGATTACAGGCAGGGGAAGTAAGCAGGCATTTCAGGATGATGCGGACTATCCTCTGTTATGTTCCTTAGAGGTTGTTGACGAGGATGGAAATGTAAAAAAGGCGGATATGTTCTATAAGCAGACAATCCGTGCAAAGAATCAGGTAGACCGTGTGGAAACTGCAACAGAAGCCCTGAATGTGTCGGTCAGCGAGTTTGGTGTGGTAAACATTCCGTTTATGCTAAGTATCTATGAACCGGATATTTCTAAGGCAATGGCAGAGTTACCGGAGGGCAGTACACTTTCTGAGCAGGCAGAAGCAGAGGTAAAAAGGGCAGTATTGCTTGAGGAACTTTCGGGACTGATTTATCTTGATCCTACGGAGTATAACGAGAATAACCTAAATGCAGGCTGGAAAACAGCAGATGAATATTTATCCGGCAATGTTCGTGATAAGCTCCGTATTGCCAAAGCCTACGCAGAGGAAAACGGGGAGAAGTTTGCGGTTAATGTGCAGGCATTAGAGCAGGTACAGCCGAAGGATTTGGACGCTTCGGAAATTGAGGTCAGAATCGGTACGACTTGGATTGAGCCGGAGGACTATGAGAAGTTTATTTATGAGCTGCTTGGAACTCCAAACCGTGCAAAGGCAGTCAGAAGTTCTTATTACAGTTCCGGTATTCAGATTAAGTACAATTCCTATGGGCAGAACTGGTATATTGAGAACAAACATCTTGATAAAAGGTCCATTGCGGCAACAAAGACTTATGGTACAAGCAGGATTGATGCCTACACCATTATGGAGGAAACCTTAAACCTTCGTACCGTGACAATCCGTGACAGAATTGAGGACGGGGACGGGAAGTTCCATTATGAAGTGAATAAAAAGGAAACCATGCTTGCAAGGGAAAAGCAGAACCAGATGAAGGAAGCGTTTAAGGCTTGGATATTTAAGGATCAGGAACGCAGACAGAAGTATGTGGACTATTACAACAATACTTTCAACTGTATCCGACTTAGAAGCTATGACGGTTCCTTTTTACAGTTCCCCGGCATGAATCCGGAGATTAAGCTCCGTGACCACCAGAAAAACGCAGTTGCCCGTATACTGCTTGAAGCCTACCAGAAAATGCAGGGAGATAAGTCTACAAACAATAAAACGGATAATTCGACTAAAAAAGTAGAAAAGAACAGATAGATATCTCGTTGAATAGATTACTGGAGTCGAAATTTCAAAAAGTGGTGAATGTGCAGAAAGACATCTTACAATTTAGTAAGGTGTCTTTTTTGACATAATTTATAAAATGAAAGGGAAAAACAAATGGGAAAAGAAACAGTATTAGAGAAAAAGAAGGCTATGGATATGCTTGATGTTTACATAGCAGAAATGAAATTAAATGAATTGAGCAATACAACAATTGCTAAATATGTGGCAGATATTAATCAATGGCTAAATACAGCACCAGAGATAATTTTAAAAGCTGATATTTTAGGTTATAAGGAAAATCTGTGTGTCAAATATAAAGTAGCAAGTGTAAATTCAAAAATAATATCCATTAATCGCTATTTAAAATGGTTGGATGTTAGGGAATTAACTGTAAAAACAAAAAGAGTACAAAATACTAGTGGATTAGAGAATATGATTACCAAAGAGTGCTACTTGAAAATGCTTCGTTATGCAGAAAATCACAGTAAAAAGAAACTGTATTACATTATGAAAACCATTGCTCAAACGGGGATTAGAATAGGAGAACTTAAATATGTGACGGTTGAGGCTGTTAAAGAAGGTTCCACAGTTGTGTGGAATAAAGGAAAGTATAGAACGGTTTATTTTACAGATAATTTGTGCCACGAATTATTGCGGTATTGCATGGAAATAGACTGTACTACCGGAGTGATTTTCTGTGGCAGAGAAAATGGAAAGGCTATAACTCCAGGTGCAGTATGGAAAAGTTTAAAGTATATAGCAAGGAAGGTAGAGGTTCCAGAAGCAATGGTATATCCACATTCTTTTAGACATTTATTTGCAAAGGAGTATATGAGAAAAGTTGGTGATATTTCAGAATTAGCAGACTTATTAGGACATAGTAGATTAGAAACTACTTGGATTTATACAAAGACAACCTCTGATGAAAAAAGAAGAAAATTGGAACTTCTTGATTTATGAGTCGATATAATACGACATTATATTTACTTTGTCAAGGTAATACAACATAGAATTTAGAAAATCCAGAATAGTAATATTGATTTTTTGTTTAATATGCACAAATACAAGATGTATAATAATTACTTTTATAAACTACGAGTCGATATAATGTCGTATCATAGATAATTATGAAAAAAAGGTGGGATATTGTTGATTAAAGGAAGAATATGTAATTCTTGCAAAAGTGAAATACAGAGAAGTGAATTAGATAAAAATTATTCAATTTGCCCTCGTTGTGGATATTACATGAGATTTCACGCCAAAAAACGTATATTATCGTTAGCAGATAAGAATTCCTTTCATGAGTGGGATGCTGATATGAAATGGGATAACCCATTAGATGACAATATATATGTAAAAAAATTACAAGACACAACTGCTAAGCATAGTTTGAATGATGCAATAGTTACAGGTGAGATGAATATTCAGGGAATACATGTTGCTATTGGAGTAATGGATTCAAGATTTATGATGGCTAGTATGGGACGAGTCGTAGGCGAAAAAGTTACTAGGTTATTTGAAAAAGCAACAAAGAAAAAATTACCTGTTATATTGTTTTGTTGTTCTGGGGGTGCACGAATGCAAGAGGGAATTATTGCATTAATGCAAATGGAAAAAACAGTGGCTGCTGTAAGAAGACATAGCGATATAGGATGTTTGTATATTTCTGTGTTGACAAATCCGACAATGGGAGGAGTGACTGCAAGCTTTGCAATGTTGGCTGATATTATTCTTGCAGAAAGAGGGGCTGTAATTGGTTTTGCAGGTGCTAGAGTTATTGAACAGAATACAGGACAAAATCTTCCAGAGGAATTTCAAACTTCAGAATTTCAAAAAACACACGGATTTGTTGATGCCATTGTAGGAAGAGAAAATTTAAAAGAAGATTTATTGCATATATTAAAAATTCATACTGCAACCAAAAAAGAAATAAAGAATCTTCCAAGAACCAAAATAAAATCAGTATATGTTGAAAATAGAATGGAACAGAAGACAGCATGGGACAAAGTTCTTCTGGCTCGTTCAAGGGAGAGGCCTACTAGTATGGAATATATTAGTTGGTTGTTTGAGGGTTTTTATGAATTGTGTGGTGATCGTATTTCTGGTGATGACCATGCAATTGTTGGTGGTATTGCAACATTTAAAGGATGCCCAGTAACTGTTATTGGACATCAAAAAGGAAAAAACTCAATGGGAGATGCAATTTATCGAAATTGGGGAATGCCTGCTCCGCACGGATATAGAAAAGTATTACGTCTTGTAAAGCAGGCGGAGAAATTTCGTAGACCAGTTGTTTTTTTTGTGGATACCATTGGAGCAGCTTGTGGGAAAGAAGCAGAAGAGGGTGGACAAGGTATTGCAATAGCCGACTTATTACAGGAGTTAAGTGTTTTGAAAACTCCAATTTTATCAATTGTAATAGGTGAAGGTGGAAGTGGAGGTGCACTTGCGTTAGGAATAGGAAATGAGGTATGGATGCTTGAAAATGCGGTATATTCGATTTTGACACCAGAAGGATATGCTAGTATTTTGTGGAGAGATAATTCTAAAGCACCAGAAGCAGCACTACTAATGAAATTAGAGGCAAGTGATTTGTATAAAATGGGTATTATAGACAGAATAATTCAGGAGAAAGAACCTATAACCAAAAATGATATGAAAAAAGTATGTACGGTTCTTGAGAGGCATATTTCTAATTTCTTAATTAGGTATTCAAAAAAATCAACAACATATATAGTTAATGAACGATATCAAAAATTTAGAAAATACTGAATGTAAAAAACAATGTATGTAGTATATTGTTTTCAACTTAACACGTTAGAACAAAAAGTGTATGAGCTATTCGAAAAAACGTTTATTAACGGAGACGGGGAATTTTCATATTTCTATTTTTTGATATATGTGCAAAAGATGTGTATGTGCTGGAATATTGTAGCAGTACAGTTTCTTTAAATGTATACAATTATTATAAAATCAGTGCGATACATATCAAAAAACATACTTTATAGTTACAAGATATAAAAAGAGAAAAAAGATATAAACAATAGATTTATTATATTGTTTTTAGTTGAATTATTAGAGATTTTGTTAGAGTAAATATAATAATAAAAAGGAGATTAACTATGTTTATTTTAGTTTTAATTGCAGCAGGAATCGTGACAGGGGTAATCCATCAGGTGAACATCGGATTCGGAGATGTTTCTTCGGTATGCTCTACATTGTTATTGCATCAGTTCGTAGTAACTTTTGGATTATTAGGGATTATTGGAACAATAACAAACATCATTAAAGCAGAAGATAACGCAAAGATGCTTGGCTGGCCAGGTGGACCATTCCAGATTAAGTATGGTTTCTCACAGTTGGGCTTAGGTGTGATGGGAGTTCTTTGCATTTGGTTCAGAGGAGGATTCTGGTTAGGAACATTAGTAAGTATGTACATCTATGGTGTAAGTGGTTTATGGTCACATATAGCAGAGATGAAACGCCAAGGAAAACCAACAGTTAATGATATTGGAAATTTGATTATTGATGTTATTTATCAGGTATTTTTAACAGTTTTATCAGTTTATGCAGGTGGCATTTGGGTTTAAGGATGGAGAATAATATGTCATACAGATTTGAAATGAGTGAAGTACAAAAGGGAATTTACTTTGATTGTTATGCTGGATCAAGCAACGATTATAATATTGTACTTAGTTTGAAAGTAAAAAAATTAGAAATAAACACTTTGGAGTATGCGATAAACCTTGCTGCTTCAGAACAGGAAACATTACATTTGAATGTATACAATGAAAATGATGAAATTGCATTTCAATATAATGATCAGATTTCAGTTAAAGTTGCATGTGTTAAAAGTAGGGATAATCAAGAGACAGAAAATCTAGCAAAGACCTTTTTTCTAACACCATTTGATATGAGTACAGCACCACTTCTTAAAGTAGAGTATATAGAAGAAAAAGATAATTATTATCTATTGGTGTGTATGCATCATTTAATTGCTGATGGAATCTCAGCTGATATATTTATAAAGAGAGTGTTTGAAATATATCACGGAATGATTAAAGGGACTCCTTTTTCTATGGAAATAGATAACAATAAAAACTTCTCTGCGTTCGTAGAAACAGAAAATGAGAAGATGCTGAATGGTGAGTATGACATAGCGAAAAAATACTGGTTAACAGCATTAGAAGGTATCACTGCACCAGAATTAATTAAGGAATTATCTAATTTAAATGCAGAAAGAGTAAAAGCGGAAGTTAGAATTCCAGTCGCTGAAGAATTGAATAAAAAGGTAGTATCATGTGCTCGGAATTTGGAAGTATCTGAATTTATGTTACAGACGACGATATTTATGATTGCGTTGATGAAGTATAGTCAGAACTCTAATTTCGCAATCACGACACCATTTACATATCGACCTACTCAAAAAGATGAAGAGACAATGGGATGTTATATTTATAATTATCCAGTGTTTTGCAAGACAAATGAGGGAGAGCATTTCAGTCAATTAGCCAGAAATGTTAAAAATGATATCTACATGGGATATATGAATGCAGGATATCCAAGTAATCTGATTGCCAGAGAACTAAATTTTAAAGAGAGTGAAGGTGCTAATATATTTAATTACACTTTTATCTATGATTTTTATGAAGAATTTGATTCGGAATATATTCTTGGAATGAAGGATTGGTCATTTTCTAATTATCCGGGAGAACTAACTGTAATATATCAGAAACTTGGGGAAGATGCACAGATTCGTATTCAGTTCAATGAAGCGGATTTTTCAAGAGAATACATGAATTCTTTTGGAAACAGAATGATTAAAATTATGGAGCAGGTTGTGGTAGATCCAGAGATATTAATAGGTGATATCAGTGTCTATTTGGACAGTGAAGAAAAACAAATAGAACAATACGAAGCAGAAAGCAGTTTCTTCCCATATGTAGATGAGTGTGCAATTGATATCTTTGAGCAGAAGGTTAGGAATAATTCAGATGCTATTGCAGTAGTTACAAGCACTCAGTCTTATACATATGAACAAATTAATTCAAAAGCAAATGTGATAGCCCGAGAACTTATCAACATAGATCAGATATGTCATGAAAAAAGAGTCGCTATTTACCTAGAGAGAACGGTTGAGATGGTTATTACTGTATTAGGCATATTAAAAGCAGGATGGACATATGTCCCAATGGATATCTCGTATACTGATCAAAGAATGAAGTATATTAAGGATGATGCTAATCTTCAGGCTGTATTTACAAGTAAGAAATTTCATTCACGCTTGCAGGAAGTATTAGATATTCCGATTTTGGCTGTAGAGAATGTTTTGGTTGATGAAGAAAAAGAAAATGTATATGGAGACAGAAATCCTTCATATGCAGCGTATATTGAATATACTTCTGGAACAACGGGAGAACCAAAAGGAGTTGTTGTTGAAAACAGAAATGTTACAAATACAGTAAAAGATCTTGATAGAAGATTCCCACTTGGAAAAGAAGATGTATACCTCTTTAAGACATCAATTACTTTCGATATCAGCGGTACAGAAATCTACGGTTGGATAGTTGGCGACGGAAAATTATGTATTCTTAACGATGGTGAGGAAAGGGATGTTTTTGCAATTCTTGATGCTATCCAGGATTATCAGGTAACTCATATCAATTTTGTGCCTTCTATGTTGAAAGTATTTGTTGATTGTCTTGAGAATAAAGAGAATAAGCAAAAAATTAAAAATTTAAAATGGATATTTACTGGTGGAGAGGCAATAGATCAGGGGCTTGTGGACAAATTCTTAAAGCTTAGGGTAAATACAAAATTAGAGAACGTATATGGACCTACAGAAGCCACAATGTGGGCGACACATTATTCATTAAGAGATGATATAAAGCCATTGAATGTACCAATTGGAAAAGCGCTCAATGAATATAAATTGTATGTTGTAAATAAAAATATGGAGAAACAGCCATTTTATATGCAGGGAGAATTGTGCATTAGTGGAGCAGGTGTGGCAAGAGGATACCTAAATAAGCAAGAACTCACAAATCAGGTATTTGTTGAAAATCCATTCTGGAAAGAAGGAGATCCTGAGCACTTTAAACGGTTATACAGAACAGGAGATCTTGCCAGAATGTTACCGGATGGTAATTTTGAATTTTTGGGTAGAATTGATTCGCAGGTAAAAATTAACGGTATGCGAGTTGAATTAGGCGAAATTGAGAATGTTTTTTCCAGAGTAAATGGCGTGAGCAGTTGCGCATGTGTTTTGAGCAGTGGCGGACGAGGTGATAAATATCTAGTCCTTTTCTACACTGCAGAACAGGAAATACTAGAAAAAACATTTAGAGATTATGCGGATAATAATATCAGTGCGGCATTTATTCCTAGCAGATTTATTCGTGTTGAAGAAATGCCTAGAACTTTAAGTGAGAAGATTGATCGAAAGGCATTAATAAAGCTTGCACAGGATACAAGAATAAATAAAACAGTTGAACTTCCTACTAACGAGCTTGAAATAATAATTACTGATATTTGGAAGGAAGTACTTGAAAGAGATGATATCGGTATAAATGAGAATTTTTTTGAGTCAGGCGGACATTCTATTTCTTTAGTGCGTGTTCACAACGCTCTATGCAAGAAGTTGAATATGAAATTTCCAATATCTATATTGCTTAATAATCCTACAATTAAAGGAATTGCAAGAGCAGTGAGTAACGGCGATAATTTAGAAAGTGAAGAGAAAATCAGTAAGGAAATATCAAGACAGTATACGCCTAATGCTGATATCGCAATTATTGGTATGGCAATAAATGTACCAGGGGCATCTAGCATTCATGAGTTTTGGAATAATTTAGTGGAAGGAAAGGAGTGTATCCATGACTACACTGAAGAAGAATTAAGGGAAATCGGGATAGAAGAGGATCTCATTAATAATCCACACTATGTGCGAAGAAAAGGACGAATTAATGATATTGATTCTTTCGATCCTGCATTCTTCGAGGTAACCCCAGCAGAAGTGAGAATGATGTCGCCACAGCTTAGAGTACTTTATAAAGGTGTATGGCAGGCATTAGAGGATGCAGGGGAATCAAATGAAAAATATAAGGACAGCACAGGTGTATACATTGGAGCATCAGATGATTTTGTTTGGTATCAGGATCGAATGTTTAATAACGAAAGATATAGTGATACATACCAGATATATACACAGTCTACCAACCATTTTCTGGCGACAAGAATGTCATATATGTTTGATCTCATGGGACCTGCAATGTCAGTGCTAACAGGATGTTCAACTTCGCTTGTAACAGTTCATCTGGCATGTAAGGCACTTCAGAACAATGAATGTAAAATTGCTCTGGCAGGAGGCGTGACTATTGAGCTCCCTAATGAAGGTGGATATCTGTATGAGCCGAATCTGATGTTTTCTAAGGATGGAAAATGTAAACCATTTGATGATAGAGCAGACGGAACAGTTTTCTCTAACGGAATGGGGATTGTAGTACTGAAAAGGTTAGATGATGCAAAGAGAGATAATGATCATATTTATGCAGTCATTAAGGGAAGTGCGATACGTAATGACGGAAGAGCAAAACTAAGCTATACTGCTCCAAGTGCTAATGGACAGGCAATCACTATGAAAGCAGCCTATGAAGATGCTAATATAGATCCACGTACTATCACATACGTCGAGGCACACGGAACGGGTACAAAATTGGGTGATCCGATTGAAGTAGATTCTCTGACTAGAATATTTGGTAGTGCAGATAAACCTTTCTGTACTCTGGGATCAGTAAAGGGAAATATTGGACACACAGATACTGCAGCAGGAATTATTGGCTTGATTAAGACAGCACTTTCGCTGGAACATCAATTTATACCAGCAACTGTTAATTATGAAATTCCTAATTCGAATATTGATTTTGAGAATAGTCCTTTTGAAATAAGGAATTATGGTATGGAATGGGACAAAATAGAGGAGTCGATTCCGCGAAGAGCAGGTGTTAATGCATTTGGCGTTGGTGGTACTAATGTGCATATGATACTTGAAGAGAATGATAAGGATTTTATGGATAAGAAAGTTGAAGATAAAAAATACAATCTGTTTGTGATGTCTGCAAAGTCACAAAATGCTTTAAAGGCAAATTTAGAGAATATGTGCACTTATGCAAAGAGTGGATATATGAAAGGAAACAAAGCCGATACAGCATGGACATTGTTAACAGAGAGGAGAAAGTTTAATCAAAGAGGATATATTGTTACAGAGAATGATAATATATCAGAAAACTATATAAGTGAAACAACGGTTTCTAATAATAAGAAAATCTGTTTTATGTTTACAGGACAGGGAAGTCAGTATCAAGGAATGGCAAAAGAGCTGATTGATAATGAGGATCAGAATTTAGTTGCTGATATTTTTAGAAAAAAAGCTGAAATCTTACTGAATATTATTCCTGAAGCAGAAAGAGAAGAGTATAGATTAGTTATTTATGGAAATGAAAATCCAGATATGATTAATCAGACAAAGTACAGTCAGGTTGCATTATTTATTACAGAATATGCTATGGCTGAAACTCTTAGAGAATTAGGAGTAGAACCAGATGTACTAATTGGGCATAGTATTGGAGAAGTTGCTGCTGCTGCATTTGCAGGTGTATGGAATTTAGAAGATGCGATTCGGGTTGTAATGAAGAGAGCTTCATTAATGCAGAAGCAAGATTCTGGAAGTATGCTATCAGTATCATCTTCTAGGGAAAAAATTGAAAAATATGTCAATGAGGATGAATGCCTATGGATATCGCTCAATAACACAACAGGTCAGTGTGTTGTCGGAGGATACAAAAAATCTATTGAGGCGTTAAAAGAAAAATTAACTCAAGATGGTATTCAGAGCACAGTATTAAAGACTTCACATGCATTCCATACACCAATGATGGACGGTGCAGCCAAAGAGTTCAAAGAGTTTCTTAATAGCATAGAAATGAGAGAACCAAAGTATCCAATAATTTCAAATCTCACAGGAGAATATGCTACAGAACATTTGATGGATCAGCCATCATATTGGGCAGACCAGATTACTAATCCAGTAGAATTTGAACGCGTATTAGATAATGCTTTAGATTATGAGGAAACTGTTTTCTATGAATTAGGAGGAAAAACACTTAGTTCACTTGCTAAGAAGCATACTTTATTAAAAGAAGGCCAGGTGTTTGTTCCTTGTATTAGGCATCCAAGGGAGAAGAAATCTGATATAGTTCAGTTGCTTGGAGTTATCGGAAAAACATGGAGTTGTGGAATTGATATTAAATGGGATAAAGTACTCGGCGAAGAGCATTGTAAAGTATATGCTCCAGCTTATCAGTTTGAGAAGAAAGATTTCCCAATTAAGTTGAAGAAGATTAAGATGAATGGTGAAAGTGTTGCAGAGGAAGAAACATCTGAACACGAAGTAGTTGTTGTAAGAGAAGATGATATTTTAAATATTGTTAAAAATGCTTATGTAGAAATCTTTGGGATGGATAAAGTGGAAGATAGCAGTGATTTCTTTGAAGTAGGTGGCGATTCCATGCAGGCTGCAAGTCTTGCGGCAAAGCTTAAAAAAGAGACGAATCAGCAGATGTCAGTATCTGAAATCTTTTCTAATCCAACACCAATAATGATTGCTGAAGCTATCAAGAAGATGATGAAGGAGAATCCAATACCAACACCTGTGACTAAAATACCTAAAGCTAAGACAGCTCAGTATTATCCAACCACACCAGCTCAGAAGAGAATGTATATGCTCTATGCAATGAACAAGTTAAACCTTGCATTTAACCTTCCTTCTGTAACCTTAATTCAGGGCAATTTGGATTTGGAAAAATCACGAGAGACTTATCAGAGATTATTGGATCGACATGATATTCTTAGAACATCCTTTGAAATGAAGGACGAAGAAATTGTACAGATAATTCATGATAAGTGTGAATTACCATTCGAAGTAGAAAAGATTAAAGGCGCATTTGATATACAGGCAATCGCAAAAGAATTTGTAAGGCCGTTTTCATTAGACCAGGCTCCTCTTATGAGAGTCAAGTTAGTACAGAATGAAACAGAAACATTAATGTTGTTTGATGTTCATCACATTATTGCAGATGGGACATCGGTAGAATTATTAACCAGAGACTTCAACGAATTATATTCAGGAGAGTTGGAGCCAGCCGAGATACAATATAAGGATTATGCTGTATGGCTCAACGACAATCAAATGTCAGAGACCATGAAGAAACAAGAAGAATATTGGTTGGGTAATTTAAAAGATAATATTCCATATTTAGAATTGCCAACTGACTATCCTCGTCCGGCAATGAAGTCCTTTTCTGGAAAACGATATGAGTTCGACTTTGGAGATGAACTATCTACAGCAATTAACAAACGTTCAAGAGAATTGGGCGTGACTAATAATATTCTTGTTATGAGTGCTTGGAATATTGTTCTTTCCAAATTTGCGCAACAAGAAGATGTTATTATTGGCACTTCAGTATCAGGCCGTTCAATTGAAGATATAGAACAGTGCATTGGTATGTTTGTAAACATGCTCGTTATTAGAACAGCGCCAGAAGGGGAGAAGAAATATCTCGATTATTTGAGTGAAGTAAAGAAGACAGTCGCGAGTGCGTTGGAAAATCAGAATTACCAGTTCGATATGTTGGTAGAAAAGTTGAATGTACCTAGACGATTGGATCATAATGCATTATTTGATGTTGGATTTGATTATCATAATATAGAATTGCATGATCTTGAAATTGAAGGTATTACATTTGAACAGCAGGAGTTGGATACAGGAAGAGTTTCCAATGAAGTATTGCTTACATGTATAGAAAATAATGAACATCATATTAATGGTTTCTTAGATTATTGTACTGCGTTATTCAGTGAGGAAACAATTAAAATCCTCTCAGAGTCTTTGTTAGAAGTAATAATTCAAATTACTGGAACTGAAGTTATGAAGTTAGAAAATGTAAATATTAATGAAATTAATATTACATCTGAAAACGAAAAGAGTGAAATAGAAAAATTAAATTCCGTAACACACAGAGAACGTAATTATTCAAAATCGATTTCAGGATTATTTGAGGATTGGGTGGCAAAACAACCGGAAAAAACAGCAATTGTTACTTGTGATGGAGTTGAACATAGCTATCGTAAGATTCAAAGAATGATGCAAAGCATCGCTTCGAATCTCTTGTCAGCAGGAGTAAAGGAGAATGATAATGTTGTTCTTATTCCAAAGCGTGATGAGACTATGGTTGCTGCTATGTTTGCAATCTTAAGTGTAAAGGCAACGTATGTTCCGGTAGATATTACGTATCCTGATCAGAGAATTGCAGAGATTATCACACAAAGTGAGTCTAATGTCATTCTTGCAGATGATTCTGTAAGGGATAGAATTCCAGAAGGTATTAAATTTCTGAATATTCATGAGTGTGCTACTAATATGCAAGTGAATCAGACAGATACTTCTATCGGAGAGGATGATCATAATGAAAACAGGATAGCGTATATTCTGTTCACCTCAGGATCTACAGGTGGTCCTAAGGGAGTAAGAGTATCTAGAAAGAATTTGTTGAATTTCATTTACGATACGCAGGAAAGAAAGCTAGTCGGAGAACCTGAAGACAGAATTCTATGTATTACATCACCTTCATTCGATATCTTTGGATATGAATCTGTGACTCCATTATGTAGTGGAAGTTCTATCTATATTTGTGATCAGATTGAGCAGATTGATGCCCAAAGAACGGGGAGTAAGATACAGAAGTATAAAGTTACACATATGTTAAGTTCTGTATCAAGATTAAAATCCTTCGTTGAGAATAGGGGATTTGCAGGAGCATTAAAGTCACTTAAATGTATATTAGGAGGTGGAGAAAACTATCCGGTATCGCTACTTAAGTTCTTGCAAGAGAATACTAATGCTAGGATTTATAATTTATATGGTCCAACAGAGACCACTATTTGGTCAACGGCAAAAGAACTTACAGAGTCTGATAGTGTGACAATAGGAAGCGCAATTGCCAACACAAAATTATATATTTTGGATTCACAGAATCGCGTATTACCAAGAGGTGTGTTTGGAGAATTATGCATCGCAGGTGATGGTGTTTCTAAGGGATACTTAAATTGTGATGAAGAGAATAGAAAACATTTTGTGACATGTGAAGAGATTTCTGATTCCGTGATATATAAAACTGGAGACAAGGGGCGAATGCTCCTGTCAGGTGAAGTTGAATTAGCCGGTCGAATGGATTATCAGGTGAAACATCATGGATGCAGAATCGAACTCACAGAAATTGAAAATGCTGTAATTAATGGATATGTGGTGGAGGATGCAATTGCCGTATTAAAGAAAAACGATAGCAATGCGCAGTTGTTCTTATTCTATGTAGACATAAATGATAAAGAAAGTGCTATTAGAAAATATATTTCCGAGAACCTTCCGGTATACATGATTCCAGATAGAATAGTAAGACTAAAATCTACACCATTGAACCACAATGGAAAGACCGATAGAAAGTATCTTGAAAATACAAGTATAGAAGAAATAATGGAAAAATATGGAGATAACGTGGAAACTGTAATTGAAAAGGCAATTCCAAAATTAACGCAGAAAATAAAGAATGATACTACAGTTACAAGTGAGGATATTTTAGCTATTTGGAAGGATGTTCTTCACAATGATAAAATTACAGAAAACAGCAACTTTTTTGAAGTAGGTGGAAATTCTTATAGTTTGATGCTTGTCTCTAACAAGATAACTGAGCTATTAGGTGAAAGTGTAGATATGTTAGTGATGTTTGAGTATCCAACCGTTGCAAGTTTTTCAGAGTACATGCACTTGGGAAAGAAAAAGGAAAATTCTGTACAAGAGACAATCGAAGAAGAAAAAGTAGTGAGAGAAGTTGAACACAATAGCTCTGAACAAATTGATACAAGTGGAAAAATAGCAATTATAGGGATGGCAGGCAGATTTCCGGGAGCTTCAAATGTTGATATTTTTTGGAAAAACATTGAGCAGGGTAAAGAAAGCATAAGACATTTCCAAAGGGAAGAGCTTCTTGAAGCAGGTATTAGCGAAGAGTTGATTGAAAATGACGAATATGTCAAAGCAAAAGGATATTTAGATGGAGTAGAGTATTTTGATTCTCAGTTCTTCGAGATTACAAAGCATGATGCTAATATGATGGATCCACAGATTCGTTTGCTGTTGCAGTGCTGCTACAATGCTATTGAAGATGCTAATATTGTGATTGACGAATATCAAGGAGATATAGCACTATTTGCCGGTAGCAGTTCTAATCTAATGTGGATGACTAATTTTAGTGGAGAGAGCGATATCGTAGATGTATTCAGTGAGATGACTGCTAATGATAAGGATTTCTTGACTACGCAGATTTCTTATAAATTGAATCTTACAGGACCAAGTATAAATGTACAGACAGCTTGCTCAACTTCCTTGGTAGCAATATGTCAGGCAGCACAGTGTCTTCTCAATCAGGATGCAGATGTTGCATTAGCAGGAGGAGTTTCAGTTACATTACCAAGAAAAGAAGGATACATGTGGCATGAGAATATGATCTATTCAAAGGATGGACATTGCAGACCGTTTTCAAAGGATGCAAGCGGAACAGTAGCCGGAAATGGATGTGGTATTGTCGTATTAAAACCATTGGAAAAAGCAATCGAGGATAAGGATGATATCTATGCAGTTTTGGAAGGGTTTGCAATTAATAATGATGGATTAGGCAAAGTTGGGTATTCGGCACCGAGTATTACGGGCCAGAAGAAGGTCATCGAGAAGGCATTAAAAAGAGCAAACGTATCTCCGGAGAAGATTGGATATGTAGAGACTCATGGAACAGGTACAAAGATTGGTGATCCAATTGAATTAAAAGCTTTGAACCAGGCGTGGAGCATTAATAATACAAAATCTTGTGCATTAGGTTCTGTAAAAGCGAATGTTGGTCATCTTGATGCTGCAGCTGGTGTTGCCGGATTTATAAAAGCGGTAAAAGTAATGAACGAAAGAGTCATTCCACCTATGGTAAATTTTGTAGAACCAAATGAATATCTTTATTTAGATAGTACGCCGTTCTACATACCGGAGACTGAGAAAAAACTGGATAATAGATATACAAATGTTGCAGTTAGTGCATTTGGAATCGGTGGCACTAATGCTCATACAATTTTAGGAGAGGCACCAAAGCGTGATAAGAATTATCGTAAGGATGAAATAGGATTGTTCCTGTTTAGCGCAAAGACTGAACAGTCTCTGAGAGATACTTATCAGGCGGTAATTGAAGATTATTTTGAGAAAGACCTGGATATATCTGATGTGGCATACACACTGAGTACAGGAAGAAAAATGCATCCAATTCGAACCATTCTGGTGGCAAGTCCGGGAATAACAAAAGAGCAAATGGTAGCATCTATACCTGAAGAAACTACAGCACATGAATTGACACGGCAGATTACACTCTTCACAGAAGATAATGCTGAGATGTGTGAGTTTGGAAGAATGTTAATGAGTGCAAAGGCAAAACACGAAAGTGTGCGTCGTTTTAGAAAAATCATTACAAACTCTATAGAAGAAAATAATGACAATATCTATGGGGAGTTTATCGAAAATATTTTGTATTCAGAGAATGAAATTAAGAATGCATCTTATCCTATAGAAGAAATTGATTATGTTTCCGAAGTTGTGAGATCAGCACTTCAGGAGCTTTTGGAATACTATGGTATTTGTCAGGTAATTAAGGATAAAAATGAAGATGCATATCCATTCTTTGACGATAGTTATATTGGAAATAGAAATTCTACACAGGCACAATGTTCGTTATTAGAAATGCTTGGAAAACTGTGGATGATGGGAGCTGATATTGAAGCGAAAAAATTGAATATCGGACAGAAGATTCATATTCATGGTTATGTATTTGAAAAAGAAGTATGTAAAGCAGATGTATCGATTAAGAGAAATCAGAGGGAAGAAATAAAGGTTGAGAAAACATTCGAGACTGAAGAACAGGTATTTGAAGTGTTCCAGATGATTTGGGAATCAGTTTTGGGAGAAAAAGCGGTAGAACCAGATTGTAATTTTTTCGATGCGGGTGGGGACTCACTTGTTGCTATCAGAATGTCAGCACTTATTGAGAAGTATTACGGTGTAAAGGTGTCACAGGATAAGTTTTTTGAAAAGTCTACTGCTGGTGAGATATCACAGTTGATTTTTGAATGTATAAATGAACAACAGAATTGTACATGCAATGACGTAATCGTTCCGTTAGCAAAGCAACAGTATTATGAAGTATCTGCTGCGCAGAAGAGACAGTATATTTTGCAAACAACGCAACCAGATAGTACGGCCTATAACTTAGCTGCTGCTTATATTGTTGATGGTAAGATTGACAAAGCAAACATTAAAAAAGCCGTAGAACTCTTGATTCAGAGGCATGAGTCTTTGAGAACATCATTTGAAGTGAAAGATGAAAAAATAGTTCAGATAATTCATGAAAATGTCAAACCTCCAATTGAATTTGTAGAATGTTTTGATGCAGAAAAAACAATTGGGGAGTATATGGAAGAGTATGTGAAGCCGTTCTATCTGGAAGATGAGACACTCTTCAGAATGAAGATAGTAAGCATATCAAATACTAAGCATTATCTGTTATTAGATATGCATCATATAATTTCAGATCAGAGCTCAATTGAGGTGTTGATGAGGGATTTCTATATCCTTTATCAAGGCAAAGAATTGCAACCGTTAGGCATTCAATACAAGGATTTTGCTGCATGGCAGAATAGAGAATTGAAGGATGAAAAAGTTAAAGAACAGTTGGATTACTGGATTGGACAGATAGATGAAAATGCAGTCCAGACTAATGTTTATCATGATTATGCAATTCCTAAAGTCAGAACCTATGAGGGCAAAAAGATGACATTCGAGATGCCTCAATTAGAAAAAGTTGATGCATTTGCTAAGGAACAAGGTGTAACTCCGTACATGGTAATGTTCACTACTTTGGAACTGTTATTATGGAAGTATACTCAGCAGAATAACTTTATTATAGGGACTGGTATAGAGGGAAGAAGTAATGAACAGTTACATGAATTGGTGGGAATGTTTGTGAACACGTTACCAATTTGTGCAAGAGTAGATGTAAACAGAAGTATCAAGGAACAGTTGCAGGAGACGAAACAGAGAATTTTGGAAATGTTCAACAATCAGGATTGTCAGTATGATGCAATTGTTGAAGAATTTAGATTAAGAACCGGAATAACAGAACCACTTATTAAAGTCTTGATGAATTTTGTTTCTAGAGGAACTGAAGAACTGAGTATGGAGGGACTTAACTTTACACCATATGAATCAGAAAAAGTATATTCTAAGTTCGATTTAATGTTTACAATAGAGCGGACTAATGCTAAGTATAGTTTACATATAGAGTATGCATCAGAGTTGTTCTATGAGGAGACAATCGAACAGATTGGAAGAAGATTTTTGAAGATTCTTGAGTTGGCAATGAAGGATGAAAACATTTCATTAAGTGAACTAGTAATTCCATTGACAAAGAAAGATTTCAATGCTTATGAATTGGCGCAATGTTTTATAGTTGACGATGATAATAAATCCATTGTAGAGAGATTTGAGGATGTTGTAGCCCAATATCCTGAGTATGTTGCATTGGAACACAAGGGAAAGACACTTACATATGAGGAATTCAACAGAGTATGTAATAATCTTGCATTACAATTACAGAAAATGGATGTTAAAAGACATGATAGAGTAGCATTGATACTTAATCCAAGCTTTGCGCAATTAGTAGCAATATTTGCAACATTAAAGTGCGGAGCATGCTATGTTCCGGTTGACGTTAATTATCCGGCAGAACGAATCAAATATATGCTTCAGGATAGTGAAGCAAAAGTGGTGATTATGCAGGAAAACTGTATAGATCTTATAGATGAGAATATAGAGAAAATCATAATTGATGATGACACTATTGAACAGAGCAAGATGGAGAAGCATGGTGTTCCTGCAAGAACAGAATTATCCATAGATGATGAGGCATATATCATATATACTTCAGGATCAACAGGAAATCCTAAAGGAGTATCTGTAAACGGAAGAAGTATTTTAAGAATTGCAGTTAATCCAAACTTTAACCAAATAGCCCCAGGGGAATGTATGCCACAGATTGCAAATTATGCATTTGATGCATCCATTTTTGAGATATTTACAGCAATGTTGAATGGTGGATATAACTTAATTATTCCAAAGAATACATTAATGAATCTTGAGGAATTATCAAAAGAGTTGGGCAAACAGAAAGTTAACAGCATGTTCTTTACATCGGCACTATTTAATTTGGTGGTAGATTATGATATTTCATTGTTGAAAAATATTGAAAGAATATTTGTAGGAGGAGAAGCACTAAGTGTAAATCATGTTAAGAAAGCGTTAAAAGTTTTAGGAAAAGGTCGTTTATTCAATGGATATGGACCAACAGAAACAACAGTTTTTGCAACTACCTTCCCAATCAATGAAGTGGAAGAAAATGCAATGAGCATTCCAATTGGCTTTGCAGTAACTAATACAAAGCTATATGTCATGGATGAACAACAACGATTGTTACCACCAGGAATGATTGGAGAACTATGGGTAGGTGGAACTGGAGTTGCAAATGGATACATCAACAATGAGGAGCTTACGAAGGAACGCTTTAAAACAGTTATGGTAAATGGTCAGACAGACAGGATATATAAGACCGGTGACAGAGTAATTCTTCATGAAAATGGGGAAATCGTATATTTAGGAAGAACAGATTTTCAGGTGAAGATTAATGGTTTTAGAATTGAATTAAGTGAGATTGAAAATCAGTTTGAGAAGATAAACGGAATAAAGGAGTCAGTTATTCTTGTCACGGAAGATCAAAGAAAGGCAAAATCTATTGCAGCTTACTATACTGTTGAGAACGAAAATTATGAACATTTGACAAGTGAATACATTAGAAATTATTTACAGGCTATTGTTCCTAAGTATTTGATACCGGCTAAGATATTTAGAGTGAAGGAGATACCTTTAAATGCAAATAAGAAGGTGGATCGCAAGAGATTGTTGAAGATGGAAAATGAACAAATACCAGCAAAAAACACATCTAACTGCAAAATGGTTTTAGAGGTAATGCGAGAAGTTTTGGAGAATGATAATATTCAGGAAAATGATAATTTTTTCTTAAGTGGTGGAACTTCAATAAAAGCCATTGTAATGTCACAAAAACTGAAAGCTGAAGGGTATGAAGTAAGCGTTAATGATATTCTGACACATACATCAGCCAAATCTATATCAGAATTCCTTGGTTTGGATAATTTTGAGTCAGTAGAAGAGAATGCAGAGAAAAACAGACGAAAAGCAGATATGAATGAATTGGAAGGAATTGCAGAATTTGCAGCCATGAGTTCAGATATTCTTCGCAGAAAAATACAGATGGAAGAGGATGAGATTTCCTTCCCAATGACTGAGATTCAAAAGCTTCATCTACAAACCAAAGATAGAGCTAGTGCCATGAGTATGGAATTTACTACGAACAAGAACATTGATGAGGTCAAGGAAATAATTATTACAGAAATCCAAAGACACCAGATACTTCATTCAATTGCTGACATTAATAACCAAGAATGGAATGAAAAGCAGCGTAGTGAGGATATAAAGCGTTTGGCTCAGTATTTATATGTAGTGGATGCAGTTTTGTATGAAAAAGAGTCTGTTGAACAATTGAAGGATCTTTTATATCAGAAACTCCTAAAAGAAAGATTTGCATCAGGAGAAGTAATGTGGAGAATTGGATGTATTAAGGAATCTGAAAGAAAATATGTTTTGATTTGGGCTTTTGATCACATATGCTTTGATGGTATGAGTGCTTTAGTAATTAAGAATGATTTATCTGTAATGTTAGAGAGCGCGTTGCTTGAAAAAGAAGCGCAAAAGTACAGCGATTATGCTAATTCATTAGTTAAGAATTTAGAAGAAAATCGTGATAACCACAATATGAAGGAGAACTTTGAAAAATGGTATCAGCTGAATCAAAAGTGTATTGGCAGTTTTAAAGAAATAGCAGGGAAAGAAAAGGAAATTGATCTTTATCTTCCTTGCGCAAAACTTCCTGAAGATCCGGTTAATCAATTATTGGAAAAAACCTATGAATTTCTAAAGAGTTTGATTGATACTTCTGACATTCCTATCATGATTTTGAAGGACGGAAGAAGAGTTAAGGAAAAACAGTATTATGACTGTGTTGGAGAATTCTTAGACTTTACTCCGGTAGTTCTTAATCAAAGCTTTGTAGAGGAAAATGCAGGAAGACAGCTTGATGAGTACGGAGAGTGCAACCTATTGCAAGATCTGGACAAAAATAATATTTTCCTTGAAAGGAATGAGAATGGTGTTCCGGAATATATTCTTTGGAATTTCCAGGGACATCAGACTAACGAAGACAGGAATATTTATTCTAAGACATTTAAGAACACAGATAAGCAGATGCTTGCTATAGTTAGTATGGCAGTCGGTTTAGATGAAGAGGGACTGTATCTTCATATTGAGAGTGTAAATGGTTTCGATATGTTGAAGGTAGTGGAAGCAATAAAAAACACAGGATTTCTATTAAAAAAGTAATACTGATTAGATAAAATTGAAAAAAGGAGAATGTGAATGAGTTTAGCAATTATTGAAGGAAAGAAAGCACACGTTTCTAAAAATTTTGCTAGAGTATCAGATATGTTGGATTATGCGGTTGAAAAAGCACCAGAAAATGGAACTATATATATCAACATGGATGGTACAGAAGAGAAGGTTAGTTACAAAGAACAGAAAGAAAAAGCACTTGGGGTTCTTGCAACTTTACAAAAACACGGAATTAAAAAGGGAGATTGCATTGTTGTAGATGTATCTGAAAATAAAGACTATCATATTATGATGTGGGCTTGTTTTTATGGTGGCATTGTTATTACAACTCTCCCAAGACCAGATTTTTCGAATGAAGCATCTGAATCTGTCAAGGGGTTTAAAAATATTTGGACATTATTAAAAGAACCTGTTGTTATTACGGATCAGAATATGATGGACAGTTATTCGCAGGTAATGAAAATCAATGAAGTGTATTCTATGGAGAGTCTCTATTCTAATCAAATTGGAGAGATTATTGATGTTTCAACGGATGATATTGCTTATATTCAGTTTTCATCAGGAAGTACAGGAAACAAAAAAGGAACTCTGCTCAGTAATAAGAATCTGATTAGTGCAAGTTGTAACATCGTAGCACATGAAGACACTGATGAAAACGAAAGACCCCTCATGTGGTTACCACATACTCATAATTTTGGGGCTTTTACATTCACTCTGCTTGCTTTAGTATTGGCATGTGATTCATGGAGCATGGGTACGGAGATATTTGTTAGAAACCCGTTGCTATTTATGCAGAAAGTAAGCGAGCACAAAATTACAAGACTATGCATGAACAATTTAGGGGTTCAGATTCTGTTAGGACTTGCGATGAAGGTTCCTAATATTAGTTTTGACTTATCTGAATTAAGAGCAATATATATTGGCTCTGAAAAACCAGATCCTGAATTGCTGAAGAAGTTCTCATATGTTTATAAAAAAGAGGAGACTGTATTTAGACCAGGATATGGAATGTCTGAAACAGCGCTTACTGTCTGTTCAACATTTGGTTTTTCCAGCAAGAATCTGCTTCGTATCTCAAGAAAAGAGACAAGCCGACAGCAAAAAATAGTTCTTTTTGATGGGTATAATTTTGATGATTGTTGTACAGTTGTAGAACATGGAATACCTATAACAAATACTACGATAGGTATTTTTAATGAAGATGGTACACTTCGTCAGGAAGGCGAAGTGGGAAGTATACGAATTAAGAGCCCAGCTGTCTTCCAAGGATATTGTGGAGTAGATAGTTTGGATGGCATTATTGAAGATGGTTGGTACATCACTGGTGATATTGGATTTATCTATGAAGGAAAGGTTTACATTACTGGACGTGAGAAGGACATTTTCATTGTCAGAGGTGTTAACTATATGATTACTGATTTAGAGGCATTTTTGGAAGAGAAGATTGGTTTGCGTGGAAAAATAGCCCTTATTGCATCTGAAAAGGAGAAAGAAGACAAATTAGTAGCAATTGTAGAGTACGAATTAAATGACGAGAATACTGAAGAATTTATTAGACATGTGAAGAATATCAGACAGGCTCTTATGTCAGAATATGGCTTGGAAGTCGATGAAGTACTACCTCTTCCACAACTCAAGCGAAATGCCAGCAGGAAAGTTGACCGATACGGAATGAAGAAGGAATTCCAAAACGGTGAATATGACACCATTGTAGAAAAGGTACATACATTAAACATAAAAGATAACAAAGAGAAGACTTATAAGAGCGAATTTTCAGATTCTTTGACAGATGAGATTAGAAATTGTTGGGCAGAAATCTTAGAAATACCTAATAATCAGATTTCCAATGATGTTTCATTTAAGAGTTTAGGTGGAAATTCTGTCAAGGGATACTATCTGATTCAGAAAATAGAAGAATGCTTAAAGTCAAAAAGAATGTTAAGTACAACTATCAATCAGAATATATTGGCAAAATGTTCAACCGTTCAGGAGATGACAGACTATATTGTGGAATTGAATGAAAAAAGCCAGACCAAGACTAATGTATGTAGAGAAGCAGAAGTTGCTATTACAGGCTTGGCTTTCAGATTGCCTGGTGCATCAACACAGGATGAATTATGGAATTTGCTTACAAATGGTGTTGACTGTGTGCATAAGGTAAGTGATAAGCGTAAGAACTTGTGCGGCGATCAGGATTGGGATGATATTTTTGGAGAAATTGAAGATATTGATCAATTTGATTATGAGTTCTTCAATATTTCGAAAGAAGAAGCAGATTTTATGGATCCACAGCAGCGCTTATCGATGGAAGTAGCATACGAAGCCCTTGATGATAGTGGTGAGGGTGTAATTACAGATGAAGAGAAGAATATTGCAGTACTTGCTGCTACAAGTGGTAATTCATATTTACCTTTATTGTTTAAGTATGCAGAGAACAAAGGTTTTGAAGATATGCCTGAAACAACAATGGTGGGAAATTTGGGAAGCACAATTGCGACACGAGTGTCACAGTACATGAATAGTAGAGGAGTCTCTTTTGCACTTGACTCCGCTTGTTCGTCTTTTATGGTATCGTTGTTGATGGGTGAAAAAATGGTAAAGTCGGGTGAATGTGAAGGCGCGCTAGTTTTAGGAGCTAATATTTTTCCTTCTTCTCATACACATTCGCTTGCAAAGAAAGCTGGTATCTTATCAAAGGGAAACTGCACTAAGGTGTTTGATAAACATGCTGATGGCTCATTACTTGGTGAGGGTGTAGTTGCAGTGTATATAGAAGGCTTAAGTCATGCTCAGAAGAATAAAAAGAGAATCTATGGAGTCATTGCTGGTGGAGCGTTCAACAATGATGGGGCTTCACTTAGTATAATGGCACCAAATCCTGCGGGGCAGTACGATGTCCTTGAAAAATCATATAAAGACGCAGGTGTGGACATTCACAAGATTTCTTATATCGAGGCACATGGAACAGGTACACAGATTGGTGATCCAATTGAATTGTCAGCTTTACAGCATATGTTCCATGAAATAGGTGAAGAGAAAACAGGATATAAAATCCCAATTGGTTCTATTAAATCCAACTTTGGACATTTACTTCCATGTGCAGGTGGTGCAGGATTAGTTAAGACGCTTCTATGTATGAAAAATGAAAAGTTAGTGCCTAGTATTCATATCAATGAAGTAAATCCTTTACTTGAGAGAAAGGATTTCCCATTCTCAGTTCTGACAGATGTTAAGGAATGGAAGAGAAGTGAAGAAGGCAGATATGCAGGAATCAGTTCTTTTGGAATTGGTGGAACAAATGCTCATGTAATTATTAAGGATGCTCCGCTGCAAAGTAGAAAAATAAGCGAAGAAAAAATGTATCTTGTGACTGGGTCTGCAAAAGATCCGGATACTCTGGTGAAGGTAAAGGGCAACCTTTTAAATTCATTAAAGGTTGAGGGTAATTCAGCACAGGATATTAGTTATACCTCAACTAAGGGGAGAAATCATTATAAACACAGATGTGCTTTTCTAATTGATGAAAACAAGAATGTATGCAGTGAGATTAGTAGTGGTATAACTTATAGAATCAATGGTAATAAGATTGCTTTAGTATGCGATGAAACAAAGATTAATGACGAGATAAAAGTCATTATGGATTCAATGAAAAAAATAACAAATGGGAAATGTGTATTAACAAATGGAAAAGAGGATATGAAAGTTGACTATCTGATATATATTAATTTCGAACCTTCAGAATTAAAAAATAATAAGATTCAATCAAAAGAAACACGTGTATTGAATATTGATATGAGTAAAGAAAATTCACAGATATATTTTGAATTAATAAAAGAGTTATATGCATGTGGCGCTAATATTGATTGGAATAGATTATTGAACAACGAGGATGGAATTATTATTACATTACCATCATACCCATTTGCCAAGACAAAAGCATGGATTAATGTTTAATAGAAAAAAAGGAGAAAAAATGCAGTTAATGAAAGATTATCACGAAAGAGTGAAAAAACTGTTGCCAGGCGGAGTACATTACAATTTTAATCTTCCATGGGAAGAAAGCCCAATTCACTATGTGAATACAAAAGGAAGTAGAGTATGGGATATGGATGGTAAAGAATATCTCGACTTGTATGCAAGATTTGGGGCTATGATTCTAGGTCATGGTAATAAAGAATATAATAATGCATTGAAAGATGTTATGGATAGAGTATTATCTGTTAGTCATTGTGATATTGATGCAGAAGCACTAGAGGCTATTCATAAATATGTACCTTCAGCAGAATTGATTCGTTTTGGATTATCGGGAACGGAAATCATACAAAATGCCATTCGAGTTGCAAGAGCATACACTGGTAGAAATAAATTTGTAAGATTCAACAATCATTATCATGGTAATGCGGATAATATCATGGGCGGAAAAAGTATGGATAAAAGCAATCCGTTTCCTTCAGACTATGTTGGCGATAGCAAGGGAACCGAGGGAAGAGCTTTTGGAATTATGGAAGAACAGTCTTATTTAATAGAATGGAATGATGCTGAAGTTCTAGAAGATCTCTTTAGACAGCATGCTGATGATATTGCCGCAGTCATTATGGAACCAGTATGTGTGAACGGCGGAAGTATTATGCCAAAGCAAGGTTTTCTCCAAAGAGTGAGAGAACTTTGTACGCAGTATGGGGTAGTGCTTATATTTGATGAGGTTATTACAGGATTTAGAATGGGACTTGGCGGAGCGCAGACTGAATTTGGTGTGATTCCAGATCTGACGACTATGGCTAAGGCAGTAGCCGGAGGAGGAGTTCCTGTAGCTGTTCTTGCAGGGAAAAAGGAAATAATGAATCTTTTAACAGAGAAGAGAGTGATTCATGCAGGAACCTTTAACGGTTACCCATTAGGAGTGGCAGCTGTAAAGGCAACTATCGATATTTTGAGTAGAGATAATGGGTTGGTGTACACACAGATGAAGAAACAAACTGAAAAAATTCATAATATTATGAGAAGAATCGCTAAGGAGGAGGGTCTCCCTCTTGTAGTTCAGGGACCATTATTGTGTGGAGCATATCACTGTTGTGAAAATGAATTATTAATTCCTTCTGAGTATTCAGAAGAAATACAGATTAAGGATATAATTCTTAATGCAGCTCTTCAGAGAAATGGAATTCTTGTTTCAAGTATCTCAAGAATTTATCCCAATATTTCATTAAATGACAATGATGTCGATTGGTTTGAGGAGCATGCGGGACGAGCAATTCGTGAAGCAAAAACATTGATTAATGAAATCTATGAATAGAATATGGAGAAAAAACATGAAATTTAGTATTTGTGGTAATAAAAAAGAAAAAAAAACACGTTTTTTTTTAGCAATTTATTTAGGTATAACATTTGGTTTAAGTTGGGGAATGAGCATATTGTATGTTCTCTTTTATGATTTATTACATCCATATGTGGGAGAACTGACATTATCAAATCCATTTGTAATAATATCCCTGAATTCTCCTTCCGTTGCAGGAATATTGATATTCTTTCTCTACGGAGGAGTAAAGGGATTGAAGCAGTTCGTAAAGAGTTTAATACCAAATAAAAAGGAATGTATTTGGTTCCTGATTATCATAGTAATCTCAGTGGTGTTCTACCTGTGTATGCATTATGGATCAATATTGTTTGAAATCGAATTACCAACTGTTACTCTTTCCAAAAAAGAGAGAATAATTCTTCTTCTGAAGAATATTTATGAAGAGACAGGACTTCTTGGTGGCGCATTAGGATGGTATGGTTTCTTGCTTCCTTATCTACAGAAAAAATATAATTCCTGCATAAAAGCAGCTTTGCTTACAGGATTTATATTTGGATTATTCGTATTGCCAGGTTATGTATTTTCATCATTTGAAACAGCAACAGCATATCCTTTTTACGTAGGACAGCTGATGGCATTTTCAGTATTTGTTGCATTTATTATGAATAAGACAAGAGGAAATGTAATATTTTTTATTTTCAGTTTTTGGCTTGTTGCCTCAGGAAGCAAATTACAATTCTATAATTTCGTCGTTAGCGTGCAGATTTTAGAGTTTGTATTCTTTGTGATTCTTTCAGTTGGAATATATATGTATTACAAACTTGCGAAGAAAGAAGATTTAAATAAAAATTCTTTAGCATGTTTCCCAGAGTATTTATTGAATAGAGGTTAATATGAAGGATGGATTTATTGAACTAAACAGTGAGTGTAAGGGACAACAGTTCATTATGTTTCCTTATCTTGGAGGAAACGGAATGTCAATTATGAATCTGGCAAAGGAATTTGAAAAATATGACTTGAATGTTTGGGTGGCTTATCCGCCTGGACATTTGGGTTCAGAGGGAACTTTGTGCAACAGTTATGAGGAGTTAATGGATTTTTATCTTCAGAACATTAAAAATATAATCAGAAAAGATTGTATATTTTTTGGACATAGTATGGGTGGAGTAATCGCTTATTTACTTGCGAAAAGAATTTACGAAGAGTTTCCAGACAAAAAGCCTAAAGCGCTGATTTTATCAGCAACCCCTGAACCAGGTTTTATGAAAGACAAAAAAATATCACAACTTGGAGATGTTGAATTGGTTGAAGAATTGTACAAAATAGGTGGTATGCCGGAGGAAATTAAGGATAACAAAGAGCTGATGAGCCAATTTATTCCTATGTTCAAATCTGATTATAAAGTGCTTGAAGATATTGCTCTGATTGAGCCAATGCCTTTTAATATTCCGACAGAGTTCATTTTTTGTGAGAATGACAAGATGACAAAATATGAGAATATGTTGAAATGGAAAAAGTACCTTATATCAACTAGTTGTTTCTGCAGTATGCCAAAGGATGCAGGTCATATGTACTTGAACAAATATAGTGATATTGTGGTAAAATATGTTCTGCAGTATATTAATTTAGTAAATAACCAAGAGGAGTTTTTATATGAATAAAAATAACGGATTAAAGGTATTTTTAATTGTTTGGCTTGGACAGCTGATATCAAGTATAGGAAGTGGACTCACCTCGTTTGGACTTAATGTATATGTATTTGAGCAGTCGCAGAGTGCTTTGGCATGTTCTATTGTTACATTGTGTGCATTCTTACCAATGGTGCTACTTACTCCATTTTCGGGAGTTCTTGCTGATAAGTTCAGTAGAAAGAATCTGATGCTAATAGGGGATTCATTTTCAGCAGTATGTGTTCTTGTACTTTTGGTCATGGTAATTACCAAAAATGACAATGTAGTAATGATTTGCATCTGTGTATTCTGCAGTTCGATCTTTTCTTCACTTATGGATCCGTCTTATAAAGCAGCAGTAACAGATCTTTTAACAGCTGATCAGTTTTCGAAAGCTGGCGGACTTATTCAGCTTGCTAGTGCAGCAAAATTTTTGATTTCTCCAATTATTGCGGGAATCATTATTAAACTTGAGGGTATCAACACTATTCTTCTAATTGACATTTGTACTTTCTTCGTTACATTAGGTGCTGTTATTTTAGTAGGAAAACAGATGGAGGAAAGTCAGCAACTAAATTTGGATTCGAAGCTTGATTTCTTTAAAGATTTTGCAGAAGGATGGAAAAGCCTTATGAGAAATCAGGGGGTAGTAGTTCTTATGTTTCTTTCTGCATTGATCACATTCTATGTAGGTTTTATTGAAACCTTATTAACACCAATGCTTTTGGAGTTGACGGATTCCACTACACTTGGTGTCATCACTTCAGTAAGTGCAATTGGAATGTTAGTAACAAGTATCATACTTGGAGTAAAAGGTATTAAGAATGGATATGTAAAACTGCTTGCAATTGGATTTGCTATTATGGGATGCATGATAGGAGTTGTTGGTTGTGTAACTAATCTAATTATGATTGCAGCGTTCGGATTTTTATTTTTTGCAATGATTCCTGTTACTAATACATGTATTGATGTTTTATTAAGAAGTAATTTGGATCATGACAAGCAGGGAAGAGAATGGGGATTGATCTCCCTTCTCACTCAGATCGGTTACATCGTTGCATATAGTATATCAGGTGCGTTGGCAGATTATATATTTAATCCAATGCTAAGAGCAGATGGCTTACTTGCAAACTCTGTGGGGAAAATAGTAGGTACTGGAGAAGAAAGAGGAATTGCATTTATGATGGTTATCTGTGGATTGTCAATGATAATATTAAGTGTTATTATATATCGAAATAAAGTGATGAGAGCAGTAGAAAATGCTTTTTCAGCGAATCTGTAAGATGTTGCATTGGAGAGTGGAGAAGCATTAGAAAGGATTATATGATTAAGAAACAGATAAAACAAGAACTTCTCAAGGCAAGAACTGTGAGTTTATTTTTAATATTATTTATAGCTTTAGCCTCTGCACTTTGTGCAAATGCTGTGGATCTATTTTACTCATTAAATCAGACAATGAACCAGTTCTATGAGGCATCACAGACATCGCATCTTTTGCAAATGCATAGTGGAGACCTAGATGAATCAGTGATTGCACAATATGCTAAAAATTCGGATCTTATATCACAATACGAGATTGTTAAGATGATTAATGTCAGTGCTGATGCACTTACAATTAGACAAGATGGTGTTTCAGAGTTAGGAAGTGTTACGGATAATTCATTTGTCGTACAGAATGACAAATTTGATTTTCTGTTAGATTCTGAAAATCAGATTGCTAAGATTGAACCAGGATACATTGGGGTTCCGGTATATTATAAGATACTATATGGCTTACGAGAAGGAGACGAGATTACAATAGAAACTTCGAACAAAAGGTTTTCCTATATAATATCTGATTTTATAAAGGATTCTGAGATGAACACTTCTTATATTTCATCGAAAAGATTCTTGATGAATAAAGAAGATTGGAAAGCCCTATCTGAAGAGATAGATAATATTGAATGTATGATTGAATTTTTGGCTGAAGATGTAAATATGACCAATCAGTTAGAAGTTGATTATTTAAATAAAGGATTTACATTCAAGGGACCTGTAATCACATTTTCGACCATTAGGTTGTTAAATATCCTAACTGATGTAGTCACGGCCACGGTACTAATCTTGGCAGCAATCCTTTTGGTATTTGTATCAATTCTTTGTGTAAGATTTGCAATGGTTACGAGTATAGATCAAGAGTATATGGATATTGCTGTTATGAAGGGACTTGGAATCCCTGCAAAGTACATCTCGGATATTTTTATGAAAAAATATACAATCATTGCTTTGATAGGAAGTGTAATTGGTTTTGTGATGAGCTTTGGGCTGGTAGGTGCTATTCAATACAATATGTCTCTTTACATGGGATTGGCAGATAAGACTGTGATCAATTACTCGCTCCAGTTCATCTCTTGTGTTTTCATTGCGTCTATTGTACTTTTTTTTAGTAAGCGAGCAGTCAATAAGACAAGAAAAATAAATGTTGTAGAAGCATTACAGCAAAAGAGCAAAGTTAGCAGTGATAAAGTGATTCGCCACCCTTCGATTAAGGGGAAAGGAAGAAAACATACTAATTTTATTCTTGGAATAAAGTACATTCTCTGCTACAAAAAACCGTATATCATTATATGCTGTATATTTACAGTTCTAATGTTATTGGTATTATTACCTATTCAAATCACTACAACAATGAAATCTGAAGAATTTTCGACCTATATGGGAATAGCAAAATGTGATCTTCGAATTGATTTTCAGGATGCGCAAAAAGCAGAGAATGACATTCAGATTTTAGAACAGACATTGGCAGATGACGCGGATATAGAAAAATATGGATTGTATGAAACCTATTTAGCATATACCAATAACCAAGAAGGTGAATCCGTATATCTTAATTTTGAAAGTGGAGATTATTCTGATTTTGGTATTTCATGTACTGAAGGAAATCTTCCAACTACAGAAAAGGAAATTGCAATTTCGTATCTGTTGGCAAAGGAGATTCAAAAGACTATTGGAGAGAAGATTTCCATTGAGGTTAATTCCAAATTTTATGATTATACAATATGTGGAATCTATCAGGATATCACTAATGGAGGTAAGAGCGCTAAAGTATCAGACAAAGAAATAGATGCTGCGGTATACCGAAGTGTAATAAATATCAATTTGGTAAATAGTGAAAAAAAACTGATGGAGATTACTAAACTTGACAACTTGGTGTCTAATGGAAAGATAACAGATTTACAGAACTATATATCTCAAACCATGGGAGCGTCCATAGAAAAATTTACAATGCTATCAATGATAATACTGATTATTGCTATATTAATTACTATCTTAACTGTCAGTGTATTTATGAAATTACTAATCATTAAATATAAGGAAGATATTTCTACAATGAAAAGGCTAGGATTTAGAAGTAGTGATATTAAGCTTCAGTATTTGATAAGAATCATCATGGGAGTATTGGTAGGAAGTGTCTTGGGAGAAATACTTGTGAAAATAGCAGGACAGTCTATTGTAGGTTCTGCCATGGCGAGTATGGGAGCATCACAGATAGTATTTGTGACCAATATCTTTTTGACTTATTTACTCATACCAGGTGTTATAATAATTGTAGCAGTTATTACAACATTTATGGCGGGAAATATGATCAATAGAATTAAAGTTCTATGTGAACAAGAGGAAAGGTAAATATATGGAAAATAAAAAAATATTATCAATAACTGGTTTATGTAAATCTTTTGAAACTGAGAAAAAAATAAAAACTCAGGTACTTCAAGATATATCCTTTGACGTTGAAAAGGGAGATTTTATAGCTATCATGGGTCCTTCAGGATCTGGTAAATCTACTCTTCTTTACAACATCAGTGGAATGGATAGACCATCTAATGGAATTATTATAGTGGATGGAGAAGATATCAGCAAGCTTGACGAAGATGGTTTGGCAGATGTGAGACTTCACAAATTTGGATATGTATTTCAACAGCCAAGATTATTGAAGACATTAACAGTAGAAGAAAATATTATGCTTGCATCATCTGTTCTCAACAGAGAAGGGAAAGAAAAACTTAAACAAAAATGCAAAAAACTAATGGAGAAAGTGGGAATTGCTGATCTTGCTGGCAGAGATATAAGTACGTTGTCAGGAGGTCAGGCGCAGAGAGTAAGTATCTGCAGAAGCATAATGAATGATCCAAAGATTATTTTTGCAGATGAACCAACAGGAGCTTTGAATTCCAAGACCTCAGATGAAGTAATGGATTTGTTTGTTGGAATGAACAAAGAAGGAAGTACCATTATGTTGGTAACTCACGATTCTAAGGTTGCTGCAAAAGCAAGACAGGTCTGGTTCCTTTTAGATGGGCATATTTCTAAAAAAGTTATTCTTGGTAATTGGAATCAAAAGTCAGATTCATTGCAGGAAAGACAATTGATGGTAAATGATATTATTACAAAACTCAAAGTATAGGAGCATAGGAAAATGAGTCAAAAAATAGGTATTATAGGCGCTGGTGTAATGGGAAAAGGCGTAGCAGAAAGATTTGCAAAATATGATTATGATGTTGTACTAATTGATAATGATAAGGAAGTATGTGAGCATGCTATTGGAGAGATATCAAGAAGTATTCGAATGAAATCGATGTTTGATAAGACAATCGATATGAAGAAAATAATCTCTCATATTAGTGTATCAGAGAGTTATGAGTCCATCAAGGACGCAGATTTCATTATTGAAAATGTATATGAAAGAGAAGATGTCAAGAAGGAAGTATATGAGAAGCTTACTAGGATTACAAAAGAAGATTGTATATATCTTGTAAATACTTCCTGCATATCAATCACACGAATTGGGTCTTATACAAAACGACCTGAAAATTTGATTGGAGTTCATTTTATGAATCCGGTTCCAATGAAGAAATTTGCAGAAGTTATAAAAGGTGGAAAAACTTCTGAAGAAACCATTCAGAAGATGACAGAGTTACTACATAGTGTAGACATTGATTTTGAGATGATAAACGATTCTGTTGGATTTGTATCCAATCGATTATCTCATCTATTTATGAATGAGGCTGCTTTTCTTGTATATGAAGGAGTAGCCAGACCAGACCAGATTGACAATATTTTCAAGAATGCATTTGGTCATACTATGGGGCCACTTGAAACAGCAGATTTAATTGGAATCGATACAGTAGTTGATTCTTTAGAAGTTATATATAAAGAATATGAAGATCCCAAATTCAGAGTATGTCCGCTTATGAGACGAATGATTGAAATGGGTGAGGCAGGAAGAAAGTCAAAAAAGGGATTTTATAATTATTAAAGGAGAGTAAAAAAATGAAAGAGAAAATTAGAGAGTTTTTAGGAAGATATTTTGAGGAGCGCGATGTTAAAGATAATGATAACATTTTTGAATTAGGATTAGTAAACTCATTATTTGCAATGCAGTTAGTAAATTTTGTTGAGCAGGAGTTTGATATAACAGTTGAAAACGAAGATCTTGATTTAGATAATTTTAAGGATATCAACTCTATCTTATCGCTCGTTGAATCAAAGATGAACTAGTTATCACCTAGGAGGAATGGTTGTGGGATTAACAAAAATAAAGTGTGTTGTCTGGGATTTAGACAACACACTATGGGATGGAACATTAGTAGAAAGTGACAATGTTGTTTTAAAGGACAATGCTGAGAATATCATTAAGACACTGGATGAGAGAGGAATTCTTCAGTCTATCAGTAGTAAAAATGATTTTGAAGTTGCAAAAAAGAAGTTGGAGGAACTAGGACTATGGAAGTATTTTATCTATCCACAGATTAGTTGGAATTCAAAATCTGAAGCATTAAGAATCATTCAGGAAAGTATCAATATTGGTCAAGATACGATTGCCTTTGTAGATGACCAGGAATTTGAACTTGATGAAGTAAAGTTTAGCAATCCGGAAGTATTGTGTATTTCTGCTCAAAATCTGGATCAGATTCCGGATATGGAATGTATGATGCCTAACTTTATCACTTCAGATTCCAAATACAGACGAGAAATGTATCAGAATGATATCGTTCGTAATGATATAGAAAAAGAATTCAAGGGATCTAAAGAAGAGTTTTTAAGCTCGCTTCAAATGAAATTCCAAATTCGAAGAGCACAGGAAGATGATCTTCAAAGAGTAGAAGAATTGACAGTAAGAACCCATCAGCTGAATTCAACAGGATATATTTATTCTTACGATGAACTGAAGAATTGCATCGAAGATGATAAATATGAAGTATTAGTAACAAAGCTTGATGACAAATATGGAACCTATGGTACGATAGGACTTGCACTTATCGAGAAGAGTGAGAAGGAGTGGGAAGTCAAACTTCTGCTTATGTCATGCAGAGTAATGTCCAGAGGAGTGGGAAATATACTGTTAAATCATATATGTAATGAGGCAAAAAAAGCAAATGTGAAATTGAAGGCGCAATTCGTTCCAACTGCTAAAAATAGAATTATGTACATTACATATAAGTTTAATGGATTTATAGAATATAAGGAAAATGACATTACATTTTTTGAGGCAAACATGGATTATGAAAGAAAGATTCCTGATTATATAGAAATTATTGTTACATTAGAAAGTGAGAAATAGAAATGGATTTTACATATTCGCAAGAGCAGAAAGATTATAGAAATGAAATTATTAATTTTGCAAGGGAAAATCTCAATGATGAGGAGTATCTTGAAAAATATAATGAGAACATGTGGAAGAAGGTCTCAGAATTTGGGATTCTGAGCTTGAATATCGGCGAAGAGTATGGTGGATTAGGCGAAAACTATCAAACAGCTGCTTTTGTCTATGAGAGTCTCGGGTATGCTTGTAAGAACAATGGACTTATCTTTGTCATCAACAATCATATATGGGTATCACAGAATATTATTTACTTATATGGTTCAAAGACATTAAAGGATAAATATATACCACAGATGATTACAGGCGAAAAGATTGGAGCTATTGCAATAACAGAACCAAACGCTGGATCTGATGCATTCTCAATGGTGACCACAGCTAAGAAGGATGGTGATGATTATATCCTTAATGGAAGCAAGATGTTCATCTCTAATGGTCCTATTGCAGATATATTTGTAGTATTTGCTGTTACTAATGAAGACGCTAAAAAGATTACAGCGTTTGTAGTAGAGAAAAGCTTTGATGGAGTTAAGACAGGTCCGGATATTGAAAAAATGGGATTAAATGCGTGCCCTACATGTGAATTGATTCTGGATAATGTAAGAGTTCAAAAAGAGAATATTTTAGGAAAATTAGATTTTGGAAGTTATATTTTAACCCAGGCTGTTGAGTGGGAGAGATGCTTCGAGTTCGCACCTCACGTAGGTGCTATGCAAAGAATCATGGAGGAATGTCTTGAACAGGTCAATACAAGGAAACAGTTCGGCAAGCCAATTGGTGATTATCAGGCTATTTCTCATAAGATATCAGAAATGAAGATTGCAATTGAAATGGCAAAATTAATGTTGTATAAGATTGCATGGTTAAAGGACCAGAAGAGAAGTGCTTATACTGAAGTCTCTATTTTTAAGACCTTCGTTAGTGAGAATTACATTAAGTGTTGCCGTGATGCAATGCAGATTTTTGGAGCCTATGGTTACACCAAGGAATACGGAATTGAAAGAGAATTAAGAGATGCATTGGCATGTAGTATTTATTCCGGAACCAATGAAATTCAGAAAAATACAATTTTTGAAATGATTAAAATGACAAAATAGTAATTAATGGAAAGGATTTTGTAGTCTTATGGAAGAAAAGTTCAGAATTGTTTTATGTATTAAGCCTGTTAAATCAGAATTGGTCACTCAGGAAAAGACAACTGATCAGGATGCCTTTCAGATGAATCCATTTGATTTAAGAGCATTGGAAGTTCTGGCAGATAAAAGAAAAACACAAGATGATTTTATTCTCACATGTTTATGTATGGGAGATAAGAAAGCAGAGAGTGTGTTGAGAAGAGCGTTAGCAATAGGTGCTGATGAAGCAATTCTGGTTAGTGACAGAGCATTTGCTGGTTCTGATACTGTTGCAACTTCCTATATTCTTGCAAAGACAATGAAGAAGATTGAAAATGTAAAGTTAATCGTTTGTGGTATCAATACTATTGATGGTGAGACTGGACAAGTTCCGCAGGCTCTCGCTGAAAGACTGGGAATCAGACATATAGTAAAGGGACATGATATTGAAACTGTTGATGGGAACAAGTTCGTATTCAAGGATAAAGATTCCACAACGGAAAAGTTACTGGAAGTTGAACTTCCTGCACTTATGAAGTTTACAGACTTTAAGGTTGGAATTCCTTCCATTAGCTTACTTGCAATGAAAAAAGCTAAGAATAAAGAAATCATAACTCTTGATAAAGAAGCTATACAGGCTGATGTAGAAAGATGTGGACTTGCGGGTTCTAAGACACAGGTAATGGAGATTAAAAACAGAATTGAAAAAAAAGAAAAAACATTGCTTGAGGGTACTGGCTGTGAGATTGCTATAAGCATCAGCAGCTTACTTGGAAAAGCGTTATAGGAGCGAACAAGTATATGAAAAGAAAAAACACTGATATATTAGTTGTTTGTGACCCACAGAATGCGATTAGTGAATATATGCTTCAGATCATCACAAAAGCCAGAAGTCTTGCAGACAAAAGTGGATATTACGTTGGTGTTTTATGCGCAGGCCAAAATGCTGATTGCATGCAGGATACTGTTGCAAAATATGGAGCAGATAAGCTGATAATTGCAGATACCAACAAGAATACTTTGTGGGAATATGTGGATGTTCTTACAAAAGTCATCAAAGATGAGCAACCTAAAGTAATTCTATTTCAGGCGACAGATTTTGGTAAAAATGTTGCAGCTATTATTTCTGCGAGATTTGAGGCAGGACTGACAGCAGACTGTATTGATATTACTTATAGTCAAAATGAAGGATTTGCTTTTATTAGAGCGGCAATATGTGATTCTGTCATTGCACAGATTAAGTGCATTAATTGCGATATTCACATGGGAACAGTAAAGGAGGGAGTATTTGTTGCGGAACAAATATCTCCTAAAAGAGAAATTGTATTCTCTAAAATAGAAACGTTTGATGAACAATATGAAGAGGATGTGCTCTGTCTTAAAACAAAGGAATTGAAAAATACTTTGAATGAGATTAATCTTAGTCAGTACAACATTCATTTTTGCATTGGACGAGGAGCAATTCAATATGTGGATGAAATTTATGAACTTGCCAGAAAATATAATGCCTGCGTTACAGGAACAAGACCTGTTGTGGAAGATGGCATTTTAGAAAGAGACAGACAGGTGGGACAGTCAGGTAAAAGTGTGTCTCCTCAGATTTATGTTGGATTTGGGGTATCAGGTGCCAGCCAACATCTGGTAGGTATCAGAAATTCCAAGACTATCATAGCCATCAACAATGATTCTAAGGCACCTATATTTAATTTTGCCGATTATGGTGTTGTTGCAAATGTTGAAGATATAGTAAGAGAATTAATAAAAGTAGATTAATTAATAAGGAGAAATAATAAGCCCCGTAAATATAAACAAATTTAAAGAAAGGAAAAATATAGTCATTTATCATTAGGATGATAATTGGATTATACGGGAACAGTTATGAATAAGGAACAGTTAACAGAATATTTAAAGAATACATTAGCAGAAATCATGGAAATAGATGGAGATGAAATAGATGAGAACAGTAGCTTCTTCAAGCTTGGAGTGACATCTATTCAAGCATTAAAAGTAATCAATAAGATGAGAAAAACTTTAAATATTGAAATCAATCCAGCAGCTATTTTCGAATGTAAGTGTATCAGCGAGTTGGCAGAGTATCTTGAAAATCTTACTATGGAGAAGATGGTCTAATGAAGCAAGCAATTTTATTTCCAGGTCAAGGTTCTCAATATATTCATATGTGTAAAAATATCTATGAAAAAGATATTGAGACTAGAGAAATATACAGAAGAGCAAGTGAAATATTAGAATTTGATTTATGGAACCTTATTGATACAGGAGACCTGAAAACTTTAACTAAAACTCGAAATGCTCAGCCAGCTGTTCTGACATCAAGCTATGCTTTATATCAGTATGCTTTAAAATGTGGTGATATAGAGCCCGATGTTTTGATTGGACATAGTCTTGGGGAGCTATCAGCATTGACCTGTGCTAATGCGATTCCTTTTGAACAGGCTGTTTTGTTCATCAAAGAGAGGAGTAGTATCATGGAACGAGCATATTCTGAGAAGATTGGTTTTTCAGGTATTGTTACTGATTTAAGTCAAGAGCTTTTAGAGGAAAAATTGCAGGAATTCAGAAAGAATGGCTATGTAGCCATTAGTGGATACAATTCTCTGAATCAGTTTATGGTTGCAGGAGCCAATGGATTAGAGAAAAATTTTGATAATATGATTTTTGATCTTGGAGGACAATATATTCCATATAGAATGATTCCAATGAAGGTCAGCGCTCCATATCATAGTGAGTTGATGATGCAGTATCATGATGAGATGGAAGTACTTGTTAATAGTGTCTTAATTCAAAAGCCAAGTGTCTCAATATTATCAACTGTTACGGGAGAATATGTACAGGATGCTAACACAGTTCGGTCAAGTCTGATTAGTCAGATGTCGAGACCAATTTTATGGAATCAAGTAATTAAGAAATTAATGGATACTAATGAGTATGAATTCATGGACATAGGTCCTAATACGATAAATATGAATCTTTTGCAGGAAGATTACAAAGATGGAAAGATTCTAGGATATGACAAAAAAGAGGTGAAGAGAGAAGCATAGAGGACCAGAGATGTTGATATATTACACAGATATTACTAAAATGAAGGAAGAAGACTGCACTCTACTTATGCCTTTTATTTCAAAAAAGCGTAGAGAAAAAATAGAAAAATACTATCATGCTGATGATAAGAAGCGAAGTATATGTGCAGAGCTACTATTGAAGTATTGTGTTCAAAAGAGGTTTGGTAATGGAAAAGAGATTGTATTGACCTATAATCAATATGGAAAGCCTTTATGTTGTTTACCTAAAGATTTTCATTTTAATATTTCTCACTCAGGTAAGTGGGTAGTTATTGCTGCAGGCAACTGTAATGTAGGAATTGATGTGGAAGAAATTCGAAGAGATAAGTGTGAAGATGTAATAGACTGCTTTTCTGTATCAGAAAATTTATATGTGAATTGTGAAGACTTAGTAGAACAGAAGAAAAGATTTATTCATATATGGTCTATGAAGGAAAGTTTTGTTAAATATCTCGGTACAGGGTTGAAAACGAATTTTAATTCATTTTGTGTTGATCCTAATAGTGGTAAGGTACATTATATTACAGAGGTTCAACCTGTAATCAAATCATGGTTATTCGATAAGGATTACTATATGTCTTTATGCTGTGAACAGGAAATTGAAGAGCAAAAAGAAATAGAATTTAGAGAACTATATCACATGTATGTCAATGGAGCGATGGATGATGAGAATAGCGTTAGTTGAGTCCCATATTGTGTGGGAAAATAAAGAGAAAAATTTGAGAAATGCAAAGAGAGATTTAGAACTATTAAAGGACAGAGGAATTCAGCTGGTATTATTCCCTGAAATGAGTTTCACTGGATTCTCTATGAATACAAATTGTACAAAAGAAGATAACATGGAATCTATCCGATTAGTTCAGGAATGGACACAGGAATATCAAATCACAATTGGATGTGGATGGGTTAAGAATTCTGGGGATAAATGTGAAAATCATTACACCCTGGTCAATCAAGGAGCAATAACTGCAGACTATATAAAGATGCATCCGTTTAGCTATTCAGGTGAAGATAAGTATTTTACAAAAGGTAATAAATTAAGCATTTGCAATGTTGATAATTTTGTCGTTGGATTGCAGATTTGTTATGATTTGCGATTCCCAGAAGTATTTCAGATATTGTCAAAAAAAGCTTCGCTAATAATTGTGCCTGCTAACTGGCCTAAAAGGAGAAAAGAACATTGGAATTGCCTTTTGAAGGCCAGAGCAATAGAGAACCAAGTGTATCTAGCTGGAATAAACTGCGTTGGTATAATTGGTGATTTAGAGTATAGTGGTGATACTCAAATCATCGCTCCTGATGGGAACGTGTGTCTGCCAAAGGATACGATTCAGTTGGAAAAAGACAATATCTACATCTACGAAATAGACAATGATGTTTCAGACTATAGAAATAGTTTCCCTGTCAAACAGGATAGACAAGAGGAACTATATAAGAACCTTTCCGTATAAGGGAGAATATGGACTTTTACAGAGGCTATTTGTGTCTTGGAGCCCTTTGCGTGGAGTGTCCGATGAAGACGGTTCTTACTTGTCGGTGTAAGTCAGGTTGCGGTAATCTTCAGCTAGCTATATAATTAAAATTGGCGTGCTGTAGTGTAATGCAGAGCGCTAAATGATTGTGATAATGATATATAATTTGGACTAGATGAGGTGTGTTGCAAATTGAGCGAGACTATGAACAAGAATAGAAAAAGAACCTGAAATATAAAAAAACGGTAAAAACGACAAACAAATATATGTTTATGCTGGTATGGCAATAGTGATATAGAAATACAATGAATCATATTAAAATATTATTAAAAATCATGAAGGTTGTAGCATACTTTCAAAAAATAGACACCATACGAAGTACAGGCTTGTATTGGACAGTGAAATGTAGTCATTGATGAATGTATGGTGATTAGTAGTAGGAAAGATACATGATGTGAGTATATAATAGAAGTCAGAATTTAAGCGTTCTTCATGGATGTAAATACCGATGACTTAGAGCACTCTGCACGGACATTTAAAGCAACCTTTCCGCCGTGTTGAGCAGTTCGGAGAGCAAACAACATTTATTCCATGGTACTCTTGATTTGAGCCTCTATCAGATGTGATTTCACGGCAAGGGGCAAGCTACTACAATAAGACGCTTGCCTTGGCAATTAAGCCTATCACATCTTACTCAAAAAAAGAGCCTTTCACGGCATAAAAGTTGTTTGCTCTCCTAACCGGAAGGTGTGCACTGAAACAGCGGAAAACTTGCTCTAAATGTCCGTGCAGTGTGATCTAAGCGGTCGGAATATACAAGGGATGCTACGAAAAGTAGCATCACTTTTTGCGTATGTAAATAGATGTTGGTGGATGCTATTTAGAACAATGAATAGAATGGTGCTATCAAATCAAACAAGCAAATTTGGAGGTAAAAGATGGAAGTTAAGAAAGATATTTTGATTTCAGCCAAAAATCTAAAAAAGGAATTCTGTATGGGAGAAACATGTCAAACAATTTTTGAGAATCTATCACTTGATATTTATAAGGGTGATTTTACTGTTATTATGGGAGCTTCTGGAGCCGGCAAATCAACATTGATGTATTCTTTATCGGGAATGGATAGACCAACAAAAGGAAGTATCTTTTTTTCTGACAAAGAGATTACGAAGTACAATGATGATAAGTTGGCTATATTCAGAAGAGAAAATTGTGGTTTCGTTTTTCAACAGATATATTTATTGGAAAAAATGAGTTTAATGGATAATGTTCTTACGGCTGGGGCATTAGGTAAAAACCATAAAAAAGAAGTAATTCAAAGAGCAAAGGAGTTATTTGAACTTGTGAATATTCCTGCGGTAACACAAAAGAAATTCTCTACGCAAGTTTCCGGTGGTGAGGCACAACGAGCTGGTATAGTTCGAGCTATAATTAATAATCCAGAAGTTGTATTTGCGGATGAGCCTACGGGTGCATTAAATTCAAATAACTCAGAAGCCGTTTTGAATGTATTTACTAAAATACACAAGGAGGGACAAAGTATTATTATGGTAACGCATGATAAAAAGACAGCCCTTCGTGGTAATAGAATTTTATATATCAAAGATGGACAGTTTTTTGGAGACTGCAATCTTGGAAATTATAGTGAAGCTGATAAAGAAAGAGGAATGAAACTAGATGAATTTTTGGCTGAAATGGGGTGGTAATGTGAAGAGGATAAAATCACAGCTTGTTTACAATTTAAAGAAGGATAAGGGATCGTACATATCTTTTGGTATAGTTGTTCTAATTACTGCGATTATGCTTAATTTGGCTCTGGTATTAGTGTTCCAGGTGGATAGAGCGTATGATAATAAATTTGAAGATTTGGAAACTGCTACAATCAATGTCTGTATTCCTCAAATACAAGATACAGATACATTAAGGGAGGATGTAAAAGGATTAGAGGGTGTATCAGAGGTAGAATGTAGAGAGGCAGTATTTTTAGAAGCAGTAGTGAAGGATTTTAGAGGTACGGACTTTTCTATGAATACAGTGTTTTACAATAAAGATGAGTTTCGTGATATGAATAAGCTGGATATTAAGGAAGAGAGCGCTGAATCAACAGGGGAATCAATTTATCTTCCGCTGTATGTGGCAAGTTTTGGTGAATTTGGCCTCGATGATAAAATAATATATGAAATTGGAGATAGAAAGCATACATTTCTGGTATCAGGTGTCTTGGAAGAAATGCAATATGGTAATTATGGAAAGGGACTTATGGGTGCATACCTTCCAAAGAGTGTCTATGAAGAATTTGCTAGTGAATACGAACAACACATGGTTACAGAATATTCCATTATTGCAAATGATAATACAGAGATAAATTTTTTAAATAATGAAATTAGTAACTTGTTGGAGGAGAAAAGCATTACTATGCTGACTAGCTGTGACAAAGCTTCTACAAAAGACACAAGAACAATGGTGTGTAATTTGTTGATTCTTGTTTTATTAGCGTTTGCTTTGGTGATTCTCTTAGTAAGTGTGTTTTTGTGTAAGTTCCGTATTAGAAACTCAATTGAGGAAGATATGGTTAATATGGGTGTTTTAAAGGCGTTAGGGTACACTGGTAACATGATAATTGGAAGCGTAGTATTGCCTTACCTTATGGTTACACTGATAGCGTCATTATTAGGAGTTATAGCTTCCTATGGAATATTGCCGTCATTATCAGAGCTACTGACCTTACAGGCAGGTTTTTCCTTTGGACTACTATTTGACATAAAGGGGTTCATTTGTGTAGAGATCATACTTGTGTTTATAGTGACAGTTTTTACATATGCGGCCGCAAAACGTATTAGAAAATTACAACCTATCAATGCAATTAGAGGTAATAGTGAAGGAAAAGCAATTAAGAAAAATTACTTTCCGTTGGAGGAAACTCATGGGAATGCAAAGTTACTTCTTGTTTTGAAACTAATGTTTTCAAATGGAAAGCAGAATGCTTTATTGTTTGGTGTATCTTTTGTTTTGACAATACTGATAGCATTTGCAAGCACGTTGTTTTATAATGTTATTGTTAAGCCCAATAACTTTATATCCACATTGTCGGAGGAAATACCTGAAATAATAATATATCCAAAGGAACAATATGAGGCTGCTCTTTTAAGTGATTTGCAGAGCGATTCTGAGATAAAAACAGTATTAAAATATACAATGGGAACGGTAAATATTGATGATGTGCCGGTTACTGTTTTTGCATGTGAGGATTTTAGTAAAGTATCTAATGATTTGTGTTATCTGGGAGAAAATCCTAATGAGAAAAATGAGATTGCACTTGGCAGTGCATTTGAAGGAAAATATAAGTTGGGAGAGCAGATAGAGATACAAAACGGGGATGTTTCCTGTTCATATGAAATAACGGGATTTGTGCAAAGTGTAAACTATCAGGGAAATGTATGTGAATTTTCCATGGAAGGATATGCAGCATTGAATTCAGAAACGATTGTCCCTTCTTTGTATGTGTATTTACAGGATTGGACAGATGTAGAGAGATATATTGAAGAAATTGAAGAAAGTTATGGTGACACGATTTTTAATCAGGTAAATTACCAAAAAATGACAGAAACGACTCAGGAAATGTATTCGGGAATTACTTCAATTATTGTAATTGTTATATTTGTCTTAACAATATTGATTGCATTGTTTGTATTATATATTGTAATAAAAACCTTGTTGGTACAGAGAAAACAAGAATTGGGCATTTATAAAGCCATAGGATATTCAAATTGGCAATTAATGGTGCAACTGATGGGTAGTTTTTTGCCATCATCCGTTTTGGCGGTGTTATTATCGTCAGGTTTAGGATTAATTTATGTACCACAAATTAATCGGTTCATTTTTCAAACAATAGGTGCTGTGAAGAACAATATGGAAGTATCATTTACATTTTTGATGATTTTTGCTTTGATTCAGATTGTAGTGAATCTTATAATCAGTATTTTATTGACAAAGCCTATTAAGAAGATATCAGCATATGCATTAATTAAGGAGGATTAGAGATGAATTTTGGAGAAAGATTAAAACAAATTAGAGCCAATCAAGGTCTGTCACAGGAACAATTGGCAGAAAAAATAGGAGTTTCCAGACAGGCAATTACCAAATGGGAAACAAACAGAGGATTGCCGGATGTTGAAAATATGATTATGTTGGCGGAAATTTTTAAGGTGACTTTAGATGAATTAATATTGCAAAGAAAAAATGAACAGGAAATACAAGAAAAGCTTTTTGAAAGTGAGACGGTTTATGATATAGATTGCGACAAGCATTTTGATATTCGTGTAGGAAGCGCTAGAAAAATCTGCATTTGCACATGTGACGATGAAAAAATACATATAAAGCTTCAGTCTGATTTTTGGGACAATCTTAATTCTCTGTATAAAGTAAAGATAGATGAGAAAAAGAAACGATTAGACATAGATTGTCAAAATAAAAAAGTAATCAGCCAATTCGAGGCTGAAAAATCTCTTGATATAATTATCATGTTGCCAAAAGATTTTGCGGAACACTGTGAAATTGATGCAAGTGCTAAAGAACTTTACATTGAAAACTTAAAATTGAAACGTTTGGAATATGATGGTGCTGCAGATTTAGTCTATATAAAAGATGTAGAGGGGAGTTTGGAACTCACAGGAAAAACAGACTATGAGATAGACATAGACGGAATCTGTACGCAGTTAGATGTAAACCAATGGGGGGCAAAGGCATTGATTCATGTGACTGATATAAATAAATATACGTTTGTTAATAAAGGAAGAAAATCAAAGATTTACTGCCTACAAGATGGTGTTATAAGTGAAGAAATATTTGATGCAAATGGAGAGAATATTATTAGCATTTCTGGTATTAAATCAGAACTTATAATAAGTGTGACAATATGACCATTAAAAGCAAAAATGATGAAGAAGCAAGGAGAAGAGGAGGTTGAGTGAACCGTAAAAGGAAGGAACTATAGTGTTGATTACTTGTTATGCAAGTAAATTAAAAAGATTTAAGAAAAATGATAAAGTATGGTTTGTCTCTACTGCAGAAAATGAGTTGTCATATTGTTATAGAGGAAAGGACTATGGTTTTGAATTTGACATAACAGAATCAGAAATTGATTTCTATAATTGTTCCAAGTTGGAAGTTATGGAAAGAATAGAAAAATGTTTTCAACACTTATGAGGGAAGGACTATGAATATAAAAATATTTGATGTTTATAATATACGAGCGAGACTGTCTGTATATATTATTATTATTATAGCACCTGTTATTTTGACATTGTACGCAATGTATGAGCCGGTTCGTAGTTTTAGTTTTTCAGTTGTATTTATTGCTATTTTATGTGCATTTTCTAATTATCTTTTTGCACTCCAACGATATATACAAAAAGATAAGATATATGGAAATACGACTGCTAAATATCTTTATTTGGAAGATGGGCATATAAATGCTTGCACTAAAAAGCGTTATTATAGAAAACTTAGCTTAATGGATGAAGGATTTAGTATTTTTGACACGCCAACAAATAGCAATGAGTTTAAGGAAGCATGTGCCAGTGCCATTCAATGGTTGCGTAACAATACACGAGAGAATAGACTTGTTCAAGAAGAAAATATGTTATGGGGATTTTATAAAAACTTATTAAGTTTAAAAATAATTGGGATTATTTTTTCTATTATTGCCATAATTATTCTTATAACAATTTCGTTACCCATAAATATGAAAGAATTTTTTTATTCTTCATTAAATATGGGGGTACTTATAATAGATATATCCTTTGTGTTATTTTGGATTTTGGGAGTTAATAAAAAGATATATACTGTTCTGGATGAAAAGTATGCTTATGCATTGCTTGGAGCTTTAGATACAATGTCAAATAATGGATAATTTGCGGGTTCAGTAAAGCTTATTCCTAACATTAAAATTTATCCAAAGTTTTCGAGTATGCCATTTTACTATATAAGGATTGCAAGATAAAAAAGGCTATATCTTGTCAAAACAAAACAACTCTGGTAAAATGATTGTGGGCACTACTTGAAAACGGTAGGCGGTTAGTCCTTCAACAGAGGGACTGGACCCTCTGATTACATAGAAATCCTTTATGGGAAATCTGGGAAAGGAGGGCAAACTTTATGACTGATTTTGAACTGCTCTCCATCGTACTGATGATACTTGGTATCGTAGTATCGATTTTGATTGCATACATAGATCATACAAAAAAGTAACCGCCCCGGCCAAGGAAACGGTTACTTTTTAAAAAGTATACATATATCTTTGGACTAACCGCTTATCGGTAGTGCCTTTTTCTATTTTCATTTTATCAGAGATAGAGGAAGTTGTCAAATTCCTTTTGAGTTTGGATAAAGAAATGAAGTATATATCGAATGAAAATAAGTTTATATGAGAACATAGCACCATCAAAGTAAGATTTTGAAAGTGCTATGTTCTTGTTCATAAGAGGTGTTATGCCTGGATTATAAATTCTGTTTAATAATTCGTGTAATGATGCCAACAGCTACATTACGGTCTTCATCAATATGTGTCACAACAAAGGACACCTTATCTTTCTTCCCAACGGTGCGGCTGTCGTAGCAACTGTGAGCAATGGCGTTGACGCCCAATTCTAACCGGACAAAAACAGTTCCTTTGTGGATGTCTTCCACCGTTCCGGCATATTTTCCCTGTACCCGACAATTTTTCAGATTTTCTTTGCTGGTGTTGCCTTCCACGCTTTTTACATCTGCATGGATGGAGAGCGTTTCAGGGGAATCTCCCTGGATAGTTAAGATCCGGACCAGAATATGTTCCCCTACCTGGAATCGTTCCCTGGCATCACCCAGCCAGTCAAAAGACAGATCTCTTGCAAGGATGGAAGTTTCTACACCAAAGATTTCTGCCCGGACTACTTTTTCAGCAACGGCAATGACTCTGGCCTGCACAATACGGTCTTCGTGGATTTTAGTCTGTCCGGAAGAGTCCTGATCAAAATAGAAAATCTGACGTTTCTTCAGCATAGCATCTTTCCGGCTGGCAACGATGCTTCTGGATTTGGTATCCAGTCCTTTGATTACAAAGTCGATTTCACAGCCAAGCATATTATTAAGGACTTTGTTCTGTCTAAGAGAGAGATCTCCGTAATCATGAGTTTCATCCTGGATTAGGTTGATCATCATTTCCGAGATAGGGATGACTGCCCGATAATCTTTATAGTAAATAATTGCTATTAAGCTGCCGGCTTCGGTCTTTTCAATACCTCCCAGAATGCCGGTGAGAATTTTCCGGGTACGATAGGCATTTTGGATGTCATGCCAGATTAAATCCGCTTTTGATTGAGCAGTTTCTAATACAGTATCGGAGTCAAGGGTTAAAATAGGGGTGTTCAGGTTCATTGTTTCGTTTGCCATAAATGTTATCTCCTTTCAAAATGTGTTATGACATGATGGAATCTTTATCTAAAGGAACCATGCCAGAGTCGGGTGCAAATTACGCTCAAACGGAATGCCAGTTCCGCTACTGCGGAACTGCTATTCCATTTTTAACGGTACGAAGTAC